>Ga0247840_10004171_pt1 | contig 23199 bp, 24 predicted proteins | sample LaCruzMarch2015__FD_192404 | JGI IMG/M metagenome (GOLD analysis project Ga0247840, IMG submission 192404) | Freshwater microbial communities from meromictic Lake La Cruz, Castile-La Mancha, Spain - LaCruzMarch2015_17m | ecosystem: Environmental > Aquatic > Freshwater > Lake | place: Spain... | reverse complement strand
GTCATACCGGCGAAGGCCGGTATCCAGTTCGTGAAATTTCCGTCGAAGAAACAAAAAATCTTCTGGATACCGGCCTTCGCCGGTATGACGAATCTAAAGAAAATTGGTTTCAACTTCCGTTTTTAGGCTTAAGGCTCGTCGTTCCGGCGAAGGCCGGAACCCAGTTTGTAACGGATGTTCACCCCTCCGTTGAGATGCCTTAACATCGTCGACGGAAAATAGAATCTGGACGATTACGAATGTAGTCATTAAGAGGCATGTATCCATTATCCAAATAAACGGTCGGTTTCCGACGACAAAAGACGAAAGAACTCTCCAATTTCAGGGGTGAACATCCGTTGTAAAATTGTTGCTTAATAACCAGTTTGAATTCCTGGATTCCGGCCTTCGCCGGAATGACGGGCATTTTTTGCCTTAAGTTACTGGCATTGCCCTTACCCCCCTTTCTTCGTAAAGGGGGGAAAAGATCGGGTCCCGAGGATGTCCCCCCCCTTTGACACCGGAATAACGAACCTAAAGAAACCGAGTTCCAAATGTTTAAAATCGCCGGGTGTTTCGGCGATTTTAAACAGGGGTGGGGATGGGGGTGGTGGTAAAAGAGAGTTTTTGTCCGTCGGGATCCACGGTCACGCGGATGGAGGTTCCGGGGAACACTTTTTTGGAGAGGATGTCCTCGGCCAAGGGATCTTCCAGCAATTTCTGAATGGACCGCTGGAGGGGACGCGCCCCGAAATGGGGATCAAAACCTTTGTCCACCAAAAAGTTGCGGGCGTCTTCGGTGAGATCCACGGTGAGACCTTGAACGGCGATCTTTTTGGCCACCCGGGCCAGCATGAGATCCAAGATTTTTCGACTGTCTTCCCTTGTGAGCGGGTGGAACACGATGATGTCGTCCAAGCGGTTGAGAAACTCGGGGTTGAAGGCTTTTTTCACTTCTTCCATGACGGTGTCTTTCATGGCGGCGTAATCTTTCGCCACGTTTTCCTGCAACAAAAAGCCGAGAGATTTTCCCTTAGAAATCAGACGGGCCCCCACGTTGGAGGTCATGATGATGACGGTGTTTTTGAAACTCACCCGGTGGCCCAAATTGTCTGTGAGGCTTCCGTCGTCCATCATTTGAAGAAGGATGTTGAACGTATCGGGGTGGGCCTTTTCGATTTCGTCTAAAAGCACCACGGAATAGGGTTTTCGACGAACGGCTTCGGTAAGTTGGCCCCCCTCTTCGTAACCCACGTAGCCTGGGGGGGCTCCGATGAGACGGCTCACGGAAAACTTTTCCATGTATTCCGACATGTCAATGCGGATCAAGGAATCTTCGTTGCCGAAGAGAAACTCGGCCAAGGCCCGGGCCAGTTCGGTTTTCCCAACGCCCGTGGGGCCGAGGAATATGAAACTGCCAATGGGCTTTTTGGGATCTTTTAAACCCGTTCGACTGCGGCGAATGGCTTGGGAAATGGACTGGATGGCCTCGTTTTGGCCGATCAAGCGTTTGTGCAATTCGACGTCCATGTGAACCAATTTTTCTTGTTCGGTTTCCGTCAGTTTCATGGTGGGAATGCCTGTCCATTTCGACACCACGGCCGCGATGTCTTCACCCGTCACCACGGGCACCGTGGCGTCGCGTTTTTCCCGCCAACTTTTGCGGGCCTCGTCCAACACCCGGCGCAATTCTTTTTCGTGGTCCCGAAGTTTGGCCGCCTTTTCGTAGTCTTGAGCGGCGATGGCGGCCTCTTTTTCCCGGGTGGCCACCTCGATGCCCTGCTCTTGCCCTTTTAAATCTTGGGGACGCTGGGTGACTTTCAGGCGGGCCCGACTGCCGGCTTCGTCGATAAGATCAATGGCTTTGTCGGGCAAAAACCGATCGGAGATGTAGCGGTCCGAAAGTTCGGCGGCGGCTTTTAAAGCGTCGTCGTTGAACTTTGTTTTGTGATGGGATTCGTAGCGCTCTTTTAAGCCGTGCAAAATTTTGATGGTGTCTTCGACGCTCGGTGGGTCCACCACGACGGGCTGAAAACGACGTTCCAAAGCGGCGTCGTGCTCGATGTGTTTCCGGTATTCGTCCATGGTGGTGGCCCCGATGCATTGCAACTCGCCCCGGGCCAACGAGGGTTTCAACATGTTGGAGGCGTCGATGGCCCCCTCGGCGGCCCCGGCCCCGATCACCGTGTGAAGTTCGTCAATAAAAAGGATGATTTGATTTTTGGCCCGACGAATTTCTTCCATAATGTTTTTTAATCGTTGCTCAAATTCACCGCGGTATTTGGTTCCGGCCACCACAGCGGCCAAGTCCAAGGTCATCACACGTTTGCCTTGCAAAAGGTCCGGGGCTTCTTCGGACGACAGTTTTTGGGCCAACCCTTCCACAATGGCGGTTTTGCCCACGCCGGGGTCCCCCACCAACACCGGGTTGTTTTTGGTGCGACGCAGTAAAATCTGAATCACCCGCTCGATTTCTGTTTCCCGACCAATCACGGGATCCAGTTTGCCCTCTTTGGCCATGACGGTTAAATCCCGGCCAAATTCGTCCAACGTGGGGGTTTTGGATTTTATTTTCGGGGCCCCGGCTTGGGCGGACGACGGAGCGGCGGCGTGGCCCTCCCCTAAAAGGGAGATCACTTCTTCACGAACCACGTCCAAGCGAATACCTAAATTTTCTAAAACCCGGGAGGCCACGCCCTCTTCTTCGCGAATGAGGCCCAAAAGTAAATGTTCCGTGCCCACGTAATTGTGGCCCATGTTTTGGGCTTCTTCCACGGCCAACTCTAAAACCTTTTTGGCCCGGGGCGTGAACGGAATTTCCCCCAACAGCATCACGTTGTCGCCCGTGCCCACCACTTTTTCAATCTCGGCCCGCACGCGACGCTGGTCCACCCCTAAATTGGTCATCACTTGAGCCGCCACGCCCTCGCCCAACGCGATAAGGCCCAGAAGGAGGTGTTCGGTCCCCACGTAATCGTGGTTGAGCCGTTTGGCCTCTTCCTGAGCGATCAAGATCACCCGTTGAGCACGTTCTGTGAATCGGTTGGACATGGCGGACACTCCTCTAGAAATTCCCCAAACTCGGGGAAATTTCTGCAAAAACACGTCGTTGGCTTGTTTCTTTCCGGCCTTGAAAGCAAAACGGTGAGGGAAATGGAGAAATTCCCGAGAGACCATTCTACCAAATTCGAAGGGACCTCACACGTTGGTTATCGGACGAAAAAAGGTGGACTAAACCCAAAAATCTTACGGCAAATCCCCCCTAGCCCCCCTTTGTCAAAGGGGGGAACACGCGCGGGGAACCGATCTTTTCCCCCCTTTGACAAAGGGGGGCAGGGGGGATTTATCTTTAAAACAAAACGAAAGGACCAAGTTGCTTTCCTTCTTTTCTCGACCATCTGCTTATCGAGTGCACAGCTTCCAAGCAACTTCAAGCAAATCCCCCCTACCCCCCCTTTGTCAAAGGGGGGAACACGCTTGGGAAACGGACCGGCGTTCGCTGGAAGGGCGAGTTCCACCACCGCACAGAATTCTCCCCCCATTTCGATGTTTCTACGAAATGGGGGTGCCTTCTTTTTGCGTCAGGGCCCGGAAGGCGGTGATGAGGCGTTGGGTTTGAACACCGGGGGCACCGGAACCGATGGGGCGGGCGTCCATTTTGACCACAGGTATAATTTCAGCGGCGGTGCCCGTGAGGAACACCTCCTCGGCGGTGTAAAGATCAAAGGGCGTGAACAAACGCTCTTCGGCCACCAACCCCAAAGAAGGGGCCAGTTCCATCACCACGGCCCGGGTGATGCCTTCCAAAGCCCCGGCCACCGTTGGCGGCGTGATGAGTTGGTTTCCTTTTATGTAAAAAATGTTGTCGCCGGTGCATTCGGCCACGTAACCTTCCGTGGACAACATCAGGGCTTCGCCGGCTCCCGACAGGCCCGATTCAATCTTGGCTAAAATATTGTTCAAATAATTCAAGGATTTAATATTGGGGCTCACGGCTTGGCTGGTGTTGCGACGGGTGGAAACCGTGTTCACCTCTAAACCCTTTTGATAAAATTCGTCGGGATACAAAGAAATTTTGTCGGCGATGATGATCACCGTGGGCCGAGGGCATTTTTTTGGGTCCAACCCCAAATCCCCGGTACCCCGGGTGACCACCAGACGCACGTAGGCGTCCCGCAAGTGATTGGCCCGCAACGTGTCCAACACGGCGGTTTCCAATTCCTTTAACGTGAGCCCCGTATCTAAAACGATGGCCCGGGCGGAACGGGCCAACCGTTCCAAATGCTCCGTCAATCGAAACACGCGGCCGTTGTAGGCCCGAATGCCTTCAAAAACCCCGTCCCCGTAAAGAAGTCCGTGGTCAAAAACCGATACGGTGGCTTGATCTTTTGGCAACAAACGACCGTTGATGTAAATCATGAGAGCGTTGGTCACGATGAGGTCCTCACTGTTGATTTTTTATACTAAAAACGGAAGTTGAACTCCCCAAAAAATCCCCCCGTACCCCCAATGCCAGTAACTTAAGGCAAAAAAGGCTCGTCATTCCGGCGAAGGCCGGAATCTAGGAATTGAAACTGGTTATTAAACAAAGATTTTACAGACTGGGTTCCGGCCTTCGCCGGAACGACGAGTCTTAAGTTACTGGCATTGCCCGTACCCCCCTTTCTTCGTAAAGGGGGGAAAAGAGCGTATAATCTTATTTCAACCGCCCGTCGAGCAAAATCAGGCGGCGGTCCATCTGGGCGGCCAAGGTTTCGTCGTGAGTGACCAAGACAAGGGTGGTGCCCCGGCGACGAACTTCGTCTAAAATAAGCGACTCCACCTCGCGTCCGATGCCTCGATCGAGATTGCCCGTGGGCTCGTCGGCCAACAACAAAGACGGTTCCCCGGCCAAAGCTCGGGCGAGGGCCACCCGTTGTTGTTCCCCACCGGACGTTTCCGAGGGGCGGTGGCTCAAGCGAGATTCCAGCCCCAACCGTGTGAGCAAATCCCGGGCCCGGGTCTCGGCTTCTTGGCGGGGGCGACGACGGATGAGCAAAGGAATCATAACATTTTCCAACAAGGTAAAATCTGGGAGAAGATGATGGAATTGAAAAAGGAACCCCACCCGTTCGTTGCGAAATTGGGAACGATGGGATTCGGACAAAGTCTGTGTGGAACGGCCAAAAAGGTCGAGGGTTCCCGTGGTGGGGGCTGTCATCAAACCCAACAGATGAAGCAACGTGGACTTTCCCGCCCCGGACGGTCCCACGATCCCCACCCGCTCACCGGGTTCCACGGTGAACGACACCTCCCGCAAAACGCTGACGGGGCCAAACGATTTCCCTAAAGATTCCGCTCGAACGACACTCACAACCGGCGCACCGCGTCCAACGCGTCCAAGCGGGCCGCCAACCGAGCGGGGTAAATGGTGGCCAAGAGCACAATGGCCAAAGCCGCCAAGCCCACCAAAACCACGTCGTTTCCAACGACCATCACGGGCAACCGTTCCACGTAATAAACGTCCGCGGGTAATTTAATAAATTCGTAGTGTTTAAGAACCCACGCAAGGGTTAAGCCCAACGCCGTGCCCGTGCCCGTACCCACCACCCCCATCACCAACCCTTTCAATAAGAAAATCCGTTGAATGGCCCCGGGCGTGGCCCCCATGGCCCGCAAAATACCAATTTCCCGAACCCGCTGGGCGGTGACCAACAAGAGGTTGGATAAAATGGTAAAAGCCGCCACCAACGTGATCAAGGTGAGGATGAGAAACATCACCACTTTTTCCAACTGAAGAGCGGAAAAAAGAGGCCGGTTCATCCCCAGCCAAGAACGAACCAACGCTTCGCTGGAAAATCGCCCCTGAATGGCTAAGGAAGGACCCTCAAAATCGTCCGGATCCGTGAGACGCACCCCCAACCCGGACACACGACCTTTTAAGTGAAAGATCTTCTGGGCCACCGGCAACGACACCACCACCAAATTCGAATCGTAATCGTAAAGCCCCGTCCGCAAAACCCCCACCACTAAGAACGGATAAAAAGCCGGCAGTCCCCCTGAAACCAAATCGTCCCCGCCCGAAACAGCCAAAATTACTTTATCCCCCAGAGTCACACCCAAATTTTTGGCCAGTTCTTTGCCCAAAAAAACCGGCGACGTCCCCGAAGAGACAGACAAATCGCTCCAGTGCCCGTAGATCACCCGAGTGTCCAGTCCCGTCACGTGGGGTTCTCGTTGGGAATCCACGCCCTTGACCACCACCCCTTGAGTCCCCTCTCCCCCGCGAATCAGCGCTTGGCCCAAAATGAACGGGGCCCAAGCCGTGACTTCGGGGATGGGGGTAAAGCGATCGCTGTAGTCCCGCTCTTCCATCACGGACCCAGCCAAGGGTTGAACCAGAAGGTGCGGTTGGGTTCCTAAAATTTTCGATCGGATGTCTTCGCGAAACCCGGTCATCACGGCCAACGTGGTGATCAGAGCCGCCACCCCCACGGTGACACCACCGATGGCGATGACGGACGTGAGGTTTCCCCCCAACGTTCGTCGGGATCCTTTGAGATAACGGAGGGCGATGAAAAGTTCGTAGGGAATGGGAAAACCCAAGGAATTATTTTTAGAGTGTTCGCAAAAGCGGGAAGAGAATGACATCGCGAATGGAATCCGTGCCGGTCAAAATCATGGAAAGACGGTCCACCCCGATGCCCAAACCACCGGCGGGAGGCATGCCGTGTTCCAAGGCCGTTAGAAATTCTTCGTCGGCGGGCATGGCTTCGTCGTCGCCGGCTCCGCGTTTTTTGGCTTGGGCTTCGAAATGGGCCCGCTGAACGTCGGGATCGTTTTGTTCCGAATAGGCGTTGGCCACTTCTTCCCCGCACACGAACAACTCGAAGCGTTCGGCGATTTCGGGGGTTTCTAAGGAGGCTTTCGCCAAGGGCGACACCGAAGCCGGGTAACCGTAAAGGAAACAAGCCGAAGGCAACGTGGGCAACACTTTTTCATCTAAAATCAAATCAAAACACCGGGCGTCTGGAAGGTCCCCCACCGACAACCCCACGCTTCGGGCCGCGTCTTTCCATTGGTCTTTTCGGCATAGGCTCGGGTAGTCCAACCCCAAGGTGTCACGAAAAATATCCGTGAGGGACCATCGGGCAAAGGGCAACGACAAATCCACGGAACGGCCCCGGTAAGAAAATTCAAACCCCGCGTCGGCCCCCGGCACGGACCGCACCGCCCGGGCGGCGGACCGAATAAGTTCTTCGGCCAAATCCATCATGCCGTGCACGTCGCTGTAGGCTTGGTACACTTCCAAAATGGTGAATTCCGGGTTGTGCCGGGTGTCAAGGCCTTCGTTGCGAAAAGCACGGCCCAATTCAAAAACCCGTTCCAAGCCCCCCACCAACAACCGTTTCAAAAAAAGTTCCGGGGCGATGCGCAGGTAAAGGGATCGGTCCAGAGCGTTGTGATGGGTGACAAAAGGGCGAGCGGCCGCTCCGCCGGGCACCGCTTGAAGGATGGGGGTTTCCACTTCGATGAAGTTTTTTTCCGTGAGCGTGGCCCGCAAAGACGCCGTCATCCGTTGCCGGGCCAAAAACCGGGACCGCACGTCTTCGTTGGCAAAAAGGTCCACCTCTCGCCGACGGTAACGGACTTCGACGTCCGTGAGACCGTGAAACTTTTCGGGCGGTGGGCGAAGGGCTTTTGCGAGCAGGGACCAGCGTTGAACATGGACGGTGATTTCTCCCGTGCGGGTTCGAAACGCCGTCCCTTCCACGGTGACGATATCGCCCAAATCCACCCCGTTCTGAAAGGAGGCAAAAGCGTCGGCCAACTCGTCTTTTTTGAGATAAATTTGGATTTTCCCCGTGCGGTCTTGCAGGTGAGCAAAAATAGATTTCCCCATGTCCCGGCAGGTCATCAAGCGCCCGGCCACACGCACCGACTCCGTGGCGTGGCCCCCGGGACCCAAATCGGCGTGACACGCCAACACCTCCGCCGACGGGGAGGGGGACAACGCTTGGGCGGGAAAAGGGTTTATCCCGGACGAACGCAAGCCCGCCAGTTTGCCCCGCCGTTGAGACATCAGATCGGATAGAGAGGAATGGGGAAGTTCTTCGGTCACGAGGGGAAAGACTAAACCGTTTCGCGTTTTTTCAAGCCGGCTTGAACCCGGGCACGCAGGTCCACCACATCAAAAGGTTTTGGAATAAAATCCACAACGTTTGAAAAGGGCAGAAAAACGTCCCGCAAACGATCGCGACCGGTGAGAACAATGGCGGGGATTTCCCGGGTGGATTCGTTTTCATGCAGGAGAGAAATAAAAGTGTACCCGTCCATTTCGGGCATGGACACATCCACAAGCACCATGTCCGGGGATTCCGTGGCCAGATGAATCATCGCTTCGGCCCCCGTGTGGCAATAGTCCACCACGTGCCGGTCTTTTTCCAGAACGGTCTTCAGGAGTTCCGTGATCTCCACTTCGTCATCCACAATCAAGATCTTCGCCATAGACCCCCATCTTATCAACCTAATTCCACATTGTCAAAACAAAAAATGATCAAACGGCAAGATTTTTTTAGTGCGACGGGGGAGGGGTCTGAACGCGCTCTAAGAGTTTGTTGATCAGTTCGGCCATTTCTTGAAGTTCGTCGCCGTCTCTTAAACGAATGGGCGGAATCGGTCCCTTGTTCTCGATGGCTTGCTCCAGCGTTCGCTCAAAACGAAAGAGCGGCCCCGCGATTTTGTGTGAGATAAAGATGGACAGGAGTGGAATCACAATAACATAAACCAACCCACTGGCCAGCATCCACATCCGCAAGGATTTCAGAGCCTCCACCAACAACGGGTCCACGGTGGTCAGTTGGGTCCCTTGGATCAACAGAAACGTGTGGGCCTGCATCAGGGCCATAGCCCCGGCCAACACCGCCCCGATCATCAGAGCGTATTTCATCTGGAGTTTTCGTTTGATTAAGTAAATACGTCGCATGGCTTTGTGATTGACTTTTATTTCCGTCATGAAGATCTCCTCCGGTGAATGGCAATTTCTGAAGATTCCACAGTATAGGAGACAAACATTTAATTTTCAAGGGCTGTTTTTCGCGGGGGGGCTCCGGAAAGTTTCCATTCGAGGTAGGCGTGAATGAAACCGTTTAAATCACCGTCCATCACGGCTTGGATTTGGGACGTTTCGTAACCGCTCCGGGTGTCTTTCACCAACTGGTAAGGCATGAAAACGTAGGACCGGATTTGGTTGCCCCAAGAAATATCGCCCTTGTCATCGTAATGCTTTTCGGCCGCGGCCCGCTGTTTCTCCATTTCGCGATCGTAAAGACGGGCTTTGAGCAATTTCAAGCAGACCGCTTTGTTTTTGTGTTGGCTCCGTTCGATTTGGCAGGAAACCACCACCCCCGTGGGCGTGTGAGTCAACCGCACGGCGGACTCGGTTTTATTCACGTGTTGACCACCGGCCCCGCCCGACCGAAACGTGTCCATCTGAATGTCCGCGTCTTTGATTTCAATTTCCACGTCGTCGTCCACTTCGGGGATCACGTCGCAGGCGGCGAAGGAGGTGTGACGACGGGCGTTGGCATCGAAAGGAGACACGCGCACCAGACGGTGAACGCCGGTTTCGGATTTTAAATGGCCGTAGGCATACTCCCCGGACACCAGAAATTCCGCCCGCTTAAACCCCGCCCCATCCCCGGGAGTCAAAGACGTAAGGGCCACGGCGCAATCGTTTTTTTCTCCCCAGCGCGTGAACATACGCAACAGCATCGCCACCCAATCGCACGATTCCGTTCCGCCCGCCCCGGCGTGAAGGGAGACAATGGCGTTTTTCGCGTCCATGGGCCCCGACAACTTAGCCCGAAACGACTGCTCTTCCAACGCCGCCTCCACCACCGTGAGTCCGTTGAACAATTCCAACCATTCGGGAGATCCCCCCATTTCCACGGTCAACTCTTTGAGGGCCACCAAATCGGCCAGTTGACGACCCACGGCGTCGAATTTTGTAAGGGTGGTTTTGTGGGTGTTGGTTTCTTTCAGGGTTTTTTGAGCGAGGGCTGGGTCCAGCCAAAAGCCGGGCTGGGCGGTTTCCATATCGAGAACTTTTAGACGATCGCGACGAGTACCAACGTCAAAGAAACCTCCCCAACCGCTCCCACGCGGTTTGGGCCAGGTCCAATCTTTTTAAACACTCGTTCGGTAGAACATCCGTTTGATTATCGGTCATTTTTTACCTCGCTCAATTGACGGCCAAAAGAGAACAACACCAAAGAAGCCCCGCCCACGTCCAAAGCCACGTCTCGGACTTTTCCGTAACGGCCGGGCACAAACGTTTGATGGATTTCGTCGGACACGGCAAACAACGCACAAAAAACGAAAGCCCCCCACAACACCCGTCGAGGCGGTCGTCCGCCATTGGCCAGTGCCCGGGCCGTTAAAAACGCTAGAACAGCGTATTCCACGACATGGGCCAATTTACGAAACATCAACTCGGGCAGTTCCGAGGGAGCCCCACCGCTGTCGGGCCGAGACGAAAGCCAAAAAATGAGCGAGCACCAACCCACCACGGGGGCCCACAACGAAACGACGTTTCGACAGCCGCGAACAAAAGATTTTAAAACGAAGAGATTAATGATCAACGGCCCGTTCTACGCCTTTTTTAATTTCGTCCGACAGGGGATCCACGGAGCTTCCGTATCGAGCCAACACGTTCCCATCGGGACCGATGAGGAATTTATTGAAATTCCAAGAGATGGCGCCATCAAAACCCGGGTTGGTGGACTTGGACGTGAGCCACTGATAAAGGGGGTGTTGATCTTTTCCTTTCACAGATATTTTGGAGAACATGGGGAAAGTAACGTTGTATTTCGTGGAGCAGAACGTTTTAATGTCCGCGTCCGTGCCCGGCTCCTGCCACAGAAAATTGTTGGCTGGAAACCCTAAAACGACAAACCCCTTGTCTTTATACAACTGATAAAGCTCTTCCAGCCCCTTGTATTGGGACGTAAACCCACATCGGCTGGCCACGTTCACCACAAGAACAACTTTGCCTTTGTAATCCGACAACGAAACGTCTTTGCCCTCGATGTTTTTCATGGTGACATCGTAAAAACTTTTCATGGACGCCCCCTCCACTCCTGTTGTAAGACCTAAAAAAAACACCAGGGCCCAACCGGCCCCAAGGGAAGACGACCGCTTCATTCTTTAATCCTCACCCGATCCAATCCGTATTTTTCGAATTCGTCTTGGTATTTTTCTCCCGCCACACCAAGGACGTCCGCACGTTGATCCAAAGACATTTCCTCAAAAACCTTCTCGCCTTTTTCTCGGACAACGTCCCGAATGGCGAGACGATCCGCCAACTCTTCCCACAAAACAGTGTTGTCGTAATCCCCGATTATTTCCATCAGTTCGTCTTCTTTTTTCTGGGTAATCCCATGGACCCCATCGATGCAAGACACCAAATCCGTCCACCCCGCCTTTTCCCCTTCGGCTAAAACTTTTTGCTCCAAAGCGTGAAAAAAAGAAGTCGCCCCCTCCTCATCATCGGACGAGTGGGCCATCCACCCCGCCAAATAAAAAACTTTCGCTAACTTTTCAAATTCGTCTTTGGAAAATTCGATTTTAACCATGGGAAACCTCGCGTTGGAAATTTTCTATAGATTACCATAAAAAGGGGGCGTTCCGGTAAACAGGGACGAAGGCTTGACACGCCAACAAGACCCGCGTATAATATGCACTATGTCGCATATTGAGATGAAAGAGATCACTTCTTTTCACGAAGCCCTCAGTGAGCCCTTGCGTCTTCGGCTTCTTCGACTTCTTCTGGAGAGGGAGTTGTGTGTTTGTGAAATGATGCGGGTGTTGAAAACCCCTCAATATAGGGTCTCTCGCCATTTGGGAATCCTCAAAAAAGCCGGTCTTGTACGGGATTGGCGGGAAGGGACGTGGATTCATTACGAAATCTCCCCGATCCTTTCCAGTGCCTTGAAGGAAACCCTCGCCTGTTTGCGATCTCTCTGGGACCAAAGCCCGCTTGTTCAAGAAGATTTACGGGGGCTTCGTCGCTCTTCCGTGCGGAAACCCGGTGAACCGGTGGTGAACTGCTGATTTTTTTTGTGGGTGTATATGCGTTTTAGCACATAAATACAGGGGCATTTATGAACACACAAAAAAGTGACACCAAGAAACTTTCTTTTTTAGACAGATACCTAACCCTTTGGATTTTCTTGGGAATGGGGGTGGGCGTCGGGTTGGGGTATTTCGTTCAAGGGATCGAAGGGTTCATCCACCGGTTTCAAGTGGGGACGACGAACGTCCCCATCGCGGCGGGGTTGATTCTTATGATGTACCCGCCTTTGGCGAAGGTGAAATATGAGGAACTGGGGGATGTGTTTCGGGATGTCAAGGTGCTGGGGTTGTCGTTGGTTCAGAATTGGATTGTCGGGCCGATTTTAATGTTTGTGTTGGCGGTCGTGTTTCTGCACGAATACCCAGACTACATGGTGGGCCTCATCCTGATCGGCTTGGCTCGGTGCATCGCCATGGTGATCGTCTGGAACGATTTGGCCCAAGGGGACACCGAATACGCCGCCGGGCTGGTGGCGTTTAACAGTGTGTTCCAAGTTCTTTTTTACAGCGCGTTCGCCTACCTGTTTGTGACGGTTCTTCCCCCCAGGATGGGGTTGAAGGGAATCCTTGTGAAAGTGGGCGTGGGGCCGATCGCCGAAAGCGTTTTCATCTACTTGGGGATTCCGTTTCTGGCGGGACTGTTGACCCGGGTGGTGGCACTGAAAACGAAGGGGAAGACGTGGTATGAAAAGACGTTCATCCCCAAGATCAGCCCCCTCACGCTGGTGGCGTTGTTGTTCACCATCGTGGTGATGTTCAGCCTTAAGGGAGAAATGATTGTGCGAATTCCCTTGGACGTTGCGCGAATCGCGGTGCCCTTGTTGATTTACTTCTTGGTTATGTTCTTGATGAGTTTCTGGATGAGTTGGAAGATGGGTGCGAACTACAAAAAATCGGCCACGCTTTCTTTCACGGCGGCCAGCAATAATTTCGAACTCGCCATCGCGGTGGCCGTGGCGGTGTTCGGCATTGACTCCGGGGTGGCCTTCGCCGCCGTCGTGGGGCCGCTGGTGGAAGTGCCGGTGTTGATCGGCTTGGTGAACGTGTCTTTGTATTTCCGCAAAAAATATTTTTTGCAAAACGGAGAGGTGAATCGCCATGGATAGGACTAAAGAACTAAAGATTCTTGGGGGACTGGTGGCGATGTTTTTGATAACCTATTTTCTTCCCGTGGGCACGGGACGATTTGATGGGGCGGTGATGGAAGGGCTCCACTTGGTCAAGTGGTACGCACGGGAGCACGTGGTGTTGTGCCTCCTGCCGGCGTTTTTTATTGCGGGGGCGATTTCCACCTTTATCAGTCAGGCGTCGGTGATGAAATATTTGGGGACCAAGGCCCACCCGGTGATGGCCTACGGGGTGGCGTCCGTCTCCGGGACCATCTTGGCCGTCTGTTCTTGCACGGTGTTGCCTCTTTTCGGTGGCATTTACAAACGCGGGGCGGGGCTGGGGCCGGCCGTGGCGTTTCTTTACTCGGGACCGGCCATCAACGTCCTCGCCATCGTGCTGACGGCCCGGGTGCTGGGGTTGGAAATGGGGGTGGCTCGGACCATCGGGGCGATTGTTTTTAGTCTGGTGGCGGGGCTGGCCATGCACGCTTTTTTTCGGAAAGAAGAATCGGCCCGGGCAACGGCGCAAGCCGTCCTACCGGAACCGGGGGGCGTTCGCCCCCTCGGGCAAACGGCGTTGATGTTTGGGACCATGGTCGCGGTTCTCGTGTTCGCCAATGGGGGGGCCCCGAAAGGAGAGGGCGGGTTCTTCGGGACGGTTTACACTTATAAGTGGGTCGTCACATCCGTGTGTGCTTTGGGGTTGGGTTGGGGCCTTGTGCGGTGGTTTCAACTTAAATGGACAAAGTTCATCGGCACAACCCTCGCCACGGCGGCGACGTGGGCCCTGTTTCCACAAAAACCCGTCACGGCGTTCGCCGTGGGTGTTGTTGGTTTAGGCATTTCCACGGCCACGTCCGAAGGTGAATTGGGGGATTGGTTTTCCGCTTCTTGGGAGTTTGCCAAGCAAGTCACGCCGCTCCTTTTGGGAGGCGTGTTGATGGCCGGGTTCTTGTTGGGCCGACCGGGGCACGAAGGGTTCATCCCGTCGTCTTGGGTGAGTTCCTTGGTGGGGGGCAACGGACTTTTCGCTTCCTTCTTTTCAGCGGTGGTGGGGGCGTTCATGTATTTCGCCACGTTGACCGAAGTGCCCATTCTCCAAGGACTCATGGGCAGTGGCATGGGCAAGGGCCCCGCCCTGTCGCTCCTTTTGGCGGGGCCGGCCCTTTCCCTCCCCAGCGTGCTGGTGCTTCGGCAAATCATGGGAACCAAAAAGACCGTGGTTTACGTGGGGATCGTCATCGTTCTGGCAACGTTCACAGGCTGGATTTATGGGTTCGTAAAGTAAGGAGAGTTCAACCATGAAGAAAATACAAGTGTTGGGCACGGGATGCCCTAAATGCAAAAAATTGACGGAGGTGGTCGAGCAAACCGCTAAAGGTTTGGGGATCGAATACACCTTGGAAAAGGTGACGGACATCGAAAAAATCATGGACTTCGGCGTGATGGCCACGCCCGCCTTGGTGGTGGACGGCACGGTGAAGGTGTCTGGGCGGGTGGCGAGTGCGGAGGAGATTAAGACGTTGTTGGGGTCGTAACACCGGCACACCATGAGCAAACACCACACCCATCCTCCCATCCAGGAGAACAAGCTTGTCTTCTCCATCGCCCTCAACCTCGGCATCGCTGGGGTGGAGGTGGTGGGCGGGATCCTGTCTGGGAGTCTTTCTTTAGTTTCGGACGCTCTCCACAATGTGGGGGACGCTTTTTCCTTAGTGGTCAGCTTAGTGGCGGTGCGCTTAGCGGGTCGGAAAAAAGACGAGAGACGGACTTTTGGCTACAAGCGGGCCGAGGTGCTGGCGGCGCTGTTTAATACGGCCCTGATTTTGGGGGCGTCTGTGTTCATGGTCAAAGAAGCTGTCGAGCGGTTGCTTCACCCCGTTCGGATCAATGGTTGGTTGGTGGTTGTTGTGGCCCTGGCGGGGTTGTTGGGAAACGTGGGATCCCTCTTGCTTTTAAGGCAAGACGCCCGCGAGAGTTTAAATATCCGGTCTTCTTATCTGCACTTAGTGTCCGATGCTTTTTCTTCCGTGGCGGTTTTAGTTGGCGGAATTTTCATTATTCTATTTGAGTGGGACAGGGCGGACGCCTTACTGACGTTCGTCATCGTGGGGGCGGTGATGCGACAGGGATTCCGGTTGTTGAAAGAAACCGCCGGAGTTTTGATGGAATCCGTGCCGGACCACATTCGCGTCGAAGAAATTCAAACGGAGATTGAACGGCTCCCGGAAGTTCGAAACATTCACCATCTGCACGTCTGGCAAATCACAGACCACGACATCCACATGGAAGGTCACGTGAACCTGAAAGAAGATTTGACGGTTAGTCGGTGTGCCCATGTTCGCGAGAGGATCGAGGAAATTGTGAACCAACGGTTCCACATCGGCCATGTGACCATTCAATTCGAACATGGAGGCTGCGACGGAGTGGCTCTGATTAAAACGTAGCGGACCCCATTTGTTAAGGGCAAAACGGCGACCACCGCAGAAACCTTCGGCGGAGTGGCTCGTGTGGAATAAGTTGACTTTAAACCCAGATTTTGCATTAGACGCGAGGACCGAGACGAAGAAGGCCGAGGCAGTTTCGACGCAAAAAGTGAAGGCCATGCTGGTTGCATGGACGAACTTTTTAAGGAAGAAAATGTCCGGCCTTCTTCGTCGAATCCCGCGGTCTAATGCAAAATTTGGGTTGAATACGGAGGACGTAAATGATGAGACGACGACTGGGTGGTGCGATCTTGACGGGTGTAATCTGCACCGGGCTGGTGGTGGCGGATCAGAAGAAAGAGATCCCGAAGCGGGAGCCTGTCGCGGTGGAGAAAGCGACGGGGGCTGTGGAGAAAACATCGGTCGCACCGGTGAACCGCCGGTTGATCGTCTATTACCTCCACGGAACGGCCCGATGTTTTACCTGCAAGAAGTTCGAATCGTTGACAAAAAAAGTCATGGACGAATCTTTTGGTGAGGAGATCAAGAAGGGGCGAATGGAATACCGGGTGATCAACGTGGACAAAAAAGAGAACGGGCATTACGTTCAGGATTACCAGCTCTATTCAAAATCGGTGGTCCTGTCGGATGTGTTGGACGGGAAACAGACGCGCTGGAAAAATTTAGACCACATATGGGAAAAGGTCCGCGATGAAGACGCCTATAAAAAATACATCCGCGACCAAGTGGCGTCTTACCTCAAAAACTGAACTTCATTTTTTAGTTTCGTCGTTCCGTCCTTCGAGGGAACGACCCGTTAGTCTCTTAGTTCCAAAATCTTTGACAAAACGTCAAAGATTTTGGAACTAAGAGACTAGAAGGCCTGTGCGTTAATAAGATCTTTCCCTCTTTAAAAAAATAGTTTCCAAGGGGACAAAAGACGATTCAAGAGAACGAGCAAGTAACCCGGACGAGCCGTTCGATCGGAGAAACCATGAAACATTTCGAGAAAATATTCACCTCGTTAGAAACATCTCATCCACTCTTCCGGCTCGTCCGGGTTAGGAGGATCAATGAATGACGTTCTCATGAGTTCCATCACCGCTTTTTGGCTGGGAATTCTTACGTCCATAAGTCCTTGCCCCTTGGCCACCAACGTCACCGCGGTGTCCTACATCGGGCGACTCTTGGGCAGTCCCCGGAAAGTGTTGGGGGCGGGGCTTCTCTACACGGTGGGACGAGCGTTGGCCTACATTTTTTTGTGCGTCACGGTGACGCTGGGGCTTTTGTCCATTCCGGGCGTTTCTTTCTTTCTTCAAAAACGAATGAACCAATGGTTGGGGCCTCTCCTCTTACTGACGGGGTTTTTTCTATTGTTCGTAGAAAGAATCACGGTTTGGAGTGGTGGCGGTAAGTTGAACTTTCTCATTCAAAAGTGCGCGGACCGAGGTGGTCTATGGGGGGCGGGGCCTATGGGGTTCCTCTTCGCCCTGTCCTTGTGCCCGGTGTCCGCGGCTCTTTTTTTCGGGAGTCTTATCCCGTTAGCCGTTAAACAAAAATCCATTGTTTTTCTTCCCACCCTTTACGGTGCGGGAACAGCCATCCCGGCGGTGGCCCTGGCTGTGGCTTTGGCCTTGGGCGGCGGAGCCGTGGGGAAGGCCTACAACCAGATGAAAAGCGTTGAACACTGGGCACGGTGGGCAACGGCGGCACTCTTCATCGGGGTGGGTGCATTTATGACAATCACCACACTGAGAGGCGGTTTATGAACGATCGAAAAATAAAAATTCTGTTTCTATGCACAGGAAATTCGTGCCGCAGCCAGATGGCCGAGGGGTGGGCACGGGCGTTGAAGGGAAACACCCTTACCCCCTATTCCGCCGGCATCGAAACCCATGGCCTGAACCCACGTGCCGTTCGCGTGATGGCCGAGGCGGGGGTGGACATCTCCACGCACCGTTCAAAAAACGTTGCTGAATTAAAAGACGTGGATTTCGATCTCGTGGTAACCGTGTGTGGCCACGCCCAAGAACAGTGCCCCACCTTTTCAGGAAAAACAAAGGTTGTCCACGCAGGCTTCGATGACCCACCGGCCTTAGCGAGGCACACCAAAAGTGAGGACGAAGCCTTGTCCCATTACCGGCGCGTGAGGGATGAAATCCGACGCTTTGTGGAGCGATTACCGGAAGTTTAAAAAATCACATAAATCCACGATCAAAACAGTAAACCCAGAAACCCCACCAATAGTTGTGGCCGCTCGTCCATTTAATAATAATTGAGTTTCATCGTTTCTTCTGTGTCATGTCTTTTTCCGCCCCACCCTTAAAGGGGTGAATGAACAACGCGTATTTCCTTTACCTATCCCAGATTTATTCGATTAAATCACCTCAAAACCAACTTCTTTAAGATACTCAAAAGTGGGGTTGTAAAACGTCGGTTGGCGGGTTAAATCTTCTAAATCTCCAGAGGGAACAACAATAACCATTCCTTGGCGTGCACGAGTCAAAAGGACACGGTAAGCGTTCTTTTGATATCTCTGCCTTTCTTCTTTCCGAATATAATTCCAGCGAGATCCACTAAAAGACCGGTGCTCCCACCCCACCGGTGAATAGCGAAAATCCGCATCCCACGCCACACACGCCCAATCAAGCTCTAACCCTTGCACATGGAATTCAGTAGCCACATCTTCAAGATAATAGGAAGACCGCACATCCTCCTTTCCATCCAGAAACCAATGAATAGGGTCCATAGGAGATTTAACATCAATCGCGTGGGGTTTTAAACGCTCTGCTTGAGAAGAAACAACTATTCCATACCGTTCCGAACCTCGGGCGTGTGTCTTTAACCAATTCTTTGCTGTGGCGAGATCACGGGTTATAACAATGGGATAATTACTTGTAACTTTTTTAATGATTTTCTTCGCACCATCAAGATTCAAATCCAACACGTTCTTGATTAATTGCGCAACATTCTCAGACCGGAAGGAGCGAAGGGATACGGACAGATGGAGTTCGTCCTTGTAAATCACCTGCCGATGCGCCTGCAACCGCTTCATTACATCCCCAGCACCATATTCACTATCCGTGAGTTGTGGGGAAACGTAAACACACCAATGGGGAAATTTACGAAGGACGGATTCAATCCATTCGCTGATACCGGCTTCCCCGGTGTTGATCTCCTGACCTCCCCCAACCAGACAGACAACAACCCCCCAATCAGAGTGACGATCAAGACATGAGATTAGGAATTCCGGTTCGGACTGATTAAACCCAGGTTGTTTCTTCTTACGAGCCATAAAATTAGTGGTTTGTTGCCGATCCCACGCCCGCTGAGCCTCATCAAATAATGCAACGTGCTCAAAAGGGGGAGACAAATCAATAAGACATTGATCACGAAAATGATGCACGTTTTGTATAAAAACTTTTACCGCACTCATGGTTTTGCCCTTTCGAACACGTTCTCCACCGGTCTTGCTCCGCCGGACCCTGTCGCGCGTAAGAGCCTCACGAAGGATGGCCACGAGAGGTCCATTGCCGGAGAGATAAACGCTGTGCAGATCATTCCCCTTGTCCATAGACTTGGTGGCAATATTAAGCCCAACTAATGTTTTTCCAGCACCGGGAACCCCGGTCACAAAACAGATGGATTTACGGGATTTCTCTTTGGAAACGCGAATAATGTCAGACACCGCTTCTGAAGTCTGGCTGAGATTTATAGCGCTCGCATCGCTTCGTGAGATCTCGTGAACAGTGTGCCCGTTATAGAGGGCCATGGCCGCTTCCATAATGGTGGGAGTTGGGCAATAACGACCACACTCCCACTTGGTACGCTCGATGACTTCTCCATCAGAAAACGCTAAGACATCCGCCAAAACTTGGGCGAGGAACAGGGGGTTGGTTCGGATCGGAACAAGGGTTCTATCGTTTTGAAGTGTGAGACAAACGACCGGCTGGGCATTATTCGCCTCTGTGGCAATAAGAATCGGTGCCACAAAACAGGCATGGCTTGTTTCATGAAAGTTTTTAAGATCCAACGCGTAATCAAAAACCTGATCTACAGCAGAAGACGTAAACTCTTTTTCACCCACTTTAAACTCAAGAACAAAAACAACCGAGCAGACCAGGAGAAGAACATCAATTCGCTCTCCCATACGCGGAATGGAATATTCAAAATAGATTGTTCCGTGCGGATAGGGGAGTAGAACCTTTTGCAACAAGGTGATTTCTTCCATCCACGCGTTGCGTTGTGTTTGTTCCAGCGCAAAGGTATTATTTAAAACAAGTTCCCCAAGGAGAGTGTCCTTGGAAGAAGAAAGAAAGTTTTCAATTGAACCAGCGTAGTAAGCACGTTTCAACGGGACAAAAGTCTTGGCTGAAGGGAGTGAAGGAGACATCACAAGAAAAAACCGGCCACATAGCCACTGAAAAATGGGGGGGTAGGAAAGTTCGACCTCCAAAAAACCTGCCCCGTTAGGGTCCGGGCTAACGCATTCGTCCCCGTCCGCCCATACGCCTCCATCAACGGGCTCCCCACGGACACAAACGACAGGACCGTCCCCGTTAAGCAAGCGATAAATTTATTCAACGCACTTCGTCTCATGGGTCTTTTTTTCACCTTGTCGTGCTCGTTTTTAAATCTTTTTGTCCGTTCATCCATTGATCGGGTGTAAATCCATCACTTTCGACGCGTGGTCAAAATCTATCCCCACCACACGCCCTTCTTCGTCAATATCCACCAAAACCCCAAGAGATATTTCACGCGTTTCCACACTGGGCTTTGAATTGAAGTCAATATAAAGCGAATCCGTGTCTTCGTAATAATTGAGTTTCATCGTTTCTTCCGTTGTAAGGTTTTACTTGATGAGCGTTGAACGATCAAAGGCAACCCGTAACGAGCGTTCTCTTTCAAGGCGAATCTGTAGGCTTTTCGCATGGCCCGTTGTGCCGTGACAACAAACAGCGAATCAGTCAGACGAACTTTGGACGTTGACTTGGGCTTGGACTTGATCTTTTTTTGAGATGTCTTCATAGGTTTTGTCCCCAACAACTAACGATTTTCCACCCTCCATGCCCCTTATCCCGCAAGCCCCAAAGAAATAGCCGATAATCTTACTCTTTGAGCTCGAATAAACCAGATGCATTTTACCCTCTTTCAGAAGGATCGGCCGGCAAATCCAGAAATTCAAAAAGGTAAGCGTCCTTGAAAGATTCCTCGAACGTGGGATGCAATTTTCTCAACACTGTTGAGACTTTGGGCGGGTGGAGCACAGCCCTCTCAAAAAGCGATCCATTTATTTGACGGGCCACCTCCCGAACGTCCCAATTGTTTTTTGTGGCCATACGGAGGTAAAACTCGCGTTCTTCAGGTCTCTTGGCCCGCGTGAGAATATGCAGATGGGAGGACCACGGCAAAACTCTCAACAGTGTTGAGAGTTTTGGTTGGGTGTGGTAAGTGTCATAAAACTGTCTCATGCGCCAAATGTTTTGAGGAGAAAAACCCCGAAGGCCAGACTGTCGTCGCTGGATGTAGAGGGAAAGGTCTTTCACTGTTCCTTTGCCCCAACCATCGGATTCAATCTTTCGGCTTACGTATTCACCCACGTTCCAGTACAAGTCTATAAGATGGGTGTTAATCGCGTGAAAAGACCGCCGGCGGGCCTCCTCGATAAGGCCGACGATCTCGGCAAAAGGATCTTCTGCCCGTAACACAGGCACAAGGGACTTGGTTTTTTGAAGAACCTTTTTTTTCATAACGCCCAAACGCTGGACCGAATGGTGGATGTTTTAATCATAGAGGGCACAATAAGTTTATACGCTGTTGGACGTGGGGAAACAATGTGCCCCAAAGATATTTTAAGTTTCTTAACGTTTTCATAAAGAAGCAAAAGATCTTTTTGCAACTTCGGAAAAACGTCCGTTGTGGGCGTGAACGGGGCCAAGTGATCGTCCAACGTTTCAAGAGGTTTTTTCCGTTCTTTAGTTCGCCACCGAAGCAACGGCGTTATTTGAAAACGAGAAGCCCCTCCTTTTTTTCGGGCCACCACGATGCCGGCCCGAGTGCTGTTCACCGTGTTCGTGTTGGACGACCCAAACTTAATCCCACGAAAAACGTTGTCGGGAACGTTGTAAAGACAATACATACAAACATCCGTCAATTCTCTTATCATCAGATCACGCAAGGACGAAACCCCTGGCCGTTGGTGAACGTTTGGGGCGTTTCGCGGAATCAACAAAGGTGGCTTCTTTTTAAAATCCTGAATCATTTCCAATGGCATAGCCCCTCTTTTTTTTCGTGCTCGTTTTAAAGACGAATTTACACTTAAAAAATTGACATGGCCAAGAGATCACTGGCCTTCGCCTCTAATTTTTATTGAACAAAAGGCAGTCTCCATGCTACACTGCGAAAACAGGCAAGTGCAGGGTTTGTAGAGGTCACCGGTCACGGTGGCAGCCCTAACGGGTGGGATCCTCGAACCTGAGGCCTGTTTCACTTTTCAACTCTGTCGGCGAACCACGCGATGTGCGGGTTCGCCGATTTGAGTTTTTGAGCGTCCTCCGGCCAAAACTTCAAACCATACCCACTCACGACGGATTCCCTCCCCGAGACAAAAGCTTCTTAATGTTTTTCATAATTTCCACAACGCATTGTTTCAAGGATACCAGATTCAAATCGCTCAGAGGTCTTCATCATTGTGGCAAATGCCCGGAGATTTTCTTGAGGGCCTCGGTAATTTCTGCTGTCCTCCAAGTTGAAACAGGAATTGCTCTTTCGTAAAACTCTTTGGCCTGACGGAATTCGCCCCTTTCCTCATATATTTTCCCTGCATCTAAAACCAAATCAACAGAATTGGGGTGTTTTTTAAAATTTTCCCAATACAGGTTGACGGCCTCATCAATTTTCCCTTCACGAATAGAGACATTCACCAACCCCTCCAAAGCTCCAGAAAATGATTCCCCGGCTAGGAACTCCGACCTAGCCTCTGATAATTTATTTAATCTCAAATAGGCATCCCCAAGCCGGACATGGAACGATCGGCTAATTCCTTCGGCCAAAAAACCTCGTTTTTTGGAACCTGCAACCCCTCGGCGATACAACACAACCGCATCCGAATATCGCCCCAAAGAAACGTACAAACTACCGAGATCCTCTAAGGACTCTTGGTCGAAAGGGTATTTTTCAAGGAACTTACTATAAGCCTCCTCCGCCTCTTTATACTTTTTTAATCCGACATACGCTTTACCCATGACCGGATAAATATCAATGTTGTCAGGAAAATCAGCTATGGCCTGCCGGCAATAACTCAAAGATTTATCAAATTTTTCGTTGAAAACTTCTTGCAGTGCCCAATCGTGCAAAGCCTTGACTCGGTCCTCATCCCTGAAAGATATGCCATCAATAACCAATATTCCGCTAGATAAAACCAGCACCACAGACCCCAGGACAACAAGATTGCATATTCCACGCAAACTGAACCACCGTTCCACGGCAAACTGACCCACCTGTCCACGCGAAACTGACCCACCATTCCACAGCAAACTGACCCACCCCCCCCGGGGAGGGGTGTGCCGGGG
>Ga0247840_10004170_pt1 | contig 23206 bp, 25 predicted proteins | sample LaCruzMarch2015__FD_192404 | JGI IMG/M metagenome (GOLD analysis project Ga0247840, IMG submission 192404) | Freshwater microbial communities from meromictic Lake La Cruz, Castile-La Mancha, Spain - LaCruzMarch2015_17m | ecosystem: Environmental > Aquatic > Freshwater > Lake | place: Spain... | reverse complement strand
CGCATATCGGTGCGTCGATGCTGGCCCGGCGTCGGCATGCTCTCATTGATTGGGAATCAAACACTAAAACTGTATGAAGATAATTTGTGGAATAGGTGGGATATTGAACACCCTACACTCAGCCTCCCATCGCACCATCACGGGATCAGACCGCAGGTCGGGCTGCGCCTCCTGCAATCGCTCGATAATCCTGAGGTTTGCCTGACGGCGCGCCTGTTCCTCTACCAAGGCCCGCAAGACGGGATCATCGACCGGCAAGACCTCAGGTCCCGCCCTCGATTCGACCCGGTCCAACAGCTTGCCCGTCAGGGTCCAGGGCTCGCCATGGACCAGGGCCTGAACGCGCTCGATGCCGAGGCGACGGATGAAGGTCTCGGGGTCGGTCCCGGCCGGCAGCAGTGAGGAGAGGATGGCGGCGCGGCTCGCCGTCAGCGGGCGGCGCGCCCACCAGACATGCAGCCGATTGACCGGCAGCTGGAGCCCGACGCTCTGCTCCCGCTGCGTCTCCGCCCCGACCTGGTGGCAAGGAAACCCGGCCTCGATCAGTCGGGTGTCTGTGGTGTCTTCCATCGGATGTCCTCGAAGCCCTTGCCGAACGGCCGCAGTATCCCATAGGCCGCCGCTTCCATGTAGAATCCACTGAACTCGGCGCGGAACTCCCACAAGATGATCGGACATGGCCGCCGCGAAGACCCGACCGCCTGGGACGCGACACCTGACACCGCTTGGGCTGGTCCGACGCGGGCGCAAACCAGGATGACGGTTACCCTCTCGAGGGATTTCGCGGAGAAAAGAGGGTGAATTTCGTCTTCGCATGGAACGAGTCGAAGGCGCGGCTCAATGCCCGCAAACATCGCGTCACCTTTGAGGAGGCCGTCTCCGCCCTCAGTGACCCCAATCTCGTGACCTTTCCCGACCGCGAACACTCCGACGTTGAGGATCGGCTCATCAGTATCGGCCGATCCGACCGTGGACGGGTCTTGCTGGTCGTACATGCGGATCGCAGCGATACGATCCGGCTCATCAGCAGTCGAAAGGCAACCGCCAGCGAGCGCACCATCTATGAGCAATAAGACACACGAAGCCGCAACGGCCGACGATGAGATGCGGCCAGAGTACGATTTTTCCGGTCGCACCGGCGTTCGCGGCAAATATTATCAGCAACTACGTGAAGGTTATACCATCAGAGTGGAACGCGAGGATGGGACCACTTTGGTGCAGCACATCACCCACCCGGAGGGCACGGTGCTGCTCGATCCCGATGTGCGCGAGTATTTTTCGGACGCAGAATCAGTCAATGCCGCGCTCCGCGGTCTCATTCACCTGGTGCCGCGCAAGAAGATCAAGCGCAAGCCCCCATCTGAATTGGTAAAATCGTAAGCGGGCGGGGCCGGCTTGCCGGGATCGTCTTTCATGCCGCCAGCCGCAGCCGCTCCAACATTTCGGCAACCCCCTTGTCGTCCGCATGTCCCCCCAGCATGATCCGCAATCCGGAGAGCGCCCAGCGGTTGGCGATAGTCCCGAAACTGACGGTCCGCGACAGCCAGTAGGCGGCCTCTTCACGGGTGAACTGGCGGACGCGACGGGCGATCAACTCCACCCGGTCCAGGTCCTTGATGCGGTCCTGCAAACGGAAGATCAGGGCGAGCTTGGCCCCGGCCTCCTCGTCCAGGGGCAGGTTGCCGCGGATACGCATCCCCTCGGCGGTGAGGTAGCGGGCAAGTTCCAGGGGGACCGCGGCCGGATCGGCGACGCCCTCGACGATGCGGATGTCCTCGAAGCCCTTGCCGAACGGCAGCAGTATCCCATCGGCGGTGGTTTCCATATGACTCTTTAGGCCGAGCGCTATTCCAGCAACACGATCACCCGTGCCAAAACCTCATCGACCAACGTCGATGGTGCGGATTCGATATAGCGTGCGCCACGGGCCTTCCAATCGACGGTGCGAGCCTGATTCGTCAGGACCACACCCTGCGTCGCGGTTCCCGAGCCCATCAAGGGCACTGCCCAAAGGTTGGTTCTGGCAAATCCGCCACCTTGCGTGATGGGGCATATCAAGGCGCCACCGTGTCTGTTGAATACCTCTGGGGATAGCACCAAGACCGGACGGGCGCCCTGTTGCTCGCTGCCCAGTGCGGGGTCCAACGTCAAGCGGACGATATCGCCGCGCTTGGGTGTTCGGCTCATATCGCCTCTTGTCCCAGGGGGCGGGCTCGCTCCCAGGCCTCGTCGGTCGGCAGCGGCTCATCCGGGGCCAGTCCGTCAAGCAACTGCGCCAGGGTGTAGGTCGGACGGGAGCAACTGGCAGGCTGAAGGACGATGCGGCGACCGTCCGTATCGATTTCCAGCCTGGCGCCTGCCTTCAAGCCGAACACCTCCAGCAAGGGGCTTGGTATCACGACTCCCAGGGAGCCATCCAGTTCACGCAGGATCGCGGTTGTCATGGTTCGTCTCCGGTCTGTGTCGGACTGGCCTTGTCGGCCTCTGGGCCGATCGCCCGGCGGTGAGGGATGTTGGTCCAGCGTCGGCCAAGCGAACAGTGTAGTCGTCGCGATCGTCACAATGCAACGAAGGCCCTGCCGTCCTGTATTCGCATTGCTCGGCGCCATCGAGCGGTTGCAGCCTCGACTTGCTGGGATCGTCGCTCATGCCGCCAACCGCAGCCGCTCCAGCATCTCGGCAACGCCCTTGTCGTCCGTATGTCCGCCCAGCATGGTCCGCAACCCGGAGAGCGCCCAGCGGTTGGCGATGGTCCCGAAGCTGACGGTTCGCGACAGCCAGTAGGCGGCCTCTTCACGGGTGAACTGGCGGACGCGACGGGCGATGAGTTCCACCCGGTCCAGGTCCTTGATGCGGTCCTGGAGGCGGAAGATCAGGGCGAGTTTGGCCCCGGCCTCCTCGTCCAGGGGCAGGTTGCCGCGGATACGCATCCCCTCGGCGGTGAGGTAGCGGGCAAGCTCCAGGGGGACCCCGGCCGGATCGGCGACGCCCTCGACGATGCGGCGCAGCAGCGGCAGGCAGCGGTGCAGCGGCTCGCCGCAGAGGTTACCGCGCTCGATCAGGACGGGGCGGGCGCGGCGGCGCTGGCCGTCCGGCCCCGGGGCGCCCTCGTCCTGGTCGCGGTACTGGCGCTCCTTGACCACCAGCACGGGGACCGGGGCACCCTGCCATTGCGTGATGCGCAGGAGGAAGGGCGCCTTGGCGCTTTGCTTGGTCAGTCGCTCAGCGAGGTGTTTGGCGAGGTCGAAGGGTTCTTTTTTTTTGGCCATGGGCGGCTTCGTCATGTTTGCGGGATCGATGGGCAGCGCTGCGAGACTGTGAAAGTATTCGCCGCCGCGCCAATACGCGCGGCCTTTGTAGGCTGGGTAGAGCGCAGCGAAACCCAGCAATCAACGCCTTACCGAGGCGCGGACGATGGGTTTCGCTGCGCTCTACCCATCCTACGGATTCCCGCAAGTAGCAAGTAGGATGGGCAGAGCGGGAGCGAGGCCCATCATGAAGCCTTCAGTTCGGCGACGAGCTTGCAGCCGGGCCTGGGCTCATTGATGACGATCTGGACCTCGGTCTCCGCATCCTGGGTGGTCAGGGACATCGCCGGGTCCAGCAGTTCGTCCAAGGCACGCACGTCATCGGGCTTGAGTCGATGCAGTTGCAGGGTGATCCGCCCGCCCTCGGGGAGCTTGAGACCGCTGACCTCCAGGTAATCGATGGTAGAGGTGCCGCCGGTCTTATAGATTCCCGCGAGCCCCTTCAACAGCGGCAGGACCTTCTTGCGCGCCTGCTCGCCGGAGAGTGACAGGGTTTCGTCCTTGGTGGTAACCCAGCCCCGTGTCGCGGCCTCGGTCCTGGTGACGACCTGGTAGTCCGGGCTGACGGTCTCCAGCACCCATTCGTTGGCCCCGCGCAGGACACCGGGGTCGAGGCTGGGGTCCTTGTCCGGGGCATGGACGTAGAGGTGATTGGCCTTGACCAGTTCGTCGATGGCGCGTCCGGTGTCCTGGACCGAGATGTCGCCGTGGGTCTGCGCCACCGCGTCGGCGATAGCGGAGACCGAGCAATAGCGCGCCTCTACGATGGCCTCATGGACCCACTTGCGCACCTGGGCGGCGTCCGGCTTATCCACGGCAGTCCAATTGCGCTGCTTGGCACCCTGGGGGGTCACCAGGCTCCAGCCGGGCTCAGTGAGGTCGATCTGTAGCGGGACCCGATCACAGTCTGGGCCCGTCTCGCGGGCGTGGAATTCGGCCGGTTTCTCCGCTGCGGCCGTCCCCATGCGGAAGAGGCACCAGGCGCCGTGGCCGATGCCGGCACGGATGAGCGTGTCGAAGATGCCCTTGTCCTCCAATACGGGCCAGTCACGGCGGCAGGCGAAGGCGCTGCGCAGGTCGGCAAGGGTTTGGTAATCCTTGTTCGCCGCGAAGAACAGCTTGACGGCGGCACCGGCGGTCGCGCTGGTGACGGCCAGTTCGGCGGTGACGAGCTTGCCGTCGGCCAGCAGGACCTCGCGGATACTCTCGATCACGGAGCGCCCGCCCTCGCCGCCGGCCGTACTGATCTCGTGGCGGATGATCTTGCCGCCCTGGCCCGGATACCAGAGGTTGCGGTACGCCTGGGTGACGACGGTCAGCAGGGCCTGCTCGCGCTCCTTGGTGTCACGGTTGAAGGTCTGGTCGCTCAAGACCGCCTCCGACAGGCCGTAGCCGGCCGGGTTGTTCTTGAGCGTGCGCCGCGCCAGTACGTCGATGCCGATGCCGTTCAGACGCTCGCGCAGATCCAGTGCGCGGGTGGCGGCGTTGTCGAGCATATCGTCACCTGGGCGGTGCTCGCCGGCCACCTCGACCGTGTCCGGCACCAGTAGAAATACCAGGTTCTGGTGCAGACGGGGCTTGTTGGGTCCCGCCTGGGTGATGAACTGTTCCGGCCGTACCGCCGGGCTGTCCAGGGCGATCAGGGCCAGGGTGGGCCTGGTGCCCTTGTCCGGGATACGCTCGGCCAGCTCCACCTCGGCAATGACCTCGAAATTCAGCGTACCGGGCTTCACGACTTTACGTGAGGTTTCATGGATGAGCGCATCGACACCCTTGGTGCCGCGCAGCGCCCGCCGGATGTCCGCCAGGACCCGGTTGATCGAGACCCCGGTGCTCGCGTAGTAGCGGCCTTCGGTCTCCGAGTAGCGCAGGTAGTACGCCTGGGAGCGCAGTGCATCCAGGGCGGTTTCCACCTGGGGCGTGGTCATGCCCGGAAAGGCGGTGGCAAACAGTGCGTCCTGTTTGGCGATGCCGAAGACGTTGGAACCAAGCCCGTCGCCGAACCCTGCCAGACTGTGCAGGAAGACGGTCTTCCAGGCGTATTCGTGCAGCGGAAAACCGTCCGGGTGTGGATTGGCGCGATCGGCCAGGGCCGCGTTGCTGTGCTGCGCCTTGAGGTCGCCGCTGTCGGGGCCGCCGATGTCGGCGTTGATGATCGGCATCAGCTCGGCACTCTCAGTGCGGCTCACCAGCTCGTCGGAGAGTCGCGGGTCGCGCAGGTCCAGGTGACAGGCATGGATCATGGGTGCGGGGGATTGGCGGCGCCAGAGGTTGGCGACCGTGAGCGCCAGGACCCGCAGTACGCCGCGGGTCCCCTGGAAGCTCTCGACGGTGGCAAGTTTATCGGTGAGATAGTCGATCAGGGTCGGGTGAAAGGGATAGTGTGCGGTCAGGCGCTCCCGATAGGTCTCCTGCCGGGCCTGCTCGGGCAGCAGCAAGGCGGTACGCCGGTACATCTCCATGTAGGCGTCGGCCGTGGCGGCGGCGCCGTCCTGGTCGATATTGGCGAACAGGCGCCGCGCCAGCACCCGGGAGATTTCCTGCCCGCGGACCGGGACGACAGCGGTGGCGTCGCGCTGGACGACGCTGCGGACCTCTCCGTCCGCCGCGCGGGCGATCCCGAGCGCTTCCTCTTTGGAGACATCCTGGCCGCGGGCCTTGGAGACCAGGTCCTGGATCATCGCGGTCTGGCGGGCAAAGGCGTCGCGCTGACTGGCCAGGGTCAGGATCACGGCGAGCCCCGTATGTTCCTTGGCATACTGGAAGAGCGACATCAGGAAGGTTGCGACGCTGGCGCGTCCGCCCGGCCGGGCGGCCTCGATGCGGGCCGCGTAGGCGGCCAACTCGTCGAGCATGATCAGGACCTTGCGGCCCTTGAAGACGACATCGAAATACTCGTCCCCGGGGGAGCCGAAGGAACTGGCGCCGGGGCCGATGGCCTGATAGAGGGCCTCGCCGCCGATCTGGAAGGCGATCTCGCCCCACAGGGTATAGGGGATCAGCCGGGCGCCATGGGTTTCGTGGATGGCGACCCGGTCGCCCGCGATCCCGACCACCGTGACCTCACCGGGGGCCAGCAGCAGGGCGGGATCGATCACGCCCTGGGCCGCCGCGGCGATGGCCGTGCCCTGGAAGGCCAAGTGGGCGGCACCGATCAGGGTGTGGGTCTTGCCGCCCCCGAAGGCGCTTTCCATGCGTTGGATCGCCGGATAGGTGGCGTCCGTCCCGCCGAGCCGCCCGAAACAGTTGCGCAGGACCTGACGCATGCCCTCGGTGGGGTAGGTCCCCTCACCGAAGAAGGCCAGCGGGTCCGTGTAGATGTTCTGGACCACATCGGGGGCGCCCCGGTAATGGTCGATGACCTGCATCAGGTTGGCGGTGAAGATCTCCGGGTTGAGGGTCCCGGCGAGCAGATCCGCGCGGGGCTGGCAGAATTCCAAAATCGACATCGGGGCGCTTCCTATCGAGGACCAATCGGCGCCCCGGATGGTAACCAAACGCCGCGGGCGCGTCGCGCCCGTTTTCGCGCGGCGGTCGCTCGGAGCGGTCGCAGGGAATCTCGGACCTGGAGACTGTCTCCGCTACCACGCAATCCCGCAGAGGCCTAATTCCCGGAGTTTCTCGGTCACCCGCGCTGCGATTTCCGGCAACGGGATCTCCTCGACATCTTTCTGCGCGAAGTCCTCGGTCAGATACTTGAGTTGGACCTGCCCTTGCGACAACTCCTGGTCTCCCGCGATGATGACCAACGGAATTCCTTTGCGCAATGCATATTTCAACTGTTTACCGAGTCGTGCTTCCTCGGTGAAGACCTCCGTCGCGATGTTCGCACTGCGCAAGGCGTTTGCGATCTTCAAATAGTCCGGCAAGTGCTTCTTGTCGAGGCTCGTGACGAGCACCTTTGCCGGAGTAGAGACCCGCGGTTTGACAATGTTCTTATCAAGCAACTGCGCCATCAGGCGCGTCAGGCCGATTGAAATTCCCACGCCGGGCAATTTTTCATCGGCAAAGAAACCGGTGAGATCATCATAGCGGCCGCCGGAGCAGATGCTCCCGATGGCCTCATGCCCCACCAGCAAGGTCTCAAAAACCGTACCGGTATAGTAGTCGAGACCTCGCGCCAAACGCAGGTCGATCTTGAAATGGGTCTCCGGCACCCCAAGCTCGCCGACCGCTTTGACAACGACGCCCAACTCTTCTACGCCCAAGGCGAAGTCTTTGTCCGCGTTGGCGTCATGATCATTCAACCACTGAAGGGTCTCGGCCGTGGCCCCGCCGGCACCAAAAAAGAATCCCGTAACACGCTCTACCACTTCCGGGGACAGGGTCGTTTGTGCAATGAGTACCTTGTTCCAATCCGCCGGCGGATGGCGATCCAGTTTATCGATAACCCGCAGGCCGGCGGCGCTCGCATCCCGATCTACTCCGTAATGTCTCAAGAAGCCTCGCAGAATTTTCCGGTTGCTGATGCGAATAATAAACTCGCCGATGGCAAGCGAGCGGAAGACGTCATAGATGACGGCCGGCATTTCGGCGTCCGCGAGCAGGCTGAGCTGCTCGCGCCCGATGATATCGATATCGCACTGGTAGAATTCGCGGAAACGCCCGGCCTGGGCCCGTTCTCCTCGCCAGACCTTCTGAATCTGATACCGTCGAAAAGGGAATGAGAGTTGTGAGGCGTAGGAAGCGACATAGCGCGCCAATGGCACGGTCAGATCGAAATGCAGGGCGAGGTTGGCATCCGAGGTCTCGGCGCCGTCCTGCTGCCCGAGCAAACGCGAAATCGCGTAAATCTCGCGTTCCGCCGCCTCGCCGCCTTTGGAGGTCAGCACCTCGACGCGCTCTACCGCGGGGGTCTCGATCGGAGAAAATCCGTGCAGTTCGTACGCCGCGCGGATGCGGCGGATGAACTCCTGAAGAATCAACTGCTGTTCCGGAAGAAATTCAACAAAGCCGCTGATCGGAAATGGGCCTGATTTCGCCACGCTGGCAGAACCTCTCAAGTAATCCGGTAAAATATGAAAACACCGAGGTGCGCGACGCCTCCCCGCAGCGTGAAGAGCTTATCGGGCAAAAAGTCGCGTCCAGCCTTTACCAGTCTGTTAGTGAAGGTGCACGGGAAGCCGTGCGCCGGATAGCCGAACCGGACGGACTGGACGTGCCGCGCCGAGCGGTGCCCGGCGCTCCCAGTACCTAATCGATCAGCCGATACCGCGCCCCGCAATAGGGGCAGATCGCCTCGTGGTCGGGCTCGTCCGCGATCGGCAGGTAAACCCGCGGGTGCATGTCCCAGAGGCTGTCCCCCGGGCGCGGGCAGGCGAGCGGCAGTTCGGCGCGGGTGACTGGGATGAGCGGCTGCACCGCGGCGGGGGCCGCGGGAAGCGCAGTCCCGAGCGGGGTTGGGGTGATGGCCGGTGACATGCGGGTCCTCCGTCGTGCGGGTGCTGGGCGCGGGCTCAGACCAGGTTCAGCCATTCCGGGTGGGTGTCCCGGCGGCCGTGGACCTGATCGAAATAGAGTGCCTGTAAGCGCTCCGTGATGGGGCCGCGTCCGCCCTTACCGATGGGGCGGCCATCGACCTCGCGGATCGGCGTGACCTCGGCGGCGGTGCCGGTGAAGAAGGCCTCGTCGGCGATGTAGACCTCGTCGCGGGTGATCCGCTTCTCGACCACCTTGAGCCCCAGTTCGTCGCATAGTGTGATGACGGTGCGCCGCGTGATGCCGTCCAGGGCGGAGGTCAGGTCCGGGGTATAGAGGACGCCGGCGCGCACGATGAAGACGTTCTCGCCGCTGCCTTCCATGACATGGCCGGAGGTGTCGAGCAGCAGGGCCTCGTCATAGCCGTCGCGCACCGCCTCCTGCAGGGCCAGCATGGAGTTGGCGTAGCTGCCGGTGGCCTTGGCGCGGCACATGGTGACGTTCACATGGTGCCGGTTGAAGGACGAGACCCGGATGCGGATGCCGTTCTTCATGTTGTCCTCGCCGAGATAGGAACCCCACTCCCAGGCGGCCACGACACAATGGACCTCGAGGTTGTCCGCGCGGATGCCCATGCCCTCGGCACCATAGAAGCACAGGGGGCGGATATAGGCCGAGGCGAGCTGGTTCTCGCGCACCACCGCGCGCTGGGCGGCGATCAGGGTCGCACGGTCCCAGGGCATGGGCATGGCGAAGATGTGGGCGGAGTTGAACAGCCGCTCGGTGTGGTCCTCCAAGCGGAAGATGGCCGCGCCGCGGTCGGTCTCATAGGCACGGACCCCCTCGAAGACGCCCATGCCATAGTGCAGGGAGTGGGTGAGGACATGGACCTTGGCCTCACGCCAGGGCACCATCTCGCCGTCCAGCCAGATCAGACCGTCACGGTCCGCCATCGTTGCCATTATGCTACTCCGAAGGGTGGGGCCGCCGGCCCCACCCGATTGATCTAAAGAAGTTTCGCCGGGAACTCAGTCCCCCATCAGGTCCCGCCACAGCCCGCTGACCCGCGCGCGCTCCGGGAGCAGTTGGTCGTCCGCGACCGTCTTGGGCTGGTCCTGCAGGGCACTGCGGTGATAGGCACCGCGCAGGGCCTTGTAGGCGGCCGTGAGGTCCGCGGCCGTCGCGCCGGGCAGGAGGTCCAGCCGCGCCAGGGTCTCGAGCTGGCGGATGTTGTCCGTCCAGTCAGCCAGGGCCGGGTGCGCGGCGGCCCAGCGCAGGACCGAGTATTGAACCATAAACTCGATATCGGCAATACCGCCGCGTCCCTGCTTGAGGTCGAAGCGCCCGCGCCCACCCTTGTCCAGGCTCTCGCGCATGCGTTGACGCATGGCGCGGACGTCCTCGCGCAGTTGCGCGGGGTCGCGGAGGCGGCAGATGGTGGCGCGGCGCACGGCGGCGAAGCGCGCGGCGAGCCCGGGGTCCCCGGCCACCGGCCGGGCGCGGATCAGGGCCTGATGCTCCCAGGTCCAGGCGGCCGTCGCCTGGTAGTCCGCGTAGGCGGTGAGCGAGCGCACCAGCATCCCCTTGTTGCCGTCCGGGCGCAGGCGCATGTCGACCTCGTAGAGGATGCCGGCGGGGGTGCGGGCGGTGATCATGTGGATCAGGCGCTGGCCGAGCCGGTTGTAGAACTGCTCCGCGCTGGTGGGCTTGGGGCCATCGGTGTCGGCGCCGGGTTGGTCGCCGCCGTGGAGCAGGACCAGATCCAGGTCCGACCCGTAGCCCAGTTCCAGCCCCCCGAGCTTGCCGTAGCCCAGGACCAGGACCCCGGTGTCCCCGGCGCCGAGCCCCGGGGGGCGGCCGTGCCGCTCGGCCAGGTGGGCGAAGGCCAGGGACAGGACCCGCGCGACGGCGACCTCGGCGATCTCGGTCAGGTAGTCGCTGACCTTCATCAGGGGCACGCCGCCGGTCAGGTCCGCGGCGGCCACCCGCAGGATGTTGCCGTGTGCGAACTGGCGCAGCCGCTCCAACTGCTGCTCCAGGTCCTGCGGGTCGATGGGGGCGAGCAGGGCGTCAAGCTCCACCTCCAGATCGGCGCGGCGGTGCAGGGCATAGAGCCGGCGCGGGTCGATCAGCTCATCGAGCAGCAGCGGCTGACGGACAATCTGCTCCGCGATCCAGGGGCTCATGCCGGTGAGCCGGGCGAGTTGGGCGAGCGCCATGGGCCGCTCGATCAGCATCGCCAGATAGGCGGTGCGCCGCACCACCGACTCCAGTACCTTGAGGACCCGCTCCAGGGCTAAATCCGGGGCCTCGCTGGCGGCGATGACCTGCAGCGTCAGCGGCAGCAACTGATGGAGCCGCTGCGCACCCCTGGTACTCAGGCCCTTGCGGGCGCAGGCGTCGCGGAAGGCGGCCAGGCGGGCCAGGGCGGCCGCGGGGTCGGTGAACTGGTTGGCGGCCAGGACCTCCAGTGCGCGGGACTGTTCCAGGCAGCCGTCCCAGAGCGCCACCAGGTCCGGGTCCTGCCCCGCGCTCTCGCCCTGGGGGGCGCTGAAGACCAGGTCGAATTGACCCTGGACGCGCCGCCGGTGCCCCTCGAGCACCGCCGCGAAGGCGCCCCAGTCGGGGAAGCCCATGGCGCGCGCCAGACGCAGGCGGCCCGGGTCGTCCGCCGGCAGCAGGTGGGTCTGCTTGTCCTTGTAGGCCTGGATCCGGTTCTCCACCAGGCGCAGGAAGCAATAGGCGGCGTCCAGGTGGGGGACGGCGGAGGCCGGCAGCAGGTCGCGCTCGCCCAGCAGCGCCAGGACCTGGCGGATGGGGCGGACCTGGAGCGCCGGGTCACGGCCGCCGCGCACCAACTGGAGCGCCTGACCGATGAACTCGATCTCGCGGATGCCGCCGGGGCCGAGCTTGATGTTGGCGTCCATGCCCTTGTGGTGCAGTTCCTTGGCGATCATCTGCTTCATCTCGCGCAGCGACTCGATGGAGCCGAAGTCCAGATAGCGCCGATAGACGAAGGGCCGCAGCAGGTCCTCCAAGGCGCCGACCGCGGCCGGGTCGCCGGTCAGCACCCGCGCCTTGATCATGGCGTAGCGCTCCCACTCGCGCGCCTGGGACTGGTAGTAGTCCTCGAGTGCGTCCAGGCTCATGACCAGGGGGCCGGAGTCGCCGAAGGGGCGCAGCCTGGTGTCCACGCGAAAGACGAAGCCGTCGGCGGTCTGGGCGTTCAGGGCCTGGACCAGGCGCTGCGCCAGGCGCACGAAGAACTGCTGGTGGTCGAGCGGGCGCGGCCCGTCCGTGACCTGGCCCTGGGCAGGGTAGGCGAAGATGAGGTCGATGTCCGATGACAGGTTGAGCTCGCGCGCCCCGAGCTTGCCCATGCCGATGACCAGCAGGCCCTGCGGCCGGCCCCGCGCGTCACGGGGCGTGCCGAGTTCCGCCCGGGTCCAGTCCTGGAGCCGGTCCAGGGCCGTGCGGATGCAGCAGTCGGCCAGTTCCGAGAGGTCCTCCAGGGTCTCGTCGAGCCCGGCGAGCCCGCCGATGTCGCGCCAGATGATGCGGGTCTGCTCACGGCGCCGGACCACCCGCAGGGCGCGCTGCAGGGCGGCCTCGTCCGGATGGTCGGGCAGCGCGGCGGTCACGGTCGCGGCGACCCGGGCGGCGAGGTCGCCGGGGGCATAGGCACGCCCCAGATCGCCGCCGTCCAAGAGCGCCGCGAAGTCCGCCGGGTAGCGGGCGGCGCCCTGGGCGCAATACTCGCTCGCCTCCCAGACCCGCGCCCCGATGGCCGTAAGGTCGGCCGCGAGCGGGTCGGTCCGGCCCTGCGCCCGGGCCCACGTGAGCCACTCCTGCCACAGCCGGTTGGGGGCCTCACGCAGTACCGCAAGTCCACTCATGCCGGCCCCCTGGAATCAGTCCGCGAAAAACGCGAATGAAATCGATCAGCCCCGCGTGCGCACCTGTCGCTGCCGGGCCATTGTCTTGATTTGCGTTCATTTGCGTTCATTTGCGGACAAAACTCTTGCTTGCGACCGCCCAGGCTCACCGTCAGAGCAGCGGCTCGATGGCGTACTCGGCCGCCAGCCGCGCCTCGCCGCCGCCCGGTATCCCGATCACCTCGGAGGCGGCGTTGACGGTCTCCACGCACAGCATGATCCGGTAGTCCAGGTCGTCCAGGTCCGCCATGGCGCGGGCGGTCGCGACCCAGGGGTTCCAGACCACGGTGGTGGCGCTGTGGCGGCTGCTGATACGGATTCGCCGCGCGAGCACCGGGTCCTCGATGGCCAGGACCGGGGGCACTGATTCGTAGATGCGGTTGACCTCGGCGGCCACCCTGAGCGGCCCGTCCTGGGTGAGGATGGCGTCGTTGGCCCCGGCCGCCTTGTCGATATAGTCGCAACCCGCAAGCCCCAGGACCCGTGCCAGGGTCGCGTCACCGACCCGGAAATAGCTGTGCAGGCCTTGGGTGATCTGGAAGGATCGGTCGCCGGCATTGCGGGTGATCAACTCCACGGTCAGGGTCGACCCCACCGTGATCTCTACCAGCAGGTTGAAGTGATGGCGCCACAGGATGCGCGTGTCGGCATCGTCGGCCAGGCCCAGGGTGACGCGGGTGGCCCCGCTCGGCAGGGCGGCGGTGGCGAGGATGGACCAGGGCCGCCGGCGCGCGAACCCATGGATACCCCGGTCCGGTACGTCCAGGTCCGCGGTATCGGGGTCCGCCCCGAACCAGGGCCAGCAGATGGGCACCCCGCCCTTGATCTCCTTGCCGGGGGCGAACCAGGCCCGCTCGCTGACGAACAGCAGGTCATCCGCCGTTCCCGCCGGGCAGTAGGACAGGACCTGCCCGCCGTGGGTCGAGATCAGGGCGTTGGCCAGGCCGTTGTAGACCTCGATCATGGTCAGGCCGCCGCGTCCCACGGCGATGCGCAGGGTCCCGGGGAGCCCGAAGTCGGCATTGAGTGCGTCGATATCCAACCTGAAGCCTCCGGAGTTGGGCGCCGGCCGCGGGTGCCCGGGTGCCGGCGCGGGGCGCTACATCGGGAGGGTACCCCCGGCGAGCGAAAACGGGAAGGGCGGGGGCGCTGCGCGCCTGCCGAATCGCTATTTGAACGCCCAATGTGAGCGCCTATTTGAACGCCCTACTTGAAAGCAGGTAGTCCGGAGACCAGCCACCAGTTCTTAAGGTCTTTGTCATACTGCCAGACTTGGCGGTCAGTGAGGGTCATCATGCTCTGCCGGTCTTCATGAACGTAATCAATGGTGACGATCTGGGTGGCCTTGCCCCCGTCCGTTTCCAGGGGCTGCTGCACGACCTCGTAGCCCGTGGGGCGCAGATCCTTGTACAGGGCCGGCAACTCCTTGTCCTTGCGCAGGGCGGGGTCCACGAAAGCGTAAGCGGTCTCGAAATAGCCCCAGCGGATGGCGGAGTCGTAGCGGGAGGTCGCGGCCTGCAGGGCCAGGGTGCGCTTCTCGCTCATGACGGCGCAGCCGCCGCCCATCAGGGCGCAGAGCGCGAGGACGAGGATCGGTCGGCCGACAGGTTGGGTGTTCATCCTGGCTCCTCGGGATGGTAAGGGTAGCGCCCCGGGGCGGCGGCGCGATCGACCTGGCTGCCCTGGGGCTGACGACGATTCTACGGCATCGCCCCAAGCCCACCAACGGGGCGCCGGCGTATGATGGCGCGGCCACGCTTCGCGCCCGCCCGACCAGGACCCATCCATGCCGCAACCGCCCAGTGCCACGCCCATCGCCCCGGCGGCGCAGCCCCAGTGCGAGCGCACCATCGGTGCGGCCCGCGTCACGCTGCTGGGCACCGCCCATGTGTCGCGGGTCAGCGTCGCGCAGGTCAGTCGGCTGATCGAGGGCGGCGACTACGACGCGGTGGCGGTGGAACTGTGCCGCAGCCGCTTCGCCGCCCTGACTGACCCGCAGGCACTGGCCCGCATGGATCTCTTTTCGGTCATCCGCCAGGGGCGGGTCTACATGGTGGTGGCCAACCTGGCGCTGGCCGCCTATCAGCAGCGCCTGGCCGACCAGTTCGACATCGAGCCCGGCGCCGAGCAGCGCATCGCCGTGCGCCTGGCCCAGGAGCGGGGACTGCCCCTACTCCTGATCGACCGCGAGATCGGCGTGACCTTCAGACGCATCGCCGCGCGCCTGGGCTGGTGGCGGCGCACCACCCTCTTCGCCGGGCTCCTGACGGCCCTGCTCTCCGGCGAGAAGGTCACCGCGGACGAGGTGGAGCGGCTCAAGGAGGGGGATGTACTCGAGACCGCCTTCGCCGAGTTCGCCCAGGACCGCGAGGACCTCTTCATCCCGCTGATCGCCGAGCGCGACCGCTACATGGCCGCCAAGCTGCGCCTGGAGGCGGAGCGCGTGGGGGCGCGGCGCGTCCTGGCCGTGGTAGGGGCCGGCCACCTGGCCGGCATCGCCCGCCACCTGGACGCGGCCCCGGGGGACCCGCAGGCCTGCCTTCGCGACCTGGAACAGGTGCCGCCGGCGCGCCGCGGGCCGGCCGTCCTGCCCTGGCTGGTCCTGGTGCTGGTGCTGGGCGGGCTCGCCTGGGGCTTCGTGCAGAGTCCGCAACTGGGCTGGGACCTGGTGCTCTCCTGGGTCCTGATCACCGGCGGGCTCTGCGCCCTGGGCACCCTGATCGCCGGTGCTCACCCGCTGACCATCGCGGCTGGCTTCCTCGCGGCACCACTCACCACGCTCCACCCCGCCATCGGCGCCGGGATGGTTACCGGGGCGGTGGAACTGTGGCTGCGGGCGCCGAGCGTGGGGGACTTCAGCCGCCTGCGCACCGATGCCGCCACCCTCGGCGGCTGGTGGCGCAACCGGGTGGCGCGCGTCTTCGTCGTCTTCCTGCTGAGCAGCCTGGGGGCGGCGCTCGGGACCTATGTGGGCGGGGTCCACATCGCGGGGCGATTATTTGCGTGAGCGTGCCCGGCCGGCAGTCTCTTGCGGCAACGCTGGCCGCCATCGCCTGCCACCTATGCCACAACCCGAAAAATATCGACCTTGGTCTCCAGGCACTTGCGCAGACTGAAATCGCTAAACCCGATGGCATACCGGCTATCGGGCTTCTGGTAGATATCCAGTCCGCGGCCGAGTTTGATGATCCAGCCGTTGTCCAGGCGGATCTCCCGGTCGTGTAGGTTTTCGTTGATGCGAACGTCCAGCACGATGTCGAGCTCGACCAGGCTCTGCTTGAGTTCTTCAAGCCGTTCGTTTAGCTCCGCGAGATTCGTCTGCTCGTCGTAGCTCGTGATAAGGGTGACCTGCCGCACGCTTGGACACTTGCTTACGGTCTCGCAAAAACGCACGAGGTTCGCAACCTGATGCGATGCCCGGATATAGGGGTCTTCGATGGCAACGGCCTTGGCACCGACCAGGTAAGGGCCGATCAGAGAGTCATAGGTATAGCCGGCGTCACCGTAGAGGATCGTGAAGTGCTGTTCCCGAAGCTCTGTCCGCGAGTCCACGTCTGGAACCGTGGATGGCGCTGGTGTCGTCTGCGCACTCGGGGCGGGTGGCAGTTGCGCAGGGATCTCGTACTCGACCGCCTGCTGCGGGACAGGTCTGCCGCTCCCTGCGTCCAGGCTCCGACGAGCGGGCGATTGCGTGGCAGGGGCATCTTTGGATTCGGGGCAGTAAACAACCACCTCTGAGCCGTCCGCGCGGAAGTACGAGAGATAGATCCGGGCGAATTCATCGTCCGGCTTGCGCTTATTCATTTGCTCCTTGACGCGGCGACGGGCCTCGACCGCGTAGGCGACATACTCCTCCAATTCCTGCGCTGCCGGCGGCTTGCCCGGGTGCGGGATCTTCAGGAAGGCTGCCACGGTCTTCTTGATCGCCTTCTCGTCACGTCCTTCTACGGCATCGCCGTAAAATCGCCCAAGCGACCCATCCGCAGCGCCACGCCGAGGGCCCGCGCGCGCAGTGGCAGAGCGCGCACTGCACGATGCTCAAGCACGACCCCGCCGCCCTTGACCTGCTCATCGGCGAGGCCGCGCGCCTGTCGCAGCGGCACACCCTCTCGCAGACGCTGCGCGACGACGTCCTCAGCGCTTGGACCTACTTCACCAACCATCGCCACCAAATGGACTACCCGGGCTTCGTCGCCGCGGGACTGCCGATCGGATCGGGCGTCACCGAGGCCGCCTGCAAGACCTTGGTCAAGCAACGGCTGTGTGCCTCCGGGATGCGCTGGAAGAACAAAGGGGCCAAGATCGTACTCAGCCTACGCGCACTTGACGCAGACCACCGGACGCTGGGCACAGTTCTGGCAGAAGATCGACCAGTTTGGGGCTGAGTGCTACGGTCAGGCACATTATTCGGAGGCCGCACCCACCGCAAGTCTTCAAGGAAGTCTTCTGCCGCGACTTTCTTGGCGGAAGGATTCCGTTGAATTTCCTGCTTATGAAACAAGAACTTATAACGCTCGAGTGTCGGGCCTACTTCTCCCTCAATAATTGCTAGCCGCGTAATCATCGACGGCGTGAATTGGCGAGATACGCGCAGCTCACCTTCGATATCGTCAAGTCGCTTTCCAGCCGACAAGATCGTGCCGACAAATGTTGCCTCTGATCTCCGAATAATCCGGCTGATACTCTTTTCGACATGCTCCAAACGCTTGTATACGTTTCCGAACTGCTTCATTACTCCGATTGTCGACAATAATTGAAAGGCCATCAATGGGGCAGGGACCTGCATAAGCGCACCAGCAACGGGTACAAACGCAGCTTGGCTGACAATGCCGCTCGACCCCATCACGGCACTGAGAACGCCGCCACCGTGCGCCATCAAGGTAGCCGGATTTGCGGTCGCCATGAACAATGTTCCCGATGCGTAGTAACTCGCCCCTAGCGCCCCCAGCGCTCGATCCAATCAGCTCGATCATCGGTCTGCTTGAAATGATGCCTCCATTATTTATATGCGTGCCCTGCGTGCTGTAGTTTTCTTTGAATCAAGCAATTAGCGAGTCACGGATTTCACCGCTTATGCACAGAAGCGCACCCGATGGCTTTTTACCCTCCGAAAAATATGGCTGGATTCGGATAGCGTTGCCTGGATGCGCGGCACCTCCCACAGTTTGCTGCGTCGCGGAAGGCGGCGGGCTCGGCGAACGGTTAACGGGCGCAAATAATTCAGCTCCGAATTCTCGCTTTAACCTATCCGTGCCATCCTCCGGAACGTGCCAACACTTCTCGTGCCAGTCAAATGCGCGTCCCGGTATGGTCTTGATCACCGAGTTGCGGGCAACGTCTTCATTGGTGAGGCATATCCGCCATCCACCGGGTTCGCGTTCGACGCGGATCATGAATATCGCTCCAAAAGCGTGCGAGGGTCAAAAGGGATAAGGGGCTTGGGGGATAGCGGGCCAGGGTCAACCAACAGCCACAGGAGCAATGCGGCCTCGCCTTGCTGGACCCCCTGCTGGCGCCCCCGCTGGAGTCCCCGCCGAAGGCCCTTCTTGATTCCCGCACGTTCGACAGTCGTGATAGAGGGCATCTGCTTGCTCGTCTCGAAGTCATAGAGGTCTTTGCGAAAGGCGGCCTCGGCCTCCGCGGGTAGCCGGATCATCCAGTCGATGACCCGAAACAGTTCCAGGACCGTGCCGCGGTCGTAGCCGCGATCATACATCAGCCGGATCAAGCGCAGCTTCCAGGCCCGGCGCTGGTCCGCAACGCCCCGGTCCTTGGCGCGAATCTGGGCCATGACCACCAGCGCGAAGCGGTTGTCGCTCTGCTTCCAATGCACCAGGACGCAAGCGGGGCTGCCGTCGCGGCGCGCGACCGCGACCAGCTTGTCCGCGTAGCGCCGGCCGGTCTCGGCATCGCGCACGATGCGCTGCAACTCCTTGTATCCATTGCTCGGTCCAGGTCATGACTCGCTCGGCCAGCATGTCGTTGATCTCTTGCAGTCGACCGTGGATTGAAACTCCAGGATCAGGTAGAGGTATAACCAGCACTCGCGTCCGTCCTGGACGATCCGCAGGCGCCAGATCACGTCGTCTTCGCGCTCGCGCAGGTCCTTAGGTGATGCCGCTCTCGCGTACCCGCTGCAAGGTGTCCAGGTCCAGCCCCGCGGCCCAGTCCTCGTGCACGAACGCACGGATCAGGTCGGCGACCATCTTGCGGTGGGAGAACAGGAGTTTGTAGGAAGAGTCGTGCCGGGCCATCGTGGGGCGGTCCCTGGGTGTCTTGGCGGGGGAGGATACCCAATCGCAGCGGTTGGTGCGGCAAGAGGCGCAAGGTTCACGGGCTAATCAAGGCCGGGCTTTGCCTGCGCCCGTGCGCGGCCCCGGTCCCGCCAGCGTGGCAACGCCGAGGGTACAGGCCCTGGTAATCAGTATCCCCGGGAGCGCGATCAACACGACCTGTTTGACCATGAACCAATCGACGAACGCGACCGGCAGATAACCGGGCAGCGAGAGTCGGACCAGGACATACAGGACGATCAATACGATCAGAATATGGTCGAGTGCCAGTGCGAACACCAAAGGGAAGAGGCCGAAACCGGCAGTGAGCGTGACAAAGAGTCCGGTGATGGCCAGGCCTAGCCCCATGCCGGCCAGCGCGATGAGTCTGCGGCCCTGGTACCAGTGATACCAGGGACTTTTGAGTCGGGCGAGAGCCGCGAAGTAGTTGCGATAGTCGTGCATCATTACGCGCCGGGCCGGCGCGCGGCCCGGCTGGCGACTCCAGCGCTAGTTGGGGAGATAGCCGGCGGCGGCCAGGCCCTGGGTGACGGCGGCGATAAGGTCTTTAATGGTGGTCGTCTCCGAGCCGGGGTCCATGGTCTCAGAGCGGGTGGACCAGACCAGTTTTTGGCGGGCGGCGTCATAGAGATTGGTCTCCAACTGGAGCACCGGGTAGGTGGCGTAGTAGCCGGGCTCCGTGACATAGCCGAAGACGCGTTGATAATAGGGATAGAGGCTGCCGTAGAGGTTCGGGTCGACATAGCTGCGGGGTGGGACAACGACGGTCTGGGCGGTTGCGCCCACCAGGTGGGTGACGATGATCCCGTCCGCCCCGGACTGGCCGATCGCCCGCCTGACCGCGTTGACCTCGCCCAGACCGCCCTCGGGCAGCAGGTCATGGCCGGCCCGCGCCTTGACCCCGCGTGCCCGCAGCGCGACGACGAAGGTGTTCTCATAGGCGCGCCGGACGTTGCCGTTAGCGGCGATGCCGAATACCAGCAGGTTACGATAGGGCCTGGGGGCGGCCCCCGGGTCACGCCAGGTGGAGGTGAGTTGGGTCGTCGATGAACAGCCGGCGCCCAAGAGGACGCTGAGTAGGGCGAACACGACGAGGGCGATGCCGCTTGGGACTGGACGCATCGGGGCGATCCTCATGGTCTTGGTCGGGGCAAACCCCGGCCGGGCCTGGGAGTTTGACCGCTTAGGGGTGTCGCAGGCAAGGGCCGCGGCGGCGGTGGGTGTCTGGTGTGCCCAGGCCAGGGCGGGCGCCGGGGCCTCAGTCGAGCGGTTTGGCGGGCGCATCGGCGCCATACTCGAAGGCGTCGGAAAACAGGTGCGCGGGCGGCAGGCCGGCGGCGGCGAAGGCGCGTTGCCCGGCCTCGACCATCGGCGGCGGGCCGCTCAAGTAGACGTCGAAGCCGCTCAGATCCGGATAGTCCGCCGCGACCGCCGCGTGGACCAGGCCGGTGCGCCCGCTCCAGTCCGGGTCCGGTTGCGACAGGACCGGGGTGTAGCGCAGGTTGGCGTGCGCCCGTGCCCAGTCGCGGGGCAGCTCGGGCAGGTACAGGTCCGGCCGCGAGCGCACCCCCCGGTAGAGGTGCATGGGGCGCTCGATGCCGACATGAAAGGCGTGCTCGATCATCCCCTTGAGCGGCGCGAAGCCGGTGCCGCCGCCGATCAGGAGCAGCGGCCGGTCGGACTCCTCGCGCAGGGTGAAGGTGCCGAGCGGCGCCTGGATGCGCAGGATGGTCTTCTCCTGCAGCTCCTCGAAGATCCAGCCGGTGAACCGGCCCTGGGGGACGCGGCGCACATGCAGTTCGATGAAGGCGTCGTCATGGGGGGCGTTGGCGATGGAGAAGGCGCGGCGGCGCCCGTCGCGCAGGATGAATTCCAGGTATTGCCCGGCCAGGAACTGGAGCCGCTGCCCCTCCGGGAGCTTAAGCAGCAGGCGCACCACATCGTGGCAGAGCGGCTCTTTGCGCGCGACCCGACAGGGCAGGATGCGGACCTCGAGCCGGGCGATCCCCTTGACCTCGGCGACCTGGAGTACGATGTCGGAGCGCGGGACCGCCTGGCAGGTGAGGCAGGAGCCCGCCGGCTTACCCGCCAGGCCCTCGGTCTTGCCGCTCGGGTAGGTCACTTGGCCCGCGAGCAGTCGCGCGGCGCAGGAGCCGCAGGTGCCGTTGCGGCAACCGTAGGGCAGGCCGACCGTCTGGCGCAGGGCGGCGGCCAGGAGGGTCTCCCCGGGCGCCACGTCGAAAGAGCGCCCGGCGGGTTCGGTGCGGGCCGTGAAGCGCATTGCTTGGGGTCCCGGTATCGTCATCGCGGCAGGTTGCCCCGGAGCTTTAAGTTGAACGAAATCGTCATCATCGGTTGTGGATATGTGGGCACGCGACTGGCACGCCAATACCTGGACCGCGGGGAGCAGGTCCTGGGGCTGGTGCAGACCCAGGCGGGGGTGGAGCGGCTCGCCGCGGCGGGGATCGCCGCCCGGCGCCTGGACCTGGCGGCGGACGACCTGAGCGGCCTGCCCCTGGCCGGCGCCCGGGTCTTCCACCTGGCCCCACCGCCGGGCCAGGGTCGCGAGGACCCCCACACCGGTCGGGTGGTGGACGCCTTCGCCCGCGCCGACCAGCCGCGCCGGGTGGTCTATTTCAGCACCACCGGGGTCTACGGGGACTGTCGGGGGGACTGGGTGGACGAGTCCTGGCCCGCCCGCCCCGGCGTGGACCGCTCGCACCGCCGCTGGGACGCGGAGCAGACCTTGCGGCGCTGGGCCGCGGCGAGCGGGGGGGAACTGGTGATCCTGCGGGTCGCCGGCATCTATGGCCCGGGACGCCTGCCCCTGGATCGTCTGCGTCAGGGGGTGCCCATGGTGCGGGCGCAGGAATCGCCCTACAGCAACCGCATCCATGTGGACGATCTGGTGGCCGCCTGCGCACTTGCCATGGAGCGCGGCCGACCCGGGGCCATCTACAACGCCTGTGACGACAGTCCGAGCACCATGACCGACTATTTCCTCGCCATCGCGGACGCCGCCGGCCTCCCGTGCCCGCCCCTGATCCCGCTGGCCGAGGCGCAGGGCCAGGTCTCGGCGGCGATGCTGTCCTATCTCGCCGAGTCGCGTCGACTGCGTAACCGCAAACTGCGCGAGGAACTGGGGCTGGAACTGCGCTACCCGAGCCTCGCCCAGGGGCTGCCGTCGTGTCTTTGAATACCAGCCTGGGCGATCTTGGCGTTTCGATCAACGCGTCACACGATGGCTCGGACCAACGAGTCACACTGAAAGGCCGTACCCATCGGTTGGTAATTGGACAGGATTAACAGGATTCTCCAGGATTAACAGGATGATCAATCGCCGTTTCAGCTCATCGGCAATCCTGTTAATCCTGTCCATTTTCTTGCGCCCTCTTGAGGACATCTATTCTTTCCCGGCTTCAGCCCAGCCCCTTGAGCAGCACCTGCTTGGCCTCGTTGATCTTGGCCGCCAGATAGCCGGAGCCGCCCCGGTCCGGGTGCAGCCGCTGCATGAGCCGTCGATGGGCGTCGCGCACCGCCAGGGCGTCGGCGCCCGGCTCCAGGCCCAGGATCGCCAGGGCCTCCGACTCGTTCATGGGGCCGCTGCCGGTGCCGGCGGGTGCGGCGCCCGGCCCCGGGTCGCGTGCGCGCCAGTCCGTCCCCCGCTCCCGGTCCAGATAGGCCTCCAGGACCGCGGCCGACTGGGCATCGGCCTCCCGATACAGTTCCAACATCCGCAGCAGTTCATCCAGGCGCAGGTCACGTAAGGCGCGCTGCGCAAAGGGCCCCTCCAGCACGCGCCCGTCCATGGCCCCGGTGGCGTGGTCCAGACGCATCTCCAGGAAGCGGGTGCGGATGGACGAGCCCCCCGGGGCCCCGCCGGCCGCGCCCGCTGCCGGTCCACCGCCGAACAGACCGCCGGGCACCGGGACGCCGAGCGAGCGCAGCAGGCGTTTCAGGAGCGGGACCGCCTGCAGCAAGGTGAGCACGCGGATCGCGGCCGGGATTAGGGCGGCGATGAAGGCAAAGACCGGGCTCAGCCGACCGGTGGCCGCGGCCAGCACCAGGACGCCGATCACCGTCCACATCGCGACCTTGCGCAGGGTGTCGGCGACCCGGGCCGGCGGCGTGCGCCGGAACCAGCGCAGCAACCACAGGACCCCGAGGACGAAGAGCGGGATCAGCAACAGACGCAGCATCGTGCCCTCAGCCCCCCCGGCCCGGATGCGTGACCTGATGGGTCAACGCGAGC
>Ga0247840_10004167_pt1 | contig 23215 bp, 25 predicted proteins | sample LaCruzMarch2015__FD_192404 | JGI IMG/M metagenome (GOLD analysis project Ga0247840, IMG submission 192404) | Freshwater microbial communities from meromictic Lake La Cruz, Castile-La Mancha, Spain - LaCruzMarch2015_17m | ecosystem: Environmental > Aquatic > Freshwater > Lake | place: Spain... | reverse complement strand
GGCTGGGCCTGCACAATTTCTATGTGATCACCCGCTACAACCACCTCACCTACTATGCGATGGCCGTGTACCAACTCGGCAACGCCGTCAAGGCGCGCGTCGGCGGCGGCGCGCCCCGGATGGCCGCCGCGCAATAGGTTACAGAAGCGGGCAAGTCCGCGGAAAACGCGAATAAATGGACAGGATTAACAGGATTTCGCAGGATTAACAGGATTTCCGATGACGGGAAACGCGACCTTGCCATCCTGTAAATCCTGGAAAATCCTGTTAATCCTGTCTATTTCCAACCGCTTGGCACGGCCTTCAGCGGGTGCTTGGTGGTCTGCGGTTCCTTGATCCGGGGGCGACCCACGCCAGCCGTTCACCGGCCCTCGCCGTTGGACTTGCAGACGGCCTGGCGGAAGCGGTTGCAGCGATCGAGGAACTCCCGGGTGCTCTTGGGCATGGGGACCCGGGCGCGCACGATGTGGGTGACGAGCTCGGTCCCCTCGCGCAGCAGTCGCGCGCCCTCCAGCACCTCGCGGATGGCCGCCGCGTCCGGGATCGTCGGTAACTGGGGCGCAATGGTGCAGAGTTGTTCGCGGGCGACCACATAGTCCGGCCAGACCTCGAAGATGCACGGATCGGTGCGCAGGATCTCGCACTTGCGCTTGGCCGCCCGCATCAGGTGGTCGATGCGCGGATCGATGTTGGAGAACCGGGTGCTGGTGGAGAAGGCGTCCTTGAGGCCGGTGCCGAGGCGGTCGATGTCGCGCATGGCCATGGCCATCTTCAGATAACGGCCCTCGTAGAAGTCTTCGATGGGGATCGAGAAGGCCTTGAAGGGCTCCCCCCACAACTCGTCGATGCCCTCGTCGCCGCCGCGGTGGCGCACCATCTTACCCAGATCCAGGGCCTCCATCAGGCATTGGCCGCACTCGCGCATCAGGGTGTTGTCGGGCGCGATCTCGACCCCCGCTGACTGTAAGTCCACGAGCGAGGTGAAGATATCCGCGGCACGGTTGAACAGCGCGCCGGCCAGCATGGCCCCGTTGACCCGCTTGCGCTCGATATGGGTCTCGGACTGGTAGGCCTCGCGCGCCTCGTCCAGGCGTGCGCCGGGGATGTTGATCCCGTGCTCGACATGGTTGAAGAGGCGCCGCGTCAGGGCCTGAATCAGGCGCTTGCGGGTCTCCTCCGAGTTGGGCGGGGGGTCATAGTGCTTGATCCAGTACCCGTCGTAGTAGACGCGCAGCTCGCCGTCGATCGTGCGGCGGGTGCCGTTGGCGGTGGACTCGGACATGGGGCGTTTGGGCTTGTTGGTTGAGTGGCGCAAGTGTATCGGACCCGGGTGCCGGTCAGGGGGCGAAGATTGAGTTGAGAGCGGACGGCGCCCGGCGTGGTCCGGCGGCGGTTGCGGGGCCCGGTGCGCTGCCTGATCCTGTTAGACTATCAAAGGTTACCACCAGTGGGGCAGGGCCCGAGATGATAAACAAAGACAAGCTCACCGCGCTGGTGATGACACTCTTGGTGTGGGGGCTGGCGGGGGGGCTCTGCGGCGCCCTGTTCGCGGGTCTGCAGCAGGTGCTCATGGCGCTTGGACTCACCGCCTGGCAGTCGCCGCTGGTCGCCGCCGCGGCGGCGGCGATGGCCACGGCCGCCTTCTACAGTGCCATGCCGGTGGCCCTGAGCGGCGCCATGGCCGGGGTCCTGGCGTCCGTCGGGTTTCTGATCCTGGGCGGTCCGGACCTGGGGCTCGGCGCCATTGCCGGGACCGCCGCGCTGGTCGGTCTGGGGCTGGGCAGCTTCTATGCCTGGATCACGGACGCCGCCGGGCGGCCCCTGTCCCGGACCCTGGCCGGGCTGCTCGGGGGGCTGGTCGCGGGGGCGGTGGTGGCCGCAATGGTCGCCTCCGGCCGGTCGGCGGGGACCTTTGTCCTCGCTGCCCTCCTGGTCATCCTGGTCGGCACCCTGTTCGAGGTCGCGGAACGTTGGCTGATCGGCCGCGGGCGGCGACTGGTCCCGGTCGACCTGGCGGCGGCGCTGGTGGCCGGTCTGATCGCGTCCATGGTTGCCGCCGGCATCTGGCTGCTCGGGGGGACCCCGACGCTGGCCCCGGACGGGACCAGTCACGACCTGCTGGGGCAGGTCCACCGCGAACTGCCGTCCGGTTTCCTGGGCGGGCTCCTGGGCGGCGCCGGCATCGCGCTGGTCCTGGAATTGCTCGGGTTCCGGCTGGAGGAACATCGCTGACCGGCCGGCTCGGGTGCGATCAGACCTGATGTGGTGACCGATATCCCGGCTGCGCTGTCGTTGTCGTAATCGTGGTCGGATTATTCGATTACGACAACGACAACGACAACGACAACGACGCCCGGTCCGTGAGAACGTCCGGTAGCTGTAGCTGTTAGGGTACGGATCGCGTACCCGGCTCCGGCGGTCGTGGCAGCTTGGCGGGTACGCGATGCGTACCCTACGACATGTGCGTTAACACATCGGTTCGGATCGCACCCGGCTGGCTCGCCCGGGTATCCCCGGGCCCCCGGGCGCTGTAACATCCGCGGGCGGGCGGCGGGCATCCTGTTCCCGGCACCGTCGGCCGCCGATCAACCTTATGAAGCGCATTGGAGAACGCTGATGAATCCGCTCGATATGCTTGGTGCGGTGATGCAGTCCGGAATGGCCCCCGCGGCGGACAACCGGATGGGCGATGTGCTTGGCAAGATGATGGGCCAGATGACGGGCGGTGCCGCCGCGGGTGCGGCGCCGACGGCCGCCAGCGGCGGTCTCTACGAGGTCCTGTCCAAGGCCGCAGGGGCCATGCTCGGCGGCGGTGCGTCCGGTGCGGCGCCGGGCGCCGCGGGCGGGGGTCTCTCCGACCTGTTGGCCAAGGCCGCCGGGGCCATGCTCGGCGGCGGTGCAGCCGGGGCCGGCGGCGGGATGGCGGCGCCGGGTGGCACCGGCGGTCTTTCCACCGAGTTCTTCAAGCAGTTGGCCGGCGCCATGTTCGGCGGGTCCGCGTCCCAGGGCAATGCCGCGGCCGGTCTGGGCTCTATGGCGGTGTTCGGTACCCTGGCGGCCAAGGCCCTGGAACTGGCCAAGGGCATGTTCGCCGGCGCCCCGGCCCAGGCGGGCGGGCCCCCGGCGGGCGGCCTGGATGGCCTGACCGCGATCCTGACCGGGCTGCGTGCCCCCGCGAATCCGCAGGAGCAGCAGCAGTTGATGGATGTGGCGATGCTGACCCTCAAGGCCATGATCAGCGCCGCCAAGGCCGACGGCCGGGTGGACGAACAGGAGCAGGCGCGCCTGCTCGGCAAGCTCGACGAGGGCGGCATCACCGACGAGGAGCAGCGCTTTGTGGCCGCGGAGATGCAGAAGCCCATCGACCTCGACGCCCTGGTTCGCGGGATACCGAACCAGCAGGTGGCGGCCCAGATCTACACCGCCTCGCTCATGACGATCACGGTGGACACAGATGCGGAGCGATGCTACCTGGCCGATCTGGCGTCCAAGCTCGGGCTGGACCGACAGGTGGTGTCCTATCTGCACCAGGCGGTCGGTCTGTCCTGAGCGGCGGCGCAACGCCGGTCCCGGGTGTCAACCCGGGGCTGGTGAAGCGCCGCGGCCGGGCCGACCGACCTGCCCAGTGACCCACCCTGCAACGCCCCGTACCAGTGCGAGGTCGGGTTTACCTCGGCCGACCCCATTATCCAATCTCAAGTCCAGGAGTCTTCTCTATGTTCACCATGCTCTTATTCATCGCGATCGGGATCGTGATCGGCTGGAACCTGCCCCAACCGCCGTGGGCCAAAGAGTGGCAGCAGAAGGCCGTGGATGCGGTCCGCTCGCTCACCAACAAGCAGGGACACTGAGTCCCGCCCCGGCCGGGGTCCGCGGACCCTGGCGTAGTTCATGCAGTTGTAGAAGTGCACCCGTCCTGCCCTTGATCGGCGCGTGGGACCAGGTCTTGATCTCGAACGCGCCTCTGCGCCCGGCAACGGCTGGGGCGGTCCTTTGCAGTCACTCCGGAGACCCATCCCATGTCCACACTCTGTTCTGACCAGGCAATCCTTACCCTGGGCGGCAACGAATACAAGTTCCCCATCGTCGAAGGCAGCGAGGCCGAACGCGGCATCGACATCAGCGACCTGCGCGCCAAGACCGGCCACATCACCCTGGACAAGGGGTACGGTAATACGGGGAGTTGCGAGAGCGCCATCACCTACATCGACGGCGAGAAGGGTATCCTGCGCTACCGCGGGATCCCCATCGAACAGTTTGCGATGGGTCCCACCTTCACCGACGTCGCCTGGCTCCTGATCAACGGGCGGCTGCCCACCACGGCGGAATACGATGAATTTTCCGCGGATCTCACCCGCTATGCCAACCTCGACGAGAGCATGCGGCACCAGTTCGAGGGCTTCCCCCGGGTCGCGCCCCCCATGGCCATCCTCTCGGCCATGATCAACGCCCTGTCCTGCTTTCACCCGGAACTGCATGAGCTGGAAGACGAGAGCCAATTCCGCCACGCCGCCGCGCGCCTGATCAGCAAGATACGAACGATTGCCGCCTACGCCTTCCGGCACTCACGGGGCCTGCCCAATATCTATCCGGACCCGGCGCTGCGCTATGTGCCGAACTTCATGCACATGATGTTCTCCCAGCCCTACAAGCAGTATATCTGCCCCCAATTGGTGCGCGATGCACTCAACCTGATCCTGATCCTGCACGCGGACCACGAACAGAATTGCTCCACCTCCACCGTGCGCATGGTCGGTTCCAGCGGTGCCAACCTGTTCGCCTCCTGTGCCGCCGGGGTCTGCGCCCTGTGGGGGCCGCTGCACGGCGGGGCCAATGTGGAGGTGCTGACCATGCTGGAGCAGATCCACCAGGGCAACATCACCCCGGAGGAGTATGTGAAGCAGGCCAAGAGCAAGGACAGCAAGGTGCGTCTCATGGGGTTCGGCCACCGGGTCTACAAGAACTTCGATCCGCGCGCCAAGATGCTCGGCGCCATCGCCGAGAAGCTGCTGCCCCAGTTGAGCGCGGGCGACCCGCTATTGGAGATCGCCCGGCGACTGGAGGAGATCGCACTGTCGGACCCCTACTTCATCGAGCGCCAGCTCTATCCGAACGTGGACTTCTACAGCGGTATCCTGCTGCGCGCCATCGGCATCCCGACCAACATGTTCACCGTCATCTTCGCCATCGGCCGCCTGCCCGGCTGGATCGCCCATTGGTGGGAACAGAACCAGACCCAGGCCAACCGGATCGCGCGGCCCCGCCAAATCTATGTCGGCGAGACCCACCGCGACTTCGTCCTGAGGGAAAACCGGAAGTAGCCCCCGGCCGTGGGCGAGGGCCCCGATACCGAGGCGGTCCGGTCCTATCTGGGCGACCTGCAGGACCGCCTCTGTGTCGCCCTCGAAGGGCTGGATGGGCAGGCCCGCTTCCGGGAGGACGCCTGGGAGAGGGCCGGCGGGGGCGGCGGGCGCACCCGCGTCCTGGCGGGCGGGGTGGTCTTCGAGCAGGCCGGGGTCAACTTCTCACAGGTCTTCGGCGATCACCTGCCGGCGTCCGCCACCGCGGCCCGCCCGGAACTGGCGGGGCGCGGCTACGAGGCCATGGGGGTGTCGCTGGTGGTCCACCCGCAGAACCCCTATGTGCCCAGTTCGCACCTGAACGTGCGCTTTTTCATCGCGCGGCACCCGTGCGAGCCGCCGCTCTGGTGGTTTGGCGGCGGCTTCGACCTCACCCCCTATTACGGCTTCGACGAAGATTGCGTCCACTGGCACCGCAGCGCCAGGGCCGCCTGCCGGCCCTTCGGGGAGGCAGTCTATCCGCGCTACAAGCAGTGGTGCGATGAGTATTTTTTTCTCAAGCATCGCGCTGAGCCGCGCGGCATCGGCGGGCTCTTCTTCGATGACCTGGGCCCCGGCGGTCTGCCCGGCGGTGACGGGGCGGGCGGCTTCGCCGAATGCTTCGCCTTCCTGCGCGCGGTCGCGCAGTGTTATCCGGGCGCCTATCTGCCGCTCGTCGAGCGGCGCCGCGACACCGCCTATGGCGAGCGGGAACGCGCCTTCCAGAAGTACCGCCGCGGCCGTTACGTCGAATTCAATCTGGTCTGCGACCGCGGCACCCTGTTCGGCCTCCAATCGGGTGGACGGACCGAGTCCATCCTGATGTCACTGCCGCCGGAGGTGAGTTGGCGCTATGACTGTAAGCCGGAGCCCGGTAGCCCCGAGGCGGGGCTTTATGAGCACTTTCTGGTTCCGCGGGATTGGTTGGCAGACTGAAAGGGCGTGAGGATAGGTCTGGGCTATCTACCGATTCCTGGTGTCACGCCCTTTCAGGATGTCCCCCTTGGTGCTCCAGCGGAGGGCCCTTGCGACTTGGAATAAAGTGGACCCCATGTCCAGGACAGTTTTCCCTCGAATTTAAGCTGTCGTGCCGCCGTTCATCGCAGCAGTCTGGCGCTGCCCCAGCCGCGGCGGAACCGTCGTTCACGACGGCATCCGACCAGCGATTAAGAGAAGAAATTTGTTACTGTTGCGCCGCAGGCGTTCTCAGAATTTACCACCTATGGCCTCGCGTACGCGATGCCGGATCCCCGCGAGGTCCTGCTCCTGCACCCGTTGGCCAACGGCGAACGCGAGCGCGCCGCAACACTCCTGTTCGCCCCGGCCGCGGTGGCACAACAGGTCCGCATCCGGCTCGTCGGCGTGCCAATCGACGGCCTCCTTGATGGCTCAGTGCGCCACTGGTGGCCTTTGGCCCCCGTTCGGGAGGGGTCACGCACTCCCTAAGTCAGAGTGGTTTAGCAGGTCCGGACCGCAGGCCTGACGCCGAGAACGCCGGGGCGTTAACCGTCGCCGCCCCAATCCCGGTATCCTGTGCCGATTGCGCTGCCTGGGGCGAGAATCGCCCCCGAAGGATCAGCCCCGCACGACCTGTGAGTAGAGACCGATGTCGATCAAACACCCCATCGTCGCCGTGACCGGATCGTCCGGCGCCGGCACCAGCACCGTCAAGAATGCCCTGGAGCACATCTTCCATCGGATCGGCGCCCGCGCCGCGGTGGTCGAGGGCGACAGCTTCCATCGCTACAACCGCCGGGAAATGAAGGAAGAACTCGCCAAGGCCAAGGCCGAGGGCCATAACCTGAGCCACTTCGGACCCGAGGGCAATCTGTTCGAGAAGCAGTTGGAACTGTTCCAGAGCTACAGCCGCTCCGGCACCGGGGAGCGGCGGCACTATGTCCACGACGCGGACGAGGCGCAGCGCTACGGTCACGAGCCCGGGACCTTCACCCCCTGGGAGCCGATTCCGCAGGACACCGATCTGCTGTTCTACGAGGGCCTGCACGGCGGCGTGGTGGCGGGCGGGATCGACCTCTCCAAGGAGGTGGACCTGCTGATCGGCGTCTGCCCAACCATCAATCTGGAGTGGGTGCAGAAGATCCACCGCGACACCCGCGAGCGCGGCTACAGCCACGAGGACGTGCAGTACACCATCTACCGGCGCATGCACGACTACATGCACTACATCCTGCCCCAGTTCTCCGCCACCCACATCAATTTCCAGCGCATCCCCCTGACCGACACCTCCAACCCCTTCTGTGTCAACAATATCCCGACCTTCGACCAGAGCCTGGTGATGATCCACTTCCTCACGCCCAAGCCCAGCGTGGAGTACAAGCTCAACCTCAAGGGCCTGATCGACGGGACCAGGATCACCGGCTTCAACACGCTCGTGATCCCCGGCGGCAAGATGATGTACGCGCTGGAGCTGATCCTGACCGAGCGCATCGTGAACCTGATGAAGCGGCGCGGACAACTGGGCCCCGTGGCGGACTGAGCGGCCCCGCGGCCCGCGGCCCGCGGGCCGCCCGCGCGCACCGCGACGCCGCGGCGCCGATCCGGTGTAGAATCACCGGGCGACACCCAAGTCCATTCTCAGCGCGGATGGCGGAATTGGTAGACGCCCTGGATTTAGGTTCCAGTGGGGCAACCCGTGGGGGTTCGAGTCCCCCTCCGCGCACCATTCGCGGTCGGCGCCGTGCAGGGTGCGGCGTTCCTGCGGGAACCGCCGGCCATGCTCGGCAACGAAGCGCTCCGTGAGCCACAGCACGTCCTCCGGGCGTTCCCGCAGCGGCGGCAGGCGCAGATCCAGGACCCTGATCCGGTAATACAGGTCCTCCCGGAAGCGGCCAACCCGTACCAGGGCGCCCAGATCCTGGTGCGTCGCGCAGACTACGCGGGCCGGTACGCTGACGCTCTGGGTGCCGCCGATCCGGGTCAGGCTGCGCGATTGCAGTACCCGCAGCAGTCGCGATTGCAGGGCGAGCGGCATGTCGCCGATCTCGTCCAGGAACAGGATGCCCGTCCCCGCGCGCTCGAAGACCCCGGTGCGGCGGCGCTCCGCGCCGGTGTAGGCGCCCTTCTCATGGCCGAACAACTCGGCCTCGATCAGGGACTCCGGCAGGGCGGCGCAGTTCACCGCCACCAACGGGTCGTTCGGGCATTGCAGGGCGTGCAGGCGTTGCGCGACCAACTCCTTGCCCACGCCGGACTCCCCGCTGATCAGCAGCGGCGTGGCCGGGTGGGAGGCCATGCGCACGAGTTGCTCCTCCACCCGCCGCATGGCCGGCGAGATTCCCAGCGGTGCCCCGAGCGCGCCCGCCTCCGGCGCCGGCCCCGACGCCGCGTCGGCCGTCTCCCGGGACCGCGCCTGATCCGTCTCACTGACCAGGATGCGCAGCTTGTCCACCAGTGCCGTCGGGTCCAGCGGTTTGGTCAGGTAGTCCGCGGCACCGAGCTTCAGCAGCCGCACCGCGCCCTCGATGTTCCCGCAGCCAGTGATGAAGACGCACGGCGGGGGCCGTCGCGCCTCCCGGCCGATGCGCTCGAAGAGGGTCATTCCGGAGCAGTCGGGCAGGTGGATGTCGATGACGGCGATCGCGATGGTCCCGCCGGTCAGGTCCGGCAGGGCCGCGAGGCCGGTGCGGTGCCAGCGGACCTGGAAGCCCTCGAGATCCAGCCGCTCCGCCAGGGCCTCGCCCATGATCGGATCGTCCTCGACCAGACAGATGTGCGGCCGCGGCTCAGTCATGATCGGACTCCGGCACGATGGGCAGGTGAACGCACAGGCGCGTACCGCGCTCCTGCGCCTCGATGGTCCCGCCGAGTTGGGTGACGATCTGCCAGCACACCCAGAGCCCAAGTCCCTGACGATCCGGATACCGGGACGGGTAGGGCTCGAACAGGCGCGCGAGCCGCTCGGGGGGGATGGGCTCTCCGCTGTTCTCCACCAGGATCTGCAGACCGCCGCGCGCGCGGGCGATCTGCACCGCGACCCGACCGCCGGGGTCCACGGCCTGCTGGGCATTGAGCATGAGGTTGAGCAACAACTGCCGCACCAGGTTGGCCGGGAGCGGGACCGGCCCTGCCAGTCCATTCTCCCACGCGAGCGTTGCCCCGGACCCGACCGACTTCGGCTGGGCCAGGGTCCGCACGTCCTCCAGGTCCGCCGGGGTCAGCGGGCGGCCGTCCAGGCGCGCCTCCACAAGCAGTGCCGAGACCGCGTGCTGGATTTGTTGCAGTCCGCGATCCAGGCAGGATTTCATAGAAGCGCGCGAGGAAGGGCGCGTCCGACAGCAGGGCGATCAGCTCGCCGACCGCGGTCCCGTCGCCGCCGCCGTCACTGGGCAGCGGCAGTCGCAGCAGGCGACGCGGCCGGTCTTGACTGACGTCCACCGATGGGGCGTGCGGGCGCGGCAAGCCGTCGGACTGTGCTGACTGCTCGGGGGAGGACGGCGGCAGCCAGGGCAGGGCCTCTGCCACGGGCTGGGCTACCCGGTAGCGCCCGGGTCGGTTGCTCGCGAAGACCCGACCTGACTCGTCCACCAGGATCCAGGTCAGGTCCGCGGTCTGCCGCGGCGGACCGCGCAGCAGGGAGTAGGCGAGCCAGACGTCATCATGTCGCAGGGCCTGGATCAGCACGCCGGACATGGCGTGACCCAGGCGCAGGGCGTTGCGCCCCTGGTCCTCGCGCAGGTTCTTCAGTGTTTGCAGACCCAAGGCCAGGGTCATCAGGAAGGCAGTGGCCACGGCCGCGATGCTGAGACTCAAGGGCAGCCGCTGACGGTAGCTGCTGGGGAACAGGATCATGGGGCGCCCACCTGCCGGACCAGGCCAGCCATGTGGGCGATGTCGAGAAAGAGCGCCGGCCCCTCGGCGGAAAAGCCGTCCAGATTGAGTTCACCCAACAGGCGGCGGCCGGTCGCGTCGCCCTCCTGGGCCAGCAGGACGCCGCGCACCGCCGCCACGTCCGCGGCCGCCAGACCGGGTGCGCCCACCAGCGGTGGAAAACCGAATAGGGGGGAGCGCAGGACGACCCGGGTGTGCGCCGTGAGGGCCGGTTCACGCCGGGCCAGGGTCTCCCAGACATAGCCGTCCACCGCCGCCCCGTCCGCCAGGCCCTCGGCCACGGCCTCCACGCAATGGCGGTGGCCCCAGGTAAAAAAGGCGCGGCGGAAATAGCGGTCCGGGTCCTCGCCCAACTGCGTCAACTGGTAGCGCGGGAACGGATAGCCGGAGTTCGAATCCGGGTCGGACCAGGCGAAGAGCCCGTCTTTCAGGTCTGTCAGGGATTGTAACGGCGCCTCGGCGGCCACGATGACATAGGCGCGATAGAGCGGCTGCCCCTGAAAGCGCGGCACCGCGATCAGCGACAGGTCCGCCTGGTGTTGCACATAGGGATAGCCGCAGATCCAGGCGAGATCCAACTCCCCGCGCAGCAGCAGATCCATGATCTCCCGGTAACGGCCGCGCTGCACAAAGACCACCGGCCGGCCCAGGCGGGCCGCCAGCCAGTTGCCCCACTGACGCAGAAAGCCGATGCGGTCGTCGAGGATGAGCGGGGTGAGGCCGAAGCGCAGGGGGGATGCGCTTGGCTGCGTGCCCTTGGCGGGCGCGACGTTCGCACGGACAGCCCGACCGGCACCCAAGGCGAAGAGGGCTCCGAGCAGTTCGCGACGGGAGATCATGGTCAGGCGTTCCCCTGTGTAGCGGTGAACCCCGCCCTGGAAGACGGGTTCAGGGTTTGGTGTTACCCTTTTGTAACACGACGCCCGCTCGCGTGGCTAGGAGCCCAAGCCCTATGACGCAAGATTCTCCCAACGACACCTCGGGTCGGAGCGGCTTGCAGCATGACAGTCTGGATGCGGTGTTACACTGAGCGGCTGACGTGAAGTGTCATGCGTCCCTGTAGTTGCCTTTAATCGTTGAACCTCCTGGGAGATTCACGACTATTAATAGGAATGGTTTCTTTCATTTATGCCAAGTGCAACTATTAAGATCTTTCTTGTCCACGGAGATCCGAAACGGCTTCGGACAGCGGAGTTATCGAATTGGACAGGTAAAGCAGTCGCTGGCCCAAGAAGCGAGTTTGATAACGTGCTTGCCCGGGAAGAATCGCAGAACTCCGGCGTTTACTTTCTTACCGGCATTGATCCTGAAACGGGAAAGAGTGCGGTGTATATTGGAGAGGCAGAGTCAATTCGCGAGAGAGTGAAGGGTCATCTCGGTCGCGACTTCTGGAATCAGATTGTCTTTTTCACGAGCAAAGACGAGAACCTTACCAAAGCCCACGTCCGCTATCTGGAGGGGCGTTTGATTGAGCAGGCAAAGCAAGCGGGAAGATCCGAAGTTAAGAATAGCCAAAGCAGTGGTTCCCGCCTGCCGGAGTCTGACCGCGAGGATATGGAAATTTTTCTGGAGAAGATTCATCAGCTATTACCTGTGTTGGGCGTCGAGGTGTTGGTCCCAACAACAATAAATACAGCTCACGCGTCGAAAGCTGAGACGCTTTCTTGCGAAATCAAGGGGGTGAAGGCAACTGGATATCTGACACCTAATGGAATTATAGTGATTTCCGGGTCGCACGCCGTTTTGAATGAGCGTCCTTCCTCTCAAAAATATCCGTGGGCACTAAATATGCGTCTGAAATTGAAGCAGGACGGCACTCTTTCTGTTCAAGCGGACCATCTCGTTTTTACCCAGGACGTCGAGTTTTCCAGTCCAAGCGCAGCCGCCGCTGTGATTCATGGCGGCCATGCAAACGGACTGATTTCCTGGAAAAATAAAGACGGCAAGACGCTCAAAGAACTTGAGTCCATATGACCCGCGACAGGAGATGAGAACCCAATAACAGACTACCAAGCTGATTTGATCGGAACGCCGGGAGTATCGCCATGCGTATTCATGTCAAAGTCCCCTCCAATCTGCCGGACGCCTTGCAGTGTACGCCCGAGGCGTTTGCTCAAGAAGCCAAGATGGCCATGGCCGTCAAGCTCTATGAAATGAAGCGGCTCTCATCCGGCATAGCGGCAACGCTGGCCGGTGTCAGCCGGATCGCCTTTCTCATGCAGTTGCACCGCTATGGTGTTCCGGTAATCGACCTGAGTCCGGCAGATCTGGCATCGGATATTGCCAATGCCTGATGTAGTGCGTTTACTCGTTACCTTTCGGTAACGTAAGACTGGGTTCCGCGTTTCCGAAACTAAACGCGGCGTCCCTAACTTATTGATCTACTTAACCTGCCTCTGTGGTATGCGGCTTGCTCCCTCGTCGTCACCAACAACGACGAGGAGGCAGGCATGACAGATCTCAGCCGACGTAAATTTCTCAGGGCCGGCGGTGCCGCCGCCGCGGCCGGGGCCGCCCTGATCGGGAGCGGCCTGGGCGTTGCGGCCGAGACGCCGCGGGCGCCGGGGGCCACGACCCTTCCATACCCGCGCACGGCGATCACCAAGGCGGGGGCCTTGAAGCCGGACGTCCCGCAGCCCTTCAACTACCCGGACGCGCAGTCCTTCTGCCAGATCATCAAGACCGGCCGTGCGGTGCCGGGCGGGATGGGGCCGGACCGCGACATCGTCGCCTTCAGCACCCAGTGCACCCACAACGGCTGTCCCCTGAGCTATGACAAGGTCGCACGCACCTTCAAGTGCGGTTGTCACTTCAGCATCTTCGATCCGGAGATGCATGGTCAGATGGTCGACGGTCAGGCGACCGAGAACCTGCCGCGCATCCTCCTGGAACACGATGCCCAGGACGACACCCTCTACGCCGTCGCGGTCGAGGGTCTGATCTACGGCCGCCAAAGCAACCTGTTATAACCGGGAGACCGCCATGACCCAATTTCGCGACCGTATCCCGCTGCCGCCCCCGGACGCGCAGCGCACCAATATGACCTGTCATTTCTGCATCGTTGGCTGCGGCTACCACGTCTATAAGTGGCCCGAGAATGTCGAGGGCGGCCGCGCCCCGGACGAGAACGCGCTCAAGATCGATTTCCGCACCCAGGTCCCGCCGCTCGGCATCATCATGACGCCGCCCATGCACAATGTGGTCACCGACCGGGACGGCAGCCGCCACCACATCATGATCCTGCCGGACAAGCAGTGCGTGGTGAACCAGGGCCTGTCATCGACCCGCGCCGCAGTCTGACGCTGTCCGTGGCCAACCACATCGCCGGCCCCGAGAATGTCCTGCATCTGGCCATCCTGCCCGGGACCGACACCGCGCTCTTCAACGGGCTCCTGACCTATGTGGTCGAAAAGGGTTGGCACGACAAGGAGTTCATCGCGGCCCACACCAGCGGTTTCGACGCGGCCCTGGCCGCCAACCGTTTAAGTCTGAAGGATTGCAGCAAGATCACCGGGGTGCCGGTCGCCGATCTCCAGAAGGCCGCCGACTGGGCCTATGCCCCCAAGGCCGACGGCAAGCGCAAGCGCACGATGCACGGCTATGAAAAGGGTATCATCTGGGGCAACGACAACTACCGTATCCAGTCCGCCCTGGTGGACCTGGTGCTGGCGACCCACAATGTGGGGCGCCGCGGCACCGGTGTGGTGCGCATGGGCGGCCATCAGGAGGGCTATGCCCGTCCGCCCTATCCCGGCGGGCGCCCGGCCAAGTATGTCGATGAGGAGATCATCAAGGGCAACGGCAAGATGCTCACCGTGTGGGCCTGCAACGCCTTCCAGTCCACGCTGAATGCGGAGCAATACCGGGAGGCGGTCTACCGCCGTGCGGCCATTGTGCGTGATGTCATCAGCAAGGCCCGCGGGGCGAGTGCCGCGGAACTGGTCGACCTGATCCACGACGCGGTGGAGCACCGCGGCGGGCTCTTCGTGGTCAACATCGACCTCTACCACACCAAGTTCTCCGATGCCGCACACCTGTTGCTGCCGGCCGCCCATCCGGGCGAGATGAACCTCACCGCCATGAACGGCGAGCGCCGAATGCGGCTGTCGGAGCGCTTTATGGACCCCCCAGGGGAGGCCAAACCCGATTGTCTGATCGCCGCCGATATCGCCAATACCCTGAAGGCGCTCTACGAGAAGGACGGCAATGCCGAGATGGCCAAACGCTTCCGCGGTTTCGATTGGAAGACCGAGGAGGACGCCTTCAACGACGGCTTCCGCAAACCCGCCGGGATCGACAGTCAGGGCGGCCCGACCGGAGACCTGGCCACCTATGCGGGGCTGCGGGCCATGGGCACCAACGGCGTCCAGTTACCGATCAAAGAGGTCAAGGACGGCAGGCTCGTCGGCACCGAAATGCTCTACACCGACTATAAGTTCGACACCAAGGACGGCAAGGCCCAGTTCCTGCCATCGCCCTGGAACGGCCTGCCGGGAACCGTCGAGACGCAGAAGAAGAAGTACCGCTTCTGGGTCAACAACGGCCGTACCAACCACATCTGGCAGACCGCCTATCACGACCGCTTCCTGCCCTTCCGGCGTGACCGCTTCCCCATGTCGCCGCTGGAGATCAATCCCCAGGATGCGAAGGAGTTGGGGATCGAATCGGGCGACATCGTGGAACTGCACAATGACTTCGGCTCCGCCTTCGCGATGGCCTATCTGGAGCCCGATATCGGCCGCAATCAGACCTTCATGATGTTCGGCTACGACAATGGCGTGGTGGGCGACGTGGTCACGGACTGGACCGACCGCAACCTGATCCCCTACTACAAGGGCACCTGGGCGGACATCCGCAAGGTCGGGACCATGAAGGACTACAAGCGCACCGTGTCGTTCAAGCGGCGGCGGTTCCTGACCACCTGAGTCATCGGACCCGGCCACCGGGCCGGCCGCGACGGGTTGTCGCAAGGGCGCGTGGCCGCAGTTATGATCGAGGCCGGGCCGCCGCCCCGTCCGCAACGTCCAACTGTCGAGAGGCAAGTCAATGAAAAGTCCAGCGCCATGACGACCGAACCGATGACTGAACCCTTGACCGACCCCTTCGGCCGCCGGATCGCCTATCTGCGCCTCTCCGTCACCGACCGCTGCGACCTGCGTTGCGGTTACTGCCTGCCCAAAGGCTTCAAGGGCTTCGAGGAACCCGAACACTGGCTCGATTTCGCCGAGATCACCCGCGTGGTGGGCGCCTTCACCCGGCTCGGCGTCCGCCATGTCCGCCTGACCGGCGGCGAGCCCCTGGTGCGGCGCGACCTGCCGCGGTTGGCCGCGCGTCTGGCCGCCCTGCCGGGCCTGGACGACCTGTCCCTGTCCAGCAACTGCACCCGGATGGAGGCCCTGGCCGAACCCCTCTATCAGGCCGGCGTGCGGCGCCTGAATGCGAGTCTCGACAGCCTGAGGCCCGAGGTCTTTGCCCAGGTCACCGGGGGGCGGCTCGACCAGGTATTGCGCGGTCTTGCCGCCGCCCGCCGGGCGGGATTCAAGCCGATCCGCATCAACACCGTGGTCATGGCGGGGGTCAACGATGAGGAGGTCGAGCAGCTCCTGGAGTTCTGCGCCCAGCATGGTTTCACCCTGCGTCTCATCGAGACGATGCCCATGGGCAGCACCGGCCAGGCCGCCCAAAACCAGTATGTCGATCTGCGCCGGATCAAGGAGCGTCTGGAGCGTCGCTACCCCCTGATCCCGGATCTCCTGCCCGGCGGCGGCCCGGCACGCTATTACCGCCTGGGTGCCAGCGACACCCGTGTCGGCTTCATCACCCCGCTGTCCCAACATTTCTGTGCGACCTGCAACCGGGTTCGACTCACCGTCGACGGCACTCTGCACCTGTGCCTGGGCCAGGAGAACAGCTACCCCTTGCGAGCGCTGCTGCGGGCGGGCGTCACGGACGAGGACCTGGCCGCGCACCTGCGCGAAGCGATCACGCGCAAACCCGAGCGCCACGAGTTCAATGAACGGCCCGCGCAGGTTGTTCGCTTTATGGCCCAGACCGGGGGGTGAGTCCGGCCGCGGGCATATGAGCAATGCTGGGCGCTACCGCCCGAACTACCGAGGACACAATCTTTCCGGCTTGACAATCCACGCATCCGATCGTAAAAAGCGTGTTCGTCATGGTGCTGCTGCCCGATATTCTGGGGATCATTTTCTGCTTACCAGCCCCCCAATCTAGCTTGGCACATAACTCTGCTGATCGCGAGGCTGCTGGTCCGCACCGCGGACCCGACGGGCGCGAAGACGACCCGTTGGGTCGGCTGGGCGGAGTGATCGCCGCTGGCCAGTATGTCTAGCACGGAAGCCTGTGTTTCCCCGTCATGCCGAGTTTGGTCGGGTCAGCAAGCTAGTAACTCATAAGGCATGGCTTAGACAAGTGCTATGCGAGTCTAGCCCTATATCTTGCATTTTTTCCCGTTAATTTGATTATGTCGGCTCAAGTACCGCGCGCTTTGGTTCCCAACCACGTATTATCCGGCGATAGATAGTCCTTGGATTTTTTTCAAAAATTCTTGCCCACTCTGCCAAGCATTTTGTCTCCCCATCAATGCATATCAAGATGTTGTTTCGCCTATTAGAGTGCTGAACTGTGCGCGTGGCCCACTGGACATTCCCAGGCCCGTATCCCTTATCTTTATCTATCAGGTTTAACACTAGATTCGCGGCTGGTCGCTCGCCAATATCTTTCAAGAATTGCTCGAAACTGTGCCTCCATTGGTCGCAAACTCTAATTCCCCTTGCCCCATAGGTAGGATATAGCCTATCTCTCGGGTTTGTGCAGTGTTGATTCATCGCATTCCACGCCCGATATTCCGGGGTGGTTCGCCCTCTCGCCGCGCCGCCGTGCTTGAAATTTTGTTCGTCAACAAGCATCCGCAAGACCTAGTCCCTCCTGATTTAAGGCCGGTCGCGAATACAATTGCATCCTTTCCACATGCGCAGTGGCACAGCCACCTGGCGTGTCCGCTGGCTCCATTTTCAGCCTGCGCTATTACCTTTAACCGTTCAAATACGCGACCAGTTAAGTCTTCGGCTTGCATTCTTGCGATCCTCACATTCTATTATGTAAGTTAGGGGTAAGCATCTGTTATCTTTGGCAGAATCAAATGACTAATATAAAACATAGAGTATTGGAGTCTTACGATCATGGTCTTTATAGCACAATTATTGCTACTTTCCAATGTTCTGGTCAAATCCAAGGTAAACTATTGGTAGGCAAGGGAACTCAAACGTTTCTTGGTTGTTGATCCTCCGAATGCTGATTTCTCGAAGCGCGCTAACGCTTGCTGAGCTTGGTTGATCTGTCATGAAGGGACAGCCGTCCAAACTTGCGAGAGCCATTGGTAAGCAATCGAGATGCCGAAGTAGCATTAACGTCCTATGCCTGCCGTTGATAAACCGTGCCACACCATTATCCAGGTAGAATACTGGTGAATCGAAAGAAGGAAAAGCGCTATCCGCGTCGTCAAACCAGTATTGGTGATAAGCGTTACGGATTGTTTTGGATTTCCTCCGTGCCAAGTCATCTTGGTCAACTATTTCCATAAATTTTGGGAGGTCAATTAAATAGTGAATATCGTGCGCGTTTGGCGGTGAGAGTTTCACTTTCATAGATGCGATCCCATATTTCTAATAACGCCGCACAGATCGGACACTTTATATTCATAGCGCATCAAAAAAGAAGTCGCTGAACACATCGTTGATGCTTCCATAGATAAGAATCTACTCCAATTTGGGTTTGTTGGCAAGTCGTGGCCTCCGGTTGCAGCATAAGGGGCTAGGATCGGATACTTTTCTCAACTCTAGATTCGAGTGTACGAGCAAGCAAGTAACATTCGATCTGTATTCAAACGACAGGAATCGCGAACGATGCAATACATGCGTCACTGCGTCCTGTGGACTTCCCTCAGGCCGCCAGCTCGATGCGGATATGCCGCCCCAACGCCTTGGCGGCCTTCTCCAGCGTCAGCAGGGTCACGGAGGTATTGTCCGGGTCCAGTAGGCGATCCAGGGCGCTGCGGCTGGTGCCCATGCGCCGCGCCAGGTCGGCCTTGGTCAACTGCTGTTGCGCCATTTCCTGCTCCAGCCGGAAGGCGATGACGCGCTTGATGGCGATGGCTTCGGATTGCGCAAGTAATCGTTCTTCAACAAGAAAGGAATCGAGGCTGCTACCCATGTGCTCGTTCATTGATGCACCGCTTGTTCAGGGGTCAAGCGCCGCTCTGCGGCGTCTGGCCAGGTCGAGGTCACTGGCCGGGGTCTTCTGGGATTTCTTGATGAATCCATGCAGCAGAACCATGCGGCGGTCGGACACGGTAAAGATGATGCGTGCGATTCGCAGATCCAGTCGCGAACGCACCTCCCACAACCCCGGCTCAAGCTTGCGGACGACCGGCATTCCGACCGGCCAACCGAACTGGACGGTCTTCAGGTCCGCACCGATGGCACTCCTGTCGTTCCTGGATAAGCTCTTGAGCCAGTCACGCACGGGTTCGGTGCCGGCGTCGGCCCGGAAAAACACGACATCAAGGATCGGCTCAAGCGGCATGGTTGCTAGCGTACCATTTTTGGTGCGCCGTGCAAATCCGCGGCACAAGGGGCCAGGGTCGGCCGCTTTGCCTGGTTCCAGAATGCGGCGTGCCCGCAAGCCGATATCATAGGGTCCGTGCTCGGACCGCATCGATCGCGAACGCTGCGGTTCCATCGTTAGCGTAGCCTTCACCTTACAGGATTGCTGAACATGCGCCAATGACGTATGCTCAGCGCGTGCGTACGATTGAATCTCCCTTGTTTACAAGGCTGTGGCCAGATTGCAGAGGAGTTTGGTTATGCCACTCAGTGAACAAGAGCTTCTTGCAACAATGGGAACAGGGGCGCCGCAGGTCCTCCGGCGCAGCCGAGACGCGATTGAAGATCGTTGCTCGTCATCCGGAAATTCTGCGCGAATGCATCTGAGATTGCAGGTGGATAGACGCAGCGCGTGCTGCCATATCGCCGGGCTCGGATGGCGAAGACTTTATCAATGACAACAGCTCCCGGAAATGAGGCTATGACCCCGAAACGAATCGGGCGTATCACGCTTGAACCCGGCAAGTGCGGTGGTAGTCCCTGTATCCGCGGCTACCGAATCCGCGTGAGCGATATCCTAAGTCTGCTCGGTGCAGGGGCATCGCACGCCGAGATTCTTGAAGATTATCCGTTTCTGGAAGGGGAGGATATTTTGGCGGCCCTGGAATATGCTGCCGTTCAGACTCAACACCCGATCCTGATCGCGGCATGAAACGGCTGGTAATGCTCGTCACCGCACATTCAAGTCGCCCGCGGTATACTCGAATGGGTTGAGAAGCGCAACGCCGGTCGGCATGAAATGGAGAACATTGCGAGTCACGACCGTCAGTCTGTGCTCCAATGCCGTGGCGGCGATCAGCAGATCGACGCCGGGATGCCCGATGGTGCCGGCCAGGCGTCCCCATCGCCGGGCAATCGACGGTGTGACGGGCAGTATACGATCGCCGTAGGAACTCGCCACCGCGTCCAACCAGGTCGTTAGCTCCCGTGCGAACGGCGGATTCAGGTGCTCTTGGCTGACGATCCCCCGCTCGACTTCTCCCACGGTGAGTACACTCAAATAGAGGTCGGACGCATGAACCGTCTTGAACCAGCCCACGACTGCCGCGTTACGGGTCTTCTTGCGAAGTTCCGAGAGAATGACGGTGTCGAGCAGATAACCGCTCATTCCCAATCCCGCAACCCGGCGTCGAAGGGTTCAAAGTCTCCGTCGTCCTGGGGTAGTGATAACAGGACGTCGGTAAAGGTCGGGGGCGTGGGAGAACGCTCCGATGCGAACCGCTCGTAGTCCTCGATCGAGAGGACGACGGCGGCGGGAACCCCGCGCCTGCTAACAATCTGAGGTTGGCCCCGGCGCGCCGCTTCAACGATGGCGCCAAACCGGTTCTTGGCATCATGGAAAGACCAATGTTCACTGGACATGGCAACGGCACCACCCAATTGTGCGAAAGGATGGACTCCGGTAGGGTTCCGCCAACTCGCCTTTGTCATCGAGAATCCCCGCACTCTGCAGAAACTCGATCGCGGACGCCTTGGATTTCCGGATTTCCTTGCCGAATGCCTTCATGTCCGCGCTCCGCTCCTGCGTGGTCATGATGCGCACGAAGCGGCCTCGCGATGCTGACGCAGCCTTGGCGGGTGTTGTCGTGGCGCTCATCATTGTCATACCCCAAAGGCAAACGGATCGTAAATCCAGCTATTTACGTAACGGAGTATCGGACCCTCTGTCCTTGTCGTCAAGGACACACTGGGGCTCGTGAGCCTCTCGGACCGGGAAGGGCGCGGCCAGCCGCATTCAAGACAGGAGGCTTTACCGCGAAAATCGCGAAGTGACGCCGTGGGACTTGATCATTGTTCCGGCCGGCGCGCACGGTCCGCACAGCGGACCCTACGGGAAGGCGCCGCGCCTGTAGGGTCCGCTGTGCGGACCAGCGACCTCGTCGTGACCGAAGTGGCCGGAACGACGATCGAGGCCGACGCCGTGGGAGCGGCTTCAGCCGCGACGAGGCCATAGCCACCTTGCGAGGTCGCTTCGCGGCTGAAGCCGCTCCCACCGGGTCCCGGGCTGGCTTTGACGGTAAAGCCCCGACCCCCTGTCTCCGCGCAGCCGAAACGTCGCAGCCGGTCGAGCTTGCGTTGCCCTCAAAATTTCGATAATGTTGGAAACATGGAAAGCAACACCGCCGTCTCCGCCCTCGCCGCCCTGGCCCAGGACAGCCGCCTGGCCGTCTTCCGCCTGCTGGTTCAGAACGGCCCGGAGGGGCTGACGGCGGGTGTCATCGGCGAGCAACTCGGCCTGCCGGCGCCGACCCTGTCCTTTCACCTCAAGACCTTGGCCCAGGCTGGCCTCGTGAGCGCGGTCCAGGAGGGCCGGTTCGTGCGCTACCGGGCCGAGGTCACCGCGATCCACGCCCTGGTCGCCTTCCTGACCGAAAACTGCTGCGGCGGCGATCTCAGCCGCTGCCTGCCGAAGGAGTAATCCATGACTGACCCCGTTGCGCTCAATCTCCTGGTGCTCTGCACCGGCAATTCGGCCCGCTCGATCCTGGGCGAGGCCCTGTTCAACCACTTGGGCGCGGGGCGGGTGCGCGCCTGGTCGGCCGGCAGCCAGCCGTCCGGGCGGGTCAATCCGGTCGCGCTCACGACGCTCGCGGCACACGGCGTGCCGGTACCGGAGGCGCGCAGCAAGTCCTGGGACGAGTTCGCCGCCCCCGACGCGCCGCAATTCGATCTGATCATCACCGTCTGCGGCAGCGCCGCGGGCGAGACCTGCCCGGTGTGGCCGGGTCACCCGGTAACCGCCCATTGGGGGATCGACGACCCGGCCCATGTGGAGCCCATTGAGGCGCGCCGCGCCGCCTTTGATGTCGCCTACAACGAATTGGAGCGCCGTATCCGCGCCCTGCTCGCCGAGCCATTGGAATCCATGACCCCGGATGACCGGCGGACCGCGGCGCGGCGCATCCATGCGGAGTGCGCCCAGTGAGCGCGCACTGTGAGGTCGCGGCCCGCGCCGCGGCCGGCAAGCGGCTCAGCGTCTTCGAGCGCTATCTGACGGTCTGGGTCGCGCTCTGCATCCTGGTCGGCATCGGGCTGGGTCAGGTGTTTCCGGGCGTCTTTCAGGCCATCGGGCGCCTGGAGGTGGCCCAGGTCAATCTGCCGGTGGGCCTGCTCATCTGGGTGATGATAATCCCGATGCTGATGAAGATCGACTTCGGGGCCCTGCATCAGGTCAAGTCCCATTGGAAGGGCATCGGCGTCACCCTGTTCGTGAATTGGGCGGTCAAGCCTTTCTCCATGGCGCTGCTGGCGTGGCTCCTGATCCGCGGGGTCTTCGCCCAATGGCTGCCGGCGGAGCAACTCGACAGCTATGTGGCCGGACTCATCCTGCTGGCCGCGGCGCCCTGCACGGCGATGGTCTTCGTCTGGAGCCGGCTGTGCGATGGGGACCCTTACTTCACGCTGTCTCAGGTCGCACTCAACGACAGCATCATGATCTTTGCCTTCGCGCCGATCGTGGCGCTGCTGCTCGGGCTCTCGGCCATCGTCGTGCCCTGGGATACCTTGCTGACTTCGGTCGTGCTCTATATCGTGATCCCGGTAGCACTGGCCCAGGCGTGGCGCTGGCTGCTACTCAAACAGGGCCAGGAGCGGTTCGACCTGACCCTCGCCACCCTCGGCCAGGCCTCTATCGTCGCCCTGCTCGCCACCCTGGTGCTGCTGTTCGCCTTCCAGGGCCAGGCGATCATCGAGCAACCGCTGGTGATTGCGATCCTGGCGGTGCCGATCCTGATTCAGGTCTTCTTCAATTCCGGATTGGCCTACGGACTCAATCGGCTGGTCGGTGAGAAGCACTCGGTCGCCGGGCCCTCGGCCCTGATCGGTGCGTCCAACTTCTTTGAACTGGCAGTGGCGGCGGCGATCAGCCTGTTCGGCTTCAAGTCCGGCGCCGCGCTGGCCACCGTGGTCGGGGTGCTGATCGAGGTGCCGGTGATGCTGCTGGTGGTCAGGGTGGTCAATGCCAGCAAGGGTTGGTATGAGTCTGGATTGGTCAGGGCGAGGCCGACGCAACTGTAAAGAAACGGTCATGCAACGGCCCTATTCTTCAGTACCGCGTCCGCGCACCATCCATTACACCCTGAGTACGATTGGAGTCACCTATGCATACCGTCCCTCCCTTCCTCGCCCTGTCGTTCGCCGCGGGCTTGCTGCTCGCGCCATTGACCGGCGAGACCTGGGCCGCTGACGCGACCGAGAAGCTCGCCATCCACGGCGCCGGCTCCACCTTTGCGGCCCCGATCATCCAGAAGTGGATGGAAACCTTCGGCGCCGCCCACCCCGAGTTGCGGCTGAGCTACGACGCGGTCGGCAGTGGCGAGGGCGTTGACCGCTTCCTTGCCGGTACGC
>Ga0247840_10004166_pt1 | contig 23236 bp, 22 predicted proteins | sample LaCruzMarch2015__FD_192404 | JGI IMG/M metagenome (GOLD analysis project Ga0247840, IMG submission 192404) | Freshwater microbial communities from meromictic Lake La Cruz, Castile-La Mancha, Spain - LaCruzMarch2015_17m | ecosystem: Environmental > Aquatic > Freshwater > Lake | place: Spain... | reverse complement strand
ACGCTTGAAGGCCGGTTGGGACGAACACTACTTGACGAAGCTGCTCTTTGAAGCACCGGATGCCAAGCCAAAAACACGTGTATCAGATTCTCCGAATATTAGTGTAGCGTGATGCGATTGCCCTGCCGCAGCAGGCGATCGACTGTATCACCGCCCCCAAGGACACCGCCGCGGATGCGGGCGATGCACCCGTGACCCTGACCCAGTTAGACTACCTGCAGTACAACATGGATAAAGGGCTGATGCCGATCCCTGTCTACCCCCGGCGGCTCTCACAGATCGCGTGTGCGGCCTTCGGCACCCCGGACACCGGGGCGACCCAGACCTTTCGATTCGCCTCCCCGGCCGGCGGCAAGGTCCGTCTGCGCCTAACCCCGGACGGGACCCCGGCCCCGGAGGGGGCACTGGTGCTCCACCTCAGCAACGTGGACACCGGCACCCTGATCAAGCGCACCCAGGGCCGCCCGCCCTTTGAACTGACGGCCCTGTTACCGGCGGCGGGCAGCTACCAGGTCGTCCTGTCCCGGGCGACCGATGCCGACCACCCCTATGTCGGCGGCTATTGCCTGGACCCTGACGGCGAGCTGGTGGCGTTCACGCCCCAGGCGGATGTCGGCCCGGTCGCCTATCGCGACAAGCCGGACGCGGGGCCGAATCAGTGCGCCGTTGCCGGGGATGATCCGCGCAGCGTCTGCCGATGCAAGACATTCGTGAAGTGCCCCGGTACCAATGGCACCCAGATGGACAGGTGTACCAGGTCGGGTCCGGCCACCTTCAGCATGAATGTGTGCCAATCGTTCCTGACCTACACGAGCGGCACCTACAGATGCGACTGCAAACCGGGAGACCCCACCTATCTCGGCCGGCTGACGGCGAAGGCCATCATGGTGAACAAGGGAGCAGGGTTCATAAACGCAACGATCAATTGGGGGACGGGCTGGGGCATGGGCGGAAAGTTCAACGTCGACTCATCGTCTACCGATTCCTGCCAAATCGAGCCGGGATATAATTGCGTTGATTTTGTTGAGTAAGGCCCCCGGCACAGGCGTTTGTGAGCGCTGGGCCTTTACAGTGGCGCGATCGCGATCGGTCGCGACCGGCCGCGCGGCGGGGCCGCCCATCCTGGTTGAAGGAGTTCAAGCGCAATGACCACGTTACTTGGCGCACATCGATTGAACCGGCGGCTCGCGATCCTCCTGATCCTCATCGCCGCACCGGCTCTGGCCCAATTCCGGCCCCTGGTCGACAACGGGCCCTATGTCAGCGATCCCGGTGCCGGCTATGCGGGCGCGGACGCCAGCGTGCGCCGCGACGGGATCACGCAATACGGCTGGAATGCGGGGACGGTCAGTGGGTTTCGGCTCGCCGACGACTTTACGGTGTCGGCCGGGGGGCTGCAGATCGACCGCGTCCGCCTGTTCGTCTATCAAATCAGCGGTGGCGATTTCAGCTCGGTCTACGGATTGAACCTGCGCATCTGGAGCGGTCAGCCCGGCGTGGCCGGGAGCACGGTCATCCACGAGCAACTCGGCAGCGGGGTAGCGATCACACCGGTGAACGGGTACCGGGTGAATGAGGCCGCGTTGACGGCGACCACCCGACCCGTGGCCGCCATCGAGGCCGATACGAACATCAGTCTGCCGCCGGGCATCTACTGGCTTGATCTCCAGTTCCTCGGCCAGGGACGCGCGGGACCCTTCGTCCCCCCGATCACCATCAATGGCCAGACCGAGACAGGCAATGCCCTCCAGAGCGGCGACGGTGGGCTGACCTGGACCCCGGTCCAGACGAATCTGGTCACCGGCCAGGGTCTGCCCTTCGTCCTTGAGGGCTTCGCTCCAGGAACCGAGCTGTGGGTGGGCTTGGCCGACCTGCCCGTCGGCGTAACCGGCGCCGCGGGAAGCCTGGCGGGCGGACGCTTCTATCTGTTCGGCGGCGATCCCTGGCCGAACCGGGTCTGGTCCTATGACCCGGCGGCCGACACTTGGCAACAGGCTGCGACGGACATGACGACCCCGGCCTACCGGGCCTGCGCCGCCACTATCGGCGACCGGATCTATCTGGTGGGCGGGATGGACCTGCCTCGGGTCGATTCACCGCTACGCCGGTTCGATCCAGCCGCCGCGGCCTGGGAAGAAATCGCCACCGATCCGCTGCCGGCGAACCCGGGCGGGGTGGCCTGCGCCGGACTGGCCGGGCGGCTCTATGTCTTCGGCGGCGAGTCGGAGGTACGAAGTTTCCGCTTTGACCCCGGCACGGCACCCGGCACCGGCTGGACCGAGTTGGCCGATCTGCCGGCGCCCATGCAGGACGCCGCCGCGGTTGCCATCGCGGACCGCCTCTATCTGGCCGGCAGCGTCGTCGGCGATGCCAGGGTCGTGCGCCAATACGACCCGGCAATGGATATCTGGTCGCAGCTACCCCGGACCACATTCGATCATGCCGGGGGGCGCGTCTGGGCCCTGGACACCCTGTTGTATGTCGGTGGCGGCAACGGCAGTGCCGAGGTGGAGGTCTATGACACCGCTCAAGGTCTGGCGGGAACCTGGCAGAGTGCGCCGCGCTTGCGGCATGGGCGCGCGCTTTTCGCCGTCGCCACCGATGCCGGCGGTCTGACGTTCGTTGCCGGCGGCGGGGATGAGATCAACGAGCCCCTGGGGACCGCGGAGAAGTTGCTCCCTGCCGACTGCGGCCCCTGTGGCTGCGGTGTCGTCCTGACCACGGCCCCGACCAGCCTGTGGCAGATGTTGGCCTTGCCCTGTGAGCCCGGCACCCTGCCCCCCAGCGTGGCCGCCGTGTTCGGCAATGACCCGACAGCGAATCTGAAGGAGGGCAGCTATGGTGTCCGCTGGGTCCTCAACCAGCGCGACGCCACGAACAGCGTCGATATCCGGATGCCGAAGACTGGTCCGCTGGCGCCCGGTGCCGGCTACTGGATCCGCAGCGTCGATGTCCCGGTCGGCGGAAGGCTCCGGATCCTCGATGGCACGGCGAACGTGATTACGGACAGGTCCGCCGACTGTACCGCGGCCGACGGCTGCGTCGAGGTCCCGGTTTATGCCAGCGGGCGGCCCTTGGGAACCAAGCTGATCGGCAACCCCTTCCCCTATGACGTCGACTGGTCCCAGGTGCGGGTCCGGGTCAACGGTACTCTGGTCTACACCCCCAGCGAAGCACAGGCCGCGGGCATCCTGTCCAACCAGATCTGGGTCTGGAACGGGGCCGCCTACGAGACCGGCTCCGACCTGGCGCCGAACCAAGGGCGTCTGCGTTACTTCAAGTCCTTTTGGGTCAAGGTGCTGCCAGGCGCAGGCGGCAAGAGCGTGAGCCTGTTGATCCCCGCCGCGGCCGCCGCGGTCAATCCGTCGGTCGCCCGCCCTGGAGAGTGGCTGGTCCGGCTGCGCGTGCGCAACCAGGTCAAAGGGTGGGAGACCCAGGCCCTGCTCGGCCAATGGACTGGTGCGCTGGCCGGCTATGACCGCGCCGATTTGAGCGCCCTGACGCCTTTCGCCTCGCCCTATATCGTATACGTCTTCCCCCATGCCGATTGGGGAGTCAACAAGGGTGACTATGCCACCGACATCCGGCCCGCCGGCGGGGCCGTCGGACACTGGAACCTGGACCTGCGCGCCGACCCGGTGGGCTCCCAGGTCGTGCTGACCTGGGAGGGTGACGCGGCGATTCTCGCGCGGTCGCGGTTGATCGACGGGACCACCGTGATCGACCTCGGAGATTACCCCAACGGCTATCCTCTCACCCTGTCGGGTAAGCTGCGCCGGCTGATCTGGGAGTACCTGGGCGGCAATTGACGGGACGCGTCCGCTGCCAGCCTCGCGGGCGCCTTCAGACCGGCCCCGCGGTCAGGATCCGAGTCAGCCGGGCAGGAAGGGGCAGCGGGCCTCGCCAGCTGCCACGGCGCGGCACCGCGGGCCGGTGACTTAGTTCGCGCCGACGCAGTTTCCCGAACAGCGCGTTTCTTGGCGCTGCGCCGCGGGAGCGAGTCGCGTCAGTGCAATCTCGCAACGTACTCCACTTGTCCCGTTGTCCAGAGTCGATCATGCCAATCCGCCCCTTTACCCCGATCCAACCGCCGAGGAACGGGTTGCTTATGCGGAAGTTCCAGCGGAGTCGTGCCGATATTTCCGGTATAGGGGCCGGGGCCAGTGATGGCTCTTGTCTCCAGGCAGGCGGCTTTTCGTGCCAATGCGGCCAGACGGCGGGTCGCGCTCAGGGACCGCTTCGGGTCGGAAACGGTCGGCGAACATAGGGCCTTGTGAATTAGGTCTTGACATTTTCATAAGCTAGGTATATATGTCCTCAGGACATATATACCTAGCTTAATAAATTCCAAAGTGGAGCTTCGCACCGCCATCGCCCTGGAAATCGGCCGGCTTCATCAGCCAGTTGTGACCGACTACCATCTGGGTAGCCTGGTGTTTCGCCTGTACCAGACGAAGACCTACCGCGGCGAGCCCCTGGACCGACTGCAGAAGGAGGTGCCGGAACGCGCCGAGTACACCCGGCTGCTCAACGGCCTGGTGACAGACGGCATTCTCCAACGCACCAAGGAGGTCCCCAACAAGGACGTCTTTGTCGTTCTGGGTCAGGACCAAGCGGCGGCAGAGGACATCATCTGCTGCGTCGACCCCTTCTGTTACCTCTCACACCTGAGCGCCATGGAGTACCACGGTCTTACCGACCGTCTGCCCAAACTGCTGTTCGTGACCTCCTTGCCCCAGTCCCAGTGGGGCCGGCTGGCCACTGAGAGGATGCAGAAGGACCTCGGGGCCGAGGGCCTCGCGGCCTATCTCCAGGCAGGACTGCCGCCGCTGCGTCGTCTGCGGCTCGACAAATGCCAGCGCAAGGTCCTGAGCCTCCATACGAGCGTGCAGTGCGACCCCGGGTCCTACGTGACCGTGCAGGGCAAGCCGCGCCGCGTCGCCACCATCGGGCGGACCTTCCTCGACATGCTCCGCGAGCCCGACCTGTGCGGCGGCATTTACCATGTGCTGGACCTCTTCGCCGAGCACGCGCCGCGCTATCTGCGTCTCATCGTCGACGAAGTCGACCGCCGCGGGACCAATATCGACAAGGTGCGGGCCGGCTACGTCCTCGCCGAGCGTCTCAATCTGACCCATCCGGCCTTCGCGGTCTGGCGGACCTTCGCCCAGCGGGGCGGTTCCCGGAAGCTCTACGCCCAGGCCGGCTACAGCCCGCGCTTCTCCGAGACCTGGTGTCTGTCCATCAACATCGACGAGGCCGAGGAGGCATGAGTGGAGCAGATCGCGATCCGGGAGTGGGTCGACCAGAACCCGGACTACCGTCCCTTCCGGCAGGCCGTCCACACCATCCTCACGGCCGTATCCGGAACGCCCGATCTCCAGACCGCCATGGTCATGAAGGGCGGGGTGCTGCTGGCGTTGCGCTACCGCAGCCAGCGCCACACCGCGGACATCGACTTCTCGACCGACATCCGGTTGCGCGACTTCGACCTCGCGGCCTTTCGTGGGGCACTGGAGCAGAGCCTGACCGATGCCGTGGAGCAACTGGGGTATGGTCTGGACTGCCGGGTACAGAGCTGTAAGCAAAGCCCACCGCGGGTCGACGCGACCTTCCCGACCATCCAGGTCAGCCTTGGCTACGCCTACAAGGATGACCGCGGTGCCCACAAACGCCTGCTGACCGGTCGGGTGGCGACGACGATCCGGCTCGACTACAGCCTCAACGAGCCGGTCGGCGAGACCGACCTATTCGAGCTCGATGAAGGTCACGTCATCCGGACCTACAGCCTGGTCGAGATGGTCGCGGAGAAGTTTCGGGCGCTCCTGCAACAGGAAGTCCGCAACCGGGTGCGGCGCCAAGACATCTACGATCTGCATTACCTGCTCCGCGAACACCCGTTTCGGAACGACCTGCTGACGCGGACGAGGATTCTGGAACGCCTGGTCGCGAAGGCGCGGGCGCGGGATCTGGAGGTCAGCCCCGGTGCCATGGCCAACCCGGAGATCATCCGCCGTTCGCGGGCCGAGTACAAAAATCTGGCGTCCGAGATCGAGGGCGACCTGCCGGACTTCGACACGGTTTATGCCGTCGTCGAAGCCTTCTATCGGTCCCTACCCTGGGGACAGGAGTGATTCCAGGCGCTCTGTCGATCGTCTCGTCTATCGTCCCACGATCTGCACCCACAACACTATGGCGATGGTCAGGACCACTATCGCCCCGGTCCCCAATAGCATTCCGCCCCAGATCCATGCCCATGCGCTAACCGGCCCGGTCGACGTTGCCTGCTGGGCTGCGGCAGGCCCGTGCGAAGTCGCCCCCGCCGTCGGACCCTGAGTCCGCAGCAAGGCAACCGTCTGCATCACCACCTGTTGCAGCGCCGCGTTCTGCCCCTCGATCAGGGCGGCCATATCCGCCTTCCAGGCGTCATGCAGCGCCTTCTGATCTTCAAGAAAGGCCGCCCGGTCCTTGAGCGACACCTGCTCCAGCCAGTGCGCCTGCGCCTGGGCGACCGCTTCCACCTCCGACACCGCATCCCGCGTGGCGTCCCGGATCGCCGCCGCGGCCGGACCGAGCGCCTCCTCCAGATAGCGCCGCAGCACCACCTGGTTCAGGGGTCTAGGGTGCAACGGAACAGACAACCTAGGTAAGCCCGCCGACCGCCTCGTTTGGGTCTAGATCCTCGTCCGCTCGCGTCTCAGATCGCCGGGGAAGACCCAAACGAGGCGCTAAATCTGTCTCATCAGAGCGTCCCGCTGAGGTCTACCCCAGTGAGACGACAGGGCGGAAGCCACCGAAAATCCTGGGATTCAGCCCTTACCTAGGTTTTCTGTTCCGTTGCACCCTAGACCCCATCAAGGAGCCGCAAAGAGGTTTCGTGATTCGCGGCGGGCGCGAGATGGAAGACCACTTTGAATGCCTGTGGGACCTGTTCCGATCGATCCCGTCGCTGGAGATCGAGGGCGCCAGCGTGCTCGACGAGTTCTATTGGCTCGACAAGGACGATCCGAATTTCTCTTTGCAGCGCGCCACAGTCAATCGAGGCGAGGACGCGCATACCGCCGGCCTGTTCACGCTCAGCGAGCAGGCGCAGAAGGAGATCGTCAAGCTCTTCCTGGCCACTCGCGAAGAGATGGAGAACAAGCGCATCAACGAGGTATTCGGGAAGGAATTCCTGAGCAGCAATTTCTGGCTGTACTGGCGCACGATGTTTGCCTTCGAGGAGTGGCACTCGGCGCTGGAGATGAAGCTATACCTGCACCGTTTCATCCACCAGATCCGCGGTATGCCCGACTTCTCCACGCTGAAGTTCACCAAGTACAACCAGTACGAGTCGCTGGTGCTGCCGCTGGTCAAGTGGCTGCTGGATCATGGCGTGGTGTTCCATTATGGAACCGAGGTGACCGATGTCGATTTCAACCTCGCACCCGGACGCAAACAGGCTACCCGCATTCACTGGCGTCGGGACGCGGTCGAAGACGGCGTCGATCTTGGCCCCGACGACCTGGTGTTCATGACCATCGGCTCGCTCACCGAGAACTCCGACAACGGTGACCACCACACACCGGCCAATCTCAATGTAGGGGCGGCGCCGGCATGGGATCTTTGGCGGCGCATCGCCGTAAAGGATACGGCGTTCGGACGCCCGGACGTGTTCGGCTCGCACATCCCCGAGACCAAATGGGAGTCGGCCACCGTCACGACGCTCGATGAGCGCATCCCGAAGTACATCCAGAAGATCGCCAACCGAGTACTCCGTACGAACGCCGATGGAGGCTGTCTACACACTGCTCGACGTCGAGCGCGGCGTGCCGGAGGTATTCAACTCCACCTACGACATTCGTATGCTCCTGTCCGCGATCGGCCGCCTGCGCGACGGCAAGGAGATCGTCATCCCGGGTCCTGCGTTCCTGCGCAATCTGCTGATGAACAAGCTCGACGAAACCCAGATCGGCGCACTGTTGCGCGAATACGGTCTTGTTGGGGGCGATTAACCAGCTTGGAACGGGAGCGGATTCCGGGGCGTCGGGGGCGGCTCGCTCGGTTGGCGATGCCGCCGGTTTGCCCCGGTCGCTCATTCCCCGAGCCTGCCAGGAGCCCGGCTGAGCTTCGAAGCTAATCGCCGGCAGTGATAATCTGCCGGGCCCCGACATTTTGCTTTTCAGCGATAATTCCTGAAAATGAGAGGTACTCTATAATGGAAAAGCCGGTAGATTCTTCTGTCAAGGTTTATCTCAATGGTCTTGGCCTGGGCTCCATTGCTGCTGCGATGTATCTGATCCAGAAGGCTGACTTCAATCCATCCAATATCCATATCTTTGAGCAGAAGGGCGACACCGATACTGTCGGAGGGAGCTGTGATGCTTCAGAGATGATCGTGGACGACCAACCGGCATACTTTATGCGGGGCAGTCGCATGTTTGAAGACAAGGTATATCCCTGCACCAAAGAACTGTGGTCCATTATCCCGTACAACGATAATGAATCGTGCCTGCAAGACCATCAGAAGAACCGTGAAGAATGCAGAAGCAGGGCGTGAACGTCCACTACAACTGCAGGATTTCAGACGTCGACTTCGAGATCGACTCCGGCGGCAACCAGAGGTGGATTGAGCGCATCCACCTCGAGACCGAGGGTGGCGAGCCCAAGCCTTCCATCCAGGTGCGCGACACCGACCTCGTTTTCCTGACTATCGGCTCCATCATCAGCAATGCCTCGTTCGGCGCCCACGACCGCCCGGTGGACAAGCCCGCGGTCGGCAGCCAGAACCTTGGCGGAGCCTGGACGCTGTGGAAGAAGATCGCCGCCCGGCAGCCCGACTTCGGCCGCCCCGACCAGTTCCTGCGCGACCTCTCGCAGTCCAGGATGATGACCTTCACCGTCACCTTCCGCGGAGGATTGTTCCAGCGCAAGTTCGTGAAGAAGACCATGCCCGAGTGCACCGGTCGCGAGATCCTGGAGGAGCTGTTGGGCCACCTGCAGTTCGACCAGGACGAGGTGGAGAAGAACGAGATCCTCGACACCTCCACCTGCATCCCCTGTATGCTGCCCTACAGCAGCAGCCAGTTTCTCAGCAGAGCCAAGGGCGACCGGCCTGCGGTGGTGCCGGCGGGCGCAAAGAACTTCGCGTTTCTCGGGCAGTTTGTAGAGATTCCCAACGGGATCGTGTTCACCACCGAGTACAGCGTGCTGGGCGCGATCCATGCGGTCAAGACGTTCGTCAAGCCGTCGCTGGTGGTGCCGCCAATGTACTCCGGGCAGTACCACCCGCTCACGTGCATTTCGGTTGCGCGTGCTTTATTCCGCTAGGTGTCCTCAGCCAGGCGGATAAGGGGTTCGAGGCGCAGCGTTCGAGCGGCCCCATCGCTGATTTCGATTTTCATTATGACCGATCAACGACAGACAGGACCTACCCGCTCACCCGATGGACTGACGCCGCCCCCGGAACAGGCCAGCGCCTTCTGGGTGACCGAGCCCGGCCGTGGCGAGCTGCGCCGCGAACCCTTGCCGGACCCGGCCCCCGGGGATGCCCTGGTGCGCACCCTCTACAGCGGCATCAGCCGCGGGACCGAGTCCCTGGTATTTCGCGGTGAGGTACCGCCGAGTGAGTACCAGACCATGCGCGCGCCGTTCCAGGTTGGCGACTTCCCCGGGCCGGTCAAGTACGGTTACTGCAGCGTCGGCGTGGTGGAGGAAGGCCCCGCGCACCTGCTGGGGCGGACGGTCTTCTGCCTGCATCCGCACCAGACCCGCTACCGGGTCCCGGCGGCGGCGCTCCACCTCCTACCGGAACAGGTACCGACGGGACGCGCGGTGCTCGCCGCGAACCTGGAGACCGCGGTCAACGGGCTCTGGGACGCCAGCCCCCGTCTCGGGGAGCGGATCGCCGTCATCGGTGCCGGCACCCTCGGCTGCCTGGTCGCCTGGCTGGCGGGACGCATCCCCGGCTGCCAGGTCGAGCTGATCGACCTGAACCCCCGGCGTGCCCCTATCGCCTCCGCCCTCGGGGTCGGGTTTGCGGGGCCGCCGGAGGCGACCCCCGACGCGGACCTGGTCATCCACACCAGCGGCGCCCCGGCAGGTCTGGCGCAGGGCCTGCGGATCGCGGGATTCGAGGCGACCGTGCTGGAGTTGAGTTGGTACGGAACGCGCGAGGTCCCACTCCCCCTGGGCCAGGGTTTCCACCGGCGTCGGCTGACCATCCGCTCGTCCCAGGTCGGCAGCGTCGCCACCGCCCAGCGGGCGCGTTGGGACCATCGCCGGCGCATGGCGCTCGCCCTGTCGCTGCTGGTGGACCCGGTCCTCGATCGGCTGATCACCGGCGAGGACGCCTTCGACGACCTCCCGGCGGTCCAGGCGCGCCTGGCCCGCGACCCCGGCGACACCCTGATGCACCGCATCCGCTACTCATAGAGGACGACCCCCCATGTACAGCCTGTGCGTACGCGATCACGTCATGATCGCCCATAGCCTCCGCGGTGAGGTCTTCGGCCCGGCCCAACGGCTCCACGGTGCCACCTATGTGGTGGACCTGGAACTGCGCCGGCCGGAACTGGACCAGGACAACCTGGTGGTCGATATCGGCCTCGCCAGCCAAGCCTTGCGCGCGGTCCTGGCGACCTTCGACTACCGCAACCTGGACGAGCACCCGGATCTTCGGGGCCAGAACACCACCACCGAATTCATGGCGCGACAGATCTTCGAGGGCCTGGTCGCGCGCATCCGCGCCGGTGAGCTGGGCGATGCCGCCCGGGGCCTCGGCTCCCTGCGGGTGGTCCTGCGCGAGTCGCACCTCGCCTGGGCGGCCTACGAGGCGGAGCTGCCGGTCTGAACCCGCGCCCCGCCGCGCGCCGGCCCCTGTGGTTCCTGATCCCCGGGGACCTCGACACCCCCACCGGGGGCTATGGCTACGACCGGCGGATGATGGCCGGCCTGGCCGGGCTGGGCTGGCGGGTAGAGCATCGTGCCTTGGACGCGAGCTTTCCGGTGCCGACCCAAGCCGCCCTGAGGCAGACCGAAGCGGTCCTTGCGTCCATCCCCGATGCGGCCCTCGCCGTCGTGGACGGGCTCGCGTTCGGCGCACTCCCCGAGCTGGCGCAGGCGCAGGGCGAGCGGCTCCGGCTCGTGGCCCTGGTCCATCACCCTCTGGCCGAGGAGACCGGACTGGCGCCCGAGCGGGCCGCGGCGCTGCGCCAATCCGAGACCCGCGCCCTGGCCCAGGCCCGGAGGGTCCTGGTCACCAGCGCCTTCACTGCCCGGTTGCTCGCCGCTTACCGGGTGCCGCCAGGGCACATCCGGGTGGTGGAGCCCGGGACGGACCCGGCACCGGCGGCCCTGGGCTCGCCGGATGGCCAGCCGCGCCTCCTGTGCGTCGGTGCCCTGGTCCCGCGCAAGGGCCATGATGTCCTGCTGCGGGCGCTGGCGGAGGTTGCCGACCTCCCCTGGGGACTCGACTGCGTCGGCGCCACCGACCGGGACCCCGCATGGTCCGGCACCCTGCCGCGGTTGCGCGACGACCTGGGGTTGCGCGAGCGGGTGCGCTTCTGCGGGGTCCTCTCGCCGCGGGAGCTCAATCGACGCTATGCGCAGGCCGACCTCTTCGTGCTGGCCAGCCGGTTCGAAGGGTACGGGATGGTCTTTGCGGAGGCCCTCGCCCGGGGTGTGCCGATTCTGGCTACCCGGTCCGGCGCGGTGCCCGAGACTGTCCCTCCGGGGGCCGGCGTCCTGGTCCAGCCCGATGACCCCGCGGCCCTCGCCGCGGCGCTGCGGGGGCTGCTGACGGATGCGGGCCTGCGCCGGCGGCTCGCCGCCGGGTCCCGCGCCGCCGGTCTGCGGCTCCCGACCTGGCCGCAGGCCGCCGCCGCCTTCGCTGCCGCCTGCGAGGAGGTCCGGCGTGGGTGACTTCAGCGCGGACTGGCTGGCCCTGCGCGAGGCGGCCGATACCCGCGCCCGCTCCGCGCACCTGGTGCAGGGCCTTGCCGGTTGGCTGTCGCAGCGCGCGCAACAGGCCGGCAATCCGACCGCACCCCTGACCGTGCTGGACCTGGGCTGCGGCACCGGGGCCAATCTGCGCTATCTGGCCCCACGGCTTTCGCCCTGCCTGAACGTGCCACAGCGCTGGATCTGTCTGGACCGGGACCGGGAGTTGCTCGCCGCCCTGCCGCGCCGGACTGCCGAGTGGGCGGGCGGCCAGGGCCTGCCGACTGCTGCGCAGGCCGACGGGCTGCGCATCCAGGGGCCAGCGGCTCCCTGGGAGATTCACACCTGGACGTTCGATCTGGCGAGCGGTGCCGCTGCCCTCGACCTCGACCGCGGGACCCTGGTGAGCGCCTCGGCCCTGTTGGATCTCGTCTCCGAGCCCTGGCTCGCGGGTCTGATCGGGCGCTGTCATGCCGCCCGTGCGCCCCTGCTGCTGGCCTTGACCTACGACGGTCGGGTGGTCATCGAGCCTGGGCACCCCCTCGACCAGCGCGTCATCGGCCTCGTCAACACCCACCAACGTCGGGACAAGGGGTTTGGTCCCGCCCTCGGGCCCGGCGCGACCGTACGGCTGGCCCAACTGGCGGAGGCGATGGGGTTTTCGGTGGAGCTGGCGGACAGCGACTGGCTGCTCGACCCCGATGAAACCGGGATCCAGTCGGCCCTGACGGAGGGCTGGGCCGCCGCCGCGCTGGAACAGGCCGACGCGCACCCGGGCTCGCAGCGCAAGGCGCTGAAGGCCTCCATCCAACAGTGGCGAGCGGTCCGGCAGGCCGAGATCGATGGCCGGCGCTCGCGCATACGGGTGGGTCACCAGGACGCCCTGCTGCTGCCCAAGTGATTTCAAAGGCGCTGCCAGATTCCGGCAGCCGGGAGCGGTGAAGGTTGAAAGCCGCAAACCGGTAACCAGTTATGTTGCTGGTGTTTACCCGAGCGTGCCGCGTGGGCCAACGAGGTGAAATCATGATCGAGACCGACCGCTACGCCCTGGTGCAGCGCCTCTTGCACTGGCTGATCGTCATCCTGGTGCTGGGCGTCCTGGGGATCGGCATGACCCTGGGATTCCTCGGCTTCGACGGGGTCAAGGAGACCTTCGGCGGCGCGGCAACCAACGCCCTGTACGCTTACCACAAGACCTTCGGCGTCATGATCCTGGCCCTGATGATCCTGCGCCTCGCGCTCAGGGTCAGCCTCGGCGCGCCACCCTATCGGCCGCCCCTAACGACGTCCGAGCACGTCGCCAGCCGCGCCGTCCATGGCCTCTTCTACGTCGCCCTGGTGGCCATGCCGGTCATCGGTTGGCTCGCCACGGCGGCGGGTGGCTACCCGGTGGAATTCTTCGGTTGGACCCTGCCTGGAATCATCGGCAAGGACCAGGCGCTCAGCGAGACGCTGTTCTTTGTCCACGGCGTGGTTGGCTGGGCGATCCTCGGTCTTATCGTCCTGCACGTCGCCGGCGCGCTGCGACACTGGCTGGTCAAGCGCGACCGGGTGATGGCGCGGATGAGCCTGTTCGGCTGAGGCGATCACCCTGGAAGGAGCATTTGTTTCACGCAAAGACGCAAAGACGCAAAGTTTTTCAATGCGGTATCTCTGTCGCACGGGGCCTTGATCATAATTCCGGCCACCGCTTTGTAGGTCGGCCTTCAGGCCGACTGCGGCGCCCCCGTCGGCCTGAAGGCCGACCTACAGCGGGGCGCCAACCGCCGCCCGGGCGGCCGGAGTTATGATCAAGGCCTCGCACGGCTCACCTGCCGGGTGACGGAACCATCGCTTGCAAAGTTCTATTCTTCTTTGCGTTCTTGGCGTCTTTGCGTGAGCAATTGCCGATTCATGGAGTCGACCCGCAGACCGGCCCCACGGGCGGCTGATACATCAGGACCACCAATGCAGCCAGTTGTTCGCCAAGCCCCCTTACCCCAGCCCGCGCACCCGCGGGGTGAAGCGGTCGCCTGGTCGGCCATCCTGGCCGCCTCCTGCCTGGCTCGCTCAGGTCCCCTGCCGCCCCGGACGACCGCCTTCGCCGCCGCCGCGGCGGGGCTGCGGACGGTGGAGATGGACAGCCGCGACGCGCTCTTGCGCTGGTGCCCCAGCGACGGCTGGGCCGCGGCACCAGGGTGCCCGGCCGGGATCCGGGACCTGCTGGATCTCTATCTGCCGGTCCTGCCGCAGGAGACCCATCCAACCCTGACAGTTGGTCACCTGGGGCAGAGCCTGGACGGCTATATCGCCACCAGCCGGGGCGATTCCTGCTTCGTTACCGGCCCCGCGAACATCCTGCATCTGCACCGCATGCGGGCCCTGTGCGACGCGGTCCTGGTCGGGGCAGAAACCGTCGCTGCCGACGACCCGCAGTTGACCACCCGGCTGGTCCCCGGCGATAGCCCGGTGCGCGTGGTGCTTGACCCCAGCCGGCGGCTTGGCGTGGACCGGCGGATATTCGGCGACGGGGCCGCACCGACCCTGGTGGTCTGTGAAGACGGACTGACCGGGTCCGGCCGTCACGGCCAGGCCGATGTGATCGGGGCTCCAGCGCGGGACGGGCGCCTGGAGCTTCGCCCCCTGTTGGCGCAACTGCATCGGCGCGGGCTGCGCCGGGTCTTCATCGAGGGGGGCGGGATCGCCGTCTCCGCCTTCCTGCGTGCCGGACTCCTGGATCGGTTACAGGTCACGGTGGCACCGCTGCTCATCGGCGAGGGGCGCCGCGGGGTCACCCTCCCCGCCACGACGTCCCTGGGTGATTGTCTGCGCCCCCCTTGCCGCATCTTCCGCATGGGGGAGGACATCCTGTTCGATTGCGAGCCAAGGCGGATCAGGCGGGAGGGCGAGTGGGACTGCGAGGCCCCGATCACTCGGGTTCGTTGAGCGCGGGGCTCACTGGCAGCGCCGTGCGCAACGGCCTCGCCGGGCTGTTGCTGCTCATCGCGCTCGGGTCGGGTCTGGAGCCCGCGCTCGGCCTTGGCGACGCCTTCCTCATCAAGTCGCTCGCGGCTTTCGGGCTGGTCCTGGCTATCATGGCCGCCTTCCTGCCCCTGCACCGGCCGCAGGTGCGCTGCGGCCCGGCCAATCAGGTGACCCTGGTGCGCGCCGTCCTCACGGCCCTGCTGGGGGGCCTGGTGGGGGAGGCCGGAACTGCGGCGGTGGCCTGGACGGCCCTGCTGCTGGCCCTGGCGGCCGAGGGACTCGACGGATTGGACGGACACCTGGCGCGGCGCTTGGGTTGGGCGAGCCCCTTTGGCGCGCGCTTCGACATGGAGGTGGACGCCTTGCTGGTAGCGGTGCTGGCGAGCCTCGTGTGGTCCCTGGGCAAGGCCGGGCCCTGGGTGCTGGCCGCGGGGTTGCTGCGCTACCTGTTCGTGGCGGCGGGTTACCGGTGGCCCATGCTGCGGCACCCCTTGCCCCCCAGTCGGCGGCGGCAGGCGATCTGCGTGGTTCAGGTGCTGACGCTAACCCTGGCCCTGGCGCCGCTCCTCCCCCCGGTTTGGAGCGCGGCGGTGGCGGCCGTCGGGTTGGCGTTGCTCTGTTATTCTTTCGCCGTCGATACCCTCTGGATCGCCCGGCAGGCGCGCCTGGACCCGCCCAGCGGAGGCACGCCATGACCCCGCGGGACACACCGCACTTGCACCAGCGCGGCCGGGACCCAGGCGGGGTGGGCGATGCGCTCGACCCTGGGGCGGCGATCGATGCCGAATCGCGTTAGCGCGCAGGCAGGTTTTCGACCGCGGTGGCCGGCCTTATGGCGCTGGCTGGCCCTGGTGGCCGCGCTCGTGCTGCTCAACACCGCCTTGAGCTTCCAGAACCACTGGCCGACCCCCTGGGTGGAAGTCCGCCGCGAGTTGTCCGCGGAGATCGCCCTGTTGGTGCTGGCGCTTGCACTGGGTGCACGGGTCTGGGGCCCGCCCTCCCGGCGCCTGCTGGCCGGGCTCGCCGTGCTCCTCACCCTGCTGGCGGTCGGGCGCTACGCCGCGGTCACCGCCCCGGCCCTCTACGGCCGCCCCATCAATCTCTTCTGGGACGCCCGGCACCTGCCCGGGGTGGCGGCCATGCTGATCGAGGCGGCGCCCGTGCCCCTGGTGCTCGGCGGCGCGCTTGGTCTGGCGCTCCTGTTGGGGATCGTCTATGCGCTGTTGCGCTGGGCCTTGCGGCAGGTCGGCGCTGCGGTCGGCCAGCCCGCCCCGCGCCGGGTCCTGACGGTGCTCTGCGGTGCCGTGGCCGCCGCCTGGCTGGCCGGGGTGCTGAGCCCGCGCGTGGATTGGGAGCACGCCTTCTCGCTCCCGGTGACCACGACCTATGCCCAGCAGGCCGCCTTCGTGCTCAAGGCCCTGGGGGCGGGGCCGCGCGCGCTGCCGCCGAGTCCGCCGCTGCAGTCGGACCTGGCGCGGGTGCAGGGCGCCCATGTCGTGGTGGTGTTTGCCGAGTCCTACGGCGCGGTGACCTACGATCAGCCGCGCCTCGCCCAGGCCCTTGCCGCCAGCCGGGCCGACCTGGCGGCCGCGCTGGCGGAGACGGGGCGCGGGGCGGTCTCGGCCTTCGTCCGCTCCCCAACCTTCGGGGGCGGTTCCTGGCTCGCCCACGCCAGCCTCCTCTCCGGCGTGCAGGTGGCCGAGGGCGCCGACTACGACCTGCTGCTGACCCAGCGACGGGAAACGCTTGTCCACCGCTTCGCCCACGCCGGCTACCGCACCCTGGCGGTCATGCCGGGGCTGCGCCAGGCCTGGCCCGAGGGGGCCTTCTATGGATATGCGACGATCCTGGGTGCAGCGGCCCTGGACTATCGGGGTCCGGCCCTGGGTTGGTGGCGCATCCCGGACCAGTTCGCCCTGGCCCGACTGGATGCCGACCTGACCAGCGCGGACGGCCGGCCCCGCCTTGCGGTCTTTCCCACCATCAACTCCCACATCCCCTTCAGTCCTACCCCGCCCTACCAGCCGGACTGGCGGCGCATGCTGACAGCAGATCCCTTCGAGCCGGCGCAGACCACCGCGGCCCTTGCGCAACGGCCCGACCTCACCGACCTCGGTCCGGCCTATGCGGATTCGCTCGCTTACCTGTTCAAGGTGCTGGCGGGCTGGCTGCGCCTGAGGCCGGACCTGGACTTGGTGCTGCTGGTGCTGGGGGACCATCAGCCGGCGGCCGCGGTGAGCGGCGAGGGTGCAACCTGGGAGGTCCCGGTGCACCTGATCACGGGGCGCACGGCAGTGCGCGACGCCCTGGTCGCGCAGGGCTTCACCCCCGGACTCACACCGCGGCGGCCGGCGCTGGGCGGCCTTCCGGCGCTGACGGGAATGCTGTTGCGCGCCTTCGACTCAGGCCGGTCGGTCACAGTCAGGGATCCCGGGATGACCGCAGCGCAGGACGCAGACGTCGCCGAACCCAGCGTTCTTGGGGCGACGGGCGAGAACGGACCGGACCTCGGCAGGGTCCAGCCGGCGCGGCGAACGGAGCCGATGGCAGGCAGCGCTACCATACGAACCCAGCGAGCCCCTGTATCCGCACCATGAACGATCGCCCCGAGTCCCGCTCCCGCCTCGTCTTCGGGCCTCAAAAGCCTGCCTCACAATTCAAAATCTCAGAATCAAAAATCCACCACCTGCCAGCCGGCCGCGGTCTTGGTCAATTCGATGTCTTCGTCGCGGGACCCGAGCTTGACGGACACGACGGCCTTGCGGTCGCCTTTGATCCGCTGATGACGAACGTTCATTGCATTATTGCCTCTTATAAATCGCCTGGGTTTGCTCATTGCGCAGCGTATCAGCGTCAAAAAAGGTGAACTGAGTGGCAGCGGCGGGATAATTCAGGGCCTTGCAAACGTACAGCCAATCGTCCCACCGCTTCGTCGGGGTCCCCTCCCGTGGAGTGCGGCTCCGGGTACTGCGGTTAACGTTCCAGACCGAGGTCCTCCACCTGCTTGCCGGTGCGCGCCGCAACCAGCGCCATGACCTGCTGCGGTCTGGGGCAGATGTTCTTGGTGATCGTGAAGTCGCCCTGGGTGGTGTACAGCCGGTACTCATCGACCACCAACGGAAGCATCATCGGATAATATAGACGCTGCGCGTGAGTCAGGCGCACAATCTCGCTCCAACGCAGTCGCACCAGCCGTCCACGCCGCAGCCAACCGCCGGCCCAGACCGGAATCTGCAACGTGATCCCTGATTCGTCCAGGACGATACGTGTGCGTAGCAGTGGCGGCACGCGCGTCAGGAGCCACAGGCCGGTCAGTCCCGCCGGCAGGCAAACGCACACGAGTGCCCAGAGTTTATCCTTTGCCACCAGGGCAAACACGACCGCCAGGATGACCAGCGCCACGCCGAGCAGACCAAAGAGCGCGATGACCCAGCGGCTGGCACGAAAATCATGGGGGATTTCCATCGGTGTCTCTTGCGGTTCAGAAGGCGTTGAGGGTATAAGCCTACCGCGAGCGGTGGTACCACAATAGCAGCAGCACCGATATGCCACTTATCACTTCAAGCACCAGACGCCACGGCCCACTGAGCAAAGGCCAGAGGATGGTGCTCAGAAAGGTGATGATCAGAACCAGCAGTGGCATTTCATACAAATAGCCAAGATGCCGTTTCTTTAGGAAATCATGGTTCCTCTTGGCCCCTCGTCGCTGAGTCGCAGAACGATAGTGTGCCGTAAGGAACGAACCGCATCCTGCCCCGCAACGATGATCAAGGCCCATTCAGGCCGCCTCCGCCATATGGCCCAATAAGAGTGAAGCTGCCATCAGGTGCCATATCAGCAGTTGCCGATGTGCAGTCTGCTCCGGCGGATGGCCTGCTTCCACAATAAACGGGTGAGGGCGCCTGGCGCGACGGCTAGTTGAGCTTGACATCTTCGCGTTTCGCCTCCGCCATGGCCTCCGGTTCGAGCTCCTCGGCGTAACGATTCAGGCGGACAAATAATCCCCAGCCGGCGAGCAGCACGCCGGCCGCGAGCACGATGCTCGCGGCATAGACCAAGTGTCCCGGGTCCTCGTGTGCTGCCTTGAAGGTTGCAACCAGGCCCTCGATGGTCAGCGCCACCACGATGACCACGAGAAAGCGCGATCGAAAACGCGCGTCGCAGGGTCTTCATCAGGTCATCATGACACAGAAACGACAGGATATGGGTCTTGCCTGAGTGTGGCGACCCGCAAACATCCGCGTTGGCCCGGATTATCTGCAACCCGGAAAGCGCGGTTGTCACGCCAAGGCGCAGTCCTGCGCTCAGGGCCGTCAACGCAGCGGCCGTGCGATCCCCGCCGCGACCAGGGCTGACAGGTCCGGCTCGCAGAAGCCCTCGGGCAAGGCGTCCAACTCGTCACGGTTGCGCGGAAAGGAGAAGATACACCGGGTGCTGCCCCCGTACCCCGCCACCTTGGCGGCGTTCTTGGCTACCAGCTTCTGGACCCGCTCGGCCGTGCGCCCCGGGTGTCGATCGTCGCCGCTCCACAATCCGCGATCCTGCAGGCGCGCCAGGGAGACGACGATGACGTGGTAGGGCGAGGCCGCGGTCCCGTTGCTCGCCGCGAAGTTGTAGCGTGCCGGCCGCAGGCGCAGATCGTCCGGGATGAGCAGGACCTGGATGGTGCCCGCGTTGTGACCCCAGTCGACGGAGCGGATCAGGTGGTCGACCAGGACCGCCGCGTCCAGTGGGTGACCTTGGGCCCGCAATAAACCGAGGTCAAAGCGGGTCGGGAGGGTGAAAATCGGGGGCGCCAGGGTCCGCTCCAGCCGCCTGATCAGGTCCGGCAGGAAGCCTTGGTCGCGGATGTCGGCGTGGACATGCAGCACCAGTGCCCGCGGGCGCATCAGGGGTGTCGCCACGACGGACGGGGCCGGACCCGGTCCAGTCTCCACCGCGGCACCGGCGGCGGCAACCAGCACCCCGAGCAGGACGGGGAGGGCCAGTCGGCAGGGCCCGGTGCAGAACGCGCGCCAGGCACGCCAACCAATCAAATCGCTCATGAGGGTGACGGGAGTCTCGTGTTATGAGTCAGGTCGGATATCTTGCCATCGCCTTGGCCGATCCGTCGTGCCTGGTCGATGCGGGCGCGGCGGGCGCGCAATCCCCGCGGCGCTGGTCCGCCGACGGAAGTGCGTCGGCGAGCGACGCGATCGACCAGCGCAACCGCGCCATCGCCGCGCGGCTGCGCGAGCGCATTCCCGGACTCGCCGCCGCCCGGGACCGGCTGGCCGACTTCGACGACCTGGTGGACGACGACCTGTCCCAAGAAGCAGTGCTGCGCCGCTATCACCGCAGCCGGGTCCTGGTTGGCCCGTGGCGCGGCGGCGAGCTCTGCGTCCGCATCTACGACGACCTGATCGCCGTGACGATCCCGGTGGTGGACCTGGTGCGGCGGGAGCGACCGGCCCTGGCGCGAGACCTGCAAGCCCTGCTCGGTACCTTGATGGAGACCACCGGCATGGTCTCGTGGGACCCCGAGACCGGCGCCCCGCTCACGGCGACGGCGGCAACCCAGGCGCTGCTGGAGCGCCACGGCCCCGGCCTGGAGCGGCTCTCCCGGGCGGTCATCCGGGAGCGACTGCGGCGGCACCTGGGCCTGCCAAGCCTGGTGGTCCTGACGCTCCTTGCCTGGGTGCTGTCGGGATGGTTCGCGTGGGACGGGGTGCGCCGCGGTACCCTGATGGCCAGTGTCGATGGGGATGCCACCGCGACCTTCGTCACCGATACCCTGCTGCCGCCTGCCAACCTGCTGGGATTCTTCCCGCGCTTCGCCCTGGAGGGACACCTTGCCGGTCGTGTGCAGCGCGTGCGGCTGCCGGTCGACCGGCGCGAGTATCTGCGGGCCGGTCCCGGTGCCCCCTATACCGTGCTGCCCACGGCGGACCCGCGGACCCCTTATGTGCTGCGCTCCGCCTATGAGTCTGCCCAGCCCCTGTTGCTGCTGGGGCCGCTCGGGATCGCCTGGCAGGGTTGGCTGGCCCTGATCCCGCTGGCCCTCTGGTATGGCTGGATCCTGCGCCCGCTGCGGCGTGCGGCCCCCGAGCAGCGCACCGCACGCCTGGCCGAGGTCACCGGCAAACTCCTGGTTGTGGTGCAGATCGCGGCGTTGCTGGCCGTGATCGTTTGGCTCAGGCGTAGGGTATAGCTCAGCCGGACGGGCGCGACCGCTCCCGGACCAGTGACTTTAGGTGTTCGAGCAGGGCCTCCTGCACGTCATGCAGGTCATGCAGCCTCCCCAGTGCCTCGGGTGTCCTGCCTTGGGTATGGAGGTCGCACAAGGCTGTTGCCAACACATGTATTTGTTGGTGCAAGGGCCTGATGGTCGCGACAGCCGGCTGCGCGCCATAAGGGGCCAGGCCATCGGCATCCAGCCACATGCCAAAGCGGCACTCACGCTGATCCAGCGGCGGCGGTGCCGCACGCTCGCCCTTGAGGTGGTTTTCCAGGGCCATCATCCAGGCGTGATGTTCGACGCCCGCAAAGAGCAGCGGCAGATCGTCGCGGCTCACCGCCGCCAAGTCGACCCAGGCTGGATCGGGGTGCCAGGCGGCCGACCAGCCCGGGAGGTCGGCGGCCGGCATGGGGCGGGCAATGGCGTAGCCCTGCGCCAGTTCGCAGCCGAGCCGCAACAGCAGTTCGCCTTGGGCGACGGTCTCCACCCCTTCGGCGATGACTTGACGGTGGAAGGCGCGGGCCAAGCCGAGTACAGCCTCGATAATGGCCAGGTCATCCGGGTCCTCGAGCATGTCGCGCACGAAGCTCTGGTCGATCTTGAGCTGGCCGACCGGCAGGCGTCGCAGATAGGTGAGTGATGAGAAACCCGTGCCGAAGTCATCCAGGGCAAACAGGACCCCGAACCCCCGGCAGGCGTCGAGGACCCGGGAGGCCCCGGCCAGTTCCAAGGCGCTGGTCTCCAGCACCTCCAGTTCCAGATCGCCCGGTCGGACCTTCGGATGCGCCGCCAGGATCGCGCGCAGGCGTTCGACGAAGTTCGCCTGCTGCAACTGACGGGCCCCCACATTCACGCTGACCGGGAGCTCCCGCCCGGCGGCCTGCCAGCACTCCATCTGGGTCAAAGCAGTGTCGATGACCCACTCGCCGATCGCGATGGCCAGCGGATGATCCTCGATCACCGGTAGGAACGCCGCCGGCGGCAGGAGGCCCCGTTGCGGGTGTTGCCAACGGATCAGGGCCTCGGCACCGATGATCGCCCCCGTGCGCATATTCACCTTGGGCTGGTAATACAGCACGAATTCATGGGCGACCAGGGCACGGCGGATACGCTCCAGGCCCTCGTGATGACCACGCAGGGCGCGATCGTGCTCGGCATCGAACACGTGGTAGCAATTCTTGCCGGCGAGCTTGGCCTGATACATCGCCTGATCGGCCTGGCGCAGCAGTTGCTCCGCATCGATGTCCTGCGCCTGCGGATAGAAGGTCACGCCGAGACTGGCCGACACCTGGAGCACCAGGTCGCCGGTCGCAATCGGCTGGGCCGCGCCCACGAGCAGACGGGTGAGCAGCGGCACGCTGACCTGGGTGTCGGCCAAGTCCGGCAGCACCGCGACGAATTCATCACCGCCCAGACGGGCGAAGGTGTCGCCCGCGCGCAGCGTTTGCTGCAGGTGGGCCGCCGCGGCGATCAGGAACTGATCCCCGGTGTCATGCCCGTGCTGGTCATTGATGGCCTTGAAGCCATCGAGGTCGAGCAGGACCACGGCCACTGGGCGCCCATGCCGTTGCGCCTGAACCATCGCCTGGTGGAGGCGATCGGCCAGCAGCACGCGGTTGGGTAGTCCGGTCAGCGCGTCGTAGTGCGCGATGTGCTCCAACTGTGCCTCGGACTCCTTGAGGTCCTGGATGTCGGTGCAGGTGCCGAACCAATTGATGACTTGGCCGTTGGCATCGTGCAGTGACACGCCGCGGACCAGCCACCAGCGGTAGACGCCGTCGGCGCGGCGCAGCCGACATTCGAGCGCGTAGGCGCCATCGGTTTTGACGGCGTGCTGCCAGGCGTCCCAGGCGCGCTGCCGGTCATCGGGATGGAAGGGAATAGTCCAGCCGTCGCCATAACTCTCTTGCAGCGACAGGCCGGTGTAATCCACCCAGTGCTGATTGAAATAGATGTTCCAACCGTCTGGTCTGGTCATCCAGACGATTTGTGGCACGGCCTCGGCCAGGGTGCGTATTCCACGCCTAAGTGGACACCGATTCCACGGCAAACTGGACACCCAGTCCGCCGGAAACTGGACAGTGATTCCAGGGCAACCTGGACACTTGTTCCAGGGCAAGTTGGACACCTGAGAGA
>Ga0247840_10004164_pt1 | contig 23241 bp, 25 predicted proteins | sample LaCruzMarch2015__FD_192404 | JGI IMG/M metagenome (GOLD analysis project Ga0247840, IMG submission 192404) | Freshwater microbial communities from meromictic Lake La Cruz, Castile-La Mancha, Spain - LaCruzMarch2015_17m | ecosystem: Environmental > Aquatic > Freshwater > Lake | place: Spain... | reverse complement strand
GGTCGAAGCGGGCGGCCAATGAGGGTCGAGCTTTCCGCCTACGTCGAGCCGGACCTTGACGAAATCGCGGCCTACATTGCTGCGGATAATCCGGCGCGCGCGGTGACTTTCATTGATGAAATCGCCGAACGCTTTAACCTGATCGGGGAAAATCCCCGCCTCTATCAATTGCGCCCCGACCTCCGGCCGGACCTGCGGCTGGTCGTTCATGGCATTATTTGATTTTGTATCGGATTCTTGCCGATCGTGTGAGCATCGAGCGGGTCGTTCACGGCTCCCGAAATCTGGTCAATCTTGCCTACCCCGAAGGGCGCGCGGACAACGCATGACGGACACCAGACGTAGCCCTTGAATCTTGAGCGTGCGGCCAACCCCTAGGGTCCGCGGTGCGGACCGATACTTGGATTTTTGCCGATTGCGCGGTTTATGGCTGCCCAAGGCGCGCTGACGCCCCGGTGGGAGCCGCCAAGCGATGGGTGCCCCTGCACCCGGAGTCCAAGGCTTCAGCCTTGGTCTTAACCATCCAAGGCTGAAGCCTTGGACTCCGTCCGGGTGGCCACCGCAACTATGATGAAGGCCCTTCAGACCATGGGCGGCAGCGGACAGCGCGACATGAAGACCGATCCGTCGATCTATGAATACCTCTCCACCGGCGCCGAGGCGTTTCGCATCCTACAGCTACAGCGACCGGACGTTCTCACGGACCGGGCGTCGTTGTCGTTGTCGTAATCGTGGTCGGATTATTCGATTACGACAACGACAACGACAACGAACCCGGATCTCGGCCACCACATCAGTTCTGAACGCACCCGGGAGGCGCACCCGGGGCGGGCAGTTCGGGGTATGCTGATCATCCCGCGCACCGAGGACCTGCGGGTCCGTGCCCCGGCGGCCTGGCAGGTGATCCGTGCGGCGGCCGTGGCGCCGCCGGTCCGCGCCACCCTGGAACGGATACTCGAATTTTTGCTGATGGAGCGGTTTCCACTAGTCACCAACGAGGAGTTGCGCAGCATGTTGCCGGTACTGGTTCCACTGGAACAAACACGCGGCCATGAAGGCAAACCGCTGCACCCTGCCTGACCTTGCCGCCCTGGCGGCGGCGGTGCGCCCACTCGCCGGGCGTTACGCCTGGCGGCTGGTGGTGCTGTTCGGTTCCGTGGCCCGGGATGGGCGGGGGCGGGACCTGGACCTGGCGGTCCTGCCGCGGGTGGAGCCCGACCTGCTGGAGCAGGGCCGCTGGTGGTCCGATCTGGATGCACTGGTTCCGGGTATCGCCCTGGACCTGCTGGTGCTGGGGCCGGCGACTTCTCCCCTGACGCGGTTCGAGGTCATGCGGGAGGGGCGCTGCCTCTTCGAGGACACCCCGGGGCTCTTTGATCGGGAGCAGGACCGGGCCTTTTTTCTCTACGCGGATACCCAGTGGATCCGCGACCGGATGCGGGAGACAGGCCATGACCGCGGCCAGACTTGAGGTCATCGAGCGCAAGCGCGCCTTCTTCCGGCAATACCTGCATGATTTGGCGGTCTATGGTGCCCTGGACGCGGCGGGCCGACGACGTGAGCACTATGCGATCGAGCGCCTCCTGCAACTGCTGTGCGAGTCCGCGGCGGACCTGTCGTTGCAGGTGCTCAAGGCGACCGGGCGGGTGCCCCCGGGGAGCTATCGGGAGATTTTCAGTGCCCTGGCCGACCTGGGCGCCATGCCCGGCGCACTGGCAGAGGAGTTGATCGCCGCCTGCGGTATGCGCAACCTCTTGACCCATCTCTACGACGTGATCGACCTCGGGCGCGTCATCGCCGCCGTCGAGCCCGCCCTGGCCCTGTACCGGACCTACGACGCCTGGCTCAGCGATTATCTGGCGCCTGCCGCCGGAGCATCAGCGCCGCTGCGTGACTGAGCGGCGGGCCGCAACGAGGCCATCACCCAGGTGCCGCGATTGGTCCTTTGGTGACACAAGGGTCAGCATTGCCCAGGTTGGGGCCGCCGACCAAGGGTGACGGCCGCGCCCGGCGGTGCTGGCGCGCCCCGGGATTGTGTGGGTGCGTCGGAATAAATATCATATAAAACAAATAATCAAGCCCGTGCTGTCGACCATCTCCGGTTTTTCTGTCGGTTAGGTCCAGGCGCCCGCATCCCATTGAAAGGATTGGTCTTCGGTCGCCGGGCGGTGCAGGTTCCCGAATGGATGGTATGAGAGTTGCTGTCAAACCAGTGACCGCTTCGTCTCACCGGGGGGCGGTCAGGGGAGGGGCCACTTAGAGCCTCCCCCAGCCGGGTCCCGCCGACCGGCACCCGTACCAGAATGATAAGGTTGGAGATAGACGCATGAACACGCACAGTAACCGGCTTCTTGTCCTGCTGACGGTCGTCGTGGGGGGGTTGTCCCTGGTCTGCACTGACCTGATACCGGGTACGCACCAGCTTCCCGTCGCGCCTACGAGCCTGTGCAGCTCGGTGCCCGCGCACATGCCCCTGCCCGCGCCTGGCGTCGGCGACCCGGCCCTCCTGTCCGCGGCCAGCGCCGCGGCGCCTCAGGATCAGGTCACCGGCCTGCTGGGCGCCCTGGGGCAGTTGATCGTCGAGGCCGAACTCAGCCACGCGGCCGTCAGCGGCAGTTTCAACCCGGTTATCAGCGCCTCGGTCGCGGGTTCCGGCTTCGCGCTGGAGGTCTGCCGCGACACCATCGTGGGTGAGGTGTCCATCGCCAAGCAGCCGCGCCTGCGCTTCGTCATCGGTGACTTCGACGGTGACGGCAGCACCGACGTGGCGGTGCAGCGGCCGGGCGCCGACGCTTGGTCCGTCGACTTGGGTGCCTTGCGGCGCGCGACCGTCGGCGTCGCTGCCCCGATCTGGTTACGCCTGATCGAGGCCGCTCAACCGGGGGCGGCTGGTGCGGCCCGCGGCCAGGTCGACTGGCTCGCGCAGGGGCTTGGCGCCGCCCGCGGGACGCAGCACAGCAGTTGATTCCAGTTGCGCATGGTTCACCCGACGGGTGGTGCGGGCCGCCGTCGGCTTGCCAATCGGCCCCCCGCCCGCATCTTGGAAGGCTTTGGGCCATCACCCGCAGGAGTATCCATGCCCCCCGCCCCCATCGATCGCGCCCCACCCCCCGCCGCCTGGCATGGCCGACGCGGCGAACTGCTGGTCGCCCTCCAGTTCGTCCTGTTCTTCGCCTTCGCCCTGATGCCCCGTTGGAACCCCTGGCTGACGCCGGACCTGCTGGCCGCGACCATGGTGCCGCGCCTGATCATCCTGGCGGCCTGCGCCCTGGTCGCGCTGGCCTTCGGCGGCCTGGGTTCCCGCGCGCTGCGCTCCTATATCACGCCGCTGCCCTATCCGGTGGACCACAGTCAACTGGTGACCAGCGGGGTCTACGCCATTGTGCGCCACCCGCTCTACAGCGCCTTGCTGTTCGCCGCGCTGGGTTGGATCTGCTACACCCTGAGCCTCAGTCACCTGGCCCTGCTGGTGGTCGCCTTCCTGTTCTTCGACTACAAGGCCGGCAAGGAGGAAGGCTGGTTGATCGAGCGTCACCCGGAGTACCAGGCCTATGCCGCCCGGGTCAAGAAGTTCGTTCCCTTTATCTATTAGCGAATCGCACCCGGGTGCGCAATAGGACTCGAATCTCGCCGCCCGTTGGGAGACACTGACGGGTATGCACCAGCCCCGCAAACGTTTCAGTCAGAACTTCCTCCACGACCCCGGGACCATCCGGCGTATCCTGGACGCCGTCCGGCCGCACCCGGGGGAGCGGTTGGTGGAAATCGGTCCCGGTTACGGGGCCATCACCCGCGGACTCCTGGCCGGGGCCGGGTCGCTGGACGTGATCGAACTGGACCGCGACCTGATCGAGCCCCTGCGCGAGCGCCTGGGGGGGCTGGGAGATCTGCGCATCCACAATGCCGATGCGTTGCGCTTCGACCTGGGCACCCTGGGCGGGGCGCCCGCGTCGTTGCGCCTGGTCGGCAACCTGCCCTACAACATCTCCACCCCGCTGCTGTTCCGCTTCCTGGACCAGGCCGATTGGGTCCTGGACCTGCACCTGATGTTGCAGCGCGAGGTGGTGGAGCGCATCGCCGCGGAGCCGGGGAACAAGGTCTATGGCCGACTCTCGGTGATGGTACAGACCTGGTGCGAGGCGGAGTGCCTGTTCCGTATCGGCCCCGGGGCCTTCACCCCGGCCCCCAAGGTGGAGTCCGCCTTCCTGCGCCTGCGCCCCCGCCGACCCCTGCCGCAGCCGCCTGACGACCGGGCGGCCCATGCCCGCCTGGTGGCGGCGGCCTTCTCGCAGCGGCGCAAGACCCTGCGTAACAGTCTCATGGGGCTGGTGGACGCCGCGGCCTTTGCCGCGGCCGGGATCGACCCCGGGCTGCGGGCGGAGAACCTGGACGTGGCGGCCTTTGTGCGCCTTGCCAACATCGTCGGCAGGTCGGTTGCCGGGGGGTGCGATCAGAACTGATGTGGTGACCGAGATCCCGGGTGCGTTGTCGTTGTCGTTGTCGTTGTCGTAATCGAATAATCCGACAACGACAACGACAACGAGGCCTGGTCCGTGAGAACGTCCGGTAGGTGTCGCTTGTAGGGTACGGATCGCGTACCCGGCTCCGGCGGTCGTGGCAGCTTGGTGCCGACACAGTTTTTTGGTTCCAAGTGTTTGGATAGGAATGGACAGGATTTCTCAGGAGTTACAAAATGTGTTCTTGATGTGCGTTGCACCCTATTAGTCCTGTTGGTCCTGTTAATCCTGCAAAATCCTGTTAATCCTGTCCAATTTTTGTCCGCTTGCTCACGGGCCCGAGTGGTGTCGGGATTCCCGCGTCCCGGTACCAGGCGGATGGAGCCCAGGCGCGGGGTGCTTGCAAAGTCCGCGCCACGGCCCGATATCGCGTGACGATAACGGGGTATTCATCAGCAGGGGAGAGACGAATGGCAGACGTGCAGACCGTGGACGTGGCAAGCGAGGCCGCGGAGGGCGAGGGCAGCGGCGTCATCCAATTGGCGCGGGCCAATGACATGCTGCCCGGTCAGATCCATCTGTTGCCGGTCGCCTCCCGGCCCTTCTTTCCCGGCCAGGCAGTCCCCTTGATGATGGCCGCCGAGCACTGGTCGACCACCCTGCACGCGGTCGGCGAGACCGAGCACAAGATCCTGGGCGTGGTCCTGGTCAGGAGCGAGACCTCGGAAGACGCCGGCCCTGGGGACTTCTACCCGGTCGGCACCGCCTGCCGGGTGCACCGCGTGCACCGCCAGGAAGGCCACCTGCAGGTCCTGGTGGAGTGCCTGCAGCGCTTCCACATCGACGGCTGGGTCCACGACAAGGTCCCCTTCAATGCCCGCGTCTCCTACCTGCCGGAACCGGCCGGGGCGCCGGACGACCAGGTCCGCGCCTATGCCATGGCGGTGATCAACACCATCAAGGAACTGCTGCCGCTCAATCCGCTGTATGTGGAAGAGCTGCGTATGTTCCTGGACCGCTTCGGCCCGGATGACCCCTCCCACCTCGCGGACTTCGCCGCCAGCCTCACCACCTCCAAGCGCGAACAGTTGCAGGAGGTTCTGGAGGAGGTGCAACTCCTGCCGCGCATGGAAAAGGTCCTGGTGCTGCTAAATAATGAGCTGGAACTGGCCAAGGCGCAGCAGAAGATCCGCCGCTCGGTGGAGGAGCGGATGCAGACGCAGCAGCGCGAGTTCATGCTGAAGGAGCAGCTCAAGGCGATCCAAAAGGAGTTGGGGATCGCCAAGGACGACCGCACCGCCGAACTGGACAAGTTCAAGGCGCGCCTCACCAAGCTCACCCTGACCGCGGAGGCGCAGAAGCGGGTGGACGAGGAGATGGAGAAGATGGGGATGCTGGAGACCGGCTCGCCCGAATACTCGGTCACCCGCAACTATCTGGACTGGATCACGCTCCTGCCCTGGGGCCAGCACTCCCAGGACAAGCTCGATCTCAAGCGCGCCCGCCGCATCCTGGACCGCGACCACTATGGGCTCAAGGACGTGAAGGAACGGATGCTGGAGTTCCTGGCCGTCGGCATCCACAAGGGCGAGATCGCCGGCTCCATCATCCTCCTGGTCGGCCCGCCCGGGGTGGGCAAGACCTCCATCGGGCGCTCGATCGCCGACGCCTTGGGCCGACGCTTCTACCGCTTCTCCGTGGGCGGTATCCGCGACGAGGCGGAGATCAAGGGCCACCGCCGCACCTATATCGGCGCCATGCCCGGCAAGTTCCTGCAGGCCATCAAAGACGCCGGCACCGCCAATCCGGTCATCATGCTCGATGAGATCGACAAGATCGGCGCCTCCTACCACGGCGATCCGGCCTCGGCCCTGCTGGAGGTCCTGGACCCGGAGCAGAATTCGGACTTTCTCGACCATTATCTCGACCTGCGCTTCGACCTGTCCAAGGTCCTGTTCGTCTGCACCGCCAACACGACCGACAGCATCCCGGGACCGCTCCTGGACCGTATGGAACTCATTACGCTCGCCGGCTATATCGCCGAGGAAAAGCTCCAGATCGCCAGGAAATACCTGCTGCCCCGCCAGATCGATCGCGCCGGGCTGCCCAAGGGCACCATCCGGCTGGACACCACCACCCTGCGCGCACTCATCGACGGCTATGCCCGGGACGCGGGCGTGCGGCGGCTGGAGAAGCAACTCGGCAAGATCGTGCGCAAGGTCGCGGTGCGGATGCTGGAGGGGGCCCAGACGCCCATCACCGTCGGCGAGACGGATCTGAAGGGCTATCTGGGCACCCCGGTCTTTCGCGACGAGCGCAAGCTCTCCGGCCCCGGGGTCGTGACCGGGCTCGCCTGGACCGCCATGGGCGGCGCCACCCTCTCCATCGAGGCGGTGCGCGCCCACGAGCAGGGCCGCGGCATCAAGCTCACCGGCCAGCTGGGCGACGTCATGAAGGAGTCCGCCGAGATCGCCTACAGCTATCTCACCAGTCACGCCCGCCAATACAACGCCGAACCCGGCTATTTCGACAAGGCCTTCATCCATCTGCACGTCCCCGCCGGGGCCACCCCCAAGGACGGCCCCTCCGCCGGCATCACCATGGCCTCCGCCATCCTGTCGCTGGCCCGCAACCTGCCGGTGCGGCGCATCGCCATGACCGGTGAGATCACCCTCACCGGCGAGGTCTTCCCCATCGGCGGGGTGCGCGAAAAGCTCATCGCCGCGCGGCGCGCCGGGTTCAAGGAGATCATCCTGCCGGAGGACAACCGCGGCGAATACGAAGAGGTTCCGGAGCACATCCGCAAGGGGTTCCTGATCCATTTCGCCTCGCGCTTCGAGGACGTGGTGCCGCTCCTCTTCAAGGTCTAGCCCGCATTGCTAGCCCGCATTGCGCGCGGAGCTCGGCGCGAGTGCCGTAGGACTGCGCCGCGCAATGTGGGCTTGAACAAGATCCGCGAGACGCAGTGCCCACTCTATGCAGGCCGCAACCCAATGCCATTAAGTTAAGCGCCGACGGCGCGGCTTCTCGTTCCCACGCTCCGCGTGGGAATGCCGGGCGGGCGCTCCGCGTCCGGTCTTGGCGCTGGACGCGGAGCGCCCGCACTTGCTCCCACGCAGGAGCGTGGGAGCCAGAATGGCTTTACTTAATGGCATCGAGCCGCAACCAGGGATGGCGGGGCATCCGCGAGCGGCCTGTGATGCGTGCAATGATCCGCAAGCACTTCGGCAGGCTTGGCGCGGGAGTGCCCATTCTTCAATTGGTGATAGGCCGTGGTTTCATCGACCGGCAGGCCGCTCAGGTACCCGATCCAGGTCTCGATGTTGCGAGTGCCAATGCGCCCGGTCTTCGCAGAGGACGACCGCGCGGACCTTTCTACTCATCGAAGACCCACCCCCGCTCGACCAGTTGATCCATCGACACGCCCGCGGAGCCGGTGCCCGGTTCGATTCGGCGTACCCGCGTCGGTGCCAGCGGGCCGTCGCGGTCGATCCAATACCCGGCGTCGCGGGCGAGCAGGTTGATCGGCCGGGGATGGTGGGAGATCAGGATGCCCTGCTGGGGTGGCTCGGCGCAGCGCTCGTCGAAGCGATCCAACCAAGGGCCGATCTCAGGCAGCGCCAGGAAGTTCTCGGGCTCATCGATGCAGAGGGTGGCACCGCCGTCCGGCAGGCAGTGGATCAGTGTATAGAGTGCGATCGAGGCCCGCTCGCCATCGGAGAGGTCGCCAAGGCGCCAGGCCATCCGCCGGCCGTCCGGTCCCTGCGACGGTCCGGGTCGTGGGAGATCGTCAGCGCATAACGGAAGACGTGGGCGTCGTCCCGCACCATGTCGAGTTCAAAGCGCTGCTCGGGCCGCGTTTCCCAGGCCGTCAGGTCCGCGGAAGTGAAGCAGTCGTCGATGCGTGCCCCATCGACCACCAGGCGGCGCAGGCGCTCCAGCAGGTCGAAGATCGTGGATTTGCCGGCGCCGTTCGGCCCCAGCAGCAGCACGATCCGCCCCAGGCTCAACTCGAAATTGACCAGACAGCGGAAGTTATCGGCGTACAGGCGGCTCAGCATGGTCAGGATATCCGATGAATCGGCGGGACATGGCCACGTGGCGGCAGGCGCCACCACTGGTCCTGTTATAGTCGCACGAAGGGCGAGGGCCTGCCCAAGTGGACTGCTGGCCCGCGGCTGTCGGCGGCTGACCGCTTCAGTGCTCGAACTGACCCGGAGTGGCGCGGGACTGTACGCGGGAAAACTGTGGTCTGTCCCTGAGGTATCCCCACGAATCTGGGCGAGACCTCAGTAGGTTAGCGGAACCCCCGCGTCAGGGGTTTACCTGGCTACTCAACGACTCTGCATCTATATGATTGAAAAAAACATTTTGTGGGGATACCTCAGGGTCTGTCCCCGGTATCCGGTCCCCGGTATCCGCTGATTATCAGACAATCTGATTCCGTGCCGAGCGCAAAGGCGCAGCTGTCGATTTCAGCCCCTGGGCCGCATACGGCAACGCCTCAACCAGCGCAATCACGGCCTCGGAGTTGTTGCTCGGGGTGCATCGTGCCGATACCGGGTTGCAGCGATTGAGGCGCCGCCCTCTACGACCAAGTATTCGTGGCCGCTACCCGGCCAGAGACACCACGAAATCGTGTTCGTGCCGCGTGCCGACGGCGCCTGGCCTAAACGCTCTCAATTGCCCGCTTTGAATGCGACTGGTGTAGCCACCCTGGTGAACGATCAATGCGCGACCAAGGCCGCACTCCAATCCAGAAATTAATTTATCTCGGCACTCATCCAAGGTTAGGTGGCCTCCAATTCTCACTACAATTCTTGCGTCATCACGCAAGAGCCTCGCGAGCCCTCGCCACGAATCCTCAAGGAACGTCCAATAGGTCCTGGCGCTCCGATGGCGATCATCGCCGATGCCATCGCGTCGAGGATGATCCGCTCCGCCCAGGAACCACAGTCTGAGCCATTGATCTTCTTGAAAATTTGTTGTATCCAGATAAGGAGGGGATGTAACCACCAGTTTTACGACCCCCTGCAATTCCGGAAAGACGCTCAGGCTAAGTCGGGCGTCACTTTCCTTGACGCAACCTCGAATCTCTGCCGGTTCCGACGCAAACCGGTAAACTACCATTCTACGAAGTATATCGAATACATGCCGCTCCGGGGCAACGCACTCATTGGCTTTCCACCAGCGTACAGAGTAATCGGGCTTCGTACTGATAACCCGCGGCATCCGATTGCTCAGACAATTTTCCGTGCGGTGGGACTCGCCATGCAGACATCCCAACGCAACTGCCGCGAGGAAGCAATCGATATTGCTTGTCCGCCAGCGTAGAGTGCGGCGTAGCCAAAGGATTTGCTCGAGTGTATTTTCGTGGAAGCAAACATTAAAAAACGGATTATCCCATATCTGGTCATCCTTGATATTTGTCGTGCACCCGGATTCGATTTCGTCAATCCTTGAAAGCAGCTCATGGAGCGTTGGAGGGTTGCTCTTGGCATTAGATACGCAAACCGCAACCGGATTCGTATCGCAGCCCGCAGCGTGGCGGCCATTTAGTAAGCTTTCAAATACGGCTGTGCCGCGTCCTGCAAATGGATCGAATACCCAGTCGCCCGGTTCCGACCAGGCAGCGATGTGCTTCCGTGCGAACTCCTCCGGAAACATTGCGAAATATGGGCACATGGAATGAAAGCGATGGCGCATTATCCGGGCCTGTCCGCCTGTAGGGCCAAGAGGAAAGAATCAACTCGCGCGCGGACGCTCGCGAACTCCTGTGCGCGCTCTATTCTAACCACTGCGGCTGCTGCTAACTCGAGTCCTTTCGCTGCATAATAAGCCATGCGGTATCGAAAAAAGAGGATGCCGAAGTCCCGTGTTTGGCGACGAAGGTACCCATTGACGGCCTCTTCTATTTCATAGTCTGGGTTTAGGTCAGCCCAGTCTTGCAAGCAAAAAGGGACAAATAAAGCTGGGATTGGGGGGCTCGGCGGCGTGTCAAGAAAGAAATCGTCGTGGAAACCCGTTATAAGGTGCGTGATAGACTTACCTTGCCAATTTCTGCCGGAGGCGGCCTGGCCCAACAGATAGAGTCGTCCGCAAGTCCTGTCGGGAACGTCACGCCATGCGATTACGTCGATTCCGGCGTCTTTGGTTTGGCGCGAAACCCCTGGGGGAAAGCGCGGGCCAGGCTTCGGGCGTCCCTCCCCGAGGAGGCTGTAAGTCCGATTCAAGGCCGCGATGAATCCGGACTCGTCCGCTCTAGGCCAGCCGAACGAATGCGCGTGACCTTCCAAAAATCCTGCCGCCGCCAGCGTAGCACATACCTGAAAAAGGTCCCGGTCACGATTTGTAATAGGAAAATGGTTGCTCCCGATGTAGCCGCCATCGTTTGCCTGGGATAGCCACAGGCAGAAAAGATATACATAACCGCCCGGGGTAATAATTTCACAGCGCGTCAGCAATGCCCCGTCTTCGCTAAGAAAAAAGGGATAATGTTCTCCAAGGATCTCACAGCGTCTGAGAATCTCGTTGGCGGCTCGCTGCATCAAGTCTTCACCGTAGGCGTCATCGTCCCCAATGTTCTCCGACTCCTCGTCGCGCTCCGGATCCCAAGCGGCAACCAAATTCTCCACTGGGTAACTGTCCACTCCTGAAGCGAGAACATGCAACTCCAACCAATCGGCGAGCCCCACCGGGTGACCGTCCATATCGGGTGTACTAATAGCCATGGAGACTCAGGCGTCTTCGTCCGGGTCGTCATCAACGATCGAGCGCATTGTTTTCGCGAGGCGGGCGCTCGTCTTCCGCAAAGACTCTGCGGTATCGAGCAAAGTCTCATCCTCTCCGGTAAAGGCGCCGACTTGAGAAAGTGCCACCTCCGCCTTGAGCTTTGCTTCAACCAATGCATTTTGAAATACACGATCAGCGGGCTCAACCTGCTTGAGCGCCTGACTGAGATCATTTGTGACTTCAAGTACATGAAGGGCTTCCGGCTTCTCGAGTACAGCGCCGAGATTCTTAATGTCGGGGGCCTGACTCTTGATCAGAGGCGGCTGGCCATCGCGCGAACCATATAGCCAGGTCATAACGCGGCCAAGCTCCGTGAGTTTGCCTTCCTCGACAGGATTCGGAGTCGGGTCCCGCCCTCGCCAATCCGGAGACAATCCAAGGTAACGCCGGTAGCCGGGCCGCGTGAGTGCGGTGTAGAGATGGGAAAAGGCGAACTTTCGGCCAGGACTGCGAGTTTCCCGATCAAACACGCCGCTGGACTCGGCCTGCTGAAGGACATAGTATCCGTGCACCAGACGCAAGACGGTGCTATGACTATCGCCCAGTCGTTGCGCTATGTCAGTGAGTGTGACCCCCGATGGTCCGGCCTCACCGAACCAATCAGCGGCAAACTGGGCTTTGGCCAGCGCATCCCATCGGTGCGGTCCGTTGATGTGCTTGAAACCGATGAAGCTGCGTGCGGCGGAACGATCGGAAACATAGATGGCGCGGACGCAAGCAAGCGTCGCGCGCTTCTCGTCAGAGATCGGCGGGCAGTTAATGCGAAGCGTCGCGCACAACTGCGAATTATCGAGCAGACGCATTGCTGCCAGCCGGCGATTACCTTCGAGAACTGTAAATGTATCCTCGGACTCATCGCTGCCTAAGCGAGTGACTATCAGCGGCTCCATATCAATAAAGCCGTTATTTGCTATCGATTGGAGTAATTCCCCGAGATCGTCATTTTCATAGAGGTAGCGGATGATTTCTGTGTCATTGCGGCCGGCGGCGAATGCCTCGTGGGCATAACGTGGATTTTGCGTGTCAAAGCGTAGCCGCCCGGTAGCGATGGAGAGAACATCGTTGGCCTGAGGTGTCGTCATGATCGTTCCAGCGTCGAACATTGCTTCGGATGGGCTCAATGGCAAGCGTTCCGAGAGACCTTGTCTCTTAGTATATCCGATGGCGCTTGAGATAGATAAGCGCAGCACGTCGACGAACACCCCTGGCGGACGCCTTGTTGGCGGCCGCGACGTGGTCACGCACCGGGCCCGGTCCACGGTGCGTCGCCGCGTGTCTCCCCCCGCTCGTTCGGCGCGGCCTGAAGGCCCCCTGCGAGCCTGATTGCGAAGCGGGGTGACCAGGCGGGCCTTCAGGTCCAGTCCGACGCCCTTGCCTGCGAACCCGGCGGCGGCGATCTGGGTCCGGTCTGCATCATTGGGCCGGTAGAGTCCGGCTGCGACCATGGCGTCGCACAAGGCGCGGATGCGCCCTGGGTTCATCGCACCGATGCCCTGTTTCGGGGCCGCGCCGGAGTCGATGATACCCTAGGACTTGAGCAGCGCCAGGGAGGCCCCGAATTCGCCCTCGGCCATCTTCGCGTTGTGCCCCCGCATCAGCATGTTGGCGGCGTGGTGGTCGCCGTTCAGGTAGTTGATTCAGCCGCTGATAGAAGCGTCCACGAAGCGCTGGACGAGGTCGGCACCGTGTCCTGCCGGGTCTCGATCAGGGTCTAGTAGGTGGAGAGGCCGTGATCGGCGAGAGCGTAGGATGGGCAGAGCGCAGCGATGGCCATCATCCGGCCCCGCGGTATGCGGATGGGCATCGCTGCGCTCTGCCCATCTACGGCTCCGGTCCGGCTGAAGCCTCGACCTCCGGTTGACGGACGCGTGGCGGCGAGGCGCCGGGGCCAGCGAGCGGGACTTGAATACCATGGTAAGAAAGCAATCGCTGCTAACGAAGATCGGCGAGACGCAGTGCCCACTCTGTGCAGGCCGCAATCAGGGATGGCGGGGCATCCGCGAGCGGTCGGTGTTGCGTGCAATGGTCCGCAAGCACTTCGGCAGGCTTGGCGCGGGAATGCCCTTTCTTCAATTGGTGATAGGCCGTGGTTTCATCGACCGGCAGGCCGCTCAGGTACCCGATCCAGGTCTCGATGGGCAAAGTGCCAATGCGCCCGGTCTTCGCAGAGGACGACCGCGCGGACCTGTCTACTCATCGAAGACCCAACCCCGCTCGACCAGTTGATCCATCGACACGCCCGCGGCGCCGGTGCCCGGTTCGATTCGGCGTACCCGCGTCGGTGCCAGCGGGCCGTCGCGATCGATCCAATACCCGGCGTCGCGGGCGAGCAGGTTGATCGGCCTGGGATGGTGAGAGATCAGGATGCCCTGCTGGGGTGGCTCGGCGCAGCGCTCGTCGAAGCGATCCAACCAAGGGCCGATCTCCGGCAGCGCCAGGAAGTTCTCGGGCTCGTCAATGCAGAGGGTGGCGCCGCCGTCCGGCAGGCAGTGGATCAGTGTATAGAGTACGATCAAGGCCCGCTCGCCATCGGAGAGGTCGCCAAGGCGCCAGGCTATCCGTCGGCCATCCGGTCCCTGCATCGTCGCCTCCAGGAGCTTGGCCTCGCCGGACTGGCGCAGGCGCAACACGTCGAAGCCAGGCAGAACCTCACGCAGCGCCGTATTCAGGGCCATCACCGCGCCGGGCTGCTCCTGACTCAGCCAGCGGTACCAGGACGCGAAGTTGCCGAGCCGTGGGTCCGGGCGTGTGACCTCTTCGCGCGTCTCTCCGCCGATCAGCATCGGGTTCGGTCGCACGACCAGCAGGCTCCCGAGGCGACGGCGAAACCAGGTGAGTTGCGTGTTGTCCGGGCGCTCGGGGAGCGCGCCAACGCCGGAGCGGGACCAGTCGAACAGGTACTCCCCGCCAGCGCTTCCGTCGTCCCGGAACAGCCGGGCGCGTGCCTCAGACCCATCCACCGCGAACTCGAACAAGGCTTGCCCGTCGAGATGCAGGGTTTCCCGTTCGATGCGTACCCGCCGACGGTCCGGGTCGTGGGAGATCGTCAGCGCATAACGGAAGCGGTGGGCGTCGTCCCGCACCATGTCGAGTTCAAAGCGCTGCTCGAACCGCGTTTCCCAGGCCGTCAGGTCCGCGGAAGTGAAGCAGTCGTCGATGCGCGCCCCATCGACCACCAGGCGGCGCAGGCGCTCCAGCAGGTCGAAGAGAGTGGACTTGCCGGCGCCGTTCGGCCCCAGCAGCAGGACGATCCGCCCCAGGCTCAACTCGAAATTGACCAGACAGCGGAAGTTGTCGGCGTACAGGCGGCTCAGCATGGTCAGGATATCCGATGAATCGGCGTGGTATGGCAACGCGGCGACAGGGGCCACCGCTGGCCCCGTTATAGTCGCACGAAGGGCGAGGGCCTGCCCAAGTGTACTGCCGACCCGCGGCTGTCGGCGGCTGACCTATTCAGCGCTTGAACGACGAGTTTCGTGGAAAAGCGTAGCGCATCCACCATCGGCCCCGGGGCCGGCGCGATACTGGCTGCGGTCACCCAGATTTGGAGTTGCTGGAAAAGGTGGCGCCACGCCACCCCCGGCCTTCTGTGCCACTTGACTTCAAACCCCAGTCCAGGCGATGCTGTCGCAAATACCCCATGAGTGACCTTGACGACAGCTTCGCGAAGCTGCTTGCCAGACAGCCAACGGACGCGGAACGGCAACGGCTGTACCAGGTCCGGGATGCCCTCGGCCTGAAGAACAACGATGCCCTGTGGTTGGTCTTGATGGCCCTGGAACACCGGGCAGCAAGAGCCGCTCCCGGCGAAGATCGCGCAGTCGGCCAAGGACACCTTGACGGGGTTCAAGGCGACCGCGGAAGCCACGGCGAAGGCGGCGGCGCAAGCAGCCAAGGCGGACCTTGCCGCGGCGGTGGCGACCGCGGCTCATCGGGTCGCGGATCAGGTGGCCGGCACGCGTGAACTGCGCTGGGGGGTGGGTCTGTCCCTGGCGATGGCGGTGCTGATCGCGTGCGCGCTGGGGTTCGGGATCTACATGGAGAGCGTCGGCCGGGCCTCGGGCTTGGTGGAGGGGTACGCGGCGGCCAGGGACGAGACAGCGGCGGCGGCCTGGGCGAACACGCCGCAGGGGAAGGCGGCCTACCAGCTTGCGCAGGCCGGTAGCATCGACATGCTGACGCGGTGCGATCTGCCGGGTTGGCGGGTCGAGAAAGGGGCGTGCTACCCCGACCAAGCGCCTGGGGGTAAACTCCACGGTTGGCGGCTCAAGCCAGACGCTTCGGCTCGGGCAGGGCCGTGACACCATAAAATGTTCAAAATCATCACTACGCCATCTGCGAGCAAAATATGAATTTAAGCGGCTCAAATTCAGGCAAGGAATTTGAAGAGTTGGTTCAAGGCTTTGCAAATGTTATAGCGTCTACGGTCATGGGCTATATTGACAACGCCCCAGTAACGACGCTTTTTGAAAAAAACTACTTTATTGCCATAAACACCAGTGGAACCATATCGATTCTGGCAGATAGCTTTCTAAAAGCTGAAAAGAGCTTACACGCATATATTGCAATCAATAGCATCCCCGGGATTCAGCACGTTAAGGATTTAATAGGTGACGGAAGCAATGCGGCTGCGGTGGATCTTGCTGTTGAAGTAATGTCGCAAACTGTTGCTTCAGAGCTTATTCGGAACATCTTAAATAAGAATGGAGACAGGCATTGACTCTTCCAATAAGAGCCTAACCTAGTGCCCTAAATATCGCGCGCGCCATCGGGGTTTAGTGTTAACTGGCGCGCCGCCTTAGCCTTCACTCTAAGACAAACAAGGGAATATTGCGCATGACCGCGAAACCCATAAAGCTCCTATCACCAGACAACACTCCCGTTGTCGGTGTATTACTTGAAGACGGCTCCATTTGCAATGTATCACTGACTTACGACACAACAACAGCCGTTATTGCCATAGTTCTCGACCACAAAGGAAAATCCGAGTTTTCAAAAATAGATGGCGAAGATATCTACATTGACGAAAACGGTCGCAAGTGGGCGAAATCCGCTGTTGTAGACCACTCGATTTTTAACAGTCACGCTTAAGCCAGAATGAGTACGGCATGACCGACTTAACTGAACGGACGATGAAATCGACTGGCCGGCATATCGTGACTCTTTCGTATGTTGTCACGCCACCCGACAGTAAACAAGAAATTGTCGAAGTCATATCAGGATTTGTCGTCGAGCTACTAGGAATTTGGTTCTTTGTAACCGCCGGGCACGTACTTACTGGAATAAAAGAATTGATGGCCGTGGGCGCGAAGTTCGACGTATGGCGCCTCAGTGACTATACTGCAGGAGGTGATTTCAGGAATACAGGAATTCCCATTCATTTCGACCTCGACAGTTGGCTTTTCCTAGACAAAGAAGATGTAGGATTAGACGTCGCCGTCCTTCCGATTGAGGATCTGTATCGCAAGAACCTCGAAGTAGGGAATGTTGTCCCGGTGCCGGACGGTGCTTGGGCTGACGAAAAAATTGCGTGCGCATACTGGGTTTTAGTGGGCGTCCCCAACGAATCTGTTAGTTATGACGGAAAGACGCAAATATCCGCTAGCATGGTTATGATGCCCCTTGAACCAATTGACGATACTCAAATCCCTGGAGAACCTAAACCTCAGAAATTTTATGCACGCCTGATCGACGGATCAGAAGCCGTGGTAAGACGTGTTGAAGGCATGAGCGGAGGACCAATCTTTGCTATTAGTAAATCTATTGATAACTGGGAGTATGTCGTTATTGGCGTTCAAAGCGGCTGGTTTTCACATCAACGAATCGTCACCGTGTTCCGCTTTTCCGAGTTCGCCAACTTGCTTAAGGAGGCATTGAAATCTCAAATGGCGGAATAGAAGCCTAATAAAACCCTACTACCTAATAATAGTGACATTGATCTTTTTAAGCGCCCATCATTTGGCAATAAATACGGTAAAGAAGCATAAAATATGAACGGATTTTCACTAATTTTCCTTTTTGGAATGTTCGCCCCAGGTGTGATTAGAGGTGGCTTTTGGCATGACTCCCCTTCCGCAATTGGGATTCTATGGACGATCGCTACGATTGCGTTCGTTTTAGCTACAGGCTGGATCAGCCAACAACTATTTGGTAGTGGATTAGGGCCAACTGTGGCAATGGTGCTTGCAATTGTCGCTGCCAATCTATATGCGCTAAAAGGAGCATCTATTCGCTAAATGTAGCGGCCTGCAAACATCCGCGGTCCGACCTGCAAACATCGCGATTTTCGGCCCAGATTAACTGCAAATAGCGGGTCCCCAGGACCCAGATTATTTGCAAATGAGCCGACATTAACTGCCAACAGCCCGCAAACATCGGCGCCGAACCAGATTAACTGCAAACGACGCTGGCGCCTTTCTTGACAATGGGTTAGTGCTGTCGGGCCTCGCTGCTGGGGGATCAGAAGCCGCCGCATGGCCATCCAAGGCCCGGGCAAGGCAGCCTCGCCGTCGGCGCGGCGAAGAGGCAGACCCTGCCGCCCCCTGGACCCGGCCGCACCAGCCGGCCACCGTCAGTCCGGCAAAACGACCGTTTTTCCGGGCCGTCGGCGCCACCCTCCGGCGCCGCCCGAAACCGCGGTATTCCGGTCCGGATAACTGGTTGCGGAAATCAGCGTTCGAGTTTCCAAAGCTGGGGTCTGACAATCTTCGGAACGGAAACTTACTCTAAGCCCCTTCCTGCGGTCTCAAGAACCTCGCTGCGACATGAGTTTCTGAGATTTTGAATTGTGAGACGGCCTTTTGAGGCAGATTTAGCCGGATTTCAGCGTCTTTCGCGCTGACGCCAAGCTGTCTCAGAAAACCTCCGTTTGATGAGACGCAAGAAATAGGCTTTATAAATCTGTCTGTTACGCCTTAGCGTAAGTTTTCGTTCCGATGATTGTCAGACCCCGTGGAGGGGTACTCGGCGGCCAGGGACGAGACGGCGGCGGCGGCCTGGGCGAACACTCCGCAGGGGAAGGCGGCCTACCAGCTTGCGCAGGCCGGTAGCATCGACATCCTGGCGCGGTGCGATATGCCGGGTTGGCGGATCGAGAAAGGCGGGTGCTACCCGGGGCCTCGATCATCATTCCGGCCACCGGGAGCGCCGCACTCCAGTGCGGCGCGGCCTATCCGCAGAACGCAACGCCGCGGTCGCTCGCGAGGCCGCGCCGCACTGGGGTGCGGCGCTCCCAGCGTCCGCGCGGGCTTCAGCGCGTGCGCTCGCCGGTGCGGCGTGGCCGGGGTGATGATCAAGGCCGCACCCGGCCTTGATCATCGTCCTGGCCGAAACCGAGCTAGGGCCGTAGGGTGCGCCGCGCGCACCCGGTAACCTCCGAGCGGCGCAGACGTTTCAGGTGCGCGCGGCGCACCCTACGCGTGCGTTGGCCGGAACCACGATCAAGGCCGGCGATGGCGTTGATCATCATTCGGGCCAGGTCGCGCCTGGAACTCGTCGCGGCCGGGGGCCGCTCCTACGGCGTAGGAGCGGCCCCCGGCCGCGACGGGCTGCCGCAAGGGCTGGTGGCCGGATTTATGATCAAGGCCCTACCCGGACCAAGGGCCTGGGGGTAAACTCTACGGCTGGCGGCTCAAACCAGACGCCTCGGCTCGGGCGGGACCGTGATACAGAACCGCAAAGTCTGCGGTACCAAAAACACAGATTCCGTTTAAGACAACTGTTAAGTACTTCAACCGAATTATTTATACGGCCTTATTATTGTAACTTACTGATTTATAAGGAATCACATTATTTAGCCTCTTATGACCATTGACAAGAGGTACTTATGTCCTCAAGGAACTCCGATTAAATCTCAACATACGGCTCCCCCGAAGGTATTCATTTCCTATTCGCATGACTCAGCGGAACACAAACGGTGGGTACTGGAATTTGCTACCACGATAAGAGACAGGGGCGTTGACGCAATCCTTGATCTTTGGGATTTGCGTCCAGGTAACGATTTACCGCATTTTATGGAAACCAGTGTTGATCAGGCAGATTATGTTGTCATGATCTGTACGGAGAACTATGTAGAAAAAGCGAACAAAGGGACCGGCGGAGTTGGCTATGAAAAGATGATCATGACAGCGTCGATGCTGTCGCGTATTGATAGAAGCAAGGTTATACCAGTAATTAGACAAGCTGGAACCAAACTGCTCCCTACTTTCATGGGCTCAAAAGTTTACATCGACTTTTCAAGCGACAATGAAGTCGAGTATAGTTTTGACGATCTTATGAGACATCTGCTCAATGCTCCGTTATTTGAAAAGCCGCCCATTGGCACCAATCCTTTCAAACCAATGGAAGAAAGTAGGCCGAATCGCACGTCAGATGGGGTCCGGCAAATAATGATTGATGTTGCCGCGGCTTATGAAGGAACGCACCAAGAATTCATACAGTACGCGAAGTTAGTAAAGCAGACGTCTCTACAAAGGCTTGCATTGGATATTTACGTTAATAGAGCAATTGAAGAGGGTCTTCTCGAAAAGTCTAAGCAATACGCTGATGCCATTTTGATAACTCCGAAAGGCTTACAGTATTTGGCTGATAGAGAAATCATAAAGACATAACACTCGCCTAAGCGCCGACCCAAAACCGCGCGCCTAGCTCGGCGGTGAATGTCAAATTTCCGTTTCATGAGGTGACCCCCTAAAACTTCTCGCACACAGGAGCGCACAACGATGACAAAACTTACCGCCATCTACCAGGATAACAGCAATGTATTTTAAGACTGGAAAGCATAGCATTAGAAAAGTTGAAAGCCTAGGAGAATACATCACGCTCGACGATGGTTCGCGCTGGCAAGTTTCGTTCATGGATAAGACCAAAACAATGATGTGGATGATGATTGACGACGTAAGCGTAGCTCCTTACATCGGCAACAAATTCAAGATCACCCACATCAAACGCAACGAAACGGTAGAAGCTGCTTATCTGCAGGGATGAGAAAGCGAATATTCACGGCGATACCGCACAACTGGTATAGTTTATAACCACAAAAGACGTTTTGGTGATATGTCATGACGAAGAAATCATGAGGAACTTCAAGGAGCAAGTGCGTGCTTTGGCCGGTATAGTTTCGACTGCTATACAACACGATGGTAATTGGAAATTATTTGGCTTTGAGTCGCGCCCAGTCAGGGGAGGCATTTTTAATATATTTGTCGATAAAGACCTTCTCGAAAGAGAGCGGTTTATTATAAGAGAGTTGGCGTTACTTTCCATTATCGATGTAATCGAATCCATCAAACAAAATAATACAACCAATGAAGAGAATAAAGTTGTTTTGATTGTTGGGGTTTTATCAGTGCTACGCGATCCATTTTTCAAAATGGATTTTTTCAAAAACGACGCGGACTATTTTGATTTCATATGGGGTGGAATATACTCATACGCCAGCGGGTCTTTTATTGCCAAATATCGCGAAAGATTAAAAACTTTGGTGAACCCATCTAACTACGTTATGTTAATGGCAGCCAGTCCAGAACTACTAAGCTTAAACATAGGAAAACGTGGCTTTTTGGCGAACAGGGAAATGATTTGCAAAAACATTGAGATTGAAGACGATGAAGAGATTTTTTCTAGCTCTTTACGTCAAAGCGAGTTGGATTTTTACGTTAAGTTCGCCCGAACAGTACTATTCTTTAAACCAGAATAAAAAGCCAAATAAGCGAATAGAAGAGCAAGGCTCACAAGAAAAAGGGGCCAGGCTCAATTCATTTCGGCCGGCGGCAAGAAATAATTGAGCCTGACCCGAATGGCACTGACTTAAGCCACAAGCATCGAAGAAACAATCGGTTGCGATGCGGCGAAGCGAGCGAAAAACCGCTCCGGTCCGGGCAGAAGCCGGGAAACAGCGCGGGAAATGCCGCTCCGACCCAAGTGACCGCCTGTCGGCCGTCCTGTAACTGACTGATTTATCAGTGGCACGGCTTAAGTCAGTGCTATTCGGCTCTGACCCCTTTTTCTTATGTCGTCTTGCTGCGCTCAGCCAAGCGGCTCCGCGCGTAAACCGAGATTCAAGACGATTGAAGAGAGCGTTTTGTCCACTACGCATCCCGTTCGAGCTTGCTTTGCCGCCCTATCGGCCACATACCTTAGATACCGTTCGTGAGTAACAAATGCGTTACAGTATGCTATGGCTGGTACAGCATGCATGAGATCAATGCTATCCCCGGTATTGGGATTTCGCTGTGCATTTTCAGTCCGAATGTCAAAGAGAATCTCATCAAGCCAGAGAGCAGGACAAGAGTTGCGGACGTCTGAACCTCGCTCCTTAAGATAAAGGATAATTCGTTCTTTTTCTTCCCCTGGTATTGGCTTATTCTCCGGATCACGGCTTGGACAGAATTCCGAAAGCATTTCAATATCAACGTCGTGCCGATACTGATCATCCAACATGCCATTCGCTCTGGCTGTTTGGATACGCTTTAGGATGGTCGGTCGCATGTTGATCTGGTCGTTGACCTCCGAGAGGAATTCGGGATGCCGGTGCAGCACGCGCACAAGTCCGCCGAATGACAGATTAAGAAATGGCGTTTTCTCCCACTCGGAGTCGTAAACAAACTGCGAAAAGCATGTTGAAAAAGGAGCCATTGACTCCTGTTCGTAGGAAAAGTAGTTCTGAAATACAAAGCGCCTTAATTCTTTTCGACACAAGACAGGGTGTTCGACGACATACCAAGGATCAAGGGAATCCAAGAATCGCGCGCAATCCGCTACAAATTTGGCGTCCCCGCTTCGAGCCACTTCCACTGCATTCCAGGCAGACAAGACAAATCTCAAACTCGGGTCACATTTGACGAAATGGTATGCTTCCCATTCGTTGTTCGCATCTACGCCTTTTGGAAAACTGCGCACGAAATATTGAACAATGTTGTGATCGAGATAGATAGTGCTCGTTACCATAAGGTGGACGTAGGTTACAGGAAAAAAGGGGAAAAGGGGTCGGTACCGAATGGCACTGACTTAGGCTGCGGCCTTGTAAATCCGTAGCTTACAGGCTGGTCGCCAAGCAGTCGCTTGAGTGGAAGCGGCATTTTCCGGGATGTTTCCTCGCTCCGGCCTGGCCCGCAACGGTTTTTAGCTCGCTTCGCCGTATCGCAACCGAGTGTTTCTGCGATGCTTTCGGCTTAAGTCAGTGCCATTCGAGCCTGACCCCTTTTCCGTGGCCGCCTCGTTCTGGGTCCAGCCCCGCTCTGCGACGATGGCCGCGATCTGGTCCATCTCGCGGTCTTCAGTCAGGCGCTACTGGCGACCGCTGCGCCGCATCGAGTCGATCCAGCACCGCCAACCCCTGCGCTACCGAGCCCTGTGCGGCCATGACGCGGAAGCGGGTCTCGGTGTCGGCGACGGTCAACGCCTGGACGCTCAGATCTTCCATCAGCTTGTTCAGGCTCAGGCCCCGGCTGCGCGCCAGCCGTTTGAGTCGGTCCGCGGTGTCATCCGGAAGTCGGATGGTCATGGTACTCATAGCAGTTCCTCCAGGCATTCGCTCGGGGTCAGTATCCGCAGTCGCTCCCAGAGCAACTGGCCGCGGCGCAAGTCGCGCACATTGTGGGTGACGATAGCTCGCGCGCCGCCGACAACGGCGAGTTCGATCAGATGATTATCCCCCTCGTCCGGGAGATTGGGACGCCAGCCGTAGTACACGCAGACCCATCGCCCCACTGCCGCCAAGGCCGCCAACACCTGCTGACGCTCCTGTGGAATATCGGGGACTGGAATATCGGGGACAGTATACAAAATGCCCAGACATCCCAGAGAACTACGCCCCTACGTGATCCCCCCGTGTGGTTTGAGCCCCACTCACGCTAATATGCGCCCTGGTGTGGTCTTCTGGTTTATCCCTGACGACAATATCAACATCCTGGCCTAATGACATCAGGCAACGGAACAGCCGGTCAGTCGAGAAACCAGACAACCTGCCGCGCACCAGAGCGGAAACCTTCGG
>Ga0247840_10004152_pt1 | contig 23314 bp, 20 predicted proteins | sample LaCruzMarch2015__FD_192404 | JGI IMG/M metagenome (GOLD analysis project Ga0247840, IMG submission 192404) | Freshwater microbial communities from meromictic Lake La Cruz, Castile-La Mancha, Spain - LaCruzMarch2015_17m | ecosystem: Environmental > Aquatic > Freshwater > Lake | place: Spain... | reverse complement strand
CGCCTCCAGGCCGCCAGCTGAAGCCCCGATCCCGACATAGTGCATGGCTGAAGAACGGACAGCCTTGAGCGCATCCCCGGACGGGGCGGGGCCAGATTTCTTTTTCATGCCGGGATACGCCGTGAAAAAAGTTTGCCAATAGAAAACCGCTTCCTCCCCGCCGGGGTGTTGGCCTGATAATGGAAACCGGAATCGGCAATCTCCATGTCTGGACGCTGGCAGATATGGGGTTGAAGGTCAAGCAACGGGCTTTTTCGGGATGGGCCTGGTGGGAAGGGGAGCTGAACCGGTGCAGGGGCTCACAATTCCGCTCGCAGAGCTGAGCGGTTCTTTTCTCCGAGGACGGGTTGAGGATAAGCTTGCCGGGTCTGGAAGAATCGGGGGCGGTAAGCGGACGGGGAGTGGTAGCATCCCACACAATTCCCCACGAAAACCCCTCTGGCGCGAATATTGAAAAACCACTACACACAAGCATGAGATGCCAGCGCTTCCTCCCCTGTTGTCAGCCATTTTCAGATGTGGCTGGCAGTAAAGGGCACGGTGAGCCTTACGACACCAGACCCAAGCAGAAATTGAAGGAATGAAAAAACGAATGAATCCAGTGATTGGAGCCCTGTTCATCGCGAGCCTGTTGGGCCAAGCGTCCCTGTCAGCTGGCGAGCTGGCCCAGCGCATGGATCTCACCCTCAACCGCGTGCTGCACGGCGGGCCGCCCGTTTATTCGGATGCCCTTGTGCTTGCCGATGCCGTCCCGGAGCATGTGCGACGTTTTACGGAATTCAGCGGCGACGTTTCCGGACGCTATCTCGGCGCGCTGGCGGCAGTATCGCAGTTGGACGACAGGAATTTCCCCGAGCTCGACCGCGTCGCCGAAAAAATCATCAAGCTGCAAAAAAAGGACGGTCATTTCGGGGACCCGTTCAGCACTGGAGAAATCACCAATGGCGACATGGCATTGATGTGGGGCAATGGCCGGCTCCTGATCGGACTGCTCGAATACTACCGCCTGAATCCCTCCCCCGGGGTGTTGGAGTGCGCAAGGCGGCTCGGAGATTGCTTTGTGAATCTCGCTCCGCGCTTCAACGATCCTGCCACCGTCAAGCAGTTCAGCGGCGAACAGGTGGCGATGGGTTACATTTGCTGGACGCAGATCATTGAAGGTTTGGTGGAATTGAACCGCGTCACGCACGACGAAAAATATCTGACGCTCGCCAAAGAGATCGCAGAAAACACACATCGCCACCCCCACCAGCACAGCCACGGATTCGTCTCAACGCTGCGGGGCATCCTTGATCTTTACCGGGCCACGCAAGACGGGAAATGGTTGAAAAAGGTGGAGGCGGAATGGGAGGGCATCGTCGCCTCTGGAAACCTTCTGCCCCAGGGCGCTCTCCCGGAGGTATTCAAGCCTCTCCTGCCATCGCCCCATGACGAGGGTTGCTCGGAGGCCGACTGGCTGCGCCTGAACCTCGGGCTCTGGACGGAAACGCGCAAGCCCCGCTACCTCGACAACGCCGAACTGACGCTGTTCAACGAGCTTTTCCTCAACCAGTTCAGCACCGGGGATTTTGGCCATCACACATTCGACAGCACCGGCTACAACGCCGACTGCACGCGGGCTTGGTGGTGCTGCACATTGCATGGGCTGCGCGCGTTTCCGGAGATTCTCAACAGCGCATTTCGCAGCGACCCGGAGAAACTTTCCTACGATCTGCCGGTTGACGGGTTTGGAAAAACTGACGGGTTGGCGATGCGGGCGGATTCTTCGCTCGCGCAGGATGCCACGGCGACACTGACTGTTGATTCGACCGACGGCGAGGAGCACACGCTCCGCCTGCGCCAGCCGGGCTGGGCTTCATCCCTGGATATTTCCCTCAACAGCCTGCCGATTACTGGATGCAGTTCGGATGCAGGAGTGGAAATCCGGCGCCGCTGGAAGAGCGGGGACAAATTGGCAGTTCACTATGTCCTGCGCACACGAGCGCAGCAACACCCGGAGGATGCCGGGAAGTTCGCCATCCTGCGCGGCCCGTGGATTCTCGGGGTGGACGCGCAGAACGCGCCGGAATTTTTTGACGAACCCCGGGAAAACACGCGCGTCGTCCTTCCAGAGCGTGATGCCTCGGGCGACATCCACCTCGCGCAGCCTGCCGGAAAAGCCAAGGGCAGCGAAGTCCCATTCACGGTTCCGGCTGCTCATGCCGCGCTGAACTATCTGCCCGGCGGCTATCCGCTGCAGCCGCAGACGGTCATCCTCAGACCCATCGCCGAACACACATCCATCGCTGATGGCACGCCTTGGATATTCTGGTTCGAGCAGAATAATCACGCAAACGAACATTTAAAACCGCCGAACAAGCCATGAAGACCAACATCGACAAAACCAACCGTTTTCTTTGTCTCTTGTCCGCACTATTCCTGTTTGCCTTTTCGATCGCGCGAGGCGAACCGGTCACAATTCTGAACGAGACGTTTGAGGGCGCACCTGCGGTGGATTGGAAACATGCCTGGGGCACGGCCGCAACCAGCAGCGAGCGTGCTCACAACGGACAGCAGTCGCTTCAGTGCACGGTCGAGGACCAGTATGGAATGAGCGTGTATTATTACGACATGCCGGTGAAGCCGGGGGCAACATACACGCTTTCAGCATGGATATTCATCCCGGAGCAGGAGAAGGACTGCTTTCCGCAACTTCAGATCTGCCGCGAAAACTGGTTCCCTGTGGGGCCGGAGAAAATGAAATCCTCGCCAACACTGAAGGGGGAATGGGAGGAATTGCGCTGCGAGTGGACAAACACCCAGAACCTGACTTCGATCCGGGTTGCATTGCACGACAATCCGCAACGGGAAGGTCTGGGCGGAGCCACCTATTTTTGGGATGATGTCGTCATGACCGAAGAAGGAGGAAGCCAGAGCGAGCCGGAGGCGGCGCAAGGCCCTGCCGCAATGCCGGAAAGCATGGATGCAAAATCGGCCGGAGGCGGAAATGCTGCCGTCGGTCAGGAAGCCCGCGGACACAATCCGGATGCGCTTGCCGGATTGGATGTCAAACCCGCCGGAGACATGAAAGTCAAGGTGACGGCAGGCAGGGCCCGCGTGCTGTGCCGGGAGGTGCCTGTGGCGGAGACCACTCTGGACATCGCGCCGCCACGGATCATGCAAATCACGGATGAAGCGGCGAAGCTTACCGATGAAATGCCGGAAAGCTTCAATAGGGGGACGGCTTTGCAGCATTGCGTTGGCTTTGGAGCCACGCTGCCCTGCCTCGAACCGGGCTCGATTGTCATCAAGGAAAAGCCCGGACAAGACGGCCTTGTCTATGTGCAGGGCAAAGACTGGCGTGCGGATGAAACGTGGGGACGCGTGGGACGCATTCCGGAAGGCCGCATCAAGCCGGGCCAGACTGTCTATATCGACTACTGCACCCGCCCGCTACGGGTGGATACCATTTGTGTCGCCCCGGATGGTCGGATCAGCATTAACCAGGGCGACAGCCAAAAAGTCTGCCCCTCCATTCCAGCTGCCGATTACGGGAGCCTCTCGCTGTGCCGGATTTTCCTCGACTACGGTTGCAAGGAAATCACCGCGAAGGAAATCTATCCCGTCGGCGAACCGTTTCCACAGCCCGATCCGGCAGCCTTGAACCAAAACCGTGAGCGGGTGGCCAAGACACGGGCTAAGCTGGAGCAAGGGAAGGACGTCACCATCGTGGCTTGGGGAGATTCTGTTACCCAGGGCGGAGATGCCTCGCGTCAGGAACTCCGGTTCTGCGAAGCCTTCGCGCAGGCGCTTCGTTTCAAATATCCTCAGGCACGCATCAAACTCATCAACGCCGGACGCGGCGGCTGGAACAGCAGCAAGAGCCTGCCGCTCTTCGAAGACGACGTGCTCAAATACAAACCCGATCTCGTCACCATGGAGTTCGTCAACGACATGGGTCTGCCCGAACCGGCGCTGCGGAAGAACTGGTTCGAGGCGATCGACCGCGTGCGGGCGATCGGCGGTGAATCGATTATCGTCACGCCTCATTTTGTGCTGCCGATGTGGATGAATTTCACAGGCATCGGGGCGGTGGAAACGCGGCCCAACGTCGAGGCCCTCCGCAAAATCGCCGGCGAAAAAAAAGTCACTCTCGCCGATGCCTCCAAGCGCTGGGAACACCTCGCCATCGAGGGGGTGCCTTACCTTGTCCACCTCCGCAACGGAATTAACCATCCCGACGATTTCGGCCACGGTCTTTTCACAGAAGAGCTGATGCGGCTGTTTTAAACGTCCACTGTAACAATCGCAGTGAAAATCCTCCTCTTTTTCATCTATCTGTGCGTGTGGGTAATGACAGCGGTGGCGGCGGATCAGGGGAAGACCGCTTGCATCCCTGAACCGAAACCGGTCCAGACACCGATTCTCATCGGCGCGCACAACTGCCCGTTGTGGGAGGCAGACAAGTTTGTTTATTGGGATCAGGTGATCAAGCACCCCGAGCGCACGCCCGCGTTGGGATTTTATGCGCAGGAAAATCCCGAGGTCGCCGACTGGGAGACGAAGTGGGCGGTCGAGCATGGAATCTCGTTTTTCATCTACTGCTGGTATCGCGACGGTCAGGGAGGCTCGATCAAAATGCGATTCGGGTCAGCCATCCACGATGCGCTCTTCAAGTCGAGGTTCGCCGACCGGATGAAATTCACCATCATGTGGGAAAACGGCAACAAAGGGCATTCCGGGGTGGCGGACGAAAACGACCTGATTACCAACCTGCTGCCCTACTGGATAGAAACCTACTTCAACCGCCCGAACTACCTGAAGGTGGACAACAAGCCGCTGCTGTTCATCTACCGTCCGGATATTTTGATCGCCGATCTGGGCGGGATTGAGAACGTCAAAGCGGCCTTCGAGAAGATGCGTCAGGCTTGCCGCGACGCGGGGTTCGACGGGCTGTATCTGCTCGGACAAAACAGTGGGCTCAACCTCAAACAGCTGGAGCAAATGAAGCAAATCGGCCTCGACTACGCATTCGCCTACCATTGGCAGGTGCCCGATAGCCCGCAGCCGGAGCAGGCCATCAAGGCCCAGATGGAATACATCGAAAAAAGAAAATCGCTGGGCCTCCTGCCGGAAGTCGTGACCGTCTCGCAGGGTTGGAGCGGCTGGCGGGACGAGGGCAGCATCTGGAAGATTCCGCCGTCCGATTACGAGAAACTTTTGCGCCAAGCCAAGGACTTCATCGCGACCATGCCTGCTAGCGAGCTCGGCAGCAAAATGCTGCTGCTCGACAACTGGAACGAATGGGGAGAAGGCCACTACATTGCCCCTCACCGCGAATTCGGGTTCGGCTATCTCGACGCTGTACGCAGGGTATTCGCGACGGATGCCCCAGAGCCGCATGCCGATCTCCTTCCGCAAGACATCGGGCTCGGTCCCTATGACACAGCCTTTCGCAAATACGCGGAGCGCGAGGCAGAGATGGACAAGTTGGTTGGGAAGCAAGTCTCCAAGGGCAGCGAATCCGAGGACGGGCTTATCGCATGGTGGGCGTTTGACGAAGATACCGCCTCGCCGGTGGCGCTCGATTATTCCGGTCACGGGCTGGGCGGGAAACTGCGGGATATCAAGCGGACCCCGGGCATTGACGGCAATGCGCTCGACTGCCAAGGCGGCGCGGTGGAGGTAGAGGGAGGGCGACTGCTCTCGCCGACGAATGCAATGACGCTTGAGTGCTGGGTCAAGACCGACATGGGGGGACAGAGCGACAAATGGTTTGTAAATTCCGTCTTCAGCGGATTCGAACACAGGGCAACCACCGGTTTCCGCCTCGGGTTGGTCGGAGGAAAACCCTGCCTGGGAATTCCTCTGACCTTGTTCAGCCATCATCTGCCGGCAAAGTCCACCCTGCCTCTTGGCCGCTGGGTCCATCTGGCCGGCACGTTCGACGGGAAAATCATGCGCCTCTTCATGGACGGCGAAGAATGCGGTGCCTTGGAGCGGCCTGGCTCGCTCCAACCGAACGACCACTATCTGTGCCTCGGAAATTTCGACATGAAGCACGACGCGCATTTCACCGGCCATCTCGACGAGGTGAAGCTTTACAACCGCGCCCTGTCGCCGGAAGAGGTGCGGGCACATTACCAAAACCTTTCCAAACCTGATTGAACACAAGATGCTCCAACAACCATGAAACATCCCCTCCCCTGCCTGCTCCTCCTTTTGCAGTTGATCGCCTGCTGCGCCCGGGCGGAGGATTCCACGAATATGGACTGGAAAAAATACGTTCCCATCATCAAGAAGACCCTGTCGAAGGATTACAAAATGATGTTCCGCGAAAAGGGCGGTGCGCTCGAGTATCCGTTCATCGAGCCCGGCAGCGCCCAATATAACGACGTGCTGTGGGATTGGGACTCGTGGCTGACGAATATCGCACTGCGGCAGATCCTTCTGGAAAGCGGAACGGAAAAAGACCGCGCCGCCGCAGTCGCCTACGAGCAGGGCTGCATCCTGAACTTTCTGAGCTCCGGCCATGGCGACGGATGGATGCCGATTTTCATGGGGCGGAAGCCGGTCAAAAGACCGAAGGATATCTACTCGGAAAACATGCACAAACCCGTGCTCGCTCAGCACGCGGCATTCTTGGTGAAACTCAACAACGGCAACGCCGAGTGGCTGCGCGAGAAGTTTTATCCGCTGCAGAGCTTCATGCACAACTACAAGGGGTTTCACCGCAACCCCGCCACCGGTCTCTACTTCTGGCAGACCGACTTCGCGATCGGAGTGGACAACGACCCCAGCACGTTCTACCGCCCGGCGCGCAGCTCGGGTTCGATCTATTTGAACTGCCTGATGTATAAGGAACTCAAGGCGATGGTCTATCTCGCCAACTGCCTGAACCAGCCCGATATCGCGAAGGAATTCGACCGCGATGCAGAAAAGCTGAAATCGGCTATCCAGGAGCACTGCTGGGACGAGCGCGACGGTTTTTATTACAGCGTGGATTTGAATCTCCTGCCCGTCAGCGAAAAACCGCAGGAAGAGGGCGGCTCGTTCGTCCTCCACGCCGGCAACCCTCGCGACTACGACTGCCTGATCCAGCGCTTCGGCGTCTGGTCGGGATTTCTCCCCATGTGGGCCGGCGTCGCCACCCCGGAGCAGGCGAAGCGCATGGTGGAAGAGCATTTCAAGAATCCCAAAACATTCAACGCTCCCTACGGCGTCCGGACCCTCTCGAAAATGGAGAAAATGTACAGCCTCTCCGCTTCCGGCAACCCGTCCTCATGGAGGGGGCCGATCTGGGGGATCTCGAACTACTTGGTCTTCCGCGCGCTGGTGGATTACGGCTTCGACGAGGAGGCAAAAGAACTGGCCGCAAAAACCATCGTGCTCTTCGGGAAAGATCTCGAACGCTCCGGTGCGCTGCACGAGAACTACAATCCCGAAAACGGCGAGCCGATCCTTAACCCCGGATTCCAGAACTGGAATTACCTTGTGCTCAATATGATTGCCTGGATGGAAGGCCGGGATGCGATCAAGGAGTTCTGATCGTTTTTTTACGGGGCTCATCGGGTTCATCCCCGGCAACGAGAATCCCCTTTACCAGCGGTGACGGTGAAGGCAATTTCAAGGTATTCCAGCTGTATGAAACTCCTCCCCGTTATCCTGCTCAGTGTCAACCTCGCCGCAGCCGAACCGTCGGTCGTTCCCAAAGAGGGCGATCTAGTGCAGGCCGAGGATACAGTTTTTGTCATCCACGAAGGTCGTCGCTGCGGTATTCCGACATTCGAGGTGTTCAAAGCGAACGGTTTCAAGGCGGAAAACGTCATCAGAATTTCCGCCGAGGAAATAAACGCCATTCCGGAGGGTCCAATATTCACCGGCCCTCGCCAGCCCTACAAGAACCCGAAGGAAGGTGATCTTGTCCAAGGCTCAAAAGGCCCCGTTTTTGTCATCTGCGACGGGCAGCGCCGTGCCATTTCCACGATGGAAACTTTCAAGGCAAACGGGTTCAAAGTGGAAAATGTCGTCATGATCTCCGACACCGACATGCAGGATATCCCGGTCGGCCCTGACCTCCCTTGCCCCTACAAAGAACCGAAGGAGGGTGACCTGATAAAGGCCGGTATTCCCACGGTTTATGTGATCCGCAATGGCTGCCGCTGCGCGGTTCCCACCATGGAACTTCTCAAAGCGAACGGATACAACGGAAAAAATATCATTGTCATTTCCGATGAGGATATGGAAGCCATCCCGGCGGGCAGGATGGTCCAATAACCCCGGGATGGGAGATTCGCCGGCACTCAGGATGAAGCGCGCCTTCTGCATCGCCCTGAGCGCCGCACTTACAGGCGTTTGCATGGGCTCGGAGAGCCCCCCTCCTTTGCCTGCCTCTCGGGACACCTTCAGCGACACCTGGGTGGCCACGGATGGACTGGGACGTTCCCTCCCCACGCATGCGGAAACAGGAGGACCACGGAAGGATCGTTTTGTCGGCATCTTTTATTTTCTCTGGCTGGGCCGGCACGGCGACGCAGGACCATTCGATATTTCCAGAATTCTCGCCGCCGACCCGGATGCGATGAGCAGGCCGGACAGTCCGCTCTGGGGGCCACTCCATGCTCCCCATCACTGGGGGGAACCGGTTTTCGGCTACTACGTCTCCGACGATGAGTCCGTCCTCGCCAAGCACGCGCAGATGCTGGTCGATGCGGGTGTTGATACCGTGATCTTCGACGTGACAAACCAGCTCACATACCCTCTCTCCTGGCAGGCGCTCTGCCGGGTATGGGAGGACATCCGTCGGCGGGGCGGCCACACTCCTCAGATTGCATTCCTTTGTCCGTTCGGGCAGCCGGGCAGGGTCGTCTCCGAACTCTACGAGCAGCTCTACCGCCCCAACCTGTATTCCGATCTTTGGTTCCGTTGGGAAGGCAAGCCTCTCATCCTTGCAGATCCCTCCCAGATGAAGGAAATTCTCCGCGTCGAGGAACACGATCATGCGGCCGAACTGCATCCGGGACAGACCCTCGGGCAGACGTTCCGCGCAGTGAAGCCTTTCGCGGAAGTTGGAGGATGTTTTCCAACTTGGGGCGGCGCGGATTCAGCCGTGACCTTGTCTTTGAGACGCGACGAGCCCGGAGGAAAGCCGCTGGCAAGCCACCGGTTTGACCGGGTTACCGACAACTCATGGCTTATGCTGACGCCGGAAAATCCCCTGCCTCCCGGCGACTATGTCCTCGAGATTTCGGAGCCGGAAGGACGGGTCGGCTGGTGGAGCCATTCCCAAGACACGTGTTTTGCGCACGGGAAAGCAATGGCGGATGGAAAACCTGTCGCGGGCGATCGCAACCTGCGTCTGGCCTATGTGGATAAAGATGCCGCCGCCATCCGGGATTTCTTCACCTTCCGACGTCCGCAGGCTAGTTACTTTACCGGACCCCAATCCCCCAATGAATGGGGTTGGCTGGAGATATACCCGCAACATCCTTTTCCCAATGCCGGCGGCGAAATCGAGGAGGTTACGGTGGGGGTGGCCCAGAATGCCCTGGACGGAAAGACGAGCGTTCTCAGCAACCCGCAATCGCGGGGGCGAAGTTTCCACGACGGACGCCAGCCCGGGCCGGGAGAACAGGATTTCACCGGCAGGAATTTCGCCGAGCAATGGAAACACGCCATGGCGCTCGACCCGAAATTTGTTTTTGTCACCGGCTGGAACGAGTGGATTGCCGGACGCTTCCGGGCACCCAGCGGCTTCCACGGGGACGGTCCGGTCACATTCGTGGATCAGTTCGACCGCGAATACAGCCGGGACTGCGAACCAATGCGCGGCGGTCATGGCGACGCCTTCTACATGCAACTGGCAGCCGGTATCCGGCGTTTCAAGGGGGTCCGTCAGTCACTGCCATTAAAAAGCAGCCCGATTCAAATCGATGGAATATTTGATGATTGGCGGCCGGTCGAACCGGAGTTTCGCGACAACATCGGAGACCCGGTCCACCGCGACCATGCTGGCTGGGCAAATGGCTGCCGTTACGTCAACACCACCGGCCGGAATGACATCGTTGCCTCCAAAGTCTCAGTCGATGATGACAACGTGCATTTCTATGTCCGCACCCACGCCCCCCTGACCCCGCCGTTCGATCCGAATTGGATGATGCTTTTCATTGATGCTGACAACAACCCACAAACCGGATGGATGGGCTATGACTCCGTGGTGAGGAAATATGATCCGGGAAGCGGCATGGCGGTATTGGAACGTCATTCCGGCGATGGCTATCACTGGGGTTCGCCGACAGACATCCGCTATTGCAGTTCCGGAAACGAATTGGAACTGTCCGTGCCTCGGACGGCTCTCGCCATTGAATCTCCGGCATTCGATTTCAAATGGGCAGACAACATCCTACAGACAGGCGAATGGAGCGATTTCACCCTCAATGGCGACGCCGCACCGAATGACAGGTTTAATTACCGGGCACTCATTCCTCAACTCCCCGTCAGCAAGCCGAAGTGATCACTCATTTTGAATCTCCCTGAGTCAACTCATCCGATTCCCGGCAAGCGGGAAAAATCGGCACGCAAAAGAACTTGCCATTTATCGCAAAGTTTGCGAATAAAACGAAGCCTTCCTTATAAAGGCATCACTAACCACCTAAATGAAAGAGACATTTGGACAATATATCCGATCTTTGCGTGAAGAGCGTGGCTTGACTCAACGAGCTCTTTCCCAGGCCGTTGGGTTCCGCAGTCTCGCCCACTTGAGTGATATCGAGAGCGGTAAAAGGAATCCGGCACAGGACACGTTCGCAAAGTTCGCGAAAGCGCTAGGCGTCACGGTCCATGATCTGGAATGCCGGGATATACGCGGGCCAATTGAAGCCGCCAAGGTTCTCTTCGGCAGGAAGCCGGAAATGGTGGGAGCGTTCCTGACCATCATCGAGGTGGCGCAAAAAATGGACGCGGAGGAATTGGTGGCCAGAGTTAAGATGGCCAGGCCGGAGACAGGAAGTTCTGATGCCGCAGCAAAGGTGCGAATCGAGTCAACTCCAGTGGCCCGGCAGGTCAAACCGCCTGAAAAGGAGAAGCGGGAGCAGCCGGAAGCATTCAAGCCGTTGCCCCAGCCGACTCTTTTTTAGAAGCGGGGATTGCGGCGGCTCCTTGCCGCATCACATTAATTCAGGGCTGATTGGTATCGGAGGAACTCTTGAGAGCTTCGCCGATGGTTTTTCCTGCCTCTTTGAACGCATCCCCGATCCCTTCGATCGCCTTTTTGGCATCATTGATGGCTTTGGACATTTTCGCGGCCTGAAAATCCGAGCGGAGGCTGGCGGCCTGACGGCGGAAGAGGTCGGCTTGAATGGTGTCACCCTTTTTCTCCAGCTCTCCGACTTGCAGGTCCAGACGGGCGAGAGACTCTTCAACTGCAGCCTGCTTTGCGTCGTCCGGATTCGCCTGAAATGCGGAGATCTGCGCCTTCGCGGTCTGCACGGTTCGCCCGGGTGAGTCGCATGCGGCAAGGCCTGCGGCGACGGCGAGCAGGGCGAGAATTTTCCTCATATAGCGAAGGTATCCTGAGCAGGGGAACGTCCGTTTTGAACGCTCATCTTCGGGCAATTGGCGGACATATGGCGCAGGATATGAAAGACCTCCTCGGGATCGGCTCCGACAGCCTCGGCCGCCTGTTCTGCTGTGGTGGGCTTTCCGGACTCCTTCAGATACGCGAATACCCGGGCCTGCACATCCAGAATTTTTGCAGCGGCTTTTTTGCCTGCTTCCACTCCCGGCTGGTGGTAGGCGTTCACGTTCACCAGAGAACCGTAAAACCCAACCGCACGCTCATACAGGGCGATCAAGGCTCCGAGTTGGAAGGCATTGAATTCCGGAACGCTGACGGTGATGGATTCGCGGCCTTTCTCGTGGAGCGCGCTCCGCGTGCCCCGCAAAAACCCCTGCAGGTAGTCGCCGGGGGTAACTCCGGGATCCACTTCCACCGGCTCGGAAGCCGTCGCTTTGCGGACCTCGAGGAAGGTGACAAAAAAGTTGTTCACCCCATCGCGCAGCTGCTGCACGTAGGCGTGCTGGTCTGTGGAGCCTTTGTTTCCATAGACAGCGATCCCCTGATTTACAACGTTTCCGTCTAGATCAAGTTCCTTGCCGAGCGACTCCATGACCAGTTGTTGGAGGTAGCGGCTGAGCAGGAGAAGGCGGTCCTTGTAAGGGAGGATGACCATGTCCTTGAGCCCGCGGCCCTCCCCAACGTAATACCACATGAGAGCCAGAAGCATCGACGCGTTGTGGCGAATGTCGTCCGTTCGCGTCTTCGCATCCATCGCCGCAGCCCCGGCAAGGAAGGCCTCCACATCAAGCCCCTGCAGCGCCATCGGAACAAGTCCTACGGCACTCATGACGGAAGTGCGCCCTCCGACCCAATCCCACATCGGAAAACGCCGGAGCCAACCCTCGGAAACGGCGACTTTATCCAATTCGCTACCATCCCCGGTGACGGCCACAAAGTTCTTCGCGAATGGAATCCCCGCCTTACGGAACGCGGCCTGCGCGGCAAGCATGCCGTTCCGCGATTCCTTGGTTCCGCCGGACTTCGAAATAACGGTGACCAGGGTGTTTCCCAAGTCGGCCCCGATCTGCGCGAGCACCCGGTCCATGCCATCCGGGTCGGTGTTGTCGAAGAAATGGACGCGGAGCGGGTTCTTTGCACTCCACAAAGCATCCGCCACAAGCTGCGGGCCCAGTGCCGATCCACCAATCCCAACGACGAGCAGGTCGGTGAACTTCGCTCCGGTTGCCGGAGCGATCTTGCCCGAATGAACATCCGCGGCGAATTCGAGAATGGATTTTTTCGTCGCGAGGATCGTCTCCCGTAGTTCCGGCGTGGGAGCCAGCGATGCATCGCGAAGCCAGTAGTGACCGACCATCCGCTTCTCGTCAGGGTTCGCGATCCCGCCCGCCTCGAGCGCCTTCATCTGCTTGCAAGCCCGGTCCGATGCGATCGCCATCCCGGTGAAAAAATCCTCGGGGAAGTTCATCCGGCTGATGTCGATTGAAAATCCCAGGTCTTCGTAGCCGAGAAAGTATTGCTGAAAACGCGGCCAGAGTGAGGTTGTGCTCATGGGGGAAAGCGAACTAGATTGTCCGCGGCATGGCAAACCGAAATCCCGATTACGACGAAATCTTTTCCGGCGTCCGTTGCGGGACGGAGGCGGATACGATGTCCCTTGGTCGCCAGATCGCCTCAAAGGTGGAATCCTCCCTTATCCTCAGCCTCGAAGGCCCGCTTGGTGCCGGAAAAACCTGCTTTGTCAAAGGCCTCGCCGACGGGCTGGGCATCGACCCTGATGAGGTTTCGAGTCCGACCTTCACTCTCGTCCATGAATACAACGGCGGACGCATCCCACTGGTCCACTTCGATCTCTACCGATTGGAAGGCGAAGAGGAATTGATTCCCCTCGGGTTCGAGGAATATCTCCGCTCACCGGGAATTCTTGCCATCGAATGGGGAGGGAAATTCCCCGCCTCTCTTCCAAACAGATCCTGGAGAGTGAATTTTGCGATCGAGCCGGAAGGCAGAAAAATTCAAGCCTCACAGGCATCATGAAAATTCTCGCCATCGAATCCTCCGGCGCCGAAGGCAGCGTGGCCGTGCTCGAAGACACCCGTCTGATTGGTTCATGGAACTTCTCCAGTCCGAGGGGGCGCGGAGGCGGGCTTTTTCCGGCATTGGAATCCGCATTTACGAAATGCGGACCTCCGGACACGGTCGTCGTCGGAACCGGACCCGGCGGATACAACGGCCTGCGCGCATCCGCCGCTGCAGCCTGGGGGATCTCCAAAGTCCATGGCTCACAACTCGTCGGCGTGCCCTCCCTGCTCGGATACGAGGCGGCAGAGTATTTCGTCGCAGGAGACGCCCGGGGCGGGCAGTGGTTCCTTGCGCACGTGGCGCGCGCGCATTTTGTTTTAGAACCCGCGTTGATTTTCCCGGAACAAGCCGAAAATATATTGATCCCTGGAATGCCGGTTTTCACGCCCGGCGGACAGCTCCCTGGAATCCCGCAGTCCATCTGCCTCCCCCCGCAAGCAGGGCGCCTTGCGCTCCATACCGATGCCTACGGCGATCCCCGCCCCATCTACCTGAAGCCTCCCCATATCACGCAACCATCCGCCTGAAATAAACCGCCACTTACAAAACTTTGATGCGGCCGCATCAAAGTTTTGTGCAGAAAATCGGATGGCGGGAGGAGTGAAATCGGGCATGATTGCGGGCATGCAGTTGGATTTTGATCTGAAGAGCGGTGCGAAGAAGCCGCCCGAGGCAGCTCCTGCCACCGAGCCTGTGGTCTTGAGGGTCGGGGTGTTGACGCGAAAAATCCGCGAGCTTCTGGAATCCGGTGTAGGAGATGTCTGGGTGGAGGGCGAGGTGTCGAACCTACGCAAACAGTCATCAGGGCATGTCTATTTCACCCTGAAGGATGCGTCCTCACAACTCGCTTGCGTGATGTTTGCCAGCCAGGCGACGCAGTTGCGCGGGATGAAGTTTGCCGATGGCACGCAGGTGCAGGTCTTCGGACAGATCACCGTCTATGAGGCGCGCGGCAATTATCAGATCATCGTGCGGCGGGTGCGCGAGCGAGGGGTCGGTGCGTTGCAGGCGAAGTTCGAGGAATTGAAGCGACGCCTGGCCGAAGAGGGGCTCTTCAGCCCCGAGCGAAAGAGGTTGTTGCCGAAGTTTCCAAGGCGGATCGGCGTGGTGACGTCTCCGACCGGGGCCGCGATCCGGGATTTCCTCAATGTCCTGCACCGCCGGCAACCGGGGATCGAAGTGGTCATCTTCCCAGTGCGTGTGCAGGGACAGGGCGCGGCCGCCGAGATCGCGGAGGCGGTGCGGATGCTCGGAAACACGACGGGCTCCGTCATCGGCCCGGTGGATGTGATCGTTGTGACCAGAGGCGGAGGCAGTCTGGAGGATTTGTGGGAGTTCAACGAGGAGTCGGTGGCACGGGCGATTGCAGAAAGCCCGGTCCCCGTGGTCAGCGCGGTCGGGCACGAGATCGACTTTACAATATCGGATTTTGCTGCGGACCTGCGCGCGGCGACGCCGAGTGCAGCCGCGGAGATTCTCAGCGCGGACGGCGCGGAATTGCTGGAGCATCTGGCTCAACTTTCCTCCAGGTTGTGGCGCTCGGTGTCGGCACGACTGGATGCGGCCGGGGAGCGAATCCGGGGATTCCACCGCACGGCGCTGTTTTCGGAACCCAATCGGGTCCTGCTGCAGGGCAGACAGGATGTGGACCGCCTCTCGGATGATCTCCTCCGCGGGATATCCGGCGGAATCCAGTCACGACGGCTGGTGATCGAGAGATCCTCCGGAATTCTTTCCTTGCACAGTCCGGCGCGGCGGATTTCCGAAGCACTGGCTTTTCTCATCCAAGCCCGGACCGCAATGGGGCAAAAATGCGGTAGCTCATTGGATGTGGCGCGTTCCGAACTGGGAAAAAATTCCGCGCTACTCGGAGCATTGAACCCCACGGCTGCCCTCGCCCGCGGGTATACGATGACGCTCGATGCGAAAGGAAATTTTGTGCGCTCGGCAAAAGCGCTCTCTGACGGTCAACCGATCACCACGCAGTTCCCCGACGGCCGGGTTGGGTCGGTCGTTGTGGTTCCTCCGCAGACGGACGGCGGAGATGGGCGAGGCATGTGAGCTTGGATATTCGCACACGGCTCGAAGTCACTCACGTTTCCTTGCCAGAATCTTCCGGTGAAGGTTTGATTCCCGTCTGATGCCAAGCACCGGAGCCACGAATGCGCGAAACCAGACATTCTGGTTCGTTGCCGGAGAGACAAGCGGTGACGCACGGGCGGCCGAGGTGATGCGCTCGCTCCGTGAACTTGCCCCCTCGATCCGCTTTGCGGGTGCCGGAGGCCCCCGAATGAAGAAGCTTGTAGACGGTCCGTTCGACAACTGGACCGAGCAAGCCGCCGTGCTCGGACTCTGGGATGTGCTCCGCCACTACGGGTATTTCCGGAAAAAATTCCACCGCATGCTTGCGGATATTCAAACCACAAATCCGGCGGCGGTGGTGCTTGTGGATTATCCCGGGTTCAACCTGAGGCTTGCCAAATCACTCCGCGCTTCGGGGTTCGCCGGGAAAATTCTCTACTACATCAGCCCGCAGGTCTGGGCGTGGAACCGCGGACGGATTCCCAAAATGGCAAAAATCCTCGACCTCATGATTTGTGTCTTCCCCTTCGAAGCGCCGATGTATGAGGCGAGCGGGCTGCACACGGTTTTTGTGGGTCATCCGCTGCTTGAGGCTCTTGAGAAGGATCGGACCGAAACGCCCCGCGAAACCGGACTCGTGGGGTTGTTTCCCGGCAGCAGGGAGCGCGAGGTGAAGCGGATTTTTCCGGTGATGGCGCAGGTGGCACAAATCATTCAGAAAAGCATCCCCTCCGTTCGCTTTGAAGCCGCGGCTGCCAACGACACACTCGCGGAGCGTATGCGGGAGATGGCACCGGAAGTCACGGTGCGCACCGGAACAGCACATGAGCTCATGCAGAGGGCAACCACCGGTATTGTCTGCTCGGGAACCGCCACGCTCGAAGCAGCCTACTACGGACTACCGTATTGTCTGGTTTACAAGATCGCGTGGCTCACTTTTGAAATCGGCCGACGGCTCGTCGATGTGGATGCCCTCGGCATCGTGAATATTCTCAACAACTACCGGATCAATCCTCCTTCGGATCCCAGGATGCCCGCCAGGTCCGCTCCGCACGTCATACGCGAGTTCATCCAGAACGAAGCAACTCCAGAGTTCATCGCGGCCGAAACAATTCGGCTGCTTCAGGCTCCGGAGGCTCGTGAAAAGCTTTCCGGCAAGCTGCTTGAAATCACCTCCGCGCTCGACGCGTCAGGCGCCTCACGCCGTGCGGCCTCGGCGCTGTTGTCCGCCGCCTTACCGGCCACATCATCCTCCTGAAAGAGGCAGTGCTTCCCCGCGGCTGGCTCAGCGTGAGAGGGCCTCTGAAATGCTCGTGCTGACCTGCGCAGCCAAGGCCTCGGACCCCTCCGAGGTGTAGTGAACATTGCCCGGGCCCACGGAGAACTTGCCGCCGAATCCCTTGGTCAGGGAGAACAGATCATCGGTGACAACCCCGTTCCGCTCCATGACCTTTGCAGCGACGGCATTGTATTTTTCATCGTCCCCGACATACCGCCCGTCCTCCCCTTCTGGCACCACGGTCGTGCTCGCCCAGATCAGCGTCGCCCCGGTCGACTTGAGACGCGCGACGAGCTTTTCCAGATTCTTTTCGTAGTCTTCCGGAGAGACCGAAAGCTTCCCGTTGACCTTGTCGCGGTTCCCCTGGTTTTTCACGAGTGGATTCCGGTAGCACAGATCCCAGAGCCCCCAGTTGAAGTGGATCACGTCCCACTTCCGGTCGGCGAGCCAGGCATCGATGCGGTCCAGACCCATGGTCGTATCACCGCAGTTTTCGGGTCCCTTGCCACGCGTTGGACGGTAAACATTCGCCTTTCCCCGCATCTTCTCCCGGACGATCCGGGTGTATCCGATGGAAATCGAATCCCCAATCAGAAGAACATTCGGCAGCGATGGATCGGCGACAAAACTCCAGTCTCCTTTCGCATCCGAAGGCGGCGTGTAAGTTTTCTTGTCGGCCGCCTGAAGGCTGCCACACAAACCGAGCGCAAAGGCAAGGATAACGGGAAGATGGTTTCGTTTCATAAAATCTCGGCCGTAAAAGCCATGCTGCGGTAGAACTAATCGACCCGGAAATTCATGAAGGCGGCAAACCGCGCGGTCCGGCCCCCCTCCGGACTCTTAAAAGTGAAACTGATCTGTCCGTTCTCTGGAGCAGTGTATTCATAAACCACAAACTTGGGTTGAGCACGGAACGGTCCGTTATCCCAATCGAGTATCTGCGGCTGGTCCGGGGCATCGCTGGACGAGACTTCCATCTGGTGTTTGTCTTTCCCCTGAATCTCGCGGTCCACGGACAAACCGAGCCCGAAGAATGCGATGTTGTAGGCGTGTCCCGGCTCGAGCCCGGTCAACTCCAGCGACAGCCCAACCCCGCCCTCCTCCTTGCCTTTTCCTCTCGGTCCGATACGACCGTGTAGCAGGGTCGCCCCCTCGCCTCCCACTCTCATGGCATCCTTGCGCCCTTCGGAGATACGGAAAACCCCTAGCATTTTGGTGTGGTCCGGATACGTCCACACCGACCACGTCTCCCCGAAAACCTTGTTGGTGAGAAGAAATGGAGCCATTACCGCGGTGTTAGGGGGAACCCCGAATGCGATGGCATGCGTCACCACATCCGGAGCCGGCTGGGGGATATCGCGGTCGCTCGCCCACTTTTTGAACGTCCACGTTCCCGCTTCGATGTTTGTTGAAAGGAAAAAAAGAAACGTCAAAAAAACACTTCCAAAGATCCATTTCGAGCGTGCGGGATCAATCGCCTGGGGAGGAATTTGCATGTTTAAAATTGCGGGGGTTTTATTTTTTTGTCCAGTGGAATGTTCCTTCCCGATCCACGCCGGGACGAAGAGTCACCCGGATCCGGCGGGACTATTGCTGCTTCTGAAGCCAATCGCGAATGCTCACTGATGAGGGAGTGCACCCGGCTGCCTCAATCTCGGAGAGGATCCTCCCGGTCGTCATGATGTGCCGTTCCCGCTTGTAGATCTGGTAATCCGCACGGGCTCGGTCGGGCGTCAGATTCACGGTGGCGAGATTTGCCCCCGCGCGGAGCGCTCCCGCATAGCCCCCCTCGCCCGCCAGACTCATGGCGCTCACGGCAGGAATAATCCGCCGGGGCATGCGGAGACGCAACTCCGCAACCGCGTTCAGAACGCGGTCAAGACTTTCGGCCGGATGCCGGGAAAATGGTGTGTCTTCACCGGGGATGAACGGACTGACACTGCATCCCGCGAGCGGGAGAGATTCGAGCAATGCAACTGTCTCATCGAGGATCTCTCCGGTCTGCCCTGGAAGCCCGAGCACAAAGCCGGAGGAGACCATCCACCCGCCTTTTGCCAGAAGCCTGATGGATTCCAACCGCTCCTCCAACGCACCGGGAGCCTGAACAAGCCGGTAGTGCGCCGGGTTTCCGGTCTCGATCTTCATGACGTAATATCCAGCCCCGGCGGCTTGAAGCGCCGAGTAATCGCGGGCCTGCAAAGTCCCCAAGCACACGCTCAGCCCAAGTGCGGTTTTGCTTTTCAATTGCTCGAGGAGGGGAATCGCAATCTCCCGCACCGCAACAGGATCCTCGCCGGCCTGGATATTGATGTCGGTGACGCAATCGGGCAGGGAACCCATCAACTCCTCGAATATCTCTCCGGCGGAAAGGCGGTATCGGTTGAGCCCTCGGTTGTCCCGCCGCATTGCGCAATACCCGCAGTTCTCACGGCAGAAATTAGAAATTTCCACCACCGCACGAACGAAGACGGTTTTCCCGAAAACCGAGTCACGAACTTCCACTGCCTGCCGGTGCAACCGCTCCTGTTCCAGACCCGTCACCGAAAGTCGGGTGGAAAATGAATCACATCCCATCACACGTCACTATCCCCGCCGCGGGCCTGTAACTCAAGCATCCCTTATTGCGGATAAAATGACCGCGCTGTCGGGCATTGCGGGAAAGCAATGCCTCAAAAGCTGCGTCACTTGACCTTCGCGCGCGTATCCTTGAGTGCCTTTGCGGATGACTGGAGCCCCTGAAGTTCCTTCGGCCAGAGCTCGAGCTCGATGTGGGATATGACACCAGCCCGTCCGACAACCGTCGGCACGCTGATGCTGATGTCGCAGATCCCGTAGGCACCGTTCAAGCGGCTCGAAACCGGAAGGATGCGGCGGCGGTCGAGGGCGATGCAGTCGATGACTTCGCGGATGGCCACGCCGACAGCATAGCCGGCTCCGCCCTTGCGGGAGATAACTTCCGCGCCGCTCTTCTGCGTGCGCTCAAAAATCTGCGTCTGAAATCCGGCGGTCACCCCGGCGAATTTCGTAAGAGGAAATCCATCCACCGTGGCGGACGACCAGATCGGGAGCATCGTGTCGCCATGTTCGCCGAGGATCATCGCGCGGACCTGGGTGGGGGGTAGATTCAGCGAACTGGAAATCAGCGAGCAGAACCGGGATGTATCGAGAACGGTCCCGAGACCGAGCACCTGGGAGGCGGGAAGTCCTGTTTTCTCGACAGCAAGCTGGGTTAGGATATCCACGGGATTGGATACCACGAAAACGATCGCCTCCTTTTTCATCCCGACACCTTTGAGACTGTCCAGGATTCCGAGGAAGAGGGTGACGTTGCGGTTGATGAGATCCAGACGCGACTCGTCCGGTTTGCGGCGGAGGCCAGCGGTGATGCAGATGAGATCGGCATCCTTGCAGTCGGCATAGGTGCCGGCAGAAATTTTCTGATCCGCGCAATAGGCCGCGCCATGAAGGAGATCGAGAGCCTCTCCTTCCGCTGCTGCCTGATTCGCGTCGAGCAGAACTATTTCCCTCACGATCCCGGAACACTGAAGCGCGAACGCCGCGCAGGATCCGACCCGTCCACCACCGCCGATGATTGCGACCTTCATGTTACTTGTTGAGGTTCGCGATGATTTCGTCCGTGAGCTTCTGAACAAGCGCCTCGACGTCCGCTCCGCTCTGCGGGGCAGGCATGGGATTGAATGGCGTGACCGGTGTCGAGCAGCCGTGCTGACCACACATCTGGTCCCAGGGATCGACTTCGCAGAGCTCCGCGTTCTTGAGGTCGAAGCGATTGTCGGGGAGACCCATTCCCTTCTTCATATTGAGCAAGTCACCAAGCTTTTCGCATGGGATCGAGGCGGCACCGGGAAGCGCCTGGGCAAGAATGACCGTGCGGCAGTAGGCGTCGGTGATCTCCATCTTAAAGTAGGCGTCCTCGACGGATTTGCCCCAGCAGATGACGCCATGGCAGCCCATGATGATCGACTGGTGCTTCGGGGCAAGCGGGCGGATGCTGGCCGCGATTTCCGGCGAACCGGGAGTCTGGTATCCGGCCACGGCGACGGTTCCGACAAAGACCTCCAGTTCCGGGATGAGGCGGGCGGGTGGCTGAAGTTCCTTGATTGCGAATGCGCCCGCATGGCACGGGTGCGCGTGACAGACGGATACCGCCTCCGGCGTGGTCTCATAGATTGCGGCGTGCGTCGTGAACTCGCTAGAGCGCTTCCATGTTCCCGCAAGCTGGGTGCCCTTGATATCAACCATGCTCATCATTTCCGGGGTCATGTAGCCCTTGCTGACGCCGGTCGGGGTGATAATAAACCGGTCGGGACCGATGCGGGCGGAGATATTCCCGCCGTTGCCGTCGCAATACTCGCGCGCCCAGATCCGGCGACCGATATCGCAGATTTCCTTCTTGATGCGCTCGGCTTCCGGAGAGTTGAAAAGCTTCTGATCGTCGGTTTTCCCGGCGGCTGACGATGAGGCGGGAGCAGAAGCGGCTGCTTCGGCGTCAAAAACCACCTTGACCCCGGCTTCGGAAAACACGTCCTTGGCTCCGGGAGTCAGGCGGATGTCACGGTTGTAACGGAACTCCGTAGCTCCCGATTTCAAGAATTCCTCGGCGTCTTTTTGTGCGAATAGTTTCATGGTTTAGTCTTTGTAAAAATGTTCGTCCACGAGGGCGGCGCAATAGGCGTCCACCGGCGTGGGAGTCGGGAAAGGGCAGGCGGCTTCACGGCCTTCGCTGATCGCGATGTGCTGGCCGACGTTCGCACCAAGTTCGTCATAGACGACGATCGCAGGAGCAAACACTTCCGCCCCCCGGAAGGTTTCTTTTTTCCAGGGAAGAGTCAGAAGCAGCCGCTCGCCTTGGAATTTCTTCGTGCGGGCAGAAAGTGTGACGCGGCCGATGACGGTTCCCATCCTCATATCGCGAGGCTCCTTTCCGGGTCAATGATCCCGAGAACCGACCATCGGGCCGGGCTGAGCTGGTCACCTACCATTTTGCGGGCCTCGCTCCCGTCGCTCGAGATGAGCACCTTCTGGCCGATGCCGGCACCGAGGCCGTCAATCACGATCTGAGGCGCGAGATCCGCGGAATCCGGCTCGGCAACGAGAAGCCTCCAGCCTTCAAGGCTGGCGTGCTTGACCGTGCTGGTCGCGTATCCGCGGATGGTAGCGATTCTCATCTGGAATGTGGAATGCTCAATAAAGGTTCAGGTTTTCGACCATCACGCATCGGCGCGAGCGGGTGAATGTCATCGGGGTGGTGACGCCTTCGCCGGTCGGCGTGGCGATACTGAAGCTGAGGAATCCCTCGCCGCCGAGCCCGAGGCCGGTCATGCAGGGGCCATTCTTGATGAAGAGGGTCGTATCGATCTCCTGGGCCATCTTGGTAAGGTTCCGGATGTTCTGCGAGTGCATGATTCCGGTGTGCTTGTATCCGTGCTCGGCCTTGATCGCCTCCGCGATGGCGGCATCGACATTCGGGACACGGACGACCGGGATGAATGGCATCATCTGCTCCTCGTCCACAAAGATGTGATCGGCTTTGGTCTCACCGAAAAGGAGCTGCGTTGATGCCGGGACGTCAAGGCCGATCGCCTTGGCCAGAACGCTGGCGTCGCGGCCGACGAGGTCGCGATTGACCACAGGATGGGGACATCCGGCTCCCTTCCCCTGCGGGAAAACAAAGGCCTTTTCCGCAAGTGCCTCAACCTGCTTCGCATCAAGCTGGACAGCTCCGGCTTTGCGAAGGGCTTCCATGAGTTTGTCAGCGACAGAGGCGACGACGAAGACTTCCTTTTCGCCGATGCAGAGAAGATTGTTGTCGTAGGATGCGCCCTGGATGATCGAGCGGGCGGCGTGATCGAGATCGGCCGTTTCGTCCACCACGACCGGAGGATTTCCGGGGCCGGCGCAGACAGCGCGCTTGCCGATCTTCATAGCTGCAGCGACGACGGCCGGTCCGCCGGTGACGCAGAGCAGTTTGACGAGCGGGTGATTGCACAGCGAGTCAAACGTGTCGAGCGTCGGCTTGATGACCGTCGTGAGGAGGTCGGGAATTCCGGTCTCCGCAAAAATGGCCTGGTTGTATTCGCGGATCGCGATCGCCGCGCATTTGGCAGCCGAGGGATGCGTATTGAAAACGACCGCATTACCGGCAGCGATCATGTTGATCGCATTGCCGGTGAGAGTGGGAACGCTGTGAGTGGATGGCGTGATGGCACCGATGACCCCCCACGGGGCGTAGTCGATGACGGTCAGACCGGAATCGCCGCTGAAAGCCATGCGGTCCAGCATTTCGACGCCGGGCA
>Ga0247840_10004148_pt1 | contig 23328 bp, 23 predicted proteins | sample LaCruzMarch2015__FD_192404 | JGI IMG/M metagenome (GOLD analysis project Ga0247840, IMG submission 192404) | Freshwater microbial communities from meromictic Lake La Cruz, Castile-La Mancha, Spain - LaCruzMarch2015_17m | ecosystem: Environmental > Aquatic > Freshwater > Lake | place: Spain... | reverse complement strand
TGGGGGCTGAGGCTCTCGACGGTGAAGGGACCGGCCACGCGGACCTTCTTCTTGTCGTCGTATGGCTTGTCGTAGAGGTATTCAAACTCGGCCTTGGCGGCGATGGATTTGTCGATCTCCTGCTGTCTTGCGATGCGGGACTGCCACCACTCAATATGCAGTTTCTTCGCTGCGTCAGGCCACTTGGCTTCGGCCTCACGCGGAATCTCCCACTCCTGCCAAGACTTCTTGAGCGCGGCATTCAGCTTTTCGCGCAATGGTTCCAGTTTCGCCTGCCACTGATCCCAGATGACATCGATCTCCGCGTTGTTGACGATGGACTTGAGCGTGATGTGCGGCACGCGCTCATAGACGAAACCATGGCGGATGTTGCCCTGCACGGGCTGCGACTTCGGCGCGGTGCGGGTGACCTCAGCCTCCTTCATCTGGCCGTCGCGGGAATCGGCAAGCAGATAATACGGGTAGCGTGCGCCCATGATGCGGGCGCGGGCCAATGCCAAGGCAACGCGAGATGTGTCAATCGTGATCCATCGACGCCCCCATTGCTCGGCAACAATGGCGGTGGTGCCGGAACCGCAGGTAGGGTCGAGCACGAGGTCACCGGGGTCCGTGGCCATTAGGATGCATCGTTCAATAATCCTGGGCGTCGTCTCGACCACATACTTGCGGTCAGGAGCACCGCCGATATCCGTCCAAATGTTATGGAGGCCGTAAACGGAAAAGTCGGAGAGCTTTCGTTTGTAACGAATGGTTGTCTTCTGGACGCTGACTCGGTTTGCCCAAACCAGACGGCCCATACCTTGTTCGTTTGTTTTCCACCGCGTCTTCTCGGTTGGTCGAAACTCGCGTCCAGCTATGGCCACAGGAAACCACGAAGCTGCACCTTCGCCTTTATCGCGACCCATACTTGCGGACTGAAGGTCACTTAGAGTTACGAAGTCTTCACCGACCGCGAGAGGTGAGTCGCCTTCGCGCTCTGCGTCGGTGGCAGCGCGAACAGAACCATCGAGTAGACCGATTTGATTGTAATGAAGTGCGCCACCTTCCGCATGGCCCTTTGTTCGGTAGAGCGCACGGTATTTCACTGCTTCCTTTCGTTTTGCAAACCAAAGCACGAAGTCACAAACCTGCGGAATGGTAACGTTCGTTGCGCTGGTTGTTTTTTGAACGACAAGCTTAGCGACGAAGTTTTCTTCCCCAAACACCTCGTCCATTAGTGCCTGAATACGGTGAACATTTTCATCACCGATCTGCACGAAGATGGAGCCGGAATCTGTCAGTAAATCACGAGCCACCGTCAACCGATCCCGCAGGTAGGTCAGATAGCTGTGGATGCCATCGCGCCAAGTATCGCGGAAGGCTTTGACCTGTTCGGGCTCGCGGGTGATGTGGGTGGCATTGCCATCCTTCACGTCTCGGCTGGTGGTGGACCACTGGAAGTTGCTGTTGAATTTGATGCCGTAGGGCGGATCGAAATAGACGCACTGGACCTTGCCCCGTAGCCCTTCACGCTCGGCCAAGCTCGCCATGGTGAAGAGCGAATCACCGAGAATCATGCGGTTCGACCAATTCTGGTCGTGCTGATAAAATTCGGTTTTGTCAGCCCCTTTTGGGATGCCGTTGAAGTCGGCAAAGAGATCGGGCGTGAGCATCCCGGCATCGTGCTGGCTCTCCCGTGTCTGGCGCAGGAGGTCATCAATCAGCGCCTTCGGGTGAACTTTCTCCTGAATGTAAAGCGGAGGAGCATTGACGACGAGATCGCTCCAGTCCTGTTCATCCTTCCCTCGCCAGACGAGTTGAGGATCGAGATCCTTATTCCTGGTATACCTGACCTCGCGCGGATTCTCCTGCTCCTTTTGAAGAACAGATTGATGCTCGGCCGTGGGGATATTCTTCCGCTTGGCCTCCTCGTGCTTGAGCGTCTCGACGGTTTTTGTGGTGGTGGGCTTTTTTGCCATGATTCAGAAAATTTTAACCGCAGAGAACGCAAGGGGCGCAGAGACTGGAAAATCTTTGCGGCGGGATGTCCCAATTATGTCCCATAATTGTCCCATCGTGCCCGCTGCGATGGCGGGTTTGGCGGGTTTATGTCCTGTTTCCATGAGCCGTTTAAGCCCTTCATGAGCCGATTCGCAGCCCCGTGAGCAAGTCGGCAGTGAAGGGTTTGGCGGGTTTATGGCGGGTTTGCGGGTGCCTTCATTCATGGCACTTTTGGCATGTTTTTGGCACGTTTCCCGAACAATCAGGATGGCCCCTTTGGCCTGTTTCAGGCCCCTTCTGTCAGCAAGTAATATCATGCGTTTGGCCCCTTTGGCCCCTTTGTGGCCCCTTTGGCCAGACGGTAGGCGACGCCTTTGCCTGTGGTGCCGAGTTTATCCACGACACCCTTCTCAAGCAGCTCAAACAGATCTCTATGCGCGGTTCGTTTTGCGACGCTGGCGAGTTTTTGGTAGTCCGTGTTTGTGATTCGCCCGTGTTTCTTGATCCACTCAACCGCAAGCAATTGACGCTCATTCAACTCGAATTCAGCCAGAACCTCCGCCGTGAGCCAGTCGCGCCAGATGGTGAGGACGAACGAACCGGCACGGATGGCGAATCCCGGCGTGGGCAGTCCGGCTTCGTGGCAAAGTTGGATCATCTTCTGTGTGCCCGAGCCCGCTTTCTCGATGTAGCGGGTCAGGTAGAGCGATTCCGCGACGAGGGGGTTTGCCGGGATGCTCGGGTGATCGGTGCTCAGGTCATCCAGTGTGAGGTTGCCTGGCAGGTTGCCGGGATTCCAGACTTCGAGCCTGTCGGCGAAGAGGCGGACTTCCACAGAGGCGTTACTGTGGTAATCGCGGTGGGCGATGGCGTTGACAATGGCCTCTGCGACGGCATCGGGCGGGATTTCGTAGGTGGCGGGAGCGGTGATGCTGTGCTCGCGGGTGCCGACGGCACGATTGATCTTCGCCAAGACAAAATCCCTCGCCTGGTCGGCCTGCTCGAAAAGGTCGCCACCGTAGATTTGCTGCGAGGCGAACGGGCGGCGGTATTCGGTGCCGTGACAGAAGACGCATTTGGTCTCGGCTGGACGGTGAAAGCGCTGCGGGGAGGAGCCGAAGAGGAGGATGGCGGCATTGGTGGGTTTGCGCCCGTCGAGAAGATTCAAATGCCGCAGGAGGGCTTCGGTGGACGTGTCGACTTTCAACGGGAACCCACGAGCACGGCGGGCGGTATCGAGAAACCAAGCAATGCGCTTGCGCGAAAGATCCGAGAAGGATGCCTTGTCGCAGGCCGAGGTGTCGAATGGGGCCAGCTTGAACGCCCCGCGCCGATCAAGGTAGTCCACCAGGCTGGCATAGACTTCGGCATTGAGGGATGGCATGTCGGCGACACGACGGCGAACAAGCTCCGCACTGGCACGCCGGATGAGATTTTTCATCTTGGCCGAACGGGTCTTATCTTCCTGCCCCCAGACAAAGATGAGCCGGGTGCGACGCAATTTTGTCGCATGGAGGTATTCCCGCTCGGTGGGGGAAAGCCCATCGGCATCCTCGTGCCCGTATTCGTTGCCAAAAATCCCAATGTAGATGTCGCAGGCTTCGACCTCTGCGAGATACAAATCGTCGGCCCGCTGGTCCCGCGCTGGCAACTCCTCAAAAAGGAAGACGTCGGCCACGAACCGCTTCAGAAAAGCATCGCCGAGTAGAAACGCCTTCAAATCCCGGCGCTCGCTGGCAAATTCCTTCTGGACGCTGCTGATAAAAATTCTGAGGCGCGTGGCGGGCATGATATTCTATGCGTTCGTTGTCATTAGGCCGGCTGCCGTTGATATCATCTGGTCGAACTGGCTTTCCACCTTGGCGGCAAAGTCGGCTTCGATTTCATAGACATCGCAGAATTCGGCGAAGGCCCAGCGGCCATGGGTGCCGAGGTGGTTCACGCCGGGAATCCAGTATGTGCGCATGGTGGTGGCCTTTTCTTTTGCATCCTCTCGCCGGTAGCCTTTGATTTCGACGATCAGGTGCAGAAGATCGTCATGCCCGTCGTCCACAAGGACGATGAAATCCGGCAGGTAACGGCGCATCTCCGAACCGAAGCGATAGGGGACTTCAAAGCCGAGGTTGTGATTTTTCACATACGAACGGACTTTGGGGTGCGCCTCTGCCACGCGGCAGAATTCAGCCTCCCAGTCGCTGTCGAGGATGACCCAGTTGATGTGGCTGCGCTCCGGGTTGGTCTCCCAGCGCAGAGTTTTCGACGTGTTGAACCGGACGTGTTTCGTGGAACCTTTGGGATTGTAGGGATCGAGGAGCGCCTTGATTGGGCGGGTGTCCGAAAAGGCTGCCGTGATACCAGCGGTGATTTTGTTGCAGGCCATGTCTGCCAACTGCTGATACATCAGCAGGGCGGGGTAGGTGTTGCCCTTGCAGATGAGGCAGGTGTCGAGCCATTGCTTGGTGATGCGCTTGAGCTGGCCGAACAAGTGCATTTTGGGATCTTCGCCGGGGTCCCGCCATTTCGTGTAGAGCAGGCGCTGCGTGAGATGAAAAATCAGCGTGGGCTGACGCATGTCGCCGAGATGCTGGAGGCTCATGTCTGCGGTCTCGCCGATGATGCCGGAGTTCTGGGTCACTGAGGGACCTACAAGCCCGGGGCTGAGTTCGAGGGTGGAGTCTTCGTCGAACTTTGCTTCCAACCGCTCCTCCGGCAATTCGACCCGGTAACCTTCGACGCGCGGGAATGTGATTTCCAGATGGTCGCGCTCGGGCCGCATTGCCTTGACCTGAATGGTTTCGCGGGGTGGCTGCGGCGGGGAGATCACTGGTTTGGCGGTGAAGTCGAATGGAATGCCGAAGACATCGGCATACTCCACATTGAAGAGTCCCTCCTCATTCAAATCGTAGGACTGGCGGCGCAAGGCGCGACCGATGACCTGTTCGCAAAGAAGCTGGGTGCCGAATGCGCGGATGCCGAGAACGTGAGTCACGGTATTCGCATCCCACCCCTCGGTCAGCATGGATACGGAAACCACGCAACGGATGGATGCGCCAAGCTGGCCATGTTTGCCAACCGTATTCATGACCTCCCGGAGGAGTTCCTGATCCGTGAGATTTTCACCGGCACGGGAATCACCGGTCCGCTCGACGATCTCGCGGCGAAAGCGCTCAATCTCGTCGGCAGCCATGCTGCGGAAGTTATCATCGAGGGCATCTCCGGATTCGAGCTGCTCGCTGTCGATGAGTAGCGTATTCGGTCTCGCCAGCGGATTGCCATGCCCGTCGAAGTTGCGGAAGAGTTCGAGCCGGCCGCCAACGTGCGTGGTGGTTCCATCTTCATGCTTCTGCACAAAGCCGGAGATAAAATCATAGACCAGCTTGGAAATGGCGGTGTTCTGGCAGACGATGATGAAACACGGGGGGACCGAAATTCCTGCCTCCTTCCAAAGATCGTAGGTCTTCACGTAATGCCCGTAGAGGGATTCGAGAGCGGTCTGCAACAGGACGGGCAGCTTGAGCGGGTCCAAATCACCGGCCTTGGTGCGGCCCGCTTTTGGCAGTGTGACTTTCTGTTTTTTCAGGCTCTCCCACAGATCCCGGAACATCGGCATTTCACTGCCGGGAATATTTTCTGCGACCGGGACACGGGGGAGTTTCACGATGCCGCACTCGATGGCATCCATGAGAGAAAAATCACTCATCGTCCAGGGGAACAAGGTGCCCTCGACGTAACCGGAGCCACTGAGGAAGAAGGGAGTTGCCGAAAGATCCAGAACCCGCGTGAGCCCGAGTTTCCGGTTCACCGCTTCAAGGCCGGAGATCCACAGGCGGGCGGCTTCTTTGTTTTTCTCCGCCTCCTTCCTTTCGTCACCCTTGAGATCGTCGTCTTCCTCGTCCAAACCGGCTTTTTCCCGGTAGCAGTGGTGCGCCTCATCGTTGATGGCCAGAATATTCTTCATGCCCATCAAATCCGGCATGACCCGCTGGATCATCTGCCCCTCTGTCTCCAATGTCAGCGGCGCTTCACCTGTGCGCCCTTGGAGCAGTTGGCGACCGCCTTTGGAAATCTCCACCCGCTCCCGCAGTTTGAAAGCGTGGTAGTTGGTGATCACGATCTTGGCGCGGTTGACATCATCCAGCATGTCATTGGGAACCAACTCGCGGCTCGCATAGTAGCTGTCCGGATCGTTTGGTTGGAGAACACGCAGCCGGTCTTTGATGGTCAGCCCCGGTGCCACGATCAGAAATCCGCGTGTGAAGTGGCTGCTGCTTGGACGACGGACGGCATTGATCGTCTGCCAGGCGATGATCATGGCCATGACCGTTGTCTTGCCAGCGCCCGTCGCCAGTTTGAGGGCAAGACGCAGGATCTCGGGGTTGGCATCCCGGTTGACGCTCTCCAGATGCTCCAGAATCCGTTTGCCTGTCTTGGAAAGGGGAGCGACCTCCATCAGCCAGATGGCTGTCTCGATTGCCTCGACCTGGCAAAAAAATGGACGCACACCACTGAACGGGTAATGCCGCCAATGGTGAAGAAGCCGCTGCGTCTCGGGAGTCACCTGCCATTGGCTGGGGTTCGGGAGACTCCGCCAAATGTCCACATGGGACCGCACCTCGTTGATGATCGAGGTTGGATCATACTGCTGGGCGGCCGTAGAAAGGCCCTTCCCCTCGTCAAAAACCATCTCCTTCTGATTCGCTGCGCCTTTGCGCTTCTTCGGCTTGGGTATCGGCGTGATGAACTCCGCCCGGCGGCGGGTGTCCAGAATCTTCTGGGTCGGCTGCCCGGAGGAATCCAACTCCCAGTGCTTCTGAGGGCAACTGTAAGGCGAATTCAGGATCGGATGATCAAAAAATGGATTGGACATCAGGGTTGCTCAGATTGCCCGTTGATCTGGAGAAAGAAGCGCATGGCGTAATTGGCAGAGGAAGACGTGTTTATGCCGTTTTATCCGACAACTGACGAGTGAAAATACCGTGTGGTTTCTGTCATGTTTGCGCCTCCCGTATATCACACTGAAAAGACAATGGCTGTCCTACCCCGTTACTTTCCTGATATATTTTCTGCCATGAACCGATTCCTCCTCCCTCTCCTCGCGCTGGCCCTTGTCGCCCCCGTTTTTGCTGCCGACACCTCCAAAAAACCAGATCAACCCGCCCTCGCCGGAGGATATTCACCCGCAGAAATCGACTCCGAGGTGAGGAGAGTGGCAGAGTTTGCCGTCAAGGCACAGGCGAAAGCCACCGGGAAACCGCTCCATCTCGTCAAAATCCTGAAAGTGGAGAGCCAGGTGGTCGCCGGATTGAATTACCGGCTGGAGATCGAAGTGGCAGACGGCAGCGAACACCTCAATGCCCATGCCGTGGTGTGGAGAAAGCTGGGTGGCTCGCTGGCCTTGACCTCATGGGAATGAACGTCAGGTTTTTCCTGATGTCAGACATTTGAGCGGCTGCGCCCTGAATCAGCAGCGCAAATACACCATGATCCTCCCGTTCATCACACTCATCCTTCTCTCACTCCTCGGACTCTCCTGTGTCGTGGCTCCCTTCTTGGCCCCCGCGAGGTGAACTTTGCTCCCAAGTTGTTCACCGCTGAGCCAACCACCATGGTTTGAAGATAATTTGAACGACTGCTACGGGAACTGGTCAAATCTACAGGTTAAGGCAGCAACACGGGCCGCTGGCGGATCAGTTTCTTTGTTTTCTCTGATCATCTCGCCAACGGCCCGGTGCTTTTTCTGGAAGGATCCGGTTCTCCAGTGTCCAGGTAATGGGGGGCTCGATCACCTTGCTCACAATCCGGCCGGTGGTATCATCCCACGCATGAAGTCCCTCATCGCTCTCCTGCGAAAACTGTTTCACCTGCCTGCGCCCATCCTTACGAAGCGGGTCTTCACTCGCTGGAAACCCCTCTGATTCAAAATTGGGCATGACTCCAGCGCTCCGCCGCTGGGACATGAAACCGAGCAAGAAATGAAGCCGCCACTCAAAATCCTTTTCGTCTGCGGCAGAAATCAACGAAGGAGTCCGACTGCCGAGCGATTATTTCGTGACGACCCCAGATTGTCGGTCCGGTCGGCCGGCGTGAGCGAGAGCAGCAAGAGAAGGATCAAAGAAAACGATTTGTTCTGGGCTGACCTCGTTCTGGTCATGGAACCCAAGTATGCGGCTCGGATCAGATTCCAGTTCCCCGCAGAATCCGTTCCACCCATCAGATCCCTCGATATTCCGGACGACTACGAGAATATGGACGCCGAGCTGATTGAATTGCTCAAAACAGCAGTGGAGCACGAACTGACGCAAACGCAGTGAAGATCACCCCATTTTTCACAATTCCAATCGGTTTCTCACGATGGTATTGATTGCAAATCCCGCCCCGCATCAGGGGATGAAGCACAAATCATGAAAATCGCTGTCTGGGCTTACTCGCTTGCTGTCATGTTAACCGCACTGGTGACCGTTGCGCTCGGCGGTTTGTTCCAAAACATATTTGGACACATGCTTCACGGAAAGCCGCTGCCAATTCTGACCGACTTCTTTCTCCATCTACAGTGGTGGGTTCCTATTGCGGTACTTCCATTCGTCGGAGTGGCGTTGTGGCTCACAATTGTTCCGACTTTGACGGTTGATAAAGCCCTTGCTTTTGCGGGCCTTTCAACGTTCGCTATTGTCTTCCTTTTCGCTTTGGCAGTTGTCTCTCTTTGCCTGCCATTTCTTTCGATCATGGTCGGCTTTCAATGATTTTTACACGATAGAGAATGCGTTCACTGATCCTTTTACTTGCAATCATCACGTCGTTCGGAATTGCGAAAGCAAACTCTTCTTCGGAGCATCTGGCAGTTCAACCGCTGGGCGCAATCGCTGATTCCATTGTCCGTGATCTGTGCGCTGATCTGTCAGAGGCATTGAATATTCCAGTCAGGCAAGTGCCGCGATCCGCTCTTCCAGAAGCGGCTTACTATCCTCCAAGGAAGAGGTATCGGGCTCAGGCGATTCTTGACTGGCTTGAGACGAATCGGACCTCGGATATGTGCCGACTGCTGGGCGTGACAGATTCAGACATTTCTACGCCAAAACCGCCACATCCCGATTGGGGCATCTTTGGGCTCTCGTATGTTGGCAGACCGGTTGTAGTCGTTTCGACTTTTCGTCTTCATGGCAGCGGGCCAGGTGCCCTGCCAATCCGCACCAGACTGTATCGCATTGCGCTTCATGAACTGGGCCACACTTTTGGACTCGATCACTGCTCATCGCAGAAGTGCCTGATGGCTGACGCAAAGGGCAGAATTCAATCCGTTGACGAGGGTGATCATCTGTGTATGGACTGTGCCAAAGCATTTGGAGGATGTCTCCGGCCACCCAAAGAGCCAGAGAAAATCCGAGCCGACTCGACCACCATACCTTTTGCACGATGAAGCCACTTTGCCACATAGGACAGTGTTTGACCTGGTTGGATGCTATTCTGGGTTCATGAAATCCACGAAAAAACGGGACAAGCTGGCAGCCACTCTTGAGAAACATGTTCGGGCACTCACTGATCTCGGCGAGCGTAGCGTCAGACATCCCAACGCATTGGAATTCGCTGCTGAGTATATCGAGTCGCAGTTCAAAGAATTCGATTACGAGAGCATCCGACAGACATACGAGGCGGGGGGAATCGCCTGCTCGAACATCGAGGCATCCATGCGGGACTTGGGAACTGATCGGCCTCACCTGTTGATCGGTGCTCACTACGATTCTGCGGAGGGTACACCGGGAGCAGACGATAACGCCTCTGCAATCGCGATAATGCTGGAACTGGCGAACAGGCTGAGGAAGAAAAGAGACCTGCCCGTGCGCTTTGTGGCATTCGTGAATGAGGAACCCCCATTTTTTCAAACTCCGCTCATGGGAAGTGCCGTCTTCGCTTCTCGGGCTTCAAAAAAACGGGAGAACATCACCGGCATGATCTGTTTGGAGAGTCTTGGCGTTTTCCTTTCCGAGCCGGGTTCCCAGATCCTGCCCCCGCAGTTGCCGAAGGCAATGAGCCTCATGCCGGAGAAGACGGATCTTTCGAAGGGGAATTTTGTCGCTGTCATCGGAAATGAGCCGTCGAGGGATCTCATGGTGGATTTGGCGTGCATGATGAGGTGTCATATGCGGAGCATCCCAATTGCTTTTGCTGCAATGCCGGACATGGAACTCTCAGACCATCTCGCCTTTTGGGCAGAGGGATTTCCAGCCGTAATGGTCACGGACACGGCCTTCTTACGCAATCAACACTACCACCTGCCTTCGGATACGGCCGAGAAGTTGAACTATCAAGTAATGACCGAGGTGCTCCGGGGACTGGAGGGAGCTTTATCCATTCATGCGACCAGTGTGGTTTCACCTCACCCGCGAATTCAGGCAGCAGGGTAGAGGGTGATCCACTCAAGCGGCTTCTCCATCATTCCGATGGCGCGTCGGCTACCGGCCACTGGATCATTGTCTGGATTTTCTGGTGACTCCGAGTTCGTCACAGGGTTTCTGATGCCGCAATGGATTCGAATTCCCTGAAAACCTCGGAGTGGCGCGCGCTCAGGAACCGAACAACCCTGGCATTCTCCAGCAACTTTTTCACGTAGCCGCGAGCAAGTGTCAGATTAAGCATGTTCTGCCCGTAGTTTTCCTCAACCGCCTTGAAATCATGTTCGAGGGTTTCCATTTCACTTTCCATGCGGGCAACTTCCTCTGGGGACATCGAGGACTTAATTTTCGATTTGTCGGGATGAACAAGCTGTTCTGCGGGCGTGCCCATCAGCAACGCATCCGCGTATCCATGGCTGAAATTGTTCACGCTGACCATCAGTTCGGCCATTTCAATTTGGCGGACAGGTGTCACCCGCCTTAGGACGGCAATGGCTTTCGGGCAAATATACTTGTCCTTGAGAAGATCCAACGCCTCTGGATGAATGCCGTCGAGGAGGTTCATGGATGAGAGAACCTGTTTGAGTTCGAGATTTAGTGCGGCTGCGATGCGTTCCGGTTTCACCCCGTTTTTGACCGCCTTGCTGATCATCTGGTGTTCCTGGATCGGAGATAATCGGCTGATCCGGGCATTATAGGTGAAGCATTCGTCATCGGTTGAAACCAGGCAATCGGCTTCGGTTTTCTTCATCTTGCGCAAGGCGAAATACCGCAAGTGCCCCTCCAGAAGCCGGTAGGTCCCTTTTTTTGCATCCAGTGGAAACACGATCAGGGGTTCGATAACCCCGACAATCTTCATGGAATTGAGTATCGTGCGGTATCGTCGAATATTGCTGTCCGGATCTTTGATCTGGTGAATGGGAAAAATGGAATCCAGCGGAAGCCGGATGATCTTCATCTCAAATCCAATTTTTGGCTTTTTCATGCAGCCTCCTTCAATTTGGCGTTAATTTTATCCGAGAGGTATTTAGGCATTGAGGCCAATCCCTCGGCTCGCAACAGAGTCACAAAATCGCTGTCCGCCAGCAGATTTTTCAAGGCAGTCACCAGAATGAGAAGCTTCGAATCGCAGATCCGCGCCTTTCGGATCAGAATCTTTTGCCGGTGACTTTCGCGTTTGTATGCGTTCACCAGCCCATCCGCTGTTGTTCCCTTTTTCTGATCTGCAGTATTTTTTGCTCCCTTCCCCAAATACCGCCGTTCTTGAATGAGCTTTTTGACAGCACGGATCGATGCTTGATTGAGTTGTTTGGACTCATACGCCTTGAGAAGCTCTTTTTGCATTTCAGGGCTGTCCGTTTTGGCGATATCCATGGCGACACCGATTGGAATGGTTCCCTTGATCGCCGCAGCGAGCAATCTCACCTCACCCGCTTTGGTAAGCGCCAGAAATCCAGCAACCGCCGCAACTGGCAGGTCCAGCTTTTTCGTGATTTCAGTATTGCTGTAACCTTCCGCATTGAGGCGCTCAATTTCCCTGACCAGACTCATCGTAACGGGAAATCGCCGCGCCATGTTCTCCACGAGACTTCGGAGCAAGCGATCCTCTTTCGAGATTTCCACCACATCCGCAGGGATTTCTGAAAATCCGAGAAGGCGAAAGGCTTCGATCCTGCCCTGACCGCAAACGAGATCGTAACCCGGTTCCTCGCCATCTTTGACTGATCGCAGGCTGACTTGGATCGGTTTCTTCAAGCCAAGACTTTTTATGCTCTGCACGATCAGCTCAAATTTCTTTTTCTCCCGGTGACGTGGGTTGATGATGCGAATCTGATCAATGGGAATCATTTTTACTTCCTTGCTCACGCTGCCTCCTCAATTTGTGTTCGTTCTGCCATTCCAAAAAAATACTCCATGGTCTCAAAGCGATAGGCATCCAGGTAGACGCCGTTTGCCTCGGCCATGCGCAGTCGCTCGTTCTCCCAGCACATGTCCATGGCTGGCAGAAGATAGTAATCGCGGATGCCCTCGTTGGTTGAATCCATGCGAACCGCAATCGTGATGTCCGGTTTGAGTGCATCATCCAAGCGAATGACCCACCGGGAGGAACCTGCCGGGGTGCTTTGATGGCGGCACAACACGATGGAAACACGAATCTCACCGTTGACGTGCAGCAAATTTGTCTCGGTGTCGTAAAGGGCAACGGCTCCCAATCCCTGAATCTGACCGATCACGGATTTTACAATTTCCGGGTGTTGCAGTCTGAGCTTCCGATTGGTTTCGATGAAGCTGTAGTCAATTTGGGGATCGTAGCCGATGAGTTGGTAGGCCGTCACCAAACTGCCAAACCGATGCCGATACGCTGAGCTGGAGGGAAAGTCCTCCGTCTCATCAATCAAAATGCCGCAGAGGCGACCGTTCTTCTGAAGAACCTCCCGAAGTTTTTCTAGCATCTCTTCGTCGCTGAGTTTTCTGCTGCGGGCAAGGATGATTTCCTGCGCGGCGAGAAACAGCTTCGGATCCACGATTTTCTCAAAAACCCCATCGGCCCGAATCCATTTGTCGGGTGGATTGGCGACATGCTTCGCCTTCAGCTTGAACGAGGTGCGGTGATAGACGTTGTTGCCGATGTATTTTTCATTCGTCAGGACTTCGTGAACCGTGGCACGAGTCCATTCCCTCTCGAAATCGGTGAAAACCCCACGCTCATTCAACGACAGAGCAATCTCCATCTCGGTTTTGCCGTGCTTCACAAATGCCTGATACATCCACCGCACATTTTTGATTTCGGGTGAAGGACCCGGAACAAGAATCACTCGGTCGGTCTGTATGCTTTTGTGCTCGCCCATTTTCAGCATCGCCTTCTTTTCTCCAGATTGGTCAATGAGCATGCGTCGCAGACCATATCCCGCCGTGCCTCCCTGTTTGAAGCCGAGTTGGATCAGGCGGCATGCGCCCTGGAATACCTTTGTTGAAAGTTCACGACTGTATTCACCCGCCATCGTCCGCTTCATGGTCTTGATCATGGACGAGCCGATACTGCCGTCGTTCTGGAACTGCTCCGCGCAGTATAGGACTGGAATGCCTGCGCGCTTGCACATGTATTCGTAATGCGCGGCTTCATCCGCATCCTGAAATCGCCCCCACCTGCTGACGTCATAAACGAGGATGTGACGAAACCCGGGCTTGCCTTGAACATCGGCGATCATTCGCGAGAGAGAGTCCCGCCCCTTGATATTCAGACCGCTTTTGCCCTCATCTGAGTAAACCTTCACGATTTCCATCTCGTTGGTCTTGGCAAATTCCCGAATCACATCCATCTGGTTACTGGTGGAATATTTCTGATGCTCGGTCGACATTCGCACGTAAGCGGCAACGCGGATCAGAGATGGGGGTTCCGACTCACTCATGGAATAGTGGAGAAAATGCGGGGATCCTCCGGGGTTGCCTGAAGCGTTGCCTGGCTGAAATCCCAACCCCGAAGGTCGCGTGCCCGCATGGTGGGCACAAAGAGCAAAACACATTGCCACTCATGCCTCGCCAAGGGTTCACCTGGCTGAACTGGAATCGCACCCGCAGGTTTTCACGGCGGTTGTTTCGGTGTTTCGGGCACACCTCCCGGGAAGCCCTCGTTGCTCCAGAAGAGTTCAGAGAGGATTCACACTCTGCGGAAGCCCTCCCTTCAAAATTGGACTCCCTTGGCGGGTGTCCCCGCACCCCTGCATTGGTCCATTTGGCTGTTCTCATTCAATGGACGGCAGTGTTTCGCCTTTCGCATCGAATGGAACAAACAAGTTGTGTGGATGCGGTTACAGCGCTTGGCCCGTCTCATTCCTTCGCAGGTAGTTTTTGGGAGCCTGGTGGCAGCAATATCTGCCGAATGCCGTGATCCGAAAGACCCTCACCAGATGAAGGGTGGCACCAGGCAGCTCTCCCCATGTCTCCACGAAGAAGCGCCAAATCTGTTTTGGCACTGGAGGAGATGGGCCAGAATGCTCCACCGAGTTTTCCAAGAGCACGGGGAACCATGAGGTGAATCGTCTCCAGTATCGTGTGAGCAAAGGGGTCCAGCGAATCACATCGATCTCCATGCATTCGCCGGAGAAGAACTTCTGAACGGTTGAATTCCGCACAAGCCGGTAGGGCTGAGCGAAATTCGGCAACATGCTGACTGTCCTGCCGGATGCCCAGCAGAAGAATCTTCGAATCAGAAGAAACAAGATGTCAGCTTTTTGCGCTGCTGTGATCGAGCGCGAGTAATATCCATGCGGCACCAAGCAGTCAGCCTGCCCACAATGGGGACAGATCATTGGCGGCATCACTTTTGCATGACATCTGCCAGCGATGTAAAACTCCGGGTCACCAGCGAACTGGAAAATGACCTGCACCGCTCCTCGTTATAGCAAATCAGACATTCCGGATGCAACTCTCGCGTGGCTTTGGAAGAGCCCGGCGAAATTGAATTGGACCTTCAAACTTCTTACCGATAAAGGTGGCCACTTGGTCAGTTAGAAATGGGAGAAGCTTGGTCGTCGGGTGACGAAGCTCAAAAAATTGATGGGTAGGACGACGGTTGACCTACCCTTCTTGAAATACTCCGTGCATGAAAACGAAAACCATACGAGTCCAAGGGCACGGCTCAGCCTCCCAAGCTCCCGACAGAATACAAATATCCCTCACCGTTGAGGAGACATCTGCGGATTTCAGTGCAGCGATCGAGGGCAGCAATGACCGCATCGCGGCCATTCGTGCTGTGAGCGAGAAATGCGGGATCGACCCCGGGCTTTTGAGGACAAACAGATTTCATGTCAGGGATGAGACCGAATACACTGGCGGTCGCACCGTTCATATTGGGTTTATCGCCACTCACTCAGTAGGAGTTGACCTCCCCTTCGATCAGAACCTTGTCGGAAAATTCCTGGCGACCCTCTCTGGCAGTAAAGCAGATCCCTCCGTGGGCATTTCCTTCGGCGTATCCGATCCCGAATTGCTCAAGCAGCGTGTTCTCGCTGATGCCGTGGCCAATGCAACTACACGGGCTGAGACAATTGCCACGGCGGCTGGCATCCGGCTTGGCTGTATCGAAACCATCGAATACGGGTATGCGGAAATTCGCGTGTCCTCTGAAACCCACGAAATGGGTTCATCCGTATTGTGCGACAGCGCTCCCGATATCAGACCCGAAGCGATCAATGCAGAGGATACCGTAACCATCACGTGGGCAATCGAACAGTGAATCCAGGACGCTTCGAGGGACCGGTAAAGGATGAGGTGACTTTATTTCGTCTTCAACCCGGCGGCTGGTTCGCCATGGAACGCTCCACACTGGCCGAGCCCGACTGCTCGCCGGTAAAAATCCTCGCAATCGTGCAGGCAGGGAGACGGCTTCTGAAAATCGGCTTTTATGAGGCGTTCTATCCAGAAGGGGCGCGTGAGAAATCCATCAATCTCAGAATCCAAGTGCATAACACGACTAGTCTGACTGGCACAGACGATGAGGGTCGCCGATATGTATTCTTGGAACTGACTCGGGAGTGGCTCCTAGCGCACTTTAAGCATGAAGATATTTCACAGCTACTCGACTCGGATTGTCCTGGCGATATTCTTGATTCTTTCCATTTCACGTCATGAGATACCTCCTCGCCATCGTTCTGCCTCCGGTTGCAGTGCTTATGTGCGGGAAGCCATTTCAGGCGGCTCTCAATTTGATCCTGACCCTGTTTTTATGGGTTCCCGGCGTGGTGCACGCTCTTTTCGTGGTGAACAGCCATCTGGCGGACGTGCGGGCTGAGAAGCTGATCGCTGCTGTCAAACAGGACACGATGCGATTTATCAAGGAGTGAGCGCTATCGCGGTATTACCCGCCTCGACAGCGAGCTTATCGCGGTGGCTCACCGCCGTGTGGAGGTGGCCGGCAGGGGAGACGCCAGATGGCAACCGTCTCACCGATCGCACAGGGGTTGTTGTGGATGGGCGCTCCACTGACGCACCGTTTCGACAGTGGACAAGGGGTAATTTGACCTTTGGGCGATCCCCACTCGGCAATACTGGAAAAGACCGGTAAAACTGGATTTCAGCTATTTTCCAGTATTCAAAACTGGATTCCAGAATTACAGTTTTGCCTGATGCGTCCCCCAAGAATCTCAAAGCTGGATCCCCATCGGTCACTCCTCTTCCAACTCTGGAAAACAGGGGTGAGGGTTGCCGATATCAGGCGTATCTTGATAAAAAAGGGGTGCAGTGCCTCCCCTACCGCGATCAAAACTTGGTTCAACTGGAGGATGGAAGCCCAAGAACTCGTGGCAGACAAAGCAAGCATTGGTCACGCGGCACCCCCTACAAAATCCGGAAATGCTCTCCCAGCGAAACCCCGTTCCCTTGGTGTTCTTGATCCGGTCGGAGACGAGGATCAGCAGTGCAGAGTGCGCCGTGCCTTGCGGATTCTTTTCGAGCCAGAATCTGCCGGAGAACCTGAAACGGTCAAAAAATCCGTAGGCCCGCAGGGTTTAGGGGTTCCGCTCAGTGATAATGGTGATCTAGATTTTTCTGCATATGCCCACCAGCTTGGCAAACGACGCGTTCTCAGCTTTGGCGATATGGATTTCGTCCTGCTGGCCATGTGGACGCGGAATTTTCATGAAATCACTCATAGCCAACAGGTTAATGGAAAGCATTACGTGCGGCAGCGGCGTGAACTCATCAGTCTGGCGCGAGAGGTCCGTGATGACATGTTTGCTGCGGTTGGCTGTCTTTGACCGTCTTGCGGTTGCGGTGAGCACGCCGGACTGCTTCCGCGACGCGGCAGACTGGGGTGCTTCCGGCGGCCGATGTTCAGGGCCGGGGCAATCCGGGAATTGTCCACGGTGGCAACTCAAAGGGGGAACCGCCGAACGGGCGGGGGTGCTATATGGGCACCCGGCTCTGCGCCTTCGGAGCAGCCCCCGGAGGGCAAGGGAGGGCTAGAAAAACTGACAATACGCTGCGTATTGGATTGTTTTACGAGCCCTCCTCTTGGCCTAATAAACAAATAATCTTGTTATTTTCTAAATCAGAGCCCACAATACAGGCAATATGCCGAGTGGAAATTCATCACAGCGTCGGGGCTTTCAAATGGCCCGGGTCAACAAAACGATCGACTCGAACGAAGCCGACGATCACCTCGGACGAGAGGAACGATTGCGAAAGGACTCGGTCATACAGACCGAGCGCCACACGAACAAGGTGCGGAAAAAGAAGGGGCTGCCGCCACGTCAGCTTGTTGACCCTGTCATCGGGGAGGGCACGACGGATGATATTCAGAACAATAGAACCATTGTGGACCGCGAGGACACAGAGTTGGTCGCCGGGGGACAACTCATTGTCGGAATTCGCGGATACTCAGCAGTCGTTGGTCGGCATCTGACCGGCGATGAGCTTGTAGCGATTCATCGCCGGCTCCGGCGCGAGCGATCCCGCTTTCGCGAGTTAAATGGCGTAATGGTTGAGGTGGGGGGGCCGCGCAAAGTTTTTTCTGTAAAAAGGCTGATGTTTTTTTCTGAAGGTGGTTGTTTTTGTAGTTTTCGGGTTGGTTTTTGTTAGTTGAGGGAGAGGTAGGTTTTGCCGGTCTCCCAGGTTTCGGAGATTTCGATGAGGACGCCGGTGACGAGCCTTTCCAGGGATTGCTCGCTGGGGAAGAGGCCGACGACACGGGTTCGCTTCTTGATTTGGCCGTTGACGTTTTCGCAGGCATTGGAGGTCCGCAGACGCTTTCTGTGGGCTTCCGGGAAGGCGTAAACGGCGAAGCCTTCTGGCAGGTTCTCCTCGGCCCAGGCGGCGAGTCTAGGCTGAGTTTCGGAGTAGATTTTGACGAAGTCCTTGAGACGTTCCTGGGCGTGGTCAAGATCGTCGGCGTTGAAGATGCCTCTGATGGGGTGCATGACGGCAGAATTATAAAGATCCGATAAGAGGGAGTTTTTCCTTGAAAGTGTCTAGGAGCGAGACATATTCGGCTTATGAATGAAAAAATCGCACAGCAGCGCCGGGATCTCCTACGGGAAATGTCACTCATCGAACGCATGGAATTTGGCTCTTTGGCCGAAGAATACCGGGAGGTGGCGGGGGCCAGCGGGGAGACTGCGCGCAACGGCCCCTATTACAAGCACCAGAAGTGGGAGGAGGGCCGCAACCGCAGCCGCAGAGTTCCTGCCGAAGAGGCCAAGGCGTTGAGGGAGGCCGTGGAGGGGCGCCAGCGTTTCGAATCTCTGAGCGCGGAGTTCGTCGAGCTGACGGTGGCCTCGACCCGCAACGCCGACCACAGTAAAAAAAACTCTGCGAAGTTCTCCAGGAAGCCCGGTGCAGCGAAACGGCAGCCTTCCTGAGCGAGGTGCGTGCCCGTTTGGAAAGCGGGGAGAAACCGCCCATGGACTTCCTGGAGAGCGCCCTGCGCAGCGCTCTTCTCAAGGATGGGGCGCATCTGCTGGAAGATCTCCTCAACGACCCTCTCTACCAAGGGCAGGAGCAGGATGCCCTCCCCGGTGAAAAGTGCTACCGCGACCGGGCCAAGACGGTAGAAACCCTTTTCGGGGAGGTCCGTCTTTTGCGCGATTACTACGTGGCGCAGGATGGCAGCAGCCGCGTTCCGCTGGACAAAAGCCTTGGCCTCATTGAAGGCTACTCTCCGGGGCTGGCTAAAATGATGGCGCGCATTGCCGCGCAGGACAGCTTCGAGGAGGGCAGCAAGGATCTCCTCGCCTATGCGGGCGTAAGGGTCGGGCCAAAAGCCATTGCGCGTATGGCAAAGCTGGTCGCCCCGCAAATGCAGGCCGCCCATGCGGCGGCCAAGCAGGAGCAAAACACGGCGGCGATCCCCGTCATGTATATCGAAGGCGATGGCACGGGGGTTCCCGTGAGGAAAAGCGAAGCGCGGGGCCGAAAAGCCAAGAACGGGGAAGGCGAAGCCAAGACCCGCGAGGTCAAGCTGGGTTGCGTTTTTACGCAGACCTCGCCGGACTCGGAAGGCAAACCCCAGCGGGATCACAACTCCACGACCTATGTGGGAACTCTTCAATGCAGCGAAGACTTCGGCACCCTGCTGCGGCGTGAGGCTTTCGCCAGGGGTTTTGCTTCCGCGCAAAAGATCGTCTATCTCGGCGACGGGGCCGCTTGGGTTTGGGAAGTCGCCCGCATCAACTTCCCCCAAGCCATATGCATCCTGGACTTCTATCATGCAGGCGAACACCTCAGCATGCTTGCCGAGGCCCTCTACTCGGCCGATGCGCCACGGGTGCAATCGCAAGCCAAAATCTGGAGGGCCATGCTCTTGGAGGATCGCCTTCAAGAAGTCCTCTCTCAGGCCCGCGAGGATCTTCCCGACATTCCCGGCCCGCGCGATGCCGCTGAAAAACAGATCGCCTATTTTGAAACAAACAGTTCGCGCATGACCTACGCGACATTCCGCTCACAAGGCCTCTTTATCGGCTCCGGCGTCGTCGAGGCAGGCTGCAAAACCGTCGTCGGAAAGCGGCTCAAAAACTCTGGCATGTTCTGGTCCGTCAAGGGGGCGCAGAACGTCCTGGACCTCCGAACTTTCCTGCTGAGCAACCGATTTGACGACCTCTGGCTCGCCAGAGACCAGAAAGCCGCATGACCCCCGGTAACTTTGGCGTCGTGCGCCCCCTCTGATGTCGGTGGCGACTTTGCTCTTGAGATGCTGCTTGGTGACGTATTCCTGAGCGTTTTGCTGGAGGTGAAACTGGCATCGCTGCCACGGAGTGCCGCTCAATGCGCCTTTAAGGGCCGCTTTGAGGCCGCTGTGGGCATCGGAGGTGACCAGATCCGGAATGCCGATGCCGCGCTCCTTGAGGCCGTTGAGAAAATCGCGCCAATGGACTTCTGCTTCAGAGAGCGCACAACTGACGCCGAGGATCATGCGTTTGCCGTCATCGCGCCGGATTCCGTAAGCAATGAGCGTGGCGCAGTCGCGGACAATCCCATCGATGCGGACCTTGTAGTAGGTGGCATCAAGGGTGACATAGGCGATCGGAGGCAGCGGCCGGGTCCGCCATTTCTCAAACTCGGCGTCGAGTTGCTTGTTGAGATTGGAGACTTGGCCGGAGGAGACTTCGAAGCCGCAGAGATCTTCCATGACTTTGGTAATGCGGCGGGTGCTCACCCCCTCGACATACATGGTGGCGATGGCGGATTTGAGGGCGCGTTCGCTGCGTGATCCCTTCTCCAGCAATGAGGTGCGAAAAATATTTTCGCTTTCTCGGACCTGCGGAACGGCAAGTTCCAAGGAACCGATTCCGGTCTGGAAGGTGCGGGGTTTGAAGCCGTTGGCGTAGCCATTACGATCGACGCCACGCTGATAGGGAGCGGCTCCGATGTGCGTTTCACGTTCGAGCAACATGGCGGCGTTCATGAGGATTTCGGCGATTCTGGGGAGGGCATTTTGAAGGCCATCGTCAAAAAGAAGGTTGATGAGATGATTTTGATGAGTAGTCTGATTTTGTTCGTTCATGGCTGGTGCTGTATTGGTTTTAGCACCTTCAGTGTCCGGCTATGGACGGACGCCTGCAACCCAGGAAAACCGGGAGGAGGTCGGCGCCCCGCCGCACTGGCAGCCGATTCCGCTACGCTCCATCGGCTGCCAGTGCGGCGGACCTTTGCTGCGAAGCGGGCTTTTACAGACAAATCTTTACACTACCTGCGTTTGGCGGAACGAAGAGTTACTGGGCTTATGCGGTATTACTCTCTATTGCAGTTTACGCCCTTTCTGCGGCCATCTTGAATTTCCCATTTTTCCCCCAACATCTGCACGAACGGTTGTTTTTTCCTATTCATCTCACTCTGCTGCCGTGTCTGCTCCTGCTGCCATACTTCGATGCGTTTCTGATGTTCACAGGGCTAATCGGTGTCTACCATTTCCTTTGGCGTTTATGCCTATCCGACAGACAAAAATATGGCTAACGAGCCAGTCCACCTAATCCCGTGCCTGCGGCACTTCTGGCATTTCGCCTGCGAAGCAGGCTCGGATGCCAGAAGCAAGCGGTATAGGTGACTGGGGACGTTAGTAAAGAATATGAAAACCACGCCCTATCTATACATCCCGATCTTCGTAGTTTCTACCGTTCTCGTCTCATGCGATAACAAAGCACCCGAGCCAAATATACAAGCGCCGGAACCTACGCCAATAGTTGCCCCGATTCCTACGCCAATACCAACTGCTACCCCAACTGCTACACCCGAGCCAACACCGCAGGTCAGACTCGCTCCAAGTGGCACATTATACGTGGTCAAGCATTTCTCCGTATCCACGGAAGATGGTCTGCATGGCTTCCCTATTGGCCGTAAAGTAACAATAGCATCGGAAGATGATCTCAATTTCACTGTTACAGACGGAACGATGACAGGAACTGCTCCGAAGTCGTCATTTACTAATGATCTCGATGTTGTAGACAAGTTATCTGTAAAGCAAACTGCCATTGCCGAGTCTCAACAGGCGGCTACTCAGGCGGCAGCGATTCAAAAAAAGGCAGCGGATGAAGCCGCTGCGACTAATGAAAAGATTAAAACGGTTGAAAAGCAGGCTCTATATAAAAGCAATTTGCTCGCGCAACTACCTGTTCTTCGCGCTAGGGAAACTGAGTTGTGGAGCATTCTTAGTCCTCGATATGTTTACAGGGGACACAATAAATCAGGATGGGCCTCTGCAGATGATAATGCACGTGTCGAAGAACTGGGAAGAGTAAAAGGACAGATTAAGCAAGTTGAAGCTGAGTTAAAAAGGCTATCTGCGCCAACTCCCCCGGTGCTTCCACCTGATGTTGCAAGCAAGCTTAGCAAGCTGAACCAACAATGTAACACATTAAAGCAGCAACGAGAGGCCATTAGAAAGCAACGTGACGACTCAATTAAAAGCGGAAATAGCCCGTCATCCGTTGAAAATAAAGATCGAATGAAGCAAATTGAGACATTGAATCCTCCGATTAATGAGTTAGAGCGACAGATAAGACTGATCCAACAAAACAAAATATACTAACGAGCCAGTCGACCTAATCCCTGTCCCTGCGGGACTTTCGGCATACCTCCTGCTGATTCCGCTTCGCGGGCAGGAGGAATGCCGAAAGCGAGCAGGGATAGGTCACTGGGGACGTTGGGCACAGAAATATCGCCTTCCTTGGCGCGATGCTTGCCACCCCTATTAGTTAGTTTATTCGCTTTCATATCATAATACTTTTTTAAGTCAAGGTTTTACTGTCTATATTTGCTCACCCTAGCTTTGGTGCTTGGTTTTATTTATACACTGATTTAAGATTCTTGTTGTCGCCCGAGAGGTTAGAACTCCCGAGCGACATTAACGGCGTGGTAGCTCAATCGGTAGAGCAGCGGATTGTTGAGTCCATTCGAGGAGTGGCTTCAAGTAATCCGCTGGTTGCGGGTTCAAGGCCCGTCCACGCCGCCAAGACTAACAAGAAAAGGAAAAACATAATATGAAGAATAGATTAATTGATAAAGCGGTTGAAATTCTACGATCCGACATGAATTCTTATTTTGAGAAGTGCGCCTCCTTCGCGGCGATCATGGCAATAATTTCGGAACTGAAGATTGTTTGCGACAATAAGCATCAAGATAAAATAACCCAGATTAAGAAAGATGCTTTTGACTGTTTCGTGCCCGAGAAAGAAGACGAGATTTTTGGAACCCGCGTAGTTTCTACGGAAGAGTTGGCAAACAGCATCATTATATTAAAGCTCTGATTTCAATGATTCGAGAGATTTAATGAGTTTCTCCTTACGGGCGTTAAATTTACTTTCTGCTTCACGCTTCTTTTTGCTTTTGAAGAGAGAAGAAATAAGGAATAGATTCAAATTTGAAGTGCGACAAATGGGCCTAGGCCATAGACCTCATTTGGAGTCTTATAACCAAGACGTTTTCTCGGGCGGTCATTGAGCTTGGCAGTGACTGTCTGACATGCACCACG
>Ga0247840_10004145_pt1 | contig 23337 bp, 15 predicted proteins | sample LaCruzMarch2015__FD_192404 | JGI IMG/M metagenome (GOLD analysis project Ga0247840, IMG submission 192404) | Freshwater microbial communities from meromictic Lake La Cruz, Castile-La Mancha, Spain - LaCruzMarch2015_17m | ecosystem: Environmental > Aquatic > Freshwater > Lake | place: Spain... | reverse complement strand
GCGAGCGCAGACCCCGGGTATTGATGAGCACCGTCGGCCGATGCTCCTTCCCCCAAACGGCGATAGCGTCGAGTTGCTCGCTCCCCAGGTCGTGATCGCGCACCTCGACGCTCCATTGCTTCAACAGGCCCTCCGGATCGGTTCGCCCGTCCTCATGACTCAGATGTTCCCGCAATGCCTGCGCCAAGCGGTAGCCCTGCACATAGGGCACATCCTCTTGGTGGTCGTACATGACCTCGGCAGCGAGCGCGCGTAGCTCGGCAAGCGCTGGATCCGGGCCACTGGGTATGGACGCGATATCCGCCAGAATCTGCCGGAACGCCGCGTCATCCAAGGCACCGCCGATCATCCGCGCAGCGGCTTTGAGGCTGTAGGACACCCCATCGGCGGCATCCAGCGGCCGGGGCCAGATTTGTTCGAGCGTTTGCGACGACAGGCCCGTGGCAACCTCCAACCTGCTGCGCCGATCCAGGTCTTCGCGCGCTCGCCAACGCTTCCAGGCCAGCACCGAGCGAGCATCGTCAAGCGTCTCGGTACGCGCCAGGATGCACTCGGCCAGCGATTGCAGGGTGTCCATGGTGTCGGCGAAGTCGAGCTGCCATTCGCGCGCGGCAGTGGCGACGCGCATCCGCAACCCTTCCCGCAGCAGCAGCAAGCCCGGCGGGAAGGCGCCCTTGAGCGATTCGCCCAAATCATGAACGAGCAGGAAGTCCTCCAACCGCCCTTCTTCGGCTTGTGCTTGCCCTTGCGCCAGACTGCGCCGGCGCAGCTTGGCCCGGCCGCGCAGTTCCCCAAGATGCCGCGGTGCCTCAAAGCGGGACGCGAATTCGATCGGATAGGTCTCTTCTTCCTCAAGGTAAGGCCAGGCGACCGCGAGAAATTCCGGCAGGTCGATCCAGCTCCAGCGGATGCCTTGTGGTTGGCCCGCGTCGTCGTACGGGTTGCCCCAGATCAGGGTCGTGTCCACCCAGATTTGTAGGTCACCCCAGGTGCGGCCCACCGGGCCGCCGCTGCCGTAGTCGTCGCGCCAGTGGAGGATACAGCGCAGCGCGCCGGGTTTGCCGAAGACCAACGGGTCGCTCAAGATCGCTTTATCGGCCATTTCTGTTTCAGCCATTTCTTCAAACGGTCACTCTCGTCTACGGCTATGGCCTGGGCCTCGAGCCGGGGCAGAATATCGTCCGGGATATGGCGCGCCGCGACCGGCCAGCCATGCCAAGTCGTGCCGCCATCCGACGTACGTGCCTGATAGACGGCACCGTTATGGTAACTCCAGAGTCGAAACGGGGTATCGGGTTGTCGCGACCTGTACTCCTCGATCGCATCGTCGAAGGTACCGGGTCAGGTCTTGCCTCCTGTCAGGCAAGACGCAAGACCCCATTCCCTGGATCTCTTGAGCGGTTGACCATCCGGGCGGTTCGCTCCGACCCGCCGCGCCCTACGCACTGACGTTCACGGCAAAGCCTTGACAAATCCAAAGAAGCCTGCTCCACTTCGATCGACTCGGAGTCCGAAACGGATCGACGGCTCAGGGTCGCTAGAGATTCATTGCCGCGATCAGGACGCATCGACACGTTTTCCGTACCCTGCGAAATGAATGCGACACTACGGATCCGGGCGAAAGAAGTCGACGATGAGGGCTCGCTCATCGCGGTAGTGGTTTGGGATTTGCCGGAACCGCTACCGCCGTGCACTCATTTGTACAAATACCGACTTTTCTACGGTACGGCGACCGAAGAGCGCGTGCGCTACGACAACGAACGAGGCAAAGGCGATCATCGCCACTTCCGCGGTAACGAAGAAAGCTACAGTTTTTCTACGATCGAGCAACTTCTGGCCGACTTCAGACAAGACATTCAGGCGTGGAGACGTTTATGAAGGCAATTATTGAAGTTGCGCCCCCTGGCTCGATCTTTCGCACCGCCCAACAGCAGTTTGCCGAATCGCGCTCCGGCAAGACGCCTGATTTTCGGCTCAGCTTCGCGTCGGCGAAAATCCTCTTTGCCAACCTCACGCCCGCTCGCCTGGAGCTCTTGGATACGCTTCGGCGCATCGGTCCCTGCACGCTCGCGACGTTGGCGCGGGTCGTGGCAAGCACCGATCCCGATGTCCAGACCGACATTGCGAGTCTCGAGTTCCTTGGGTTAGTGGAACGAGATGACGCCGGTGACTTGACTGTCCCTTACGAGTCGGTAGAAATCATTCTTCCGCTGGCGCAGGTCGCCTGATCGTTGTTGTGCTGATTGCGCGATGCTTGCGTCGCCGAACTTCCGCAGCCGAGATCCGGCGACCGTTTCCTGATTTTTTCCATCCCAGGCGTTGAATTGAGTAAACTGTCATAAGGATTCGTGGTACGTCCCCTGTTTCCCCTCGTGGCTGTTGGCGCGGCAGCGACCGTGCCTCGCCTTCCTGGCCTCCCGCCTCGCGGGCGAAGCGCTCCCATCGTCATGACGCAGGACATATTGGCTTGCTGCCCCAGTTCAGGCCGCATCCCGGATGGCCGCGTGGATCAGGACCTCATCGTAGGGGGCGGACAGGGCGCCGTTGTCGTCAAGCGCCAGGAGTCCCAATTCGACCAGCGCGGCCACGTCGGTCTGTACCTCCAGCGGGTCGCGGTCAAGCCGCTTGGCTAATTGCAGGGCAGCGAGCCCAGGATGGGCGGCGAGGCAGCGCATCAGGTCCATGCGTGCCTCGGTGATGGTGGTAAACAACTCATGCAGACTGCCAAAGGTGACCCTGGGTGCGATGGCCTGCCCGGCCTCGGCGCGGTGCCAGGTCTCGGCGAATGCGCGCAGTGCCGCGGCCGGCTGCATAACGCTGATCTCGATTCGGTTCATTCCCACCTCCAGCCCGCCAGACGGGCGCAATCGTCGCGGAAATCGGCCAGCAATCGTTCCACGGACAGGAAGCGATAATGATTGATGGGCCAAATGGATTTTGTGTGTCGCTTACTCCCAAGGCGCGCGCCGCCACCCGCGGGCTCAGTCAGGCGCTCTGTAATTTAGCGCTGGGCGGACCCTTGCCGGACCAGCACGCCGGGTTCGGAGCCGCGCTCAGAAAGGTGCCCAGAGCGATTTCAAATAGGGTTGCAGCGCATCTTCGTCGGCATCGGACAGTCGGCCCGAATTCTTGATCTGCCAGGCGGCAGTCTCGAAGCTCACGGCGTAATCCTCGTTGAGACGTTTGATGGCGTCCTCAATGGCCTGCCGGCGAGCATCCGTGGTGCGAACGTATGCGAGTTCGGCCTCGGCTGCGCGGCCAGCCGCACCGCGGGGCAGCAGAAACTCGGCGGCGAAAGCGTTAGCGCGTTGCTCCAAGTCCGGTGCTACGCGCCCGCCCAGCACCTCGACCGCAGGCAGCGCACCCTCGGTGTCCACCAACAGGTGACAGATCTCGTGAGCGCAGGTAGAGCGCCTGCCGGTCGGTAGGCGCGAGCGCAGACCCCGGGTATTGATGAGCACCGTCGGCCGATGCTCCTTCCCCCAAACGGCGATAGCGTCGAGTTGCTCGCTCCCCAGGTCGTGATCGCGCACCTCGACGCTCCATTGCTTCAACAGGCCCTCCGGATCGGTTCGCCCGTCCTCATGACTCAGATGTTCCCGCAATGCCTGCGCCAAGCGGTAGCCCTGCACATAGGGCACATCCTCTTGGTGGTCGTACATGACCTCGGCAGCGAGCGCGCGTAGCTCGGCAAGCGCTGGATCCGGGCCACTGGGTATGGACGCGATATCCGCCAGAATCTGCCGGAACGCCGCGTCATCCAAGGCACCGCCGATCATCCGCGCAGCGGCTTTGAGGCTGTAGGACACCCCATCGGCGGCATCCAGCGGCCGGGGCCAGATTTGTTCGAGCGTTTGCGACGACAGGCCCGTGGCAACCTCCAACCTGCTGCGCCGATCCAGGTCTTCGCGCGCTCGCCAACGCTTCCAGGCCAGCACCGAGCGAGCATCGTCAAGCGTCTCGGTACGCGCCAGGATGCACTCGGCCAGCGATTGCAGGGTGTCCATGGTGTCGGCGAAGTCGAGCTGCCATTCGCGCGCGGCAGTGGCGACGCGCATCCGCAACCCTTCCCGCAGCAGCAGCAAGCCCGGCGGGAAGGCGCCCTTGAGCGATTCGCCCAAATCATGAACGAGCAGGAAGTCCTCCAACCGCCCTTCTTCGGCTTGTGCTTGCCCTTGCGCCAGACTGCGCCGGCGCAGCTTGGCCCGGCCGCGCAGTTCCCCAAGATGCCGCGGTGCCTCAAAGCGGGACGCGAATTCGATCGGATAGGTCTCTTCTTCCTCAAGGTAAGGCCAGGCGACCGCGAGAAATTCCGGCAGGTCGATCCAGCTCCAGCGGATGCCTTGTGGCTGGCCCGCGTCGCCGTACGGGTTGCCCCAGATCAGGGTCGTGTCAACCCAGATTTGTAGGTCACCCCAGGTGCGGCCCACCGGGCCGCCGCTGCCGTAGTCGTCGCGCCAGTGGAGGATACAGCGTAGCGCGCCGGGTTTGCCGAAGACCAACGGGTCGCTCAAGATCGCTTTATCGGCCATTTCTGTTTCAGCCATTTCTTCAAACGGTCACTCTCGTCCACGGCTATGGCCTGGGCCTCGAGCCGGCGCAGAATATCGTCCGGGATATGGTGCGCCGCGACCGGCCAACCATGCCAAGTCGTGCCGCCATCCGACGTACGTGCCTGATAGACGGCACCGTCATGGTAACTCCAGAGTCGAAACGGGATATCGGGCTGTCGTGACCTGTACTCCTCGATCGCATTGTCGAGCAGTTCCTGGGCGGCTGCGAGAGAAAAGCCCTTGGGGCATTTACCGACTTCTTCTCCGTACTCGTCGACGATCCGGGCCTCGCGGCCTGTTCCCCGATGCTTCGGTCTGCTCTCGCCCTTGTCGTACTTGTATTTGTGTGGCAGCTCGGCCATCGGAATTCTACGCCGTCGAATATTTCCGTTGCGTGGATGCTACTTCCGTGGGATTCACGGCGGCAACTGTTGGATCGGGTCTCCCAAGCTTATCGTCGATCTTGTATTTCGTTGCGGTACTCTGCCTGTCGCGCCAGCCAGGTGCGATAGACGCTCGCCCATTCACCGAAGTCCAGTGTCCAACGGTCGTCCTCCGGCTCTTCGCCGTTCATATAGGCAGGATAGAAAGTCTCGGAGCGCAGACCATACGTGCGCTCGAAACCGAGCAAATCCTCCTCCAGCGCGTGATTATCCGAAAGAATCTCGAGGTGTTTCATCGCCCGAATCTTCAAAGCTTGAGTGTTGCGGTTGCGCTTGGTCGGCCCATAACCTTTCATGCAGGCTCCAAGGGTTCGGCGGAGCGGCGCCGACCGGTTGCGTTTTCCGGAGGTAGGCGCCGGTCCGAGTCGGCGAGCCCCTCCTGAACCTGCGCGCGCACTTCCCCTAACTTCCGTTCCTGCAAGGCCCGCTTGTGTCGTCAGTCGCGCAGAGCTTCGCGGATGATCTCACTGCTGGAGGCGTACTCGCCGGCCTGCACGGCGCCGCGCACGGCCTGGGCCATCTCGGTGGTCAGTGTGATGTGATACGTTCGATGGTGCTCATGAGTATGAGGTTATCATGGCGGCGTTGCGAGGAGGCCGGCCTTCGGGTGTCCGTTGGGTGGTCGAGAACCTGGACGACCGGTGCTGAGGTGTCCCACGGCCCGGCCGACGTCGTCTCGTGACGACCTGGCCCCGACGCGCCTTAATCTATTTCAGCTTTCCCCCAGAAGTCTCGCGGGGAGTGCTATCAGAAAACGATTTCGTGGTACGTCCCCTATTTCCCAGGGTCTGCTTCTGGTATCTACTTTGTATTAGATGCGCCCGGCCGATAATCCTTTTTGCGAAGTAGATCGCCGCGCTACGGATGTTCGCCGGGCCTTACCGCGCTGAAATTTCCGTTTCGTGAGCAGACCCCTACTTGTCTTCGGGCGCTGACAGGTTGGCCTCCAGGTCCATGCGCTCGTGCAGGACGCGGACAATCTCAATCTGACCGTTGCCGCTCTGACGATAAAAAGCAATGTGCTTTTCAATCTGGTGCTTGCGGTAGCCAGGGCGGATGTCGTCGCAATCTTTCCCCAGCAGCGGATTGTCCGCCAAGGCACGAAAGCCGACGTCCAACAACGTCAGATAACGGGTGCGCTGATCCCGGCCCCAGGTGGCTTGGGTGTAACGACCGATGGCCTTCAAGTCAGCCTTGGCCGCCTCGGTCAGCACAAACCGGGGCATCAGTGCGTACTTTCGCTGTCGAGTTCAGCCAGCAACCCGCTCAGGGAATAGTCGGCCCTGCCGCTGGCTTCACCGTCCGCGAGCGCCTGACGCAAGGTAGACAGTTTCAGTTCGTGTTCTTCCAGAAGCCGTAAACCGGCTCGAATCGCCTCACTGGCCGAGCCGTAGCGACCTTGGGCAACCTGCTCGGTGATGAATTGCTCGAAGTGAGTACCAATGGTCACGCTGGTGTTTTTCTGCATGGGGGCTTGCTGTCTCTGACTGGATATACCACAAAGTAATATTTCTTGGTACTTTATGCAACCATGTGGTTCCGTTACCCTTGGTGTAAAACCTCGTTCTGGGGTCACCGCAGAAAACGAAATATTCGCAACGGCAAGCGGAAGCGCTCCCGCGTAGCCTGAAGCGCAATGCGCGGCCACCCCACGGTCGGCCTGGTTCTTGACCTTGCTGCGTTTGCCGCTGCGTAGCGCCCGAAGAATTAGATACCTTCTCGCAAACCGCGCAGTGGCGCGGCATGGCGGCGGCGTGCGTTTGATACCGATGACTTAGGGGAAGTGTATCAAGGCCGCCCGCGAAACCCCAAAAAATCGCCCAAGAGCGGCCCTCTGGACCCCCGCGGACGCCCGTTTTCGGCCGTTCTGGGAGGGTCCCTGAGACAGAATTAAGCGTTCTGTATCACGGGACACCAAGACGGGGGCGCACCGCGGCGCCGATCCCGGGTAGTAGCGGGCTCTTTCATGGTTGACCCAGACGCGATGCGGTGCTGGCGTGTCCATGTCGCCAAGTCTAAGCTCCACGAAGGTTCAGCTTCTGAGCCTGCGACGGCCGTGTATGGACCCGGCGACCCCAGAGGAGGGCGCGAGGCCGGTGTGATATCCTCAGTTTCGTGAGTAAGATAGAGCGCATTGTGGTCGACACTAACGTCTTCGTGGGCGCTTGCCTCGGTGCCGGGGCGTCCAACGAGGTCGTGGCTGTGTGCTTGCGCGCCGAGGCGATCCCACTCCGAATGTCCCGGACGAAGGCGATAATCACTTGGTGGAACTCGCAATCGCCGGGGGCGCTCAAGCGATCGTTACGCGGAACCTTCGTGACCTGTTGCGGATGGAGCTGCGTTTCCCCACACTCAAGATTCTGACGCCAGAAGGCTTTCTACGAGAGGTACGCCGATGACCGCGCTGACCCTTGATCTGCCCGACGAGAAGCTGCGGCGCCTTAAGGTCATCGCCGAGGCCCGCGGCACCAACATCGCCCAACTCTTCGAGGAGATGTCCACTGCGGTGCTCGCGGAAGCCGATGCCGAGGCCCGGTTTCGCCAGCGTGCACAACGGGGCGCCGGACGAGAGGCGCGCGGCCTGATCTGAGAAACACATTCGGTGGCGTGTTGAACGCCCCCGAATGCCTCCCTATTATGTCCTGGCAGTGAGGCTCTGCGGCTCGCGCCCATGCCAAAGAATGCGACGGCGCGGTATTCCCCCGGTCCCGGGCTATGAAAGGCCGCTACGTTGGTAGGATTGGGAGCGTCCGTTTTAGCCAGGCATTGTGCGAGCGAAATAGCCCAAAAATGAAACTGTGCTTGTTGTGTAGGAAAGAACAGGATCGCCTTGCCACAGCGCATATATTTGCCCGTGGCTTCTTCAATAAGTTACCTGGCAAGACGTGTGTAGAAAGCGTTAGCCTTTCGGATAGCAGCCGAAGGAAACTACCAAGCGCCCTATACGACAACGAGATCATCTGCGATGATTGCGAACACGGCGTCATGGAACCACTCGACAGCTATGCCATAAAGATTGTCCGTGACAGAGAAGGGATGTTTCGCGTCCCACTCCACCCGGAAACGCCTATGAGTTTGCTAGTTTTCGATGGTGTCGACAAACGGATGATTAGGGCCTTCCTTGCTTCGGTTCTCTGGCGGTGCAGTGTCTCAAGACAACCGGAGATTTACGACATCTCCGTCGGGACCGTTTACGAGCGAAGAATCAGAAATGATTTGCTTCACAACGGCGACTTTACCTACGTTGATATGGTTCTTTTCTACCTTGCGCATCCCATGCACGGAGCATTCCTTCTGCCTACTAAGAAACGACTCAAGCCTTTGGATGCTAATAGGGACTGGCAGACGATCAATGGATGGATTATTCAATTCCCCAACATTAGCCTCACCGTCTCGTTGGACAAACGGCCGAATCCCCACCGCGTCTTTCTCTCGCTCGCGCCTGATCTGACAGGAAATGCAGAGGACCTTCTCGCGTCTACATGTCTCAACGCCGATGCAAAAGAGCACCACCTACTGGCATTTGAAACCGAGACACAGGACAATCACATGGAATATATTCTTTCGGCCATACGACGAAGAGGAATGGAGTCGCACAACAAGACTATTCAAGCGAGGCGGTACCGGAGCACCTGATGCGCGTGTCGTGGTGAACGGTTGAGTCCGCTCACGATTCGGGGCAATCGGTGAGCGCCAAGGTCCCTGCGGCAACAATGGAACTGAAGATGGACATATTCCCTCGTTCGGCTTTTGATACGCACCAGAAACAACCTGTCTCAGACGGCCATCTTGCGGACTGCATCATACCTGGTAGCACCCAGAGTTTGCGAACGTGAACCCGCTCGTAGTGCACTTCCTTCCGTCCGTCATTCTTGGCGTGTTTCGCTACGATGACGAGATTTCTTCTATATCAATGTGCCCGCAGGATCAGCGCGAGGAGGCATACGAAACCTTCACTCAAGGAAAATTGCGCTTCTTGCCGCGAAATGTCGAGCCGAGTATTCGGCGGCAAGTGACGGTGGCTGATAATTATCATTCCTTTCAGCAAAGCCAAACTGGGCTTGATCGCGCTATTGGAAAAGGAGTTAAATCCAACAAGCGCGCAGTTGAGTTTTTTGCGCGGCACGTAGGCTATTTTGACAACGCCATTGACGGAAAAAAATTGGCAACAGAAAATCAGTTTGCAAATTCCGAAAATTTCCTGGAAATTCAATTTGTCAAGAAAGTCCTCGCTCCGCTATTAAACGACGCAGGACTGCGCGCCATTCAACCCCAGCGGCAGGTTGGGCCATACCGCCTAGACTTCGCGCTAACGAAAAGCATTGCCCCTAAGCTAGCCATTGAGATTGATGGCTTTGAAAAATTTCAGACTCGGAAGGATTTGGATGGCTTCATAGAGCGACAGAATTATATTACGAGAGAAAAATGGACTCTTTTCCGATACACCTACGCTCAAATTATGGATAGACCGAATGAAGTAATCCGCGATTTGCACTCGATCTTGCGAGGCGTCCCTGAGTATCGTGACTTTCTCGAGATCAGCGTTTCCCAGCACACCATCTTTACCCAGGACGGAACACCCCGCGCGGCAGGATGGGGTTTTGTTGAGATCGTGAATGATTTTTATCGAGTACAAAACTGTTTTGTTCATATCGCGCTCCACAAGTCATCGGCGCCAAAACAGATCAACCTCAGCGATAACTTTTCGTTCGACTTTCCCTTCGTGGCAACCGCGATCAGCGAGCTTTTTAAGTTTCTCGATGCGGTGACTCATCTATTAGATGTAGATTTCGATCTGCCGAATGTTACCGTTCACACAGCCGCCAACTCGTCCTCCGATTCCACGGATATACACTATCGCGTTACGGTAGTCCCGCAGAACACTACGATAGACGAAGTTTTCGATGAAAACGCAGTAAGACGCCTTGTTCACAACGTACCCACTCCTCCAACTCTAGCCGAGTGCGTAAAATTTCGCCCTAATCTCACCGAAGATCTAGATGATGACTGCATCGCCGGACTTGACTATTTCACAGATACGATATTCCGCTATACGTCTGGCACCAAGCCATTTCAAAATCGCGTATTACATCGTATCTTTAATGGCAACGACGTCTTCGGGATTGCGGCAACCGGGAGCGGTAAATCTCTTTGCTTTTGGCTTCCTGCGTTACTCAAGCCGGGCCTGACAATAATAATAGCGCCTCTGCGCTCGCTAATGCGTGACCAACGTCTATCTCTGTTGCGATACGGTATCGCTTGCGCAGAATTTATTAACTCTGATGTTGAGACACCTCTCCATCGACGCTTTCTCGAAGAGGCGAAGCTTGGCTACATCAGACTGCTCTATGTTGCCCCAGAACGACTTCGCATCAAGAGCTTTCTCGACGAACTTCATATCCTACGAGATTTGATCCCAATCAATTTTCTGGCTATTGACGAGGCGCACTGTATTTCTGAGTGGGGTCACGACTTTCGACCATCCTACCTTAAGGTACCCGATCTGCGAGCAGCGCTAATTACAGAAGGTCGGAATCCGCCTCAACTTATTGCGCTGACGGCTACGGCCGGAGAGAAAGTCACGGCTGATATTATTAAGATTCTAAAATTGGAAAAGCAATCTGGAGATGTAGTGCGCGATAAAATCGCGGACAGGAAAAGTTTCAGCTACCAAATCGCTGCGTTTGAGAGCACGGCGAATAAAACCCAAGCCTATCAACAGATTCTCGCCGAGACGATACCAAAAGCCCTAGCGTTTCCTTCACTGGATCAATTGTTGGCGGCGCGAAATGATTACAATGAAAAGTCGCTTGGTATCGTGTTCTGCATCTTTGCTGACCCGCACGGCAGGTCTTCGATAAGAGATGGCATCGCCCATTACCTTTTCGAAACAAAGAATCTGATCGAATCAGGAGAAGTTTACGAAGGGAACGCGAACGGAACGCTGGGTACGCCTGTCTACCAGTTAGAAGCGTTCTCCAAGGGACGGGTAAGAGCGTTTTCCAGCACGCCTCCCAGGCTTTGCCCACGATGCTTTTATTACGGTTTTACGAAATCAGGAGTGATTTTTGATGACCTTGATGAAGAGTCAGATGAAACAGGGAGAAAACCACTGGCGTCGCCTATAGCAAAAGTTGAACCGCAAGTATGCTCTCGTTGCAAAGAGCGGTTTGATGCAGGGGACGCCATTTCCCCAAGTGGTTGGGATATGCTCATCAGGAATAACCAGACCGATTTCAAAAATGGCCGATTTGATGTTCTGGTGGCGACAAAAGGATTCGGTATGGGCATTGATAAGAGTAGTGTCCGTTTTGTTATTCATACTTCCATGTCTGGTGGAATAGAGGCTTGGTACCAGGAAATTGGTCGTGCGGGACGTGACGATGAACGCGCTCACATTGTATTGCTTGTTGAGCCTCCCACCACGGATTGTCGTGAATCGCTTGTGAAATTGCCGATAAAGCAACCACCCTGCGATTACCTGAGCGGGTGCCGATATGGAAAAGAGGCTCTTTGCGATTACGGAAAACAGCACGCGTTCATCAAGAGAAGTTATCCAGGCATAGAACATGATGCACTGCGCGCACTGCGATTACTCGGCAAGATGCTGTTCACGTTGAATGATGGCAGTCAAGGCTGGGCCAAGGTACCGGCTTCCAATGCTCATATTTCTCGTATCGAGCTTTCCCTTCATCGGTTGATGGTGCTGGGTGTTGTAGAAGACTACTGCATTACTTACGGCTGGCCCCCGCACTTTGACGTAAAGATGCACTCGGTGATTCTTGCCGTGGATGATCCTGAACGAAGAGAGGAAATTGAGAACCACCTGCGTGTAGCCCGTAACCGTATTACTCTATCGGTGCCAGCAGTGAAGCTGCGCCCGCTCGATCAGTGTTCGGAGACAATTCTTAAGCTAACAGCCTATCCCTTCCTGTCGTGGTTTTACGGGGCGGTATATCGCGGATTGGGCGTGCTACTAAACGATAGGTACAGCAGGATATTGACGATGCGTTACGATATGCTCTGGGGTCTCTTGGATGTAGTTAGCACAAAGAGTTGTCGTCGTCTTCAAATACTTTCGCCGTTTCAGGATAAAAACTTCCTGCCTAGTGACTATCGATGCGGGTTATGCGATATCTGCAATCCGAGCTTGGAGGGTTTTCCGCAAGTTTGCAATATGCCAGATATGACTAGCAGCAGCGATCTGGACGCAGAATTTGAGAGACTCATCGCCGGACATTCGTTCGAACTGCGGAAAATGGATGAACTGGTTGATGCACTGGCGGCAAACTTTGCTGTAGCGAAATACCGCCGGGCATGGAGCGCTCTTGAAGGAAATCCTACAAACCTCTCGGCGCTGTATTTTGCGGTTCGCTTCTCTCCTTCCCATGAGCTTGCCGGGACGCTCAAGCGCCTGTTACTGACCGCAAATCGGACTTTGGCACTGGGGCAAATGGTTGCCCTGTACAGAAACATTTATCGGCGATTGCGGGGACAGCAGAATCTCCTAAGAGGGTTTCTCACGGTTCTCAATGAGAGCGGGTCCTCCTGTGACGCTCTATCGGGCTGGGAGTTCCTTGCGAAAGAGGCAGCCAAAAAGAGAATAGATGGAAGCGATGCGACTTCTATGATGGGTGAGTGTCTAGAGTTCTTTGTATTTGTGGATCGTGAACTTGCGGACAGCGCTCAGCGTTTGGAAGACAAGGTTCAGTATTTGGAGAACACTCTTTATGCCTGAGATCACCAGTGTTGAGGCTGTCCGAGAAAAGCTGCGCCAGTTTGATGAAATGGTGACCGGTGCAATAGGCGCTGCGGAAGCGCTCGCGCGACTCAAGACCAGGGCCGACGATATTTTGTCGAGCATAAGTGAGCGCTATGAGATTAGCACGGGGTGTCTTAAAGATATCGAAGACAAGGTATCCTTGTTGCGCGAGTTTGAAAACTGTTGGCATGACCTGAGAGGACGGGTCGAAGCCACTCTTGTACAGTCGAATGACGCGCAGGCGACGTTAATGGACCAAGTGTCTTCAGCAATCGCAGGCTTGGGCGCGGAAGTTGCGAGAGCCGAGGGACGAATCAGCGAGGCGAGTGAGGCGGCCTCGGTGCGACATGAGGAGACAATAAGGGAGCTGGACGGTAAGACTCGTGAAAGCGCTGATCGTGCCGAGGAAGCGCGCAATACGGCTGTCCAGAATGCGGACAAAGTGAGTGACTTATTGGTCAATGTGCAAAGCGACCTGCGAGACATGACGGAGAGCGAATCGCGAGCTTTGGAAAGACGTTTAACTGCGGCTTTTGTGGAAAGATTTGATAGTGCAGTGTTTCAACTCGACGCGAAGCTCGCGGAGCACGAGGAGCGCCTGGATCGTCGCATGACGGAATTTCTGATCAAACAGAACGCTCTGATTCAGAATCTTAGCCAGCACGCAGAGAGCTACGAGAGAATAAGTGCAGGACTGAAGGCCACGCTGACAACAGTGACAACCCAGACCGATGTGCTGCAGAAGTCGCTCGCGGATACGAAGATCTTTCTGGGAGCAGTGCAATCAGATGTAATCAGAAGCAGACGAGACTTTGAGGCGCTATTGGAAAAGCTTGCGCAGCTTCCTTTCGTCGGAAAGAACTTCAAGTCTTGAGGCACGAAAAGGCAACAGTTGCGAATGGCACTGAATTAAGCGATCACTCAATAAAGCGGCAGCGTGGGGGCTCGGCTAAGCACGCCGTAAAGGTGTAACAATGGCTTCGCTAGACGCCCGTGCTCGTTCCGCACGGATTCGGCCCGCTCCGAACTTCGTCCAGACGCGTTGTTGTCTGCAAACGCGGGCGGGAGCCCAGGCGAGTCAGCGCAGCCACACCCCGACGGTGAACCCAAGCGCGTCCGGCGGGCGCTCCTCGGGGCGTCGGCACCGGGTCGCCAGCACGAGGGGCCGGTTCTCGCCTCTGGTAGGCGACGGCCCAAATGCCCTCTAGGTCGCACAGTTGGTGTCTCGGGCGCAATGGAACGGAAACCTAGCTAAGGCCCGCCCCACGATTTCCGGCGATTCAGGCCTGTCGTCTCTCTGGGGTATACCCTAACTTGGCGTCAGCCGGACCCTTCAAGTGCGTCAGAATAGGGTGCCTGTCGCGTTTTCTTGACACCCGCCTCGCAAGGTCATAGCTCTTTTCCTGACTATCATTTTCAGAAGTCGCCTGCACTACCTATGATAAGACGAGGAATCTCGAGCCTGACTCCTGGCGAGTCGCGCAAAAAAGATCGAGTGTACGACCAGATAGCCTTTGATGGGCCAACCGGGCGACCAAGGATGTCTCAACCCCCATGATAAACCCGAACCTTGGTACAGGTGACTGCTGAACAACGGGTGTCGGAAGCCCCCTGCACGACGCCCGTCGAGCCCGGCAACCCCGCTGACATCCCCGCAACGCCCCGCCGAGCCCGAACGCCCTAGGCCGGGTGCAGGCACGGCAATCCAAGCCCCGCCGCGCCGTGATTGGCGACGGTCGACCCACCCGCACCCGCCGTGTCACCATGGGCACCCGGCCGCGTTGGCCTGCTCACGTCCATTCAGCTATGCCGAATCCCAAGGACCGTCACGACCGCATCCGCCTGCGCGGGGTGCGGCAGAACAATCTCAAGAACCTGGATCTCGATCTGCCGCTGGGTGAGCTGATCGTGGTGACCGGGGTCTCGGGGTCCGGCAAGTCGTCGCTCGCCTTCGATACGGTCTATGCCGAGGGTCAGCGGCGCTATGTCGAGACCTTCTCGCCCTATGCCCGGCAGTTTCTGGATCGGATGGATCGGCCGGCGGCTGACCGCATCGACGGGATTCCGCCCGCCATCGCCATCGATCAGACCAATCCGGTGCGCACCTCGCGCTCGACCGTGGGGACCATGACCGAGCTCGCCGATTACCTGAAACTGCTGTTCGCGCGGGCCGGGCGGCTGTTCTGCCGGGGCTGCGGGCGGGAGGTACGGCGCGATACGCCCGAGTCGATCTGGGCACAACTCATTGCCGCCGCGCCGACCGACCGGCCGCGGGTGGCGATCTGCTTTGCGGTGCCGGTGCCGGAGTCACTGGGGGCGGCGGCGGTCCGGCAACTGCTGGCTCAGCAAGGCTATGTGCGGCTGCTGGATGAGGACGGCCCGGTGCTGCGGGTGGTCCAGGATCGGCTGCGCCTGACTGAGGACCATCGGGGGCGGGCGCTGGAGGCGATCGAGACGGCCCTGGACCGCGGTCATGGGCGGCTCTTGGTCTATCCGCTCGGTGAGGGCCGGGAGCCGCCGGTGCAGGATGCCGCAGCGCACCGGTTCTCGGCTGACCTGCACTGTCCGGATTGCGATATCAGCTACCGCGATCCGCAGCCCAGCCTGTTCTCGTTCAACTCGCCGCTGGGTGCCTGCGAGACCTGCCGCGGCTTCGGGCGGATCATTGGCATCGACTGGGGACTGGTCATCCCGGACCCCGGCAAGTCGCTGCTCGACGGGGCGATCAAGCCGATCCAGACCGACAGCTATTCCGAGATCCAGGAGGACTTGATGGGCTTCGCCCACCGTCACGGCCTGCCTACCGATGTGCCCTGGCGCGATCTGCCCCAGGCCGACCGCGACTGGGTGATCGAGGGCGAGGGCGAGTGGGAAACCGGGGTTTGGTACGGCATCCGCCGTTTCTTCGCGTGGCTGGAGGGCCGCGCTTACAAGATGCACGTGCGGGTGCTGCTGTCGCGCTATCGCTCGTATGACACCTGCCCGACCTGCGCCGGTGCGCGGCTGAAGGCGGAGGCCCTGGATTGGCGGCTGGTGGCGGCGCCGGCTGTTGGTGGTGACGCGGGCGGCGAGCCTGGCACGCCGCGGCCCCCGGCACTCAACATCCGCGACCTGACGGCGCTGCCCATCGACCGCTGTCTGGCCTATCTCGAGGGGTTGGACCTCCCCGAGGCACTTGATCAAGCCCTGGACCTGGTGCTGACCGAGATGCGCTCCCGTCTGCGCTATCTGTGCGCGGTGGGCCTGCCCTATCTGACCCTGGACCGCCAGTCGCGCACCCTGTCGGGCGGCGAGGTCCAGCGCATCAACCTGACCACGGCGCTCGGCACCTCGCTGGTCAACACGCTGTTCGTTCTGGATGAGCCCAGCATCGGCCTGCATCCCCGCGATCTGGACCGGGTGATCGGGGTGCTGCACCGGCTGCGCGATCAGGGCAACTCGCTCCTGGTGGTCGAGCATGACCCGCAGGTGCTGCGGGCGGCGGATCGGATCATCGATATCGGTCCAGGTCCCGGTGAGCACGGCGGCGAGATCTGTTTTCAGGGCACGCCGGGTGCGCTGCTTGCGGCGGCGGGCTCGTTGACCGGAGACTACCTGGCCGGCCGACGGCGGGTGGCGGAGCCCCGGGCCCCGGCGCCGGTGACCGACGCGACCCCGCGCCTGCGCATCCGCGGTGCCGGTGCACACAATCTCAAGCGTATCGATGTCGCGATCCCGCTGCACCGGCTGGTGGTGGTCACCGGGGTGTCGGGTTCAGGCAAGTCCACGTTGATCGGGGATGTCCTCTATCCGGCCCTGTGTCAGTTGAAGGGCCACCCGACGGAGGTGCCGGGCGCACATGACGGGATCGACGGGGCGGATTTGATCGAGGATGTGACCCTGCTCGACCAGTCCCCGATCGGCCGGACCTCACGTTCCAATCCGGCGAGCTATGTCGGCGCGCTGGATGAACTGCGCAAGCGGTTCGCGGCGCTGCCGCTCGCCAAGGAACGGGGCTATACCGCCGGGACCTTCAGCTTCAACTCGGGTAACGGACGCTGCCCCACCTGCGGCGGCAACGGGTTCGAGCAGGTGGAGATGCAGTTCCTTGCCGATGTCTATCTGCGCTGTCCGGACTGCGACGGGCGCCGCTACCGCCCGGAGGTGCTGGAGGTCCGGCTGCCGCCGCCGGACGGGGCGGGGGGCGCGGCGCTCTCGCTCGCCGACGTGCTGGACCTGACCGCCAGTGAAGCGCTGGCGGCGTTCGCGGACGATGCGCCGCTGGTCCGCGCCCTTGCGCCCCTGACCGCGGTGGGGCTCGGCTATCTGCGCCTGGGTCAGCCGGTACCCACCCTGTCGGGCGGCGAGGCGCAGCGCTTGAAGCTGGCGGGACACTTGGCCAAGACCAGGCGCGGGGCCGGGCGGGGCCGCTCCGGCGCCGGCGGGGGTCTCTTGTTTCTGATGGACGAGCCCACGACCGGGCTCCATCCGGCGGACATCGCGGTGCTGATCGAGGCCCTGCGGCGACTGCTCGAACAGGGGCATTCGCTGGTCGTCATCGAGCACAATCTGGACCTGATTGCGGCGGCCGATTGGCTGATCGATCTGGGACCCGAGGGCGGGGATGGCGGCGGGACTCTGGTCGCCGTCGGCACCCCGGCGGAGGTGGCTGGCCATGCGGGGAGCCATACGGGGCGGGCGCTGTTGCAACTGGAGATGGATGCGGTGCAGGTAACGCCGCGGATCGACAGCGCCGGTGTCCGCGAGGCCCCGATGCCCGCCTATGGGCCGGCGTTCGCGGCGGCTGTCGCGCTTCACCCGCCATTCAGCATGCGCCCCGCGATCGACATTCTCCACGCCCGCGAACACAACCTCAAAGACCTCACGGTCGCCATCCCGCGCGGCCGCTTCACGGTCATCACCGGCGTCTCCGGCAGCGGCAAGAGCACCCTGGCCTTCGACATCCTGTTTGCCGAGGGCCAGCGGCGTTATCTGGAGTCACTCAACGCCTATGCCCGCCAGTTCGTCCAAGCCGCCGCGCGGGCGGATGTGGAAGCGGTGCACGGCATCCCGCCGACGGTCGCCATCGAGCAGCGGGTGAGCCGGGGCGGAGCCAAGAGCACCCTGGGCACCCAGACCGAGATCCATCATTTTCTGCGACTGCTCTATGTGAAACTCGGCACCCAGTATTGCCCGGCGTGCGACATTCCGATCGAGCCCATGACGCGGGAGGCGATCCTGGCGCGCATCCTGCGCGAGCATGGGGGTCAGCGGATCACCCTGATGGCTCCGCTGGTGGTTGCCCGCAAAGGGCTCTACGCCGAGTTGGCCGAGTGGGCGGCCCGCAAGGGATGGACCGTCCTGCGGGTGGACGGCGCGCCGGTGCAGACGCAGGGCTGGCCGCGGTTGGACCGCTTCCGCGAGCATTCCATCGATCTACCGGTCGGCGCGGTGCGCGTCACGCCGCACGCGGAGCCCGACCTGCGGGCGCTGCTCGCGCAGGCCCTGGATTTGGGCAAGGGACTGGTGCGGGTGGTGCGTCTCAACGGGGATTTCTGGGGCGCCGAGACCCCGTATTCGGTCCAGCGCGCCTGCCCCGGCTGTGGCCGCGCCTTCGCGGAGCCGGACCCGCGGCAGTTCAGCTACAACTCCAAGCAGGGCTGGTGTCCGGCCTGCCTCGGGACCGGCCTTGCAATCCCCGACTTCGATGCCGAACAGAGCGGCGCCGAGGACCAATGGCTGGAGCCGCTCGAACAGCATCAAACCTGCGGTCCCTGCCAAGGTGCACGCCTGAACCCCGAGGCCCTTGCGGTGCGTTTTCGCGGTCGTTCCATCGCCGACCTGTCCGCCCTGACCGTGACGGCAGCCACCGGGGTTCTGGACGACCTGGTGCTCGACACGCGCGAGCAGGCCATCGCCCAGGACCTGCTCGGCGAGGTGCGTGAGCGGCTCGCCTTTCTCGCCCACCTGGGGCTGGGCTATTTGACCCTGGACCGGGGAGCACCGACCCTATCCGGCGGCGAAGCGCAGCGTATCCGGCTCGCCGCCCAGCTCGGGTCGAACCTGCAAGGAGTCTGCTATGTGCTGGACGAGCCCAGCATCGGCCTGCATCCGCGGGATAACCGGCTGCTACTCGAGACCCTGACGCGGCTGCGCGATCGGGGCAACACCGTGGTGGTGGTGGAGCACGACGAGGAGACCATCCGCCGTGCCGAGCATGTCATCGACCTGGGACCCGGCGCCGGTGTCCAGGGCGGGTTCGTGGTCGCCCAGGGGACGGCCGCGGACCTGATCGCCGCACCCACCTCGATCACCGGGCGCTATCTGGCGCGGACCCGCGGTCATGGTCTGGGCGAGGCACGTCCGCGCCGGCCGGCTCCGGGCAAGGGCGAATGGCTCGCCATCCGCGGGGCCGGGCTGCATAATCTCAAGGGCTTGGACGTTCGGTTGCCGCTGCGGCGGCTGGTGTGTGTCACCGGAGTCTCGGGCTCGGGCAAGTCCAGCCTGGTGCGCGATGTGCTGGTGCGCAGCCTGCAGGGGCTGTTGGGTGCGGCGGACGAGGGTGCGCGTGGCGGGCGGCGGGCGGCGCGTGCGTCAGGGGCGGGGTCGACGGCAGGGGCTTCGCGGCGGGACGCGGCTCCCACGGGAATGCTCCAAGGCTGCGCCGGGTTGTCGGGCTGGCATGGCCTCAGTCGGGTGCTGGAGGTGGATCAGACCCCCATCGGCAAGACACCGCGCTCCTGCCCGGCGACCTATGTCGGCTTCTGGGACGCCATCCGCAAGCTCTTTGCGGCGACCGCCGAGGCGCGCATCCTGGGTTGGAGTGCGGCGCGCTTTTCATTCAACACGCCGGGCGGACGCTGTCCGGCCTGCGAGGGCCAGGGTGTTCAGCGGCTGGAGATGAGCTTCCTGCCCGATGTGCGTGTGCCCTGCGAGGTCTGCGGCGGCAGCCGCTTCGACCGCGAGACCCGGGAGGTCCGCTATCTGGGGCTCGACATCGGCGCCGTGCTGGCGCTGGACGTGGATCGGGCGGTCGAGGTCTTCGCCGCCCACCCCGCCATCCGGCACCCCCTGACCCTGTTGCAGGACGTCGGGCTCGGCTACCTGAGCCTGGGTCAGCAGAGCCCGACCTTGAGCGGCGGCGAGGCCCAGCGCATCAAGCTGGTCACCGAACTCACCAAGGCCCGTCCGACTACCGACGGCACCCACCCACGTCCGACCCTTTACGTTCTGGACGAACCCACGGTCGGGCTGCACATGGCCGACGTGGAGCGCCTGATCGGCGTGCTGCACCGGCTGGTCGACGCCGGCCACACGGTACTGGCCATCGAGCACGACCTGGACCTGATCGCCGCGGCCGACTGGGTCATCGATCTGGGACCCGAGGGCGGCGAGGCGGGCGGCCGGGTGGTGGCCGAGGGCACGCCGGAGCAGGTCGCAGCAAAGGGCGGCGATCTGCCGACCGCGACGGCGTTGCGGGAGTGGCGTGGAAGCTGACCGCGACAATCAAGGTCGAATTCTCTACAACGCAACATTCTACTCGGATACTCAACCTCATGTTTCTACGCATCCTGCTGCCCCTCCTCCTGTTGATCCCCATCTCATCACCGCGCGCCGCAGCGGACGCGGCCGGCTATCTGGGTGTCCAGGTCTGCGGCGAATGCCACACCAAGGAGCGCGATCTGTGGCGGGATTCCTATCACGACCGGGCCATGAAGGAGCCGACGGCGCAGACCGTACTGGGTGATTTCAATGATGTCGTGTTCACCGCCCACGGGGTGACTTCCCGCTTCTTCAAACGCGACGGGCGTTATTTCGTACATACCGACGGACCGGACGGGACGCTCACCGACTATCCCATTCGCTACACCTTCGGCTGGTATCCGCTCCAGCAATACCTGATCGAATTCCCCGGCGGTCGGCTGCAAGCCCTGGGCATCGCTTGGGACAGCCGTCCTCCAGCGCGCGGCGGCCAGCGTTGGTACCACCTCTATCCCAATGAGCGGATGGACCATACCAACCCGCTGCATTGGACCGGGTTGGACCAGACCTGGAATTATCAATGCGCCGACTGTCATTCAACCGATCTGAAAAAGGGCTACGACGCGCAACGCAACGTCTATGACACCCGGTTCGCCGAGATCAATGTCGCCTGCGAGGCCTGCCACGGACCCGGCGCGCGCCATGTCGACTGGGCCAGGAAGGCGGCGGACGCCAAAGCCTCCGGCAGCGCCCCGCCGGCGAGCGATCCGGCCTTGGGACTCGTGGTGGATCTCAAGGACCGGGACGGCGGCCAATGGCAGATCGATCCGGCGACCGGCAAGCCGATGCGCAGCTTGCCCCGCACCGCCCATACCCAGACCGAAACCTGCGCCCGTTGTCACTCAAGGCGCGGGCGTATCTCGGAGGCACCGCAGCCAGGCGAAGCGCTGAATCAGGGCTTTCGGCTCGCCCTGCTGGAGCCCAACCTATACTTTCCGGACGGTCAGATCAAGGACGAGGTGTTCGACTTCGGCTCCTTTATCCAAAGCCGCATGTACCATCAGGGTGTGGTCTGTTCCGATTGTCATGAGCCCCATAGCCTGAAACCGATGGCTGCCGGCAATGCACTCTGTCTGCGTTGCCACCAGGCCGACCGCTATGATGTTGCGGCGCACCATCATCACGGGGAGAACAGTACGGGCACCGCGTGCATTGCCTGTCACATGACCCAGCGGCTCTATATGGTGGTCGATGAGCGCGCCGATCATAGCCTGCGGGTTCCGCGGCCGGACCTGTCGGCGCAGCTTGGCACCCCCAATGCCTGCAACGGCTGTCATCAGGATAAGGATGCCACCTGGGCCGCGGCGGCCGTGGCGGGCTGGTTCCCGGACCCGGTCAACCGCAAGCCGCACTTCGGCGAAGCCCTGTATGCGGCCGATGTCGGCGCCCCGGACGCGGCCTCCCGCCTGCTGGCCCTGGCCGGTGACCCGAATCAGCCCGGCATCGCGCGGGCGACCGCGTTGGAGCGGCTCCATGACCGTCCAAGTCAGGACGCGCTGCTGACCGTGCGGCGCCTGCTCGGCGACCCTGATGCCCTGGTGCGGGCGGCCGCCGTTCGCTTTCTGGACCTGACCGATCTGCGCACCCGGGTGGAATTGGCCTGGCCCTTGCTGTCCGATCCGGTGCGCACCGTCCGCCTGGAGGCGACCCGCGTCCTGGCGCCCCTGATGACTCAGACCATGGGCGACGCACTGACCCGTGAACTGACCACCGCCCTGGAGGAATACGTGGCGGCGGAGACGGTGAACGCGGATCGGCCGGAGTCGAATTTGAATCTGGGGTCGATCGCCGCCGCGGCGGGTGAACCGGACGTGGCGCAGCGTGCCTATCAGGCGGCCCTGCGGCTCGATCCGCGCTTTGTTCCGGCCTATGCCAACCTGGCGGACCTCTACCGTGCCCAGGGGCAGGAGTCGCAGGCGCAGGCGCAACTGCGTGCCGGACTTGCCGTGTCCCCCGACAGTGCCGACCTGAACCACGCCTTGGGGCTCGCGCTGGTGCGCGCAAAGCGCCTGGACACGGCACTGGAGTCGCTGCGGCGCGCGAGCGACCTGGCGCCCAACAACACCCGCTACGCGTATGTCTATGCAGTTGCCCTGGATGGCGCCGAGCGCACGGCCGAGTCCCTGCCGGTGCTGGAGGCCGCCGCGGCCCGCGACGGCGTGGACAGCGACCTGCTGGTCGCTCTGGTCCAGTACAACGCCAAGTTGGGGCGGCCGCAGGCCGCGGCGGCCTGGCTGGACAAGCTGGCGATCCTGACCCCGGCGGACCCGGCGGTGGAGCAACTGCGAAAGTCGTTGGGACAGTCGCCTGGGGTGGGCTTACCATAGGGCACCGCGAGACATCTATCGCCTTCGGACGTGATAACCGGATGTAGGGGCGGGTTTCAAACCCGCCCCTACACGAAGGTCTGTCTGGACATCAGGTGCGAACGCTCTATCATCCTCAGCCGAATCCGGACCGCGCATGCCGCTTGCCGCACTTCCCCCGATCATTCTCGCCAACTATGAATTGCACGAATGGCGTCACGCCAGCGCGATTCTCGAACGCGATTTCCCGACGGAATGGGACGACATCTGCGATGTGTTGTCCCGCTTTCGTCTGTGCCAGAGCTTCATCGCCTCCGGCGGCGGCAACAAGTCACGGGTCTCCAATTGGATCGATACGGAATTGTACGTCAGACAATGGGTCGAAAAGAAATTCGCCACCTCGGTGGTGGTCGATGGCCGTGCGATCGATAGTCCCACCCATGCGGTGGACTGCTACAAGAATCGGGTGGCGTTGGAGATTGAATGGAACAATAAAGACCCGTTCTTTGACCGCGATCTGAATAATTTCCGTCTGCTGTTCGATCTGCGCGTCATCTCGGTCGGTGTTATCATCACCCGCTGTGATTCGTTACAGGCTATTTTCGCGCAACTCGGCCGCGGGAGTAGCTATGGTGCCTCGACGACACATATGAGCAAACTGCTGCCCAAGATCGAGGGCGGCGGCGGCGGTGGTTGTCCGGTTCTTGTTTTCGGAATAAAAGATACCCTGTATGACACGAATTGTTAGTATT
>Ga0247840_10004142_pt1 | contig 23349 bp, 19 predicted proteins | sample LaCruzMarch2015__FD_192404 | JGI IMG/M metagenome (GOLD analysis project Ga0247840, IMG submission 192404) | Freshwater microbial communities from meromictic Lake La Cruz, Castile-La Mancha, Spain - LaCruzMarch2015_17m | ecosystem: Environmental > Aquatic > Freshwater > Lake | place: Spain... | reverse complement strand
ACGACTGGCTGGAGCGCAATCTCTACAGCCCCTACCGCTGGCAGGGGGTGGCGCTCATGCTGATCCTGGACCTGCTGCTGTTCGGGCTCTATGGGCCGGTGATCTGGGCGGTGCAGATGCTGTGGATCCCTATCCTGGCGGCCGGTGTCATCAACGGGATCGGTCACTACTGGGGTTACCGCAACTTCGAGCCGCCGGACGCGTCCACCAACATCGTGCCCTGGGGCATCCTGATCGGCGGTGAGGAGTTGCACAACAACCACCATGCGTTCCCCAGTTCCGCGCGGCTTTCTTACCAATGGTGGGAGTTCGACATCAGTTGGCTGTACATCCGCACCCTGAGCGCGCTGCGGCTCGCCCGCATCAAGCGGGTCGCGCCGCGGCTGACCATGGTCCCGGGCAAGCTGCTGGTGGATATGGACACCCTGCGGGCCGTGGTGGTCAGCCGCATGTTCGTGTTCGCACGCTACACCAAAGAAGTGTTGGCCCCGGTGTCGCGGGACGAGTTGTGCCGTGACGCGGTGCACTGCCGCCGCCTGATCAGGCGCAACCAGCGCCTGCTCGCACGCGAGGCGAGCCGGCTGGATGCGGCGGCGCGCCAGCGGCTGGATCAGTTGCTGGCCCAGAGCCAGACGCTGGCCACCGTCTATCAGTTCCGCGAGCGGCTGCAGGCGATCTGGCAGCTCAAGACGCCGAGCCAGGAGGTGCTGCTGCGCTCCCTCCAGGACTGGTGTCACCAGGCCGAGGCCACCGGCATCCAGTCACTGGAGCGCTTTGCCAAAAACCTCAAAGGGTTCTCGCTCCAGCCGGCGGGAGCGGCCGTGGCGTAGGCGTAGGATGGGCAGAGCGATAGAGATTGTGAAAGTATTCGCTACGAACCCGAAAATATCGCAACGCCGTAGGTTGGGGTGAGGAACGAACCCCAACATTTCCGCTCTTGCCGGATTCACCGTCCCTCATGCAGCCGCTGGATCATCGCCGTCGTCGACTCGCCGTCAAGATACTCCAGGACGACGATCTCGCCCCCGTTGGCCGTGACGCAGGGACCGCCCGCAATCGCGTCCGGCGCATAGTCGCCGCCCTTGACGATGACATCGGGTAACAGCCGGCAGTACAGACGCTCCGGCGTCGCTTCACTGAACGGCACCACCCAATCGACACTCTTCAGGGCGGCGAGCACGGTCATCCGCCGTTCGAGTGGATTGACCGGCCGGCCGGGGCCTTTCAGCGCCTGCACCGAGGCATCGGCATTGACCGCAACCACCAGCCGGTCGCCGAGTCGGCGCGCCTGATCCAGGTAGGTGACATGACCGGCGTGCAGGAGGTCGAAACAGCCGTTGGTCATAATGATCCGCTCGCCGCGTGAGCGGGCCTGCTCCAGGGCAACGGCCAAGTCGTCTTCGGTCAGGATGCCGAAACCGGTGTCATCGGACGTGCGCAGTGCATGGTTCAATTCGGCTACGGTCGCGGCGGCGGTCCCCAGCTTGCCGACCACGATCCCGGCGGCGGCGTTGGCCAGCACCATCGCCTCCGGCGGCGGCGCCCCGGCGGCCAGCGCCAGGGCCAGGGTCGCGATCACCGTGTCGCCGGCGCCGGTCACATCGAAGACCTCCCGCGCCCGGGCGTGCAGATGCAGCGGCTCCTGATCCTGCCACAACAAGGTCATGCCCTGCTCGCCGCGCGTGATCAGCACGCCGGTCAAGCCGGTCGCCAGACGCAGGCGCTCACCGCGCTCGACCAACTCCGCCTCGGTGGCGCAGCCCCCGACGACGGCCTCGAACTCGGCCCGATTCGGGGTGATCAGGGTCGCGCCCCGGTACTTCGAAAAATCGGTACCCTTGGGGTCGACGATCACGCGCTTGTGCAGCGCCGCGGCCTGTTCGATCAGGGTTCGGGGCGACCCCAGGGTGCCCTTGCCATAATCCGACAAGACGATCAAATCCGCTTGTGCAGCCAGCCGCGCGAAATCGGCCAGGAGCGCGGCTGCATCGACTTCGGCCAGGCCGCCTTCGAAATCCGCGCGCACCAGTTGTTGGTGGTGACTGAGAATGCGCAGCTTGGTCGAGGTCGCGGCGCGGGCGTCCGCATGCAGATGGCAGCCGATACCGGTCCGCTGCAGCAATCGTTTCAGTGTCTCGCCGGGTTCATCGACGCCGATCGCCCCCAGCAGGTCGACCTGTCCGCCGAGTGTCAGGATATTGAGCGCGACGTTGGCGGCGCCGCCCAACCGGTCTTCGGTTGCGGTGACATGCACCACCGGAACTGGCGCCTCCGGCGAAATCCGGGTGGCGCGTCCGGTCCAATAGCGGTCGAGCATGACATCGCCGACCACGAGCACGCGGGCCTTGCTGAACGGGGGTAGCCTGGTCTTCACGAGCGCACCTTGACGCGTAGTCCTAAACTGATAGCGGCGGGTCGCGAAGTATAGCCGCCGGCGGTGCGTCCGGCAGGTCTGGCTTGGAGTCCAAGGCTTCAGCCTTGGCCCGCCGATCCAAGGCTGAAGCCTTGGACTCCAGCCGGCCGGCGCCTCGGCTGGCCGGAACCAGGGTACATCGTCTTCGTACCTGATATTCGGACAAGCCTTATGGTGTAGGGGCGGGTTTAAAACCCGCCCCTACGGCCGGTTATCACGTCAGCTGGCGATTCAGTCCCGCGCCGCCCAAAAAAAACCCCGCTAACGCGGGGTGAATCACCACTGAGAAGACGGAGATCGGACACTGGGGCGGTTGCCTCAGCGATCCGGCCCACGACTGACAGTGTAACAAGCATGAATTGTGCCAGCACTACGCGGAGAGCATCAGACTGTTTTTATAATCAATTTCTTATTGATTATCCTACCACTGCGCACATGCTTGTTCCGCTGTTGGGAACGCACGGTTTGAGCAGCCTTTATGTCGGGTTTGCACCATCGCAGTGCCGCGTCATGGTATCGCCTTCCTACCTGATATCCGGACAGACGCATGTGTAGGGGGGGGGTTAAAACCCGCCCCTAAGTCCGGCGATCACGTCCGACGGCGATAGCCCGACATGGCGGTTTCGCGTCTCGCGGTATCCGCAGGGCCGAACGCTGGGGCTGAATTCCCCCGCGGTCGTTCTCCAACCGGTTTTCGCCGCAACGCAAGGTGGATGGGGGCACTAGCAGCCTGTCGGATTTAGCCCCTAGGATAAATTCATGAGTCAACATAAAGGCTTTTTGTTGCTCCACAATCTAACGTAAGGTGATTTCCGCGAAGAATCCAACCCGTAGGAGCCCGCTTGCGGGCGACGGGTGGGGGCACAATGACGCGATTCCGGCAGGTCACGTCGCCCGCAAGCGGGCTCCTACGAAGCTTGGTTCTTGATAGCGTCTTATTCGGAAATCGCCTAAAGTCCGACAGGCTGCTAGCCCCCGGCTCCCGCCCGTATCACGCCGTGAACATAGGCGAGCTTGTCGATCGCGGGCTGCGGCAGCACGAAGGGGTAAAGATCCTGCTGGCCCATACTGCGGTTGAGGTTGTTGACCGCAAAAGTGAGCGGCAGCCAGTCCTCGATGATCTGCTGAAAGTCGGCGATGGTGTAGGGGTCGAATTCGGGGTCGGCGGTGCGGACACTGCCGTCCGGCAGGCACCATTCCACTTCGATGCCGAAATGGGCGGCCGTCTCCAGGGTGTCGACGATGTGCAGGTAATGCGCCCAGGTCTCGGCCCAGTCTTCCCAGGGGTGGCTGCTCGCGTAAGTCGAAAGATAGCGGTCCTGCCAGTGCGCGGGCGGGCCGGTGCGGTAGTGATCCTCCAGGGCCTCCCCGTAGTCTTGCCGCTCGTCGCCGAACAGGGCGCGGAAGGTCTCCTGGCGCCCGCCCTCACGGATCAGCAGATCCCAGTAATAGTGGCCGATCTCGTGGCGGAAGTGACCGACCAGGGTGCGGTAAGTCTCGTCCATGTCCACCCGGATGCGTTCGCGCCGGACCGGGTCGGCCTCGTCGATATTGAGCGTGATCAGTCCGTCGGCATGGCCGGTCAGCACCGGCTGATCCGGCGGCGCATCCTGGCTGGCGAGGAAGTCGAAGGCGAGCCCATGCGCCGGGTCCTCATCGCGGCTGCGCACCGGCAGGCCCAGACGCAACAGCCCGTAGAAGAGGCGCCGTTTGCCGCGCTCGATGCGATACCACTTTTCCGGATTACCCGGATGGCTCAGGTTGGGAATGGTGCGGTTGGGACGGCAGGCGACACAGCGATCCTCGCCCGATTCCTCCGGGACCATCCAGTTGCAAACATTGTGCTGCACATAATTGCCGCACTTGCGGTAGCGTCGGCCAGCGACCTTCGCGGGCGGTGGTTCGGGTCGGCGGCTGAAGAAGCGCGCCAGCACACCGGGGCGGTGCACCCGGTCACAGGGGGTGATCGGGGTCCAGAAATCCGCAACGTCCTTATCCACCGCGACCAACTGCAGCGCATCGGGCAGGAAGCCCAAGGCGGCACCGCAGTGATTGCAGCGCCAGTTCTCGAAATAGACGGCCTGGCCGCAGGACTGACAGGCAAAGGTGCGCATCGTTGGGGCACTCCGGGGGTTGAGGTGCGCGCAAGGGGCGGATAGGTGTCACTGATCAGTTCAAAAGCGGCGTCCTTGAGAGGCTATAGCTCGCTCATGGCTCCAACCTCCTCCGCCCGTGCGGCAGAATTGCCGCGATCATTGCCCGGTCGGCACCACCGCGACCGAGCCGAACTGACGAAAGTGAACGTCGAAGGCGAACCAGGCGCGGTGGCACCAGGGCCTGGTCTTCGAGGGGCCGTTATGCGGATGCTTGCTCATCTGAAATCCGATCCGCGGCGTCAGTCCATCCACTGGGGACTGCTCGCCCTGATCGTGCCGGGAGTCGCTCGTCGACCTCAATGCCCAAGTGACGGACTGTGCTCTCCAGCTTGGCACGAGTGGGTGGACATCAGACATCGGGTGTCTCCCCCAAGCGATCCTGATAGAGGCGGCACCGGTTCTTGCCTGCCTGCTTTGCCTGATACATCGCTTGATCGGCCTGGCGCAGCAACTGATCGCCATCCACCTCATTGGCCTGCGGATAGAGCGTGATCCCCAAGCTGGCGGTGACCTGCAGTCGCAGGGCGCCCACCCGTACCGGCGCCAGGGCAGTGGCGAGCAGGCGCGTGCTCACCGCCGAGCAGCAGTCGGCCTCGGTCAGATCGACCAGCACGGCGACGAACTCGTCGCCCCCCAGGCGCGCCAGCGTATCGACCGCACGCAGACTCTGCTGCATCCGGTGCGCCACGGCCTGTAACAATTGGTCGCCCACGGCGTGGCCGTGCGCGTCATTGATGGCCTTGAACCCGTCGAGGTCGAGATACACGACCGCGAGCCGTTGGCCGGTGCGCCGGGCGCGTGCCATGGCCTGACCCAGGCGGTCGCTCAGCAGGAGCCGGTTCGGCAACCCGGTCAGGACATCGTGATGCGCCAGGTGCTCGAGTTGATGCTGGTACGTTTTGAGGGCCGAGACATCCCGGGTGGTGCCAATCAGGCGGCGCGGGGTGCCGCTCGGGTTCCGCATCACCTGACCGAGCGAATGGAGCCAATGCAAGGACCCGTCGGGCCAGACCACCCGGTAGACCTTGTCGAAGGCCACCCCCTTGCGCACCGTGCGCCCCAGGCTGGCGAGGCAGCCGTGCCAATCCTGGGGATGAACTACGTCGCGTACCGCGCGGAGCGTTACGCTCCGCTGGGTGGGGGGAAGCCCCAGCAAGGCGGCGTGCCGCTCCGACCAGGCCACCGCCCCGGTCGCGAGGTCGTAATCCCACAGGCCCATCGCGCCGGCCTCCAGAGCGATTTCCAACTGCTGCTTGCTTGCCCGCAGGGCCTGTTCGCGTTGGCGCAACTGCACGTGCAGCCCCACCCGCAGCGCGACCACCGTCGGATCGAGCGGTTTTTGAATGAAATCCACCGCCTCATGCGCCAGCGCCTGGGTTTCAGTCTGCGCATCGGTGCGCGCCGTGATGAAGATGACCGGGATGTCCGCCGTGAGGGGGTCAGCCTTGAGCGCCGCGCACACCGCATAGCCGTCCATCCCCGGCATCATGACATCGAGCAGGATCAAGTCCGGCGCGGGGACGCGGCGCGCCAGGGCGAGGGCATCCGATCCGTTGGTGGCCATTTCGACGGCGAAGTTGAGGTCGAGCGCGGTGGCCAACACCGTCAGGTTGACCGGCTGATCATCCACGATCAAGACGACCGGGCGGGCCTCAGGCATGCGGTTCTCCGGGCGCGGGATCGGCGGCACCGAGCACGGCGAGGAGTCGCTCGGCCGCCGGGTAATCGATCTGGTCGAGCGCCGCGCGCAGGGCCTGGCAGGTGGACTGCGCAGACACCGGGAGGGCGGTCTGCAGTGCCGTGAGCACGGCGGGAGAGACGAACCGCCGTTGCGCCACCAAGGGGCGAAGCGCGCCCAGCAGACGCCCCGCCTCGTCGGGATTCCCCTCGGCATTCGCGGGCTCCGCCGCGCCGGGCACCGGCAGCTGAGCGATCTGCACCAGGGCTTGCGCATGGCACGCGCGCAGGCGCGCCAACGCCTCGGCCCGCTGGGGGGCGTCCGCGTGCAACGCCGCCTCCAGGCATGCGGCCGCCTCCTGGAGCGCGCGCGCCCCCACGGTACCGGCGACCCCTTTGAGACGATGGGCGGCCTGTGCGGCGGCGGCCGGATCGCCGGCCTCTAGGGCCGCGGCGATGGCGTCGGCGTCCCCCCGGACCGACTCGGCGAATTGGTGCAGGAGGGCGCACACGGCGTCCTCGCCTGTCGCGATCTGCCGGAGTCGGCTCAGATCAAAACCGGGAAGTTCGCCCGCGCCCGCCGGTTCCCCGGACGCCTGGGAGAGCTGGGGCGTCCCCTCCACCGGACCCGCCGCCGGGAGCCAGCGGCCCAGCATCGCCGTCAGGGTGTCCAGCGTCACCGGCTTGGGCAGCAGGTCATTGAGTCCCGCGGCGGCGAGGTGCGCCCGCTCCGCCTCGGTCACCCCAGCGGTCAGGGCAATTACCGGCAGCGCATCCCAGGCGGGATTCTCTCGAATGTGCCGGGTGGCCGTCAGCCCGTCCATCACGGGCATCTGGATGTCCATCAGCACCGCATCGAAGGACGCCTCGGCCAGACGCGCCAGGGCCTCGCCACCATGGTTGGCCAGGGTGACCTCAACACCCAGCAGACGCAGCATGTCGCCGATCACCCGCTGGTTGAGCGGCTGGTCCTCAGCCACCAGGATCCGGGTTCCGTCCAGATGGCCGCCCGGGGTGAGCGGGGCCTCGTCCGCCTCGATGAACGCGGCCGCGAGGCCCAGCGTCAGGTTGAGAGTGAAGGTGCTCCCCATCCCAGGCGTGCTGGCCACCGTGAGGGCGCCGCCCATCAGCTCCGCCAGGCGGCGGCTGATGCTCAGACCCAGGCCGGTGCCGCCAAAGCGCCGGGCGATCGAACGGTCGCCCTGGGTGAAAGGTTCGAACAACTGGGCCTGGGTGTCCGCGTCGATCCCAATCCCGGTGTCCGTGACCACCCAGCACAGCCGCGCCCGTGAACCCCCGCCCCCCAGTCGGCTGACCCGCAGATGGATCTGCCCCCGGTCGGTGAACTTGAGGGCATTGCTCAGCAGGTTGGACAGGATCTGTTGCAGCCGCAGGGGGTCGCCCAAGAGCGCGCGGGGTACGTCTGGGTCCACCGCGATCACCAGCGCCAGCCCCTTGCCCACGGCCGTGGGGGCGAAGAGGGAGTGTAACTGCTCCAAGAGCGCCTGGGGGTCGAACGCGACGAGTTCCAGGCTCAGACGCCCGGTATCGAGCTTGGACTGGTCGAGGATGTCGTTGAGGATCCCCAGCAGGGTCTTCGCGGACTGATGCAGGTGCTCCAGGTAGTCCCGGCTCGTCGGGTCCAGGGACTGATGCAGCGCCAGCTCGGCGAGCCCGAGGATGGCGTTCATGGGGGTGCGGATCTCGTGGCTCATGTGGGCCAGGAACTCGGACTTGATCCGCGTCGCCTGCTCGGCCGCCTCTTGGGCCTGTTTGATCGCGGTGATGTCGTAGAGGGTTAACAGATAGAGGCCGGGCGCACGCTGATCGAGCTCGCTCAGAGGAACGATCCCGGCCATGACCTGGCGCTGCATGCCATCCCGACATTGGATGGTCACCGTTATGGGCTCGAGCCGATCCTGGGTCTTCGCCCCGCGCTCCAGAGACTCCTGCCAGACGCGCTCCACCCACTGGCGGCAGTCGGGATCGGGAAAGGCCCGGCGTCGCCACGCGTCGAGGTCGGTCAGCTCATCCAGGGTATAACCGAAGGTGTGCACGAAGGCGGGATTCAGATAGTGGAACCTGCCTGTTTTATCGGCCAGAATCTGCGGAACGGGCGAGCTGTCGATGATGGCGCGTGCGCGTGCCTCGCTCGCGAGTAATGCGGCTTCGGCCTGTCTGCGTTCGGTGATGTCTTCATAGATCCCCAGCAATCCGCATACGGCATGGTCGCAATCCCGGAGCGGGATCTTTGATGTACGCAGCCACATCGTCTGTCCGCTCGGCGTCGTCTGCGGTTCATCATAGGACAGCTTGGGGATACCCGACGCCATGACGGACCGGTCATCGGCCCGATACCGTTCGGCCTGCGCCGCCCAGCCCAGTTGAGAGTCCTCTTTTCCGATGACATCCCGCGGGTACGCCATCCCGGCGTCCGCGGCAAACGCCCGATTGCACCCGAGATAGCGCAGGTTGCGGTCCTTCCAGAACACCCGGATCGGTGCGGTATCGATGATCGTCAGGAGCAGGGTTTGCGCTTCGCTCATGGCGATTTCGGCCTGCTTGCGCCGGGTGATGTCCACATAGGAGATGACCACCCCGAAATCCGGATGGGTGGCGGGCATGGCGCTGACCGAAATCCAGGTGAGACCCTCCTGCTTGACGATCCCCATCTCCACGTCGCGGACGGTCTGCTGCTCCGCCATCGCCCGCACACTCGCGTACTCTTCGGGCGGCATGGGCGTGCCATCGGGGCGGACGATCATCCACTCCGGGCCATCATAGGTACGTTGGAAGTGTGCCTCCCGCGAGAGCCCCAGCAGCGTCTCCGAGGCGGGGTTGCAGTCGATGATCTGACCCGCGCAATCGGTGATGGCGAGGCCCACCGGCAGCAGGTCATAGATAGCGCGCAGCTTGGTCTCGGAGGCTTGCAGCGCGGCGGTGCGAGCGGCCGCGCGTTCCTCCAGTCGTGCACGCTCCGCCTCCAGGGCAGACTGAATCTCCCGCATCTCGGTGAGGTCGTGGAGACTCACCACGATCCCCTGCACCGCTCCCGCGACCCAGAAGGGGGAATGGCGCGCCTCCAGCGTGCGGCGCCGACCGTCCGGAGCGTCGACCTGGAACTCGAAACGCCGGGGCTCACCCGCCAGGCTGGCGTCGAGTTCCGGACCAATGCGGGCATAGAGTGCCTCGTCCACCACCGCGCGCACCGGGTGGCCGTGGAGTGCCTGCGGCGTGACCTGGTAGAAGGTCGCAAACGCGGGGTTGACCACCTGGTAGCACAGGTTCCGATCGACAAGGACGAGCATCTCGCTGGCGGTCTCGACGATCTGCTGGTAGTGGCGCAGGTTCAACTCTGCCGCTTTGCGTGCGGTGATGTCCTCGGTGAAGATGGCAATGCCGCCCACCGGCCCCGCGGCCTCGTACCAGGGGCACACCTCCCACTGGAGCCACTGCACTGAGCCGTCCTGTCGCTCAAACCGATCCTCCGCTGCCCGAATGGTCTCGCCGGCCAGCGCCCGCTGATGGATCACCTTCACGTGGTCCGGAAGCTCGGGAAAGGCGTCATAGTGCGACCGGCCGAGCAAGGCGCGGGCGTCGAGCCCGTAGTCCGCGCACCAGCGCTGACTGGCCGCGAGATAGCGCATCTCGCGGTCGAGCATGGCCAGCGCGGCGGGGGCATGGTCGATCATCAGCCGCAGCCGGGCCTCACTGGCCCGTAAGCGAGCCTCGCTGGCCTGCAACGCCGCAAAGGCGCGTTCCAGCTCTTGTTGCTGCGCCGCCACCTGACGGCGCAGCGCGATCTTCTCGATCCCCTGGGTCACCGCGCGACGCAGGTCCTGCGCGTGAAACCGGCCCTTGGTCAGGAAGTCGTGGGCGCCGTGCTTCATGCAGTCGACGGCGAGGGCGACCTCGGCGTGGCCGGTAAGGACGATCACCGCATAGGCGTCGACCTGGGTCGCGTCCCGCTCGGTGAGGAACTCCAATCCCGTCAGGTCGGGCAGCAGGTAGTCGAGGAGCAGGCAGTCCGGCGGCCGGGCGGCGATCAGGGCGCGTCCCTGCGCACCCGTGGCGGCGGTGAGGACCTGGAAGTCCTCACGCAGGGTACGCTGGAGCGCCTCCGTGTCTTCTGGACTGTCGTCGACGATGAGGACGGTCGGGCGCGGGTCGGTTTCATCGTCCAGCAATACCCCGAGCGCCTGTCCGAGCAGCGCCTCGGGCGCGAGCCCCAGGTACGCCTCGCTGTTGGCGCTTACCTGCACAATGCGCAGCGCGGGCTCGTCCACGACCGGCAGCGCGCCATGGGGCTGGATGGCGCCCGCGGACTGGATCAGCTCGCGGTCGCAGTTGGTGAGGTCGACGTCAATTGTCATGCGCAGATATTACGCCTGAACGAAGACGTTCTGCGGCGAAAATGATGGCACTTCGGCGTGCTCTGAGGGGGTTGCGCACCTTCACCGGCCTCTCGAAATGCCCCAGGTGTGCCCTCCGGGCGTCAGGCAGGCAGCCGAAAATGCGTCAGCTTAGGGTTGATATCTCCGATGTCCGACACGACTGAGGGGTCTTCTTAAGATGTCAATCTGACAAGTTTCCCCAGCCCAAGTTTAACGCGAGATATCATTTATTAATTAATATCAACAGCTGGCATCGAAAGGCTTTTCGTTGCTCCACAATCTAACGTCCGGTGATTTCCGCGAAAAATCCAACCCGTAGGAGCCCGCTTGCGGGCGACGGGTGGGGGCACAATGACGCGATTCCGGCAGGTCACGTCGCCCGCAAGCGGGCTCCTACGGAGCTTGATTCTTGATAGCGTCTTATTCGGAAATCGCCTAAAGTCCGACAGGCTGCCAGATGCCCATCAACCCCGCCGAAGCCCTTAGCACGGAGCGCCTTGCCGCCGGTCGCGTCCCGCCCCAGCCGACACGCCAAGGACCCGGCACGCATCGGTCTTGCGGATTCACAAAAAGGAGCTATAGGTAACGTACGTCATTCTTGACGTCAATCGTTCTCCGGCCAACTCAGCCCGGCGACCCTGGAGGCCCTGTTCGTCGTCCGCGAGCCCCTGGTGCGCGGGATTATGGACGGCATTCGCGCGAGCGCCGCGAGCGGCAACAAGCACCATCCGCCTCGACACCCCGGCGGCTCAGTCGGACTACACGCGGTTCTTTTTCAATGTTCTGCGGGCCGAGGAGGGGCGGTTCCAGGTCATCGACGGTCTGGACAACCTCCCACTCGCCGCGCCGCCGCCCGCGGCGCAGACCGTGCGTCCCTTGGGACTGGAGCGCCTGGATCAGGACGGCCGGCCGGTCTATGCCGGGACCATTCTGTTCGGGACCGGTCTGTTTCGCGCGACCTTGTCCTTGCACCCGCGGTCGGGGCGGGTCGAACTGCTCGTCAACGAGCCCATTGCGGAGGCTCTGCCGATCCGGCGCGAGGGCTTCGATGGCCCCATCCGCTACCTGGCGGAGGCCGGCTCTACGCCTGCCGCGGTCCTCTGACCCTGGTGCCTGCGCGTCCGCGGGGGGGATGGCCTATCTCCGGACGGCCGCGGGCCTGGGTGATCATGGGGCTCTGAGACGGCGACCATGAGCCGCGGCGACCTGCCGCAACGGTTCGCCCGTCGCCAACCGCGTCTCGGCCACCCAAGCTGTTGCGCCCGCTCCAGGCGCGAGCGGCGCGTGACTGCTCTGGCAGCAGCGCACGACGCTAACGCGCCGGGTGGCAAAGCGGCGGCGTCTGGGCTAAATTCCATCGCGGCAGGTTTTTCGGACATGTTTTCCAACTCTCGGTGAGTTTGCATCTCCAAGGGTAAGAAAGTTCGAGGAACCTGCCAACATCATCTTAGGCCGATAGCCCAGCGCTGTACTCGGTCTTTGGCGAAGATGATCTAAGGCCATGCTGGGCGTCGCAACGAGGGATCCGAGATGACCATGAATACCAAGCTCTGCATCACCCGGCATGGCGAGACCAACTGGAATATATTCGGGATACTCCAGGGCTGGATCGATGTGCCGCTGAACGACAAGGGCCGCATACAGGCTCTGGAATTGGCCCAGGCGCTGGCGGGTCAGGGTTTTTCGCGGGTCTGCACCAGCCCGTTGCGACGGTCGGCGGAGACGGCCGAGATCATTGCCGAGGCCTGGGGCATGCCGCCCCCGATGGCCTACGAGGGCCTGAAGGAGCGCAATTTCGGGCTGATCCAGGGCCAGCCCAAGAGCGAACTGGCCGAGAGCCACCCTGGTCTCTACCAGGAAATCCTGCGGCGCAATCCGGCAGCGCATTTCGACGAAGGGGAGTCCGTGGATCATTTCGCCGACCGGGTGATCGCGGCCCTGCATGAGGTTGCGGAACAGCATCCCGGTGAGCAGGTGCTGGTGATCACCCACGGTTGGGTCATGGATGTGATCACGCGTCACATCAGCGGCCTGCCGCGCACGACCGTGCTGGACTTGAAGCGCAAGAACGGCGAGTCGATCTGGCTTGAGCTGACGTCCGCCGCGACCTTTGTCGAAAGCGATGCCGGAAGCGTCCTGGCATCCTGTTGAGCGGTCACACAGTGTGCGTGCTGGTCCGGGTCGCCTGACGGCGCTCCGCGGGAACCGCTGCGTCGCCACATGGTCTCACTGTCGCGGTTCACCGCTGGCCCTCGGTGTTGAGCCTCACTAGAATGATGTTGTTCTTTACAACGGTCCGGAGGACCTGCAATGCGTCCGAAGTTTTCCAAGCGTACCGTCGGCTTCACCCTGGTCGAACTGCTGGTGGTGCTCGCCATCCTGGGTCTTCTGGCCGGGCTGGTGGGGCCTCAGGTCATGAAATTTCTGGGGAGTTCCAAGACCAAGACCGCCAAGCTGCAAATCGAGGACCTGGTTGCGACCATGGATCTCTATCGTCTGGAGACGGGGCGTTACCCGACCGGCGAAGAGGGGCTGGAGGCACTGGTGACCAAGCCGGGCAATGCCGCCAATTGGAACGGCCCCTACCTCAAGAAGGGGGATGTGCCCAAGGACCCCTGGGGCTTCGAGTACCAGTACCGGTTTCCCGGCGAGCACGGCGGAGTCGACATCTGGACCCTGGGTGCCGATAACCGGGAGGGTGGGGAAGCGGAGAACGCGGACGTCAGGAGTTGGGAGTAAGCAGCCGCCAGTCGCATCAGTGATGCGCGTTGACCGTTGGTCGGGCGGCACGGCCGTAGGGCCTCGGGGTTTCACGCTGATCGAACTGGTGGTCGTGCTGGCCGTTGCCGCCTTGCTCATGACGGTGGTCCCGCCCTTGATCTCAGCAGCCTTGCCAGGCGTGGAGCTCAAGGCCGCGGCGCGGCGCACCGCGGCGACCCTGCGGCTCGCCCGCGAGACCGCCATCCGCACGGGCGTGGATACCGTGTTGGTGGTGGATGTGGAAGAGCGGTTGTTGGAACTCCCCGGTTTTCGGACGGTCTCGCTGCCGCGCCGGCTGCGGGTCAAGCTCGACGCGGCGCAACGTGAGATGTTGGATGACCAGCGCGGCGCCATCCGGTTCTTTCCGGACGGCAGTTCCACCGGCGGGGTCATTCTCCTGGCGCGTGGTGACGCACGGGAGGATTCGGGCTTCCAGGTCGGTGTCAACTGGCTGACCGGCCGGGTGCGCACGGCTGCCGTGGGTGGCAAATGATTCGCGGTCGGTCCTGGTCGACGGGACAAGCCGGTTTTTCGCTGCTGGAGGTGCTGGTCGCCTTCGCTATTCTGGCGGTCTCGCTCGGGGTGCTGATGCAGATCTTCTCCCGAGCCACCCAAACCACCATGACCGCGGCTCAGTACAGCCGCGCCGTCTCGCTCGCCGAAGCGCGGCTCGCCGCGGTCGGGAGCGTGATTCCCCTGCAGGCGGGCGTGACCTCCGGCGACCCTGAGGATGGATTTGCCTGGGAGCTGACCATCATCCCGACCCAACTCACTGCCGAGGAGCCGGGATTGCTTGCCGAAGCGCCGATGGTCACGCCCTATCGGGTCACGGCGCTCGTGGTATGGCAAGACGGCGCCCGGACCCGGCGCCTGACGCTGAGCACCCTGCGCCTGGGCGAGCGGGTGGAATAGTGTATGCGTTCCTTCCCCTGATGGGTCAAGGTGCAAGGTCTGACGCCGGACCCCGCCGCGCCCGCGGTTTCACCCTGGTCGAATTGCTGATTGCCCTGGCGATGGTCAGTCTGATCACCGTCCTGCTGTTTTCCGGATTGCGCCTCGGTTCCCGTTCTTGGGACGCCGTGGAGGCTTCCGCTGACCGCACCGGTGCCTTGCGTCTCGCCCATGGCTTTCTCCTGCGCACACTCATCCAGGCACGGGCGGCATCCCTGGTGTTCGATGGTGCCATGCTTCCGGTTTTCGCCGGTGATGCGGAGCGGCTCGAATACGTCGCCCCTTTGTCGGAACATGTCGGTGTGCCTGGACTCTATGTCTTGCGACTGCAAGTGGAAGGCTCGGGAGATCGTCGCAATCTGATCCTGACCCGCTGGCTGATCCATCCGGAGGTACTCGAAGGCACTGATGAGATACCCAAATGGGAACCGCTCAAGGAGGACTCGCAGATGAGCCTCGGGTCAATGCCCCCGGACCAGGATGCGGCCGCGGGGGCCTTCGGCCGCACCCTGCTCCTGGAGGGCGTGGCTGGGCTGGAGTTGAGCTATTTCGGCGCGACGGAGGGCGAGAGCGATCCCGAATGGCACGACGAATGGCTGGAGCAAGCGACGCCCCCGTCGCTGTTGCGCATCCACCTGACCACGAGCGAGCAGACATGGCCGGACTTGATCGTCGCATTGCCCACCCAGCCCCGCTGAGCCGCCCTGTCGGTGCGCGCCGCGGCATCGCCTTGGTGCTGGTCCTCTGGGTCCTGACGCTATTGACTGTGATGGCCGTGGGTATGACTGCGGCGCAGCGCACTGAGACCGCCCTGACCGAGAATCAGATCGCCGACGGCCGTTTCCGCGCGCTGACCGATGCCGCGATCGCCTACACCCTGTTCGGCTTTCTCAACCCGCCGCCCGCGGCACCTGAGGTCGGGTTGGGTGCCGATGAGACGGCGGCACCGGTCTGGCTGCCCAACGGAGCGCCACGGTCCTGGGAGTTCGACGGTACCGCGTTGAGTGTCGCGGTGTTCAACGAGCAGTCGCGGATCAACCTGAATCTGGCGCCGGCGCCGATGCTGGCCGCGCTGTTGATTGCGCTCGGCGTGGAGGATGAGGCGGCCGGCGCAATCGGCGACGCCATTATCGACTGGCGCGACGAGGATGATCTGAAGCAACTGAACGGGGCGGAGGACAGCGATTACGAGGACGACGGACGGGTCGCCGGGGCGAAGGATGCCCCGTTCGTCGCGGTCGAGGAATTGCAGCAGGTGCTGGGGATGACGCGCGAACTTTACCTGCTGTTGGCCCCGGAGTTGACCGTCGATACCGAGGGCGATCAGGTGGAGCAGACCTTCGCGTCGGCGGCGGTGCTGGCCGCCCTGCAAGGTATCTCGCTGGAGGAGGCGCAACTTCAGGTCCAGGAGCGGGACCAGCCAATGCTTCCGGACGGCCAGATAGCACCCGCTGCCAATCGTGGCGGACCGCTTTATCGCATCCAGGTCAGGGAGCAGGGACGGACGGCGAGCGCCCGCGGCATGGAAGCGTTGGTGGAGGTGGCGCCTGGTCAGACGCCGCCCTACCAGGTCCGTTGGCGACGCTTCGGATTGATAACCGCCCCGCCGACGCCGCTCGTGGTCGAAGATGGCGGATGACTGGCGTCGGGCGCAGTCCTCGTCTTACACTGCAACTTCCTTGGCGGCTCCACGGCAAGGCGCGTCGAGCGCAACAAATCCCTTCGATTCCCACCTATGGCACTGATCGACCGTTTACGCAGTATTGGGAGCGGACTCCTGCGCCGCCCATCCGCCGTCGATCTGGGCCTGTCCGGGGAGCCCTTTGTTGCCTGTTTACCGGCGGCCGTGCGGCATTATCTGGCGCAGCGGGATCGGCGCCTGATCGTCTCACCCGATGGCCCGGTCGCGAAACTCTTGCTGGCGACAGGTGAGGCGCAAGCGGTTTTGGGTACGCTGGAGATGACCGGGCGCGACCCGCTGCCCGCGGCCGTTGCCGGGGGCACCCGGGATCAGCACCGACTCACCGTGCTGATGCTCCAGGGCGCCGCGGTGTTGTCCCGCCGCACCTCACTGCCGTCGCAGGTTAGGGACAACCTGGTCCAGGTCTTGCGCGTTGAGTTGGATCGGCTGTCACCCTTCAAGCCGGAGCAGGTCGCGTACGATTATCGGATCGTCAGCGGTGGGCCAGGGGATGCGCGGATTGGGGTCGAACTGGCGTTGGCCCGGCGCGATCTGATCGATGGTTGGCTGAAACGGCTGCGCGAGCTCGGTTCGCCGGTCGATCAGGTGACCTGGGAGGGGGCTTGGCCGCGCGCCAATCTCCTGGCGCCGGCAGAGCGTCCGCGCCGGCGGCAGCCGTTGTTCGATCCCACCAAACTGTTGCTTGTCCTGATCCTGGTGCTGGGTGTCGCGGCGCTGGTGACCCCACTCTGGCAAAAGGGCCAGCGGCTCGAAGTCATCGAGTCGGAAGTGCGTAAGGCGCGAACCCAGGCCGTGCAAGTGGATGAACTGCGCCAGGAACTGGAGCGGGCGAGACGCGGGAGCACGGAGGTCCTGCGCCAGAAACTGGAACAGCCGCGGATGCTTGCGATGTTGCGCGAGCTGACCGATCGGATTCCTAATGACACCTGGGTACAGAGTCTGGAGTACCAGAACAGCGAAGTCCAGCTTCGCGGCGAGTCCGGTCAGGCAACGGCTCTGATCGGACTCTTGGAGGACGCCCCAGGGATCGATGGCGTGTCCTTCCGCTCCCCCGTGACCCAGGTGGCGCGGACCGGCAAAGAGCGTTTCAATCTCGCCTTCACCTACAAGCAGAGCGAGCCCGCGCCATGACTGAGGTTGTCCCGGTGAAGCGCTATTGCGTCGTCGTCTGGGTTGCGGTGATGCTGCTGCTGATGCTGCTGATTGCCACGATTGCGGTACCCTGGTTCGGCCAGGTGCAGCGGTTTGACGAGGGGATCGCCGCGGGCGAGGAGCAACTCCAGCGGTATCGCAGACTGATCGCGACGCTGCCGTCATTGCGGTCGGAGCTGGAGCAGGTCAACGACAATCAGGCGTTCAAAGCCTTCTATTTTGATGCGGCAACCGCGGCCTTGGCGGGCGCGGAGCTGCAGCGCAAGGTCCAGGACATCGTTACCGCCGCCAAGGGTCGGTTGATCAGTACCCAGTTGCTGCCGGAGGAGAAGGAAGAGCAGCCGGCGCGGGTCCGGCTGCGTACCCAGATTCAGGGGTCGACCGAGACCCTGCTTGAAGTTCTCCATCAGGTCGATCAGGCGCGTCCTTTTCTGTTCGTCGACCAGGTCTCGATCCGTTCCTCCGCGCGCCCGGAACAACCCGAGCAGATGGTCCGCGGTCGCCCTGTTCGCCGCCCTCAGGTTGATGAGGCGGGTGAATTGACCATTCGCCTGGACATCTTCGGGTTCGCTCTCGGAGAAAAAACGTGATCAGGAGCGGCTTGTTATTGGTGACCATGATCCTCGCGGGTCTGCTGGTCATCCAGTGGTGGCAATGGCCGCCGCCGCTGCCTCCGCTCGACGGCGAGCAGCCGGACACCGCGGCGGTGAATGGTCCGGACGATCCGGCGAGCGGTCCGCTGGACCAACTCGCCCTGCCCGATTCCAAGGAGGCCTTCGCCAGCGTGGTCGAGCGCCCCCTGTTCCGGCCCCAGCGCAAACCCCCGGACCCGCAGCCCGCGGAGCCCGCGCCCGAGGCGGCCTCCGCCGAGGAAACCTCGCTGGAGGGGGCGGACTTGACCGCGGTCCTGATCTCACCCGGCATCACCATGGCCTGGATCAAAGATCCGAGCGCACCGGACCTCAAGCGTCTGCGGTTGGGTGATGAACATGCGGGCTGGTCGGTCAAGGGCATCCTGGCCGATCGCGTCGTTATGGAACGACAAGGAGAGACGAATGAGTTATTATTGCGCGACTTCGTGCAAACTCAAGCCCCGCCCCCTGCGGTCCCTGTGCCGGCTGCGCCGAATCCAGCGGCGCGTCAGAATCCGGCGGCGCAACGCCCGCCTCGACCGTCCCAACGGGTTCCTCAAAATGCTGCGGCACCAGGCGGAGACCAACGGGTCATGCCGCCAAAAGCGCCCCAACCGAGACCGAATGTACCTCGACCACCACAACGGCCGCAGTAACAGCCGCCTCCGGCGTCCCGGCCTGGCGTTACTTACCCTCATCCTTGTGATGTTGGGTCCGGCGGGCTGCGAGCGCAGCTATTGGGATCCGACCGTCAGGATCGGCGACACCGAGGGTCACCTGACCGATCGCACCAAGCCGGGAACGACTCCATCAGGGGCGCGCACGACTGGACTGGGCGATGAGGGCATCGCCTTGGACGCGGACGACGCGGGCACGAAGAAAGCCGTCGACTCGGTCACCCGCGGGACCGGGACCTTCGTCCGGCGAGTCACGGGCCCAACGGTTGATACCAGTCCCGGCGATGTAACCCTGAACTTTGACGGGACCGATATCCGCGAGGTCGTGAAGGTCATTCTCGGCGACCTACTCCAGGTCAACTATGTCCTGAGCCCGGCGGTGCAGGGCGTCGCCTCATTGCAAACCGGGCGGCCCTTACGTCGAGACCACCTGATCCCCACGCTGGAGACCCTGCTGCGGATGAATAACGCGGCCATGGTCTATAAGGCCGGAACCTATGAGGTGGTCCCGGTGGCCAACGCGGTGCAGGGGAATCTGGTCCCGCAACTCGGCGAGTCGACCCGTGCACTCCCCGAGGGGTACAGCGTGCAAGTCGTCCCCCTGCGGTACATCAGTGCGGATGAAATGAACCGCATCCTCCAGCCGCTGGCCCCGGAGGGCAGTATCATTCGTGTTGATACCCTGCGTAACCTGCTGGTGGTGGCCGGCACCAGCCCCGAGATGGTCAATCTCATCGATACCATCAAGGTGTTCGATGTCGATTGGATGAAAGGGCTGTCGGTGGGGTTCTTCGTCCTCGAATACGCCAAGGCCAATGAGGTCGTGACCCAACTCGAAGGGCTGCTCGCCGACGACTCCGGTAATCCGATGAAGGGCCTGTTCCGCTTTATTCCGGTGGAGTCGTCCAACAGTCTGATGGTGATCTCGCCCCAGGAAAGCTACATTCAACAGGCACGCAACTGGATCGAGCGGTTGGACATGGCGGAGGCGACGGGCAGCGCGGCGCAGCGGCTCTTCGTCTACCGTGTCAAGTACGGCGATGCCGAGAACCTGGCCAATGTTCTGTCCGAGCTGTTCCAGGGCGAAAGCAGTGAGCGTAAGCAATCGGTCGGCGGGGTGGCGCCGGGGATGGGATCATCGAGTATCGGCTCGCGGGCCGTGATTGGTCAGATGGGCAGCAGCCAAACTGGCGGAAGCCAGTTGGGCGGAAGCCAGTCAGGTGGTTTCGGGAATAGTAACCGTAACACCGATGGGGGCGGTCTCTCCGGCGGGTCGGGCGGGTCGGGCGGGATAGGCAACCAGCGCCAAGCGACGGCGCGTACTTTCGAACTGACCTCCGAGGTCAGTGTCGTCGCCGATGCCGTCAACAACTCGATCCTGGTCCGTTCAAGTCCCAGGGACTACAAGAAGATTTTGGACGCGCTCAAGCAGCTTGATATCACCCCGCTCCAGGTGCTGGTGGAGGCAACCATCATCGAGATCAAGCTGGAAGGATCGCTGAGGTACGGTATTTCCTGGAATCTGCTCGCCCACGCCAGCGACGGCTACAAGAGTGACTGGTCGCTGAACGGCCTGCAAAATCGTCAGACCACGACCGGAACGACCGATCCCAACACGGATACGACTGCTATTGACACCATCACGACCCCGCTTGCGCGGCAATTTCCCGGCTTCAATTGGACCATCGTCGCCAATCCATCGCGAATCATTGCCAACCTCAGTGCACTGGCCGGCCAGAATCTGGTCAATGTCCTGTCCTCACCATCAGTGATGGTGATGGATAACAAGACCGCGAGAATCCAGGTCGGTGACCAGGTGCCGGTGGAGACGACCCAGCAGCAGAGCACGATTTCCCCGAATGCCTCGATCGTCAACCAGATCGAGTACAAGGATGCCGGTGTGATTCTTGAGGTAACACCGCGTGTCACCCCTGGGGGTATGGTGCAGATGGACATCAAGCAGAAAGTATCGAAGGTCGCCCAAACCACCAGTTCGAACCTGAACTCACCGACCTTTTCCACCCGCGAGATCGAAAGTCTGGTCGCCGTCCGCTCGAACCAGGCGGTGGTGCTGGGCGGTCTGATCCAGGATGATCGGGAGGAAGGAAAAAATGGCATCCCCGGGCTTTTCGATCTGCCCTACGCCGGCGCACTGTTCGGCGAGCGAAGTAAGAAAGCGACACGTACCGAGTTAGTCGTCATCCTGATGCCCAAGGTCATCACCAGTGACCAGGATGTCGAGGCGGTCAACGCCGACTTTCGGAGTCGGCTGCGGGGGTTGGAGTTCAAGTTTTAGCCGGGCTTCGCCTCTGATCCGGCGCCGCGGGACAGGGCGCCCACCCGTCTTGAGCCGAACGGATAGACGGCCAGGCAACCCTTCATGGCCTACGATACGGGCACCGGCTTCGTGTATTGAAGCAGCCAGCCCGTTGCCTTCTTGCGTGAATCGACCGCCTTCGATGGTCGGGGTGAGAAACCCGTAGAAATCCACGAGCACGCCGACGCCGGGTGCTCGTTGTGCAATATACGTCATCCACATCGTTCACCGCGCGTGCTGTCGCGGGGCCGAAGTCGTCGTCGATGGGGGTTCGGAAGCCGTGGATCGTCAACCACTCCTGTACCCGTACTGGGGTCGCTGGGGCGCTTCGATTTGCCATGCGCCTTTCACGATTTCCAGAGATTCGAGAAGAAGGCATGCCCCGGTTGACACCCCAATGGGAACGGCGCCGCCGATGGACGATCTCCATCGTTGCCCTCGCCGCGGTCTCGAGCGGCTGCAACACCCTGGACCGCATCGCCGCGGGAACGGCTGCCAAGCTGGTCTGTTCCGGGCATTTTTTAGCGCACCGGCCGGTTCGCGATATCATTGATGACGACTTGAATTCCATCGCCTTCCCCAACGTGCTGCTGGTTCGAGGGTTGGATGTCGACAAGCGCGACAGGGGCCAAATCGTTGCCACCAAGGGCAGCGCGAAGCGGCGCGCGGCGTACTACCCCGGTTACGGCTGTACGCTGTTGTCCGACACGGACGACGCGCCGCCGGCTGTCGCGCGGGCACCCGCCGTGCGTTCCCCCTTGCCGGACGCGTCGCGCCGATGGCCTGACGGAGCTTTCGTCGTGCCCGATTTGCCTCTTCCGCGGTCGCTCGCAAGCGCCCTGAACGCGGAATTCGCCCCGCGCGATGCCGCGCCGCGCCGCGCGGTGCGCGCCGTGGTGGTCGTCAAGGGTGGACGCGTGATCGCCGAGCGCTATGCCGACGGGTTCGGTCCGGAGACTCCCCAACTGGGCTGGTCGATGGCGAAGAGCGTGCTTGGGGGACTGGGCGCGCTTGGGACTCCTGCTGCTGCGCGACGGCGCGTGGGAGGGGCGCCAGGTGCTGCCGCGGGGCTGGCGCGATTTCGTGTCGACACTTCCGGATGAATACCGGCAGAGCGATCCCCGCGCTTATGGCGCCCAGGTCTGGCTGCGCGGCGACCCGAGAGAGACGGAACTGGGTGTGCGCTTGTGTAATCTGCCCGACGACGGAATCTATTTCTCCGGACATTGGGGCCAGATCATCGCGATCCTGCCGCAAGACGACCTGGTGATCGTCCGTCTCGGGTGGACCACGCGGGCATCGCGGTGGAACCAGTGCGAATTCCTGGAATCGATCGTGGACGCGGCGCGCGCCATCGATGGACGCTCGCCGCCTTCCGGCGTCTGAACGATCAACGCCGGTTTGCAGCCGGCGCTCAGGGCGCGGTTCCTGGGGTTATTCGGCGAAGATCTCGTTGAAGAACGCCTGCATGCGCTGCCAGGACCGCGCATCGGCCTGGGCGTTGTAGCTGAGGTTCTCCATCCCGAAGGCAGCGGCGTCCGGGTTGGTGAATCCGTGACGCGCGCCGCCGTAGATGTCCATCTCCCAGTTAGCCCGGGCAGCCTCCAGCTTGTCCTTGAAGTGGGCCACTACCTCGGGGGCGACGAAGCTGTCGGCCTGACCATGGGCCACGAGGATCTTCGGCCGGATCTTGCCGCTGACCTCCGCCGGTGCGGCGGGCAGCGAGCCGTGGAAGCTCACCACGCCGTCCAGATCGGCACCGCCATAGGCCATTTGCATCACCGTGCCGCCGCCGAAGCAATAGCCGATGGCGGCCAGCCTGTCCGGATCCGCCAGATCGCTTCCCTTGAGCTGGTCGAGACCGGCGGCGGCCCGTTGGAGCCAGGACTCGGGGTCCACGGTGATCTCCTGCATCCACTCCTTGGCCTGGGACGGCTGGTCGGTGACCTTGCCGTCGCCGTACATGTCGGCGGCGAATGCGACATAGCCGAGCTCGGCGAGCAGGCGGGCGCGCTTCTTCGCATAGTCATTGAGCCCCCACCACTCATGGACCACCAGGACGCCGGGCCGCTTGCCGCTCACCGCGTCGTCCCAGTAGAGATGGCCGGTCAGCTTGGCGCCCTCATCCTCGTAGGCGATGGTCTTGGTTTGGACCTCGGCCTGGACGGCGGTGGCGGCGAGCAGCAGCGAGAGACAAAGTGGCTTGCGCATGGGTTTCGAGCTCCGATGGATGACGTGGCAGTTGGATTTGCGGTAACGCGGCAGCGGGCAGGACGCCCCGTGCAAACGATGGGGCAAGGGCGAGGCGGTTGCAATCGTTCGCTGTTTCGGAAGGGTTCGTCGCTTGCGCATGGCATGGCGACTTGCGCCCCTCGGCTCGTCCCTACTCGGTTGGCTGATCATTCTTGCACGGTGCCGCACCGGCCTGCCCCCGCTCCCAACAGATGCCGTCGGATGCCGGCGCGGGATGCGGAATTCCCAGGCCGTCGAGGCGTGCGACGAAGGTCCGCCAGCGGCG
>Ga0247840_10004140_pt1 | contig 23354 bp, 17 predicted proteins | sample LaCruzMarch2015__FD_192404 | JGI IMG/M metagenome (GOLD analysis project Ga0247840, IMG submission 192404) | Freshwater microbial communities from meromictic Lake La Cruz, Castile-La Mancha, Spain - LaCruzMarch2015_17m | ecosystem: Environmental > Aquatic > Freshwater > Lake | place: Spain... | reverse complement strand
GCTCCTCGGCGGCAAAGGTGCCAACCTCGCAGAAATGACCCGCATCGGTCTCCCCGTGCCTCCCGGGTTCACGATCACCACGGATGTCTGCACCTACTACTACGCAAACAAGCGCACGTATCCGAAAGAGATGCAAGGCCAGGTCGAAGCCGGTGTCCGTAACATGGAAAAGATCATGGGCACGAAGTTCGGTGACTCGAAGGGCTTCCCCCTTCTTTTGGCCGTCCGCTCCGGCGCCCGCGACTCGATGCCGGGCATGATGGACACGATCCTCAACCTCGGCCTCAACGACGAGACGGTTGTGGCGCTGGCCACCGCCACGAAGAACGAGCGTTTTGCGTGGGACTGCTACCGCCGCTTCGTCCAGATGTATGGAGACGTTGTTCTCGGGGTCCAGAAGCGCGAGGGTGAAGACCACGAGCCATTCGAAACGATCATCCACGAGTTCAAGCATGAGAAATACCATGCCGACATCATCGACAGTGAACTCACAGCCGCGGACCAGCAGGAACTCGTCAAGCGGTTCAAGGCTCTCGTCAAGGAGCGCACCGGAAAGAGCTTTCCGGCAAATCCCTGGGACCAGCTCAAAGGAGCGGTCGGAGCCGTCTTCGGTTCCTGGATGAACGACCGCGCAATCGTCTATCGCCGGAAATACAACATCCCGGCCGAATGGGGCACGGCTGTCAACGTGCAGGCGATGGTCTTCGGCAACACCGGCGTCAAATCCGGCTCCGGAGTCGCATTCACCCGCAACCCGGCGAACGGAAACAAGGAATTCTACGGTGAGTTCCTCATCAACGCGCAGGGCGAAGACGTCGTCGCCGGCGTCCGCACGCCCGAACCGGTCGCCCTCCTCAAGAAGCAGCTCCCGAAGTCGTTCGCCGAACTCGAAAAAGTCCGCCAGACGCTCGAGAAGCACTTCAAGGATGTGCAGGACTTCGAATTCACGATCCAGGAAGGCCAGCTGTTCATGCTCCAGACCCGCAACGGAAAGCGCACCGCGATGGCCGCACTCAAGTTCTCGATGGACATGGTCGCCGAGAAGCTCATCGACTGGAAGACCGCGATCCAGCGGAACCCCGCCGACCAGCTGGACCAGCTGCTCGCACCGGTGTTCGACGCCGCCGAGATCAAGAAAGCCAAGCTCCTCGCCAGCGGCCTGCCCGCCGGCCCGGGTGCCGCTTCCGGCAAAATCTACCTGAACGCCGACCGTGCCGCAGCCGCCGAGGAAAAAGGTGAAAAGGTTCTGCTCGTCCGCACCGAAACCTCGCCGGAAGACCTGCGCGGCATGATCGCCGCCGAAGGCATCCTCACGGCCAAGGGCGGAGTCTCCTCGCATGCGGCGCTTGTCGCCCGCCAGATGGGCAAAGTCTGCATCTGCGGCGCCTCCGCGCTTCATATTGACTATGACAAGAAGACCGTGACGGTCGCGGGGGAAACCTTCCACGAAGGCGACTTCCTCTCGATCGACGGCACCGCAGGAACCGTTTACGGCGGCCAGATCGCAACTGCTCCATCCGAGATCATCACCGGACTTCTCCACGGCGACAAGGCCGCGCAGAAGACCGAGAAGTTCAAGAACTTCAAGCAGCTCATGGACTGGTGCTCGAAGGTCACCCGCCTCGAGGTGCGCACGAACGCCGACAATCCGGAGCAGACCGAGAACGCGATCGCGTTCGGCGCGACCGGCATCGGCCTCACCCGCACCGAGCACATGTTCTTCGAAGGCGACCGGATCGACGCGATGCGCGAAATGATCCTGGCCGAGAAGACCACCGAGCGCAAAGATGCCCTTGCGAAGCTCCTCCCGTATCAGCGCGAAGACTTCACCGGGATCTTCAAGGCCCTCAACGGATACCCGGCCACCATCCGCCTGCTCGACCCTCCGCTCCACGAGTTCCTGCCGCACGACCACGGCTCGCAGAACGCCCTGGCGCAAAAGCTCGGCGTGAGCGCAGACAAGATCGCCCAGCGCGTGAAGGACCTGCACGAGTTCAACCCGATGCTCGGCCACCGCGGGTGCCGGCTCGGGGTTTCCTATCCGGAAATCACCGAGATGCAGGCCCGTGCGATCTTCGAGGCGGCGGCAGACGTCACCAAGAAAAAGATCAAGGTCAAGCCCGAGGTCATGATCCCGCTCGTCGGGTTCAAGAAGGAACTCGACCTCCAGGTCGAGATCGTCCACCGCGTGGCAAAGGAAGTCATGGCCGAGAAGAAGGTCAAGTTCGACTACCTCGTCGGCACGATGATCGAAGTTCCGCGCGGTGCCATCACCGCCGATGAAATCGCGCAGACCGCGCAGTTCTTCAGCTTCGGCACGAACGACCTCACCCAGACCGCTCTCGGCATGAGCCGCGACGACATGGGCTCGTTCCTTAACGCCTACACCGAAAACGAAGTCTTCAAGAAGAACCCGTTTGCCACCCTCGACCAGGATGGCGTCGGACAACTCATCAAGATCGCCATCGAAAAAGGCCGCAAGACGAACCCGAAAATCAAACTCGGGATCTGCGGCGAACACGGCGGAGATCCGGACAGCGTGAAATTCTGCCACAAGGTCGGCCTGACCTACGTGAGCTGCTCACCGTTCCGCGTGCCCGTCGCGCGCCTCGCGGCCGCGCAGGCAGTGCTCGAGGAGAAGTAATTTCCCTCCCGTAAAAAGAAGCCGCCTGCGGAGAAATCCCGGGCGGCTTTTTGCTGCACAGATAACGGAGATTACACGTCGGCAGTGAGGGCGGATACCCGTCTGGCGAGATCGCTCGGGCTGAACGGTTTTGTGAGGAACGCCTCGACGTTCAGCCCAGCCGCTTCCTGACGAATCGCCGTCTGGTCGCGCGCGGTAAGCATGATCACTTTGATGTTACCGCCTCCCTCCATGGCCCTGATCCGGCGCAGCGCCTCCACTCCATCCATCCCAGGCATGGAATAATCCAGGAGGACGAGATCCGCCGGCTGGGCCGCGAGCATCTCCAGTGCCTCCGGCCCCGACTTGAGCGCGCAAGTGGTCACCGGAACCGACTTCAATGCAAACTGGAGAAGCCTGAGCATGTGCTCTTCATCATCAACGAGAAGGACGGTCTTGTTCATGGGAATATAAATTTGTTGCGGATGATGGAGGCTTTCAGGATTTTCGGGTGACTACGAGCAGAGTTCGATCATCCCCCGGCGGCGCGTGGTTGGAAAACCGGTCCACAGCGTCCAGCACCCGCCGCACCAGAGAATCCGATCCGCAAGCCGGCTCGCGCGTGACTTCTTTTATCAGTCCGCTCGACTCATAAAACTCACCAGACTTGTCGGAAGCCTCAGTGATCCCGTCGGTGAAGAGCACGAGGACATCGCCGATCGCAAACCCGGCATGGTGGGTTTCGTAAGAAGCCTGGCCGAGGACTCCGATTGGCAGTCCTTGGGATTTCAAAACCGAGGTCGAGGCGCCTGCGTGGCAGAGGATTCCGGTCGGGTGCCCTGCGCTGGCTTCACGGATGGCAGTAGCATCTGGTGAGATCCACGCGCAGGCGACGGTGATGAACATTTCAAGCCGGCGCAGGTCGGTTGCCATGTTCGCGTTCACCATCGTGAGAAGAGCACCGGGGTCGTCGGCCATGTGCGAGAGCGCCCGGATGTTGGTGCGAAGCATGTTGGCGACGAGCGCGGCAGAAACCCCCTTGCCCATCACGTCGGCACACACGATCAGCAGAGCGCCGTCCGGCAACGGAATGAAATCAAAATAATCTCCGCCCGCCTCCAGGGCGGGCCTGCACATCCCGAAAACATCCAGGTGCTCCGAAAACCGGAACTCCTGCGGCATGAGGGACATCTGGATCTCGGCGGCAATCTCCAGTTCGCGCAGCGCCCGCTGCTCGCTCTCCCTGCGCTGTTGGAGTTCGTTGATTGCCGCGACGATTCCGAGGTATTCGCCGACCACACGTGCGACCTGAAGCTGTGCGGCGGTAAAGAACGGCCTGTCGGCCTGCGACTGCGCGAGAACGAGGATCCCTCGACGTTCAGACTTATACAGGATGGGCGCGATAAACGCCGCGTGAAGGATTCCGGCAAGCGGATCCTTCCCGGTGAGCGTGTTCGTCACCGTGATTTCCTCCCCGGTTTGAAAAACTTTGGCTTCGATGCAATCCAGCCCGGAGGGAAGAATCTCCGGCAGTTTCCCAAGCAACGTCCCGACCGATCCCTCCAACTCCAACCCGCTCCCCCGATCCATCCGGACGTAGGCGGCCTCGGCGCTGGTGAGTTCCCTGACGCGATCCAGGGCTAACTTCAGGAATTTGTCCACCTCGCCGGCCCCTGCGAGAAGTTCGCCGAGCCCGATCAGGGCATTGATCATCTCGTAGCTTGCGCCGACCTCTTCGGTCATGGCTGAAAGCACGCTCTCCTGGCTTCCTGGCTCGTAACTCCACTTCTGGAGGCCGAAGGATTTCTTCAGAATCAGAAAGTGAGTCCCCTTCCGGATCTCATGCGAGCAGTTGTCCGTCAGCTGCTCGATCAGGAACCGTCCCCTCCCTCCCTCGGCCAAAGGGTTATCCGGGAGTGAAGCCTCCCCGGCCCATCCTGAAAATGAGGAGGAATCTCCGATGGACACCATGAGCCCTGTGGCGGAAAGCGATGCCTCAAGAGTGACCAGGGGATCGGGTGTCCCGGAGCAACCGTGCTCAATCGCATTGTTGAGTCCCTCTGTCGCCACCAGGTCCAGCTCGAAAAGAAACCGGGAGTCAGAGACCCCGTGGTCGCGGAGGAAACCGAGGAGTTGTCCTGAGATGGCTGCGACATCCGCCAGCTGCGGATTGAGGATTCGAATCGAGCAGGAAACTTCCAGATTCATGAAAGAGGGTTTTTCAGGGCGATCGCAACGGCGGCTTTCATGGCCTGCTGCTGCCCCGCCCCGCCATGTGCTCCGGCCTGATAAACGGCGTGCATCCACTCGTCGGGTTCGACGGGATCGTGACAACCATGCAGATCGGATAGAGCCAGAACTCCTGCCGCGCTGCCCTCCAGAAGCGCTCTCATCTCGGCAGGAAGCGTATTCCAATCAGATTCAGATCTGGGCAGAACACCGACGATCCTTAGATGCCCGGCAGCAACGGCTCCGAGCCAACGGGCACGGCGCACGATGATCGGCCCACGCAACCATGTGGAAAGCTGCAGTGTCTTGCCGCGTGCGAGAAGCACCTGCTTTTCCGAAGATGCATTCCCGGCATTCAGCGCCATCCCCGCCAACACGCAGGGGAACCAGAGGAGCATCGCAAGCATCCTCTCTCCGATGCCCGGCCGGGTTTTATCCTGCCCGATATCGGCAAGGATAAAGTCATCAACGATGTTCACAGCCACTCCCAGCTTCCAGTTAATGAGGAGTCCGCCCTGCGCAACGCTCTGCTCCAGCCGGGTGTGCCGCCCGATGTAGGTATCCTCACACACAACCGCTTCGGATATCTCCACATCGTCATCGATGACAGCCTTGCTGGCCACAAAGACATCCGGCCCGAGCTTGCATCCCCGGCCGACCCGTGTGCGCGGTCCGATCCAGCAGGGAGGCGTCCATACCGTCGAGGGATCGATAACAGCACCGGGCGCCACCCAGATTCCCGGCGAAATTTCCCTGTCGATCTGAAGCCCGGAGGCGTCGCGGGCGGCGAGCGCCCCCCGATGGAGAGAAAACCAGTGCTCCAACAACCGCTGCCCCTCGCCGATGTTCTCCGGTGAGGTGGTTCCGGGAAGCCCATCCATCCGGTGCACCACCCCGCCGGGAGGCGGCTCCCCGGTGACGACCGCGATCTTCTTCGACCAATAATCACCGAGATCCAGCCACCTGCGGATCAGATGTGGCCGGTCGGTTGCACAAACCGTGATCGATTCGGCCCCCTGGTGCAGAGCTTCGTCCAGCCAGTAGGCGAGCAACGGTTTTCCGCAAACCGGCCAGAGCACGAATGGCAATGGGTTTTTCCAGACCGTGTCGATGGCCGCCCAGTCGGGCGCAGCCAGATACCACTCTTTGGCCGTGCTCAATAAGCCCCCTTCCCGAACAGGACCGCCGGAACCGTCATCAGAAGAAGCTTGATATCCGTGAGGATGCTCGTCGACCGGATGTAGTCGATGTCGAGTTTGACCTGTCCGCGGAAATCGATCTCGCTTCGTCCGCTGACCTGCCAGAGGCAAGTGATCCCCGGCTTCGCAAGAAGGCGCTGGCGCTCCTCGGGAAGATAGAGCTCGACCTCCTTCGGCAGCGGTGGCCGGGGCCCCACCAGTGACATGTCTCCGACCAGCACGTTCCAAAACTGTGGGAGCTCGTCGATCGAATACTTCCGGGTGAACCGGCCGACCCGCGTGACGCGCGGGTCGTTCTTCATCTTGAAGATGACGCCGCCCTGCATCTCATTCTGTTCCTCGAGGCGCTTTTTGACCTCCTCGGCATTGGTGACCATCGAACGGAATTTATACATTCCGAAAAGTTTCCCCCGATACCCCACCCTTTGCTGCCGGAAGAAGATGGGACCGCCATCCTCGAGTTTGATCAGCAGGGCGGTGAGCCCGAAGACCGGGCTGCCCGCGATCAAGGCTGCCGATGCCGCACAGACATCGAGAACACGTTTGAGCCCGTAGGAAAACAACAGCACCATCTTCCAGAGGGCGAGCTTGAATCGAATCCGGAAACGCGCACGAAGCCTTCCGCCTCCGCTGGCGGCGCGAATCCAGTAATCCACGGTTTCTTTTTCGTCACGCATGGTTCACTCCTTGACGCCGCAACCCACGCGGGAGTTTTGAATTGCGTTGTTCATCGGAATAGAATAACCACAGCTTATGGAAGAAATTTTCGAAGCACAAGCCGAAGGAAATACTATCCACCTCAAAATCCTGAAGCCCCGTCTGGATGCGGCGAGCGTCGCCAGGTTCAAGGAGCAGATCGCAGGGGTTTGGACCAATGGTTTGACCCGCGCTGACATCGACATGGCCGCCACCGAATTTATCGACAGTTCCGGAATTGGTGCACTTCTCAGCGTCTATCGCCGGCTTCCTGAGAATAGCGCTACGGTTGTCCTGAAAGCGATGCGGCCGCAGGTTCAGGCGGTCATCGAGCTTCTCCGGCTGCACCGCATCTTCCAGATCGAAGGCTGAGGGCGAAGCCGGGCTATCAGAGCAACTCTCGGACGATTGCCCTGAAACGCTCCAACTCATCCCCCTGAAGTTCGATCTCCCGTTCGCGGACAGTTCCTCCGCAACCACACTTCTTCCTGAGACGGCTCGCGAGTTCCTCAATATCCGCCTCAGGAAATGCGGGGTCAAAACCGGATACCACCACAACCGTCTTTCCGCTCCGGCGGGCTTTTTCTCTGCGGAAGACAAGTTTGCCGGCTGGGCGCTTAACCGGTTCCGGAGGCGCTTCCGAGGGGCCATCCGGAAGCCCTTGCAAATTCAACCCGGCGAACGGCGACTGCAAGGCCTGCTGCTGCCCCGACACAGGAACGCGCTGTTTCATGGTTCGACCCCCAGGAGCGCCGCCCCAAAGACTCCCGCACTATCACCGAGATGCGGGCGGAGAATCCGCGTGCGGAGTTCCCGGTTGAAGACATGGCGGCGGATGCACTCCCGGGTTTCCCCGTTGTAAAGTTCTTCGACATTTCCAACCCCGCCCCCGATGACAATCGCGTCGGGATCGATGATGTTGATCACCGCCGCAATCGCCTCACCGAATTTTTCCTGAAGGCGGTGGATGATTGCGGCTGCCGCTGTTTCCCCCGCCCTTGCCCGCAAGACAATTTCCGGAAGCCGGATCCCAACGCCCCCACCCTCCCGGTAATCCCGCTCAAGTGAGGGGCCGGCGAGGACCGTCTCGACGCACCCGCTACGGCCGCAGTAGCACGGATGCGATTCTCCCGCAATGGGATTGTGCCCCCATTCGCCGGCGATGCCGTGCCTTCCATTGAGAATTTTTCCACGCACCACAATGCCTCCTCCGACACCCGTTCCAAGGATCAGCCCCATGACCACCTCCGCCCCCGCGGCAGCTCCCATTGTGGCTTCTGCAAGCGCGAAACAATTGGCGTCATTCGCGGTGCGCACCAGGCTCCCCACCGCCGCTTCAATGTCCTCCTGCAGCGGACGGCCGTTCAGGCAGGTTGTATTCGAGTTTTTCAACGTCCCGGTATCGGGCTCAAGGGCGCCCGGTGTGCCGATCCCGATGACCGGCGGGCATTTCTGACCGGACGCACACTCCAGATCCCGGATCACCCCGGCGATCTGCGAAATCACGTGGTCATAGCCGTTCGCCGCGCCAGTCTCCCTTCGGAGACGATACAAGGCGGATTGCGGGCGGTCCGCATCCAAAATGGTTCCCTCGATTTTTGTTCCTCCGAGGTCGATTCCCCAGAGCAGCCGGCTCACACGGAAACCCGCATGGGCATGATCACGTAGAGGAACGGGGACTGGATTTTCACGACCCCGGGACTCATCTCGTCGATCAGCTCGAGGAAAACCTCGTCGTTCGGAAGATTCCGGAGCGGATCCATGAGAAACTCCGGATTGAATGCGATCGAGAGGTCCTTGCCCTTGTAGTTGATCGCCATGGATTCCTTCGCCTCACCGACCTCCGGCGTGTTGGCCGTGATATCGAGGTTGTTTTTAGTGAAGTTCAGCCGCACGGAACTTGTCTTGTCGCTGCTGAGAAGCGAAACGCGCCGGACGCATGTCAGAAAAGCCTCGCGCTCGAGCGAGATCCGCTCCTTGGCTTCTGCCGGGATGACCTGGCGGTAGTTCGGGTAGTTTCCCTCGACGAGCTTGGATGCAAGCTGGGCACCATTGAGTTCGTAAGAAGCAAGGTTGTCGGAGGTTGAGATGGTCACATCCCCCTCTTCGCCCAGCAAGCGCTGGAGCTCGGTAACCGCTTTGGTGGGCAGGATGAAATCCCGCTCGTGGCTCTTCGGAAATTCGATATCGCTGTCAAAAAGTGCCAGCCGGCGGCCATCGGTCGCCACCAGCGTGAGCTTGTTGTCCGAGAGCGAAAATAAAATTCCATTCAGGACATAGCGGGTCTCGTCGGAGGAAATGGCATAGGACGTTTTCCGCAGGCCGTCCTTGAGTTCGCCCTGTTTGAGGGTGAACGATTTTGGCTCCCCAAACGAGGGAAACGTCGGAAATTCCTCCTGTGGAAGACCGTAGATTTTGAAGAAGCTTGCGCCACAGCGGATCGTCGCGGCATTTTTCGCATCGACTTCGATCACGACTTCCGAGCTCGGGAGTTCCCTCACGATCGCCGCGAGGCGGCGGGCCGGAAGGGTCGTCGCGCCGGATCGCTCGACCTTCGCCTCGATCGTGCAGCGAATGCTGACCTCAAGATCGGTGGTGGTGAGTCGAAGACCGGAATCAGTCGCTTCGAGGAGCGCGTTGGAGAGAACGGGGAGCGTCGCGCGATTGCTGACCACGTTTTGAATTCGCTGCAAACCTTCGAGGAGGGCTTCTTTGGTGACCGCTAGCTTCATGGTAAAACGTAGTGTTTATGAGCAGGCGCGACAGATGTCAAACCGCATGTTGCACGGAGAAGAAAGAAAAGCATACGGCCTTAAGCCCCCCCCGCTCCGGGTTCCACAGTCTCGACAAAATGCGCGCCAAACATTTTCTCCACCTCCTCAAACCGCTCCTGGGTGATGACCCGCCTGGTCGCGGTCGCAAAGCAGTTCAACAGCACGACCGCATTGAGCGAGGCATCCCTCTCCACAAACGTGGTCAAGCGCTTTACAAACGACTGGTTGACCGTGTGCACGCCGTCAAAAAATGTCGTGAATTCCGTAAGATCCCAGTCCGGGACAAGCCCCTTTCGGTTTCGGAAATATTGCGCCATCAGATACATCGAAATCGACCGGTAGACACTTTCCTCGGTTGTGGCGAACGGAAGGTGGGTCAAAACCATGGGACGCAACTTGTCCATGATCGGGCAACCGCTGGTGACCATGTAGATGCCGATCAGCGAGCCGACGGCATGCGTGTTCCTCGCCCTCGTCGAGAACTTCCGGGCCTGGGTGATCACCTCGACATCGGACTCCTCATACGAAAACACAGCGTTGAATGCCTCAACCACCCCGACGAGGTTCACCGCGATCGGGCAGCGCGTATGCGTTTCCGCATCCAGCGGGCAGTTCGGGCAACGCTCGTGGGACAACTCAGTCCATACCGGGAGGTCGGAGGGAACCGATGTTTTGTGAAGCCGCAGCTCCGGTCGCTCGAGCTGCAGGTGAAATTCCTTCAGCTCGCCATCAGGAAAGGAAAACCGGTAGGTGATCGGATAGAGTTCCTCGTTCACTGCCCTCATTTCTCACAACCTGCTTCCTCTTCGTAAAGGAGAATATTTTCGCTTGATCCCCTCAGTTGAACGCGCCTATTGTCATCGGCCCTGCAATTCCTGAGTAGCTCAGTGGTAGAGCGGTCGGCTGTTAACCGATTGGTCGTAGGTTCGAGTCCTACCTCAGGAGCCATGCCATGCATGGCGAGTCGCGTCACGCGACAATCCTACCAGACAAGAACGCAGTTCGACCGCCCGCGCGAGAGCGCCCCCCAAAGAAGTGCGAAGCACACCAACTCGCAGAGCCCGCCGGAGGCGGGATAACCATACCTCAGCAGCCAAACCAGCGAAGTCGGCGATGTGCAATAGCTCCCCAGAAAAACGCCCTGGAAATCTCCCAACAACCCTTACGCGACCAGGTGGGCCCGGACCACGATTCCATCAGGCTCGCGCTTATTCGAACCCCTTCCAATGAAATCATCAATCCCCCTCATCCTGTCACTAGCCGCCGTCCTCTCCGCCCCTGCGGCGGAGCAGGCCCCCCTCCGGGACAAGACCCTCGTCGCTTGGGTCACGCCCGCCAACCTGACCCAGCGCGGCGGCAGCGTGTTGACGATCGAGGATGGGGAAGGTCACTTCGACGGTATCGTCTTCGGCGAAGTGGCTCCTGAAAAATGGATGGCCGGAAGCGACGGCTTCCAACGCACCGAAATGCGGCAGGACGCCTGGCCGAACGAAACGGCGAATGACACGACCTTCGTGCAGATCGCCATCGTCTACTCCGGCAACGAGATCATCACCTATCGCGATGGAGCGGAATACTCGCGCCACACGATCAAGGAGCCGCTGACATTCGGGTTAGACAGCACTGTCGTCATCGGTCCGAGGTTTTCGGGAGGAAGCGACTTTTTTTCCGGGGCGATCGACGATGCACGGATCTACGACCGCGCGCTGACGGCGGGGCAGATCGCCGCGTTGAAGCCGAATGTGCCATCCGAGCCCAGGCCATGGGCGTGGTGGACGTTCGACGACGAGGTCTGTAACGACCGGATGGAGAATTTTGCGGACACGCGGCTCACGCCCGGAGCGGAGGTCGTAGACGGAAAGCTTTGTCTGGATGGCGCCGGCGGTTCCCTTCGTGCGGTGCATCCCGCGAATCTCCCGGAGAGATCCGAGGCGGACTCCCCGACCGCCGCCCACGCAAGCCCGACGGCCTTTCTTTATGAGCCTTCAGCAGGCATCGCGGGCGACGTCATTCCCTATTTTGCTGAAGGGAAATTTCACATTCTTTACATGCTCGTGAACAAGGGAGCCGAACACCCCGGCGGGGAATGTGTCGAGTGGCATCAGCTGACCACGCGCGATTTCGTCTCATTCGAAGACGCGGGGGTAGCGCTTCCCCGGGGCGCGACCGGGGAAGCGGAGGATCTCGACATTTGGACCGGCTCGGTTGTCGTCAAGGACGGGGTTTCACATGCGTTCTACACCGGGCACAATGCCTCGTTTCTCAAGCAGGGAAAACCGGACCAGGTGATCCTGAGGGCTGTCAGCCGCGATGGGGTCCACTGGACCAAAGAGCCCGGTTTCCGGTTCACTCCAGAGGGTCATGCGAGCTATCACTATCTGGCGACGCCGCAGAGCAAGGTCCCGGGAGCATGCCGGGATCCGTTTGTCTTCTGGAATCCGGAGGGCAAGGAATACGGCATGCTGTTCATGGCCTCGCCAGAGGGCGGCGGATTGGCCTACGCGGGAAGCGATGACCTCGATCACTGGCGGCTGGACGAACCATTCCCCGTCGGAAAACGCTTCGGCGGCTACGAGTGCCCGGATCTCTTCCGCATCGGGAACCTCTGGTATTTGCTCTTCTCGACCTTCGATCAAAACCCCGGCTGGGCGACGCGTTACCTTTCCTCTCCGAGTCTTCAAGGGCCGTGGAAATCTCCGGCGGATAATTTCCTCGACGGGGGCAGCCTGTATGCAGCGAAGACAGTCAGCGATGGGAAACGCCGGTTCCTTTGCGGGACTCTCACTTCCCGCAAGGATAAGCGCGATGACGGAGAGAATGCGTGGGGCGGGCGGCTGCTCATGTACGAGCTCATGGAGTTGGAGCCCGGGAAACTGGGTGTGCGCATTCCGGTCGAAGTGGAGGAATCCTTCGGTGCGCAAGTGCCGATTGCCCTTCCCAACTCGTCGAATGGAACGCTGCCCTATCCAAACAGCAGGATGGAGCTCGGAAAACTTCCCGGCCGCTGTCTCCTCAACCTGAAACTCAAAGTTCCGGAGACCGGACGCGCCGGAGTATGGGTCGGCGGAAGCCAGAAGGAGGGGTTCCGGTTTTTCGTCGATGCGGCCACCCAACGGATGGCCTGGGACCGCGGAGCACTGCCGCTGGGTGCGAACCCGGAAAAGGAACGCCCCTGGCGCCCGCTGAAATTCCAACCCGGCGACACGCTCAGCATCAAAATCGCCCTGGACGGCGATGCGGCCGTGGCCTGCGTGAACGACAACGTCTGCCTCTCCACCCGAATCTATGACCGCCGGGAGAACACCTTCGGGGTCTGGTCGGATGTCGCCGGGACCAAGATTGAAAATCTGGCGCTAAGAACCCGCGCGGAACCTCAGCCAAGATAAACATCCTCGCGGCAGCAGCTTTGGTCGCCGCTTGTGGTATTGGCAGGGAGATGCGCGAGGTCTCATCAAGAACATTTTGGGGTCGTTTTGCGGATAGCTTTCCCGCGAGCGGTGACATAAGAATGCTGCTTATGGATCCGCGTGCCATTCGGTTCTCCAAATTCCTCCGCGACTGGCGTTGCGTCCAGAACCTCAAACTCGAGACCGCAGCGAGGGGGCTTGGGGTTTCCGTATCGACATGGGATCACTGGGAAACCGGCCGGCGGGTTCCCTCGCTGACCAACCTGTTCGCCATTGCAGATTTTTTGAAAATTCCCGCCCAATGCCTGATCTGCATAAAGAATGAAATCTGCAGCATCCCGCATGATGGCCAAGGGTGCGGGACGCGGGCACTCTGCATCCGTTCTGCCGCTTGAATCCCTGCCGGGCCAGCCGTCTGGTCATCGCGGTCGGTCGGAGTTATACCAAGGGTATAAATTTCCTCGTTGCATAGCTATGCAACAAAAACCTATCTGGCGTTATGAAAACACCTCAAGCGCGTGAAAATGTCGGGACAACCCCTCAAAGCGCTTGCACTACAACACTCGTTGCGTGGATCTTCCGCCGCTGGCTGAGAAGCCCCATTCGGGGAACCCTTCTGATGGCCATTATCTTGTTTTTGCTGGCTGTTCCCGCCCAACTTCCTGCGGCTGTCATCTACACTCCGGAGTCATTTAGCCATTCCGTAGGAACCGGAGACCTGGGGCCTGGAACCACGATCTTTACGGCAAACCTTCCCGGATCAAACGATCTCATTGTCAACGCCTATTCCTATGGAGGCGTCGTTCCCCTTTCCAACTTCTATCAACTCTTCTGCCTGAACAGCGGAGGATATATCGCAACTGATCTCTCGGAGAGCCTCTATTACGCGCACTCAATTTATGTCAGCGAAACATGGGTCGATACATCAAACGGACGGAACTCGGGTGCGAATATCAGCCGAATGCCACAGACAGGAAACCCGGGCATCCTCCTCCGAAGCAACCCGACCTACATCCCATTTTATTTCACAGACACGACGGACTCGAGCACGAAATACGGCTACATTGCTTTGGCGACATCTGTGACCGGCTCAGGTGCCTCGGCACAGCTCAACTTGGAGGTTTTCGGTTACGCCTACGACAACTCAGGGGCAAAAATTGCGATGGGCGCGGTGCCTGAACCGTCCACTGTTCTCTCCGCCGCGCTCGGAATCCTGGGGAGCGCTGCAGCCTTGCGCTGCAAACGCACAAAGACTGCATGCCTTTGAAACAAATCTGCTGGCATTCTGAAATAAGTATCCAATCCGCCCACCCAAATTCCGCGCATCCAGAATCAGTCCTCTGAGAGAACGCGGATTCGCGCCACTTGCTCCCTCCAGACAAACTGCGCCGACAGAAATGTCGTTCGAAGGAAGGCTTACCAGAAAACGCTCCTCATCAAGTCATGCCGAGAAAGAAGAAGTGCACCCCCCCGGGCTCGAACCGGGAACCAATTGATTAAGAGTCAACTGCTCTACCATTGAGCTAGGGATGCAGGAGAGAGGCGGAAAATACCCGCATTCAGCGGACGCTGCAAGCACAAGTAAGCGAATTTTTCGGCGAGGGATTTCCCTGCGCAATCAGGACTCAGAGGAAGCAAAAAAGCGATCAACACGCGGTCGATTGCCATTGCAAACAAACCTGATGATACTGCGTGAGATATTCCAGATCCTCGTCCGAAAGCAGCCCGATCCAATCGAGCCTGGATTGAAGAGCCATTTTTCTCACCTCGTGAAGAGGGCAGAATTCCGGGTTGGAGCCGTCATGTGGACATGCCTTCAACAAATGAGCGAGATTTGACCGGGTCTGGTTCCCTTTGCATTCGTTCATAAGCCGATTTTGTTGCCTGAAGCACTCTTCGGTCAGCAGGTGATAATAGAGTTATCATCCCACTTCGCTCTCTGTGAATCCAGTTCTATTCCACCCGGGCTCCGCAAAAAGAGGCAATCTGTGAACCGTCGGAGCGCGCGAACTGACATCTGGTTATTTGGGGAACTCCTCCCACGGGTTACCGGGTCGGATCCAGAAACGGGGCTACCACACAGGAGAGACCGAGGACGGAGAGAAGCGTGAGGATGATGAACGGGAGGATCATGGCCCAAAACCTACCCAGCATTTTTCCGGAATTACAATGGAGATCGCACCCGGTATTGATGCCGGTCAAAGCCGGAGCAGATTTTCCGGTCAGCTACGCCCGTGAACGGAACCGAGTTCCCGGATCGGATGAGGATCGCTTTGGAAACGGATTGTTTTGCAAAACCCAGTTCCATCTTGATGATAAACCGAATTGAAAACTGTTTCGCTTTTCACAGATGGCGGATGCCTTGGCAATCCCGGGCCGGGCGGATGGGCTGCGATCCTTCGCTATGGCGGCACCGAGCGGGAGCTAGCCGGCGGAGTTCCCGCAACGACAAACAATCGCATGGAGCTCCAAGCGGCCATTGCCGGACTCTCCGAGTTGAGTGAATCCTGCGAGGTGAACGTCCACACGGACTCCCAATACCTGCGCCAAGGGATCACCGAGTGGATCCACTCGTGGAAAATCCGGGGATGGACCACGACGGCAAGGCAGCCTGTGAAAAATGCAGATCTCTGGAGAAAGCTGGACGAGCAGGCGAATCGTCACAGGGTGAAATGGATCTGGCTCAAGGGGCATGCCGGGCACCCGGAAAACGAGCGCTGCGATGCGTTGGCGTCATCCGAGATCGAAAAGATCACAAGCTCCCATTCCAGAGAAGAGTTGGCCGTTTGCCTGGAATTGTTTCGGAATGCCGGAGAACCGAAACAAGGACAGCTCCTCTGAGACTGGCCGCTCAAATTCATTCTGGAATGCAGCCTGTCGAAGGCCGACTTCAAACCGTTCCGCTTGCGGCGTGACAGGCAGTCCAGCAGGGGGTATTCAATCGGTGTATTCTTCTCCGGATGAATCCTCCCTCACAGCAAGCCTGGGTTGTTACGGCCGACATGGGATACGGCCACCAACGGGCGGCATATCCATTCCGCGATATCGCGCGCGAGAGAATCATCACCGCCAACAGCGACTCGATTGTCGGTGCCAAGGAAAAAAAGATGTGGAGACAATTCCAGGGTTTCTACGAAACGGTATCGCGGCTCGGCCGCATTCCACTGGTCGGGCCATGGCTCTGGCAGGCATATGACTATTTCCAAAGTATCTCGCCATTTTATCCGTTCCGGGATCTGTCAAAACCGTCGTTCGGCTCGCTGCGGCTTCACCGGTTGATCCACCGCGGCTTTGCAAGAAGCGTCCCAGCCTATGCGCGACGGGAGAATATCCCGTTCCTGAGCACATTTTTCGCGGTGGCCCTGGCAGCCGACCACTTCGGATTGCCTGACGTTTCCTGCGTGGTCACCGACTCGGACATCAACCGGATCTGGGTTGCGGAAAAGCCCCGTAAAAGTCGTGTTGTCTATTTTGCTCCGACCGTGAGGGCACAGAAGCGCCTGCTGCTTTACGGCGTTCCCGAGGAGAGGGTATATCTCACCGGATTTCCACTGCCGGAGGAAAATTCATTCGCGGTGCGCGATGATCTTGCTCAAAGGATAGCGGTGCTCGATCCCTCGGGGGCATTCCATGCAAAATACCGTCCGCTGGTTGCAGAGGCGCTCGGACCAATCCCCTCTCCCGGCCGGCCGATGACGATTGTCTTCGCAGTGGGCGGTGCGGGCGCACAAGCGGATATCGCCAGGGAGATCCTGCTCAGCCTGCGTCCAGCGCTGGAAAGCGGACGTGTCCGGATCCACCTGGTCGCCGGGACCCGTCTGGAAGTAAACAACTACTTTCTCGAAACGATACGCGATGCAGGCCTCGCCGATGAGCTTGGCAAGTCCGTCCATGTATTAACCTCGCTGAGCAAGACAGACTACTTTGCCAAATTCAACCAACTGATCAGAAACGCGGATGTGCTTTGGACAAAACCGAGCGAACTGAGCTTCTACTGCGCGCTGGGACTCCCGGTGGTGATGACCCGGCCGATCGGTTCGCACGAGGAATGTAACAGCGACTGGCTTATCAAGATCGGAGCCGGCCTGCCCCAGGAAGATCCCTCCGCAGTGGCGGACTGGATCTTTGACTGGCGCGACAGGGGACTCCTCGCACTCTCGGCGTTCAATGGTTTTCACCATGCTCCGAGGCATGGCACGGAAAATATCAAAGCCCTGCTATTTTCAGCCGACCGGACCCGGGTCAAACTCCGGATGAATTGATCTGCGCAAAGCCTGAACTCCAGGCGGAATGCTTCCCCATTTTTAGCCTTCCCATGACCATCATTTAGCATGATACCGGGCATGCCCAAAGGATCAGGCAAGCAGCCTCCAGGCTACAGCTTCCGGCAGGTCAGTGCTTATTTGCTATTGCCAAAGGTCCTAAATCCAATGCTAACTGGAACCTTCAACCATGAATATCAAACATATCACCAGTGATTCTCTCCGCCGTCTGCTCAGCCTCACGGACAAAAAAGAGCAGCTCATTAAAAGCATCCAGGAGGTCGAGAACGAAATCGCAAAGTCCCTTAGGGGAGCCGCCACAACGGTTGTCGAGGCGGCGGAAGCCGTCGTGCCAACCAAACCCGCAGGAAAGAAACGCGGAGGTAAGAAATCCAAAAAGACCGGTGGCCTGAAGGATCGCGTCCTGGCGCTCCTTGAAACAGCCGGCGACCAGGGGCTCCGCGTCAAGGAAATCGCTGCGAAGCTCGGATCCAGCCCGGGAAACATCTCCGTCTGGTTCAGCACCACGGGAAAAAAGTTGACTGACAAAATCGAGCCGGGCCGCTACGCCGTCAAGGGATCTGCCTCCAAACCTGTTAAAGCCGGAAAACCCGCGAAGGCAAAGAAGAAGAGCAAGATGAGCCCCGAGGGACGCGCCAAAATCGCAGCGATGATGAAAGCCCGGTGGGCTGCACGCCGCGCCGGAACGGCCGCCCCGAAAAAGACGTCAACGGCCAAAGTGAAAAAGACATCCAAACCGGCAAAGAAGAAGTTCAAATTGCCAAAAGCTAAATAGTTTTTTAAAACCGCCCCGGCATCTCCGCAATGGGATGCCGGGGCTCTTTTTTTTGTGCAGCAGGGGCAAACATTGCGTGGTGAAGTCGTCTGCCCCTGGTCCTGCTTTCGGCGTCTGACCGACATAGCCAAGCCGCTTCAATTTCAGAACGAACTAAATCCTGATCAGGCCGCTCTATTCCAACCCGCCCCTGGCATCAGGCTCGCTCCATCCAGGAGTGGAGGCCATCATCTCCCTTGACCGGTAAAAATCCCCGGTTTCAGCTTCCGAAGCTAATATCGACGGGAAATTGCGGCGTCCTGCTCCCTCTTTTCCTTCCGTGGTCAGATAATGCCACCGTGATTCCTGTGACGCTCGGACGCCCCCTCGACCGCTTCCCGCAAGCGGTCAAGAGTAATGGGCTTTGGAATGTAGAAATCCATCCCCGCAGCAAAGCAGGCTTCCCGGTCCTCCTTGAAGGCATTGGCCGTGATCGCAACAAGTTCAGGGCGCACTTGCTTGTCGGCGAAATGGATCCGGATTTGACGGGCAGCTTGAAGACCGTCCATCACTGCCATTTGAACATCGAGGAAAACGATATCATACACGCCGTCCTTCACCGCTTCGACAGCCTCGCGCCCATTGCTCACCATCTGGGGAGCGAGGCCCAACTTGCGGAACATCAGTTTGAGAACTTTCTGGTTTGTCGGATTGTCCTCGGCCACGAGAATCCTCATTTCCATGGACATCCCCTCCGCCTTTTTCTCGGTGGCCACATCCTGAAGGGTGTGCTTTCCGAGTGCTTGAGCAATCGCCTGCTTCAACAGGGCTGGCCTGAGCGGCTTGGTCAGGATCCCATCGAAAAGCTTTTTGGAAGCAGCCGGAACCGCCTCCAAAATCGAACTCAACAACAATATCCGCAACTCCGCTCCACAGGGCATCGCACGAATGCGGCCGGTTAGCGCAAGACCGTCCATCTCCGGCATTTGAAAATCCGTCAGAACTAAATGAAACGGAGGACTCCCGGGCAACTCCTCAAGGGCTTTCCTGCCGGACTCGACGTCCACCGGGTGCATTCCCCATAGCTTGGTCTGCTCGTGAAGAAACCGCCTGTTGTTACGGTTGTCGTCCACGATCAAAACGTGGATGCCCGCGAGCGAAGCAGGGAGACAAGCCTGATCCTCTTCGAGTTCGACGATCCCCTCCGTCAACGGCAAAGAAAAGAAAAACGTGGAGCCTCTGCTCTCGGCGCTCTCGATTCCGATCTGACCACCCATCAACTCCACAAGGCGCCGGCAGATCGCCAATCCAAGGCCGGTACCTCCAAACCGGCGGGTTACCGAGGAGTCAGCTTGAACGAAAGGCATGAAGAGCTTCTCCTGCACATCGGGCGCAATGCCGATCCCCGTGTCGCTCACGGCTAACCTAACGCGGGAGTTTCCTCCTGCCTCGCGGGCGACATGAAGACTAACCTCTCCCTTGGACGTGAACTTTACCGCATTGCTAAGCAGGTTCAAAAGCACCTGTTTCAGACGGGTCCGATCTCCCACGATGGCCTGCGGCAGAGTGGGATCCAGGTAGTATGAAAGCTCAAGACCTTTGTCGGAAGCCAGGCGTGAAAGGATTTCGAGCGGCTCGACAACCACGTCGGCGAGCACGAAAGGCACATGCTCGACCTCGATGTGACCGGCGTCGATTTTGGAATAATCAAGAACATCGTTGATCAGGTCCAGCAACGATTCGCTGGAGGTCGCCACCGTCGAAGCGTAGTCGCGCTGCTGTTCATCCAACTTCGTCGTCAGAAGGAGCGACGTCATCCCGATCACGGCATTGAGGGGAGTACGGATTTCATGACTCATTGTGGCCAGGAACGTGCTCTTGGCCCGATTGGCCAGATCCGCCGCCTCCTTGGCGGCGATGAGCGCGGACTCCGACCTTTGCAGATCCAGACGCGAACTAATCAGGCGGGCCACCGCTTCCAGGAGAGCGGTCTCCTCTTCCTGCCAGGCATACGTGGATTCGCAATGATGCAGCCCGAGTGCCCCCCAGAATTGGCCTTCAACAATCAGGGGCAAATAGAGCAGGGATCTCGCTCCCATCGAGGCAGGCACCGCGTCTGCACCATCAGTGCCGGACTTAAGCACACTTCGGCCGTTGGACAGTTCAGAAACCATCGCGGGAAGCAGCCCGCTCGCATCCGTATTATTCCAGCTTCCGGGGGAGGGCGTCACCTTGGACACCCCGGGCCGGTCCCACTCAGCCCTCACGGTGAAGCCCGCCAGGGCAGCATCTCCCCCCTCCACAAAACGCAGGAGTCTTAGGCGGTCGACTCCGATCTTGGCACCGAGAAGCGAGATGAGATCCATCCAGGCTTCTTCCGTGGTCAGCGGAGTGCTCAGGACGAGCTGTCCCACATCGGCGATCGCCTCGAGGAGGATTTGATTTCGCCTCTGCCGCGTGATGTCGCGGTATTGCCACAGGTAACCATGAAGATCACCCCCCTGCTTGATGGGAACGAAATCGCGAGAGAGAAACCGCCTGTCCACCGTCTCGAAGGTCTCCTCCGGCGCGGTCTTGGATTGAGCGACCGCCTCGTCGATGGACTTGCGGAACCACTCCGAATCAACGAAGAGGCGGGAGGACTCGGGGACAAGCGCGGGACAGCTCCGGCCAAGCAGCTCGGAAGCCGGCACGCCGAACATTTTCTCAAAAGCTGGGTTCGCAAAAGTAATGCGGCGATCCCGGTCCTCGACAAGAACCGCCTCCTCCATGTTGGTGAGAAGAGTCGAAAAGCGCGACTGCTGCGCCGCCTCCTCTGCGGCGAGAGTGGCCAGCCTTCGTTCGGCCTGCTTTCTCGCAGTGATGTCCTGCTTAACAGCGATGAATCGGGAGATCCTGCCCTTGGAATCTTTGAGGGGAGTAATGGTGATGTCCTCGATGAAGAGGCCTCCATCTTTCCGGCGGTTTGTAATCTCGCCGCTCCAGACGCGACCGGCTTGGACCGTCTTCCAGAGATCCTCGTAAAACGAGGCTTCATGAACCCCCGACTTCAAAATGCGGGGCGTTTTTCCGATCGCCTCCTCTTTGCTGTATCCGGTGAGGCGCTCAAATGCCGGGTTGACCCACTCGATCGTGCCGCCGGGCGAGCAAATGACGATGGCATTCGCTGCGGACTCGAGCGCAGCACCCTGCAACAGCTGTTGCTCATAGGCTTCCTTGCGGCCCGAGATATCGAGAACAAAACCGCCGCTGCTCTGCTGTCCTCCTCCCCCGGTGCACTTGCCGCGACAGAGAATCCACCCCCATGAACCGCCCGGACGTTTGATCCGGAATTCCAACTCCATCACCTCGGTTGTTCCACCGCGCAGCGAACGGAACGCACTTTCAGCAACCTCCCGGTCATCCGGGTGAATGATTCCCAGAAAGGTGCCCCAATCCCACTCGATGCCATCCGCCGGAGTGCCTATGAGTGCGTTCCATGCGCCATCCAACCGGATCCGCTGCGAGTTCTGGGAGATCTCCCAGCCGGCAAGGTTTGCGCCCTGCAGGGAAAGCCGGAGCCGCTCCTCCGACGCAGCCTGACGCTCCCGCGAACGGGCGGTCACATCGACAACCACAAAGCTCCCCACAGCGAGCAGAACAAAGACCAGAACCACGGCCATGACGCCGAGTCGAAGGCGGGCAAGCCGCAGGTGCCAGTCACCGGCATCGCAGTCGAGGCCGAGCACGACTGGAGATCCATCAATCGTCACACCGGGCACGGGGGCCAGACCGGAGATCCACGTCCCCCACTTGTCAGGCGCCGGACCTTCGGTAATCGCATTCAGGGAAGAGAAAACAGACAGGAGATGCTGGGAGGCATCCTCGTATTGATCCCCTGGGTGCGACTCTTCCTCCGAGCCCGAGGGCTCCGAATCGGCGAGAAAAACCGGCGCCCCCATGCTCAATGTCATCAGATACGCAAAGCGGTATCCATCGCCGGACTCGCAGAGAAGACGCAGCTTGCTTTTGATGCGCCGGTAGGCGGATTTTTCGGCGTCCTGATCCGATGCGGTGAGACCCTCGAGTTCCGATGGCGAAAAACCTGCGGCGGCAAGCATCGCCTCCTGTGTGAGTTGTTCACGCCATGTCGTTTCGGCGTCATTGCTGACAATATTGGCGGCCGGCCATCCGGCGGCCAGGATCAAGGCGAGCAGGTATGCAAATATTCTGGCACGGAAATCGCGTTGAGGATCTTCAAACGGATGGTCGGTCCTCCGGAAAATCAGCCAGGACGAGACCAGCACGGCAGAAACCCCGACAATCCTGCCCGCGAGAAGGAACCCGAGAAAGGCGGCCGACTGCCAGTCGATGTTGCGGTCGCCAATTCCGGGCAGGCTTGCAAAAAACGCATTCGAGGGATCCGCGAGCGCGATGGCGAGCAGCCCGGCGGCAAGAATGGACGTCGCAAGTCTCCGCGAGCCGGTCTCGCTCCGGAAAACGACAAGCGCGAGCGTGGCGACAGACGGCAGCCACACAATCCACATCAACCAAATCCGCACGCCATCCGGACGGGCCAGAAAAAGGAAAGCCGCGGCGGCCAGCGGAAGAATGGCCGCGACCCAGGCAGCCCGGCGTCCGGCAAGACGGGCCGCCGTGAGCAGTGCAAGACCGGCAACCAAGGACTCCATGATATCGAGGCCCCACGCCTCGATCGGCAGTTCAGGAAACCCCTGCCAAATCAGGCTCCAGAAATTCAGAAGCGCAGCACCCGCAAAAAACGAGCCCATCAATCGGCTGGCGTTCTGGTAACTCCCGGAAACAGTTCTCCCACTCCAACAGACACCCGCCGAGAGACCAAGCAGCAGAGCTGAGAGGAAAAGAAAGTAGTCCATGGCTCGAAAAAGCAATCAGCCGGGCCCCTGCGAGGGCCCCACCAGATGCGGATACCTTCTTTCCATTTCAGAAATCGAGCATTGAGAGACTTCGAGTGCCTCAGGTAAAAAGCCACCCGTCGCCTGAGCCGGGTCCGGGGAATTTTCCCAGGTCATGAGGATCTCGGAGAGCCTCAGAAGTGAGGCCGTCGAGACATACCCCCTGATCCGGTGGAGTTGCTGCTTCAATTTCTCGTTGGAAATTCCCTCCAGCCCCCGGAGATCGTTTTCAAGGTCCGCGCGGATGCCCCCCCAGATTTCCCTCTGCATCTGAACGACGTCCGGATCTCCCTGCGGCGCAAAAACCTCGTCGCTCAAGGCCTCCGCAAGGAGCGGAAAAGAAGAATGCAGTGGGGTGGACCCCGTTTTCAAACCAGCAGAAGCTAAAATAAGCTATGGCATGCGGGTGTGATTTGTACTCTACGTGTTGGTTGTGGAGGTATCAACCTCCGATTGGAATGGCTCTCCGATTTTTT
>Ga0247840_10004139_pt1 | contig 23364 bp, 24 predicted proteins | sample LaCruzMarch2015__FD_192404 | JGI IMG/M metagenome (GOLD analysis project Ga0247840, IMG submission 192404) | Freshwater microbial communities from meromictic Lake La Cruz, Castile-La Mancha, Spain - LaCruzMarch2015_17m | ecosystem: Environmental > Aquatic > Freshwater > Lake | place: Spain... | reverse complement strand
TGTGCTTGTTAAGTTTATGCTTTTGTTTAATTGACTTAAAGCACTTGCCATTTGTTCTGTTCGGCATTCAGCATTATAACCAACTTTGTTTATAGTTTTGAATACTGGTTCTTTTACAATAGTGTATTCTTCGTGGCAAGTGTCGGGTTGTGGAATTTCTTCTGCAGGGTTTGGAGTGCAAATATCTGGTTGCTCCTCGCAAACTTCTTTGGTTTCACAAAACAAATCTATTATCCAAAAACCAGTACAAACTTCTTTGGTTTCACAAATTGGTGGTTGTGGAGTGCAAGTGTCGGGTTGTTCTTTCCAAAGACTTGGAGTTGGTTCGCAATATTTTGTTGCAATATTCTTGTCTACGTATTTGTCTAAAACAGTTTCTGAATAATTCACAGAACATTTCCCATAATAATCGTGATTAGCATCAGCATACTTTGTGGGGTCTCTAAATTGTTCTAAAACATTACTTGACTTATCAATTATACTTGAATAAATAATTCCTTTCCCTGTTGCAAAGAAAATGTTTGCGTCTAAGTGCAAACCATTCCCATCAAACGTCATTACATTAGAATCAGTTAATCTTCCATTTGTTGTTGCAAAAGGAACACGACCAGAAACTAAGTTTGTTCCGTTATTCAAAACAATACCTTTTCTCGAATTTGGCTGAGTTGTAATTGTTGCGTAATAATCGTCTGTTAAAAATTCTATTGCTCCAGCTTCTGCTGTTGATAATAGATTTCCGCTAGTGAATTTTAAAGGACTTGTTCCAGCAGTAGTAGAACCTGCTGGTAAAGTTAAACCACCAGCCAAAATACTTACTCTGCCAGAACCAACATCTTTAGGGTTAATAACCATATTCGTGCCGTCATAAGTTATTGAAGCATCATCTCCAGCACCGAAGTAAATTTTTTGGTTATCTCCTAATATCTTTATACTTCCATCACGAAGTATTTTTAATCTATCTACTGTGCCTGTTGTGAATAAAATTCTTCCAGCTTCTGCATCCCCAGAAGTTAATCCAGTGTAGAACCTTAGTGAACCTTCACCATCAAGAGCTGTCGTTGGAGAACCAGCGGAAAAAAACATTGTTCCTCTTTGAGATGCAATATCAGAATACAAATTCCCTCTTGCTAAAAAATATGGTCCGTGTCCAACATTGCTCGAGCCGACTCCAGCGGCAAAAAAACCTAGTGAACCATTAACTTTTCCTGCGGTAGTACTCTCAAGATATATCATATTTGAGGTTGTACCTGCACCGCCATTAAAAAGAACATTGCCTTTAACTGTTGTTAATCCCCTAACATTTAATTGCCCAGTCACATCCAATACTCCTGCTCCAACTTCTTTAGGATTAATTAAAAGGTTTGTACCATCATAAGTTATTGAAGCATCATCTCCAGCACCGAAATAAAGTTTCTTTGAGTCAGCGGGGATTTTGATGTCACCTGCGGAAGTGATACGGAGTCGTTCAATATTTGCTGTTCCATTATTAGTATAAAAAGATAAACCGCTGTTTGGGTTGGTAGAAGCAAGGACTCCAAGTATATTCGTTGCATCGTAGCCAAGTGTAATTCCAGCAGTGGCGGTAGCATTTTGAGTTACAAAGTTGGCGTATCCTGTGGTAGCTGACAACTGTACTCCATCACCAACAACGTGAAGTTTAACGGATGGTGCAGTTGTTCCTATACCAACATTACCTGTAAAAATTGTTGCTCCTGAGCCTACTTCTTTAGGATTAATTAAAAGATTAGTTCCATCATAGTAAATAGAAGCGTCTTTAGCAGTTCCAAAGTATGTTTTTTGATTATCAGGAAAAACCAAGTCACCATTAGTGTCAATTTGGAATTGTTCTACGCCTTGATTATTAAAACGAGTTGATTGACCTTCTATTACTGTTCGTCCATCTTCATCACCAAAAGTTTGTATTCCTTTTTCATTATTAATTACACTATCTTTAGAGGAAATTACTTGTATTTCTTTCGTATTGCTTGTGTCAGGACTAGTAGCATAATAAATTCTATTAACACTTCCATCGTACCCTGTATACCACATTTTATAAGTCTCACCATCCTTAATAACGATAGGATTAGAAACATGAACATCGTCTCCTTTACCGTTTGTTCCTAATGGTATTCTGCCATTAGTACTGGTAGTATCTGAAACACTAGGAATAGTATTATCATACTTAGTCCAATTTAAACCATCAGGACTAGTAACATAATAAATTCTATAAGTACTTCCATCGGACGCTCCATACCACATTTTATAAGTCTCACCATCCTTAATAACGCTAGAATTAGAAACATGAGCATCGTCTCCTTTACCGTTTGTTCCTAATGGTATTCTACCATTAGTACTTGTAGTATCTGAAACACTAGGAATAGTATTATCATACTTAGTCCAAGTTAAACCATCAGGACTAGTAGCATAATAAATTCTATTGATGCTTCCATCGTACCCTGTATACCACATTTTATAAGTCTCACCATCCTTAATAACGATAGGATTAGAAACATTAACACCGTCTCCTTTGCCGTTTGTTCCTGGTGGTATTCTACCATTGGTACTGGTAGTATCTGAAACACTAGGAATAGTATTATCATACTTAGTCCAAGTTAAACCATCAGGACTAGTAGCATAATAAATTCTATAAGTACTTCCATCGTACCCTGTATACCACATTTTATAAGTCTCACCATCCTTAATAACGATAGGATTAGAAACATGAACATCGTCTCCTGTACCACTAGTACCTAAACCAATTCTACCATTAGTACTTGTAGTATCTGAAACACTAGGAATAGTATTATCATACTTAGTCCAAGTTAAACCATCAGGACTAGTAACATAATAAATTCTATAAGTACTTCCATCGTACCCCATATACCATATTTTATAAGTCTCACCATCCTTAATAACGCTAGGACTATGAACATGAACATCGTCTCCTTTACCGTTTGTTCCTAATGGTATTCTGCCATTAGTACTGGTAGTATCTGAAACACTAGGAATAGTATTATCATACTTAGTCCAAATACCATATTGTGCAGTCCAAGTAATCCTATTCAACAAAGACGCTTCATTCAAAGTATCCGACTTAGTAATTCTCGTATATTCTCCATTCCCACTATCAGTCAATCTTATTTCGGGGTCTGCTTTGCTTATCTCAAGGTTGCCTGTTAAAGGGTCGTTGCTTGTATCTAATCGTAAATAATTATCATCTGCTAATACGCTAATAGTAACATTCTCCCATTTTTCGCTTGTTGAATTGTATCGTAAAATTTCGTCATCAGCTAAGTCTGTTAAATCTACATCTGTTAAATCTGCGATTGTACTGCTTCCTGCTTCTGCTACAAAAGGGTCTGCGATTGTTCCTGTTCCTGTAATAGTTACACCATCACCAACTTGGTCACCTGTGTTAGTTCCACTTAAATTATTAGCAGTAATATTTGATCCAAGATTAACATCGCTAGTAGCACCAGTGTAAGGAACAAAACCGCTTAAATTAGAATCAGCTAAAATTGGAACACAACCAAATGTATTTCCATCAATATATTGTAAAACATAATTACTATCACAAATAGCATTTGTATCATCGCTAAACATATATATGTCTTTGTCTGTGCATCCAAAAAGTAGGAACCAACTGCAAATCAAAATTATTAATAAAAAGGCCTTATTCATCCATATATTATAATGCGGCGGGATTTATAAATCTATCGATAAGGTTTATAAAGAGGCTATATTTTACCTCGTAGAAAATAATTAATTAAACATATATATTAGTTTAGTATATAATTATTATGAGGTGGTATCTCATGATATCAAATGGAAAAAAATATAAGTTTAAAAGAATAAATGGTTTAACAGATGTAATAGGATATGTATTATTTGAAGATAATGGCTGGTTCACAATCAAGACATCAGATATGGCGGCCCCAGAAATGATCAACAAACAATTCATACACTCATATAAGGAGATGGAAGCATGAGCAATATATTTTATATTGTATATGAACAAGTTGGGGCCCACGGAATAGATAAATATTTAGTACCATTATTGGATATGGCCCCGGAACCATATGAAGCAAAAAAATTCAGTTCAATTATATGCAAACAACTGGCTAATGGATATTACGAATACATACAGTCTAAAAAGGTATTCAAAATAAATAGACGAACAGGGATGGTGGAACAATGAAATGTAAAGAATGTGATAACGAATCATTACCACAAGGTGGGCTTTGTTTAGAGTGCCGCGAAGCAATATATATAATTCGGCAAGGGTATTCAATAGCGTTCTAATTAACTTTGTAACCTGAACAAGGTTACTTCTTTTTCTATATATTTTTGTATATATTCAGGCTTTTTTAAAAATAGTAGGGATAGTAGGGTATTTTAGAATCTATGGAATATATAGGGAAAACCCTATGAATTTACCAGGGTATGAATATGGGTACTATCCTTACTATTTATGTGATGGATGACAAAAAGCGGGGGAATATATATATTTTTGTGATGGTTTGTATTTCAAACCGAAAGGTTTATATACTACGTTGTATCTATTATATGTTATGGATCACAAATGTAATATATGCAAGTACGAATGGAAGTCTTTGATGGATTCACCAAAGGTATGTCCACGCTGCAAAAGTTATAAATGGGCCGCACCTACGGAGGGTGAGAAGAATGAAGAACGTAATGGTAATATTAAAAACTAAAGGTTGGAAATATAGCGGTGAGCTTGTTTCAGAGACCGATAAAGAACTAATTTTAATTGATATCAAACTAGGTCGTCTAGTTATAGATAAATCAGAAATTGCTGTTAGAGGTGATTATTGATGCAAACTGGCCGAAGTATTAGAACTGAAAAACATTCTACCGTTTCTGACTCAGAAATATATGCCGCAAAATCAGCAGTATTATTAAATATTACTGGTGATAAAAAGAACTGGGGCGCTGCATCAGAAGTTTTAGTAACCATATGTAAATCAGCATATACCTTCAAAACAACGATGGTAGATGATATGAATGAAATATGGGTTTACCAAGATGGAATATATTTACCAAATGGGAAATCAACTATAAAAGAATTTAGTAGAATTGTATTAGATCAATTCTACACTGAATACCTTGTCAATCTTGCTATTGACAAAATTCAAGCAGATACATTTATTAACCAGGACATCTTCTTTAATAGTAACATTAAGGATGAGATAGCTGTTAAAAATGGTATTCTAAATTTAACTACAAAAATATTAAGCCCTTTCACTAAGGAAAAGATATTCTTTAACAAAATCAATGCAGAATATACTCCAGGTATAAAATGTGAAAAAATAGATAAGTTCTTAAATGAAGTATTACCAGATCCTTCTGATGTAAAAACAATTTACGAAATGTTTGGTTATACTTTATACAAAGATAACTTTATTGAAAGAGCATTCATGATGCTTGGATCTGGCCGGAATGGTAAATCTAAGTGTTTAACAATATTAAAGAATTTTTTAACTGTAGAAAATATAACTGCTATGCCATTGCAGAAACTAGAGAATGGAGATTTTAAAGAATGCGCGCTAATGAATAAACTAGCCAATATTGCTGGTGATATTAGTGGATATCCTTTAAAAGAAAATTCTAAATTTAAAGCATTGACTGGTAGAGATATTATTAGTGCGGGCCGAAAGTTCAAGAATGATGTAACATTCACTAACTATGCAAAATTAATATTCTCAACTAATCATCTGCCAAAAACATATGATCTAGATAATGGGTTCTTTGATAGATGGGTTTATTTAGTATTTCCATTTACATTCAAAGAAAAGAAAGAATATGATGAATTAATGAAAAACCTTCCAGACGATCAAAAGAAAAATTATAAGTTAATGGATGAACATAGAATTGATGGAATCATGGATGATGTAGAAATGTCCGGCCTTTTAAACGAAGCTTTAGCTGGTTTGGATAGACTAATCGAGTCAGGTTCGTTCACATCAAGTAAAACCGGAGAGCAAACAAAAACATTCTGGATCCAAAACTCTGATTCATTCTTAGCATTTGCTATGGATAATTTAGAAATAGATTCTGAAGGAATTATAACCAAAGGAGATTTAAGAAAACGATACCAAAAGTATTGCAAAGTTAATAAAATTATATCTGAAGGAGATAAACACATTAAAGAAGTTCTAGTTCGACAATACACTGCCGGCGAAGAACGAAAAGGATCATCTTCATATGATCAAGTATGGGCCTGGGTTGGTATTAAATTTAAAGGCCCATTAGCAAAGTATAACAACGAGGTGGTTGCATGATTGACGCTAGAAGAAAATGGTATTTAAAAAATAAGGCATTAGTAAATGCTAGGGCTAAAGCTAAATATAAGAAAAGATATGCTTCAGATCCAGAGTATCGTAAAAGATTAATTGCATGTACAATGAAATCTTTTAATAAACATCGTGCAAAAAGATTAGCTTATAAAGTACAAGCACATGCGCGCAATATGAAAACAAACATTGAATACCGTTTAGAACATTCTGTTAGAAATAGAATCAATGGCTGTTTAGCTAGAAATAAATGTCAACGATTTTATTCATACAAAGTTTTAACTGGATGTTCATGGAAAGATTTAAAAATTTATTTAGAGGCCCGATTTAAACCAGGAATGTCCTGGGATAATTATGGTTTTTCCGGATGGCATATTGACCATGTGGAAGAGATATGTTCGTTTGATTTAAAAAAACCAAGCCAGCAAAAAAAGGCATTTAACTATAAAAATCTTCAACCATTGTGGGCATGGGAAAACTTTGGTAAACGAGATAAGTATATATCTGCCACAGTGCAGCAAAATAAAAGATTAAAGAAGCAAATTGATATGTATAAAAAACTTGTAAAAGAGTTAAGATAGTAAATATAATACTGGCCCCAGAAGTGGTATTTTTTATTTGGGGGCCGGTTAAAAATTCCTTCCAAATATAGTTATATAATATTAGTTCGTCTTATTAATAAAGCTTATGGTTTACGAATCTCGTACTTCCTTTATAAAGAACAGTACGAAATTCGTAGTAAGGTATATATACTAAGTACGAAACTCGTATTAAACTATACGTAATTCGTAAAAAAGCCCCACGCCGCGTAGCTCCAGACAGTTGAAATCCCTTATAATATTTTTTGGTTCCATCCAGTAAACTAAAAGGAAGACTTTCCTCTAGTAAACAATATCACCATAATGTTCAGTTAAGTTTATAAACCCCAGAAGACTATAATATATAGTATGGGTGCAAAATTTAATTACAAGATATCACATAAAAGTGATAGAGGAAGAATATTAGAGCAAATACCTAGCTATGCAGAAATGATATTAAAAATTAAGGGACTTAATATATCCAAGGAGGATAGATGCCTACTATCCATGATGCTATGTCTTGGCGGACGTGTAAGTGAAATTCTAAATGTCAAGTGGAAGGATATTATAATAAAAGATAATCTAAGAAGACCAGCTATTATGGCAGATCCTAATATGTTTACTGTAGCCTTATGCGATAATATAGAGTATGGCCATATGGATATTATATTAACTAATCTAAAAGGGCATAAAAAGAAAGGAGAGGTAATAAAGACCGAATATAAAACTATACCCATCGAATATAATAATGTATTTATGGAACCCTTCATATGGATCAAGGAATACCTTATTCAATTAAAACCATACGATCCTGAGCGAAAGATATTTAATTATAGTAGGGGACAGGTATGGTTCAAGATGAAGAAGTTATTTGGAGATGGGTACTTCCCGCATTTAATGCGGCATATATCCGCTACTAATGATTTAAGACTTGGTATTAACTTAGAATCATTAAGAAAGAAGCTCGGACATAGAACAGATAGTATGTTTATGTTTTACAGTCATCTTAATAAAGAAGACTTAAGGAAGGACCTTGAAAAAATTTATGGACCTGGATTAGAAAAGATATCTACCGATAATAAGCCATTAACTCCATATCAAGTAGTAGGTGCATTAGCTGCGGCAAGAGAAGTTCGCGAAATTGGTAATGATATTAATGTAAAGAAACAATCTATATTACTTAATCCAGTATCTAATAAGATGGCTAAAGTATATATTACTGATCAGGGCCGAAAGATGCGAGATCTAATTAAACAAAGAATAAATCCCATAGTAGTAAAAAAAGTAGAGCCAATACAAGAAGATATTCTTCAGGTTGTGTAACTATGGAATACTATGATGACTTTATAATAGAGCAAACATCTCCAAAGGAGATAAGTATGATGAACAAGCTAAAAAAGCCTATGATGAGGCATTAAAAATGATATTTTTAACAGAAAATGTTAAAAAACAGGGTGGTATATGATGAAACAATATAGTTTAGCAACAAGGAAATTCGGAGCGAGTGCCGCCATGGCATGTTTAGGAATGGTAGCTATGGTATTATTCCCATGGGACATAGTGGTATATACAGTAGGGCCTGCAACAATGATGTGCATAATAGTCATCCTTTTGTTTGGCAAAGATAAAAAGGTGGTGGCTTAGATGGATCAGATGTGTTATGATTTTTTACAAGAATTTTTCAAGCTTCATGATATCAAACGAAAAAAGGTATTAGAGATAGGATCACTTTTAATTGATGGACAAGAAAGATTAAATCTACGAAACCTAATGGACTCATCAAATACCTTTATCGGCTTAGATATGCGCGAAGGCCCAGGGGTAGATGTGGTTGCAAATTCACATGAACTGCCATTTGACGATAGAGAGTTCGACGTTATAATTAACTTTAATACTCTAGAGCACGATGATGATCCTTTCAAATCTATGAAAGAAATGAAGCGATGTCTTAAAATCGAAGGCGGAGTATTATTGACTGCCACACCATGTTATTTTTATATACATGATTATCCTAGTGATTATTTTAGATACACTAACGAAGGGGTAAAATTATTGGGTCGAGATTTTGTATTTAAAGAAGTAGTTTGTTATGGTCATCCATACTTTCCACAAGAAATTTTCGGGATTTTCTCTAATAGAAAGCTTGAAATGAACATGGAGACATTTGTAAATAACTATAGTAAAGAAATTTTGCCAAAAATACATATGGATTTAAGAAATTTCTTAAGATATATAATGGTAGATATGACCAAAAAGGTCTTTAGGGGATGAAAAAATGGGTGAATTTATAAAAAAATTATCTGAAAAATCGCGACCATATTTTACAAATAACAAAAAAAAGATGAACTAAGGTGGTTGCATGAATTTTATGGAAATAACAATGTTTTTAATAGTAATTTTAATGCTATTATTTGCAGCATTTTCAACAGGAATGATGTTTGCCACACCACCACAAGTTGAAAAAGGTATTGAAATGACGGCCGCAGAATCATGTAACAGTTTAATTAAATCTGTCGCGAATGGAATGTATGATCCTTGGACGGGGCTTATGATTATTCGAACCGATGGAAGATTTTCAAAACAAGTTGAACATACAATTTTGCACGAACTTGGCCATTTTTATAATGGCATGGATGAAAATTTAGCAGAAAATTATGCAGTTAATCATAAAATCGTGGAGGTTTTAAAATGAGTTTAATAGATACATTAACACAAGCACAAAAAGATCAATTAATACAAATGCGAGCAGAGTATATTAAATATTTAGAAAAACATGGAGAAATAGTATCCATTAGGGATAGGGTAAACGCTATAGATAATGAATTAAAAGAGCATGAAAAACCGATTAAACCAAATTATTTTGGTTAATACTTTTTTTGAAAAAGTATAGCAAAAACTATTCTAATTGATCTGCGTAATGGCTAACATCTGCTTGTGACATAGCAGGTGGTTTACCTTTTGGCATTTTATTTTTGAGCCAATCTAAAACTCCAGCTCCGGTTCTTCCAGCGGAAGTTCCTCTAATAGTATTATAAGCGCCTCTATTTGCAACTGCTGAAGCCGCTCTTCGTGCGAAACTATATCCAGCTTTTGTTCCAGAGATACCTGCTCCAACTCCGGCTCTTGCTACACCATATCCAGCTTTAGCGCCTCTAATTGCAATTGGTGCTCCTTCTCTTACAGCATATTTGGTAGCTCGAGCTCCAAATTGCCCAGCTTTAATTACTCCGCCAATAGCTTGACCAGTATTTTGAGATGATCGAAGACCTTGTCTTGCTCTAATTTGTTGTAAAATTAATTCTTGTTTCATAATTTCTGCTCTATCAGCTGCAGACATTGGTTTAACTTGTTGTTGATATTGAACCGGTCTTACATTAGCAACATATCTGCTTCCAGTTGATGCATTCATGTTTGGCATTCTTGGTTGTGGAGCATAATTATTACGACCCCAGAATGAATCAAAAGCATCATCTTCAAAGTTCTTTGGCTTCGGTGTATTGATTTTTGGACCTGGGATCTTATAGTCAGATGCCCAAAAGTCATCAAATGCTGATGTCATTAAATCTTTTCTTTTATTCTGTGGATCCATATTATATTATATACCTTTTCTATTTATAAACCTATCGTTTGGGAGGGATTTGACTCTGTTCGAGCCAGAAAAGATTAGCATTTTTCATTATAATTAAGCACTTAATTTAAACGCTACAATTATGATTGAAATTATTGCCGAACCTACTAAAACAAGAGGTATTAAGTTAATTAAGTTAGTAACTCCAGTACTAAATACAGATGTATTCAATGATGATTGAACTTGTCCGTAAATTACCAAAACAATTAAGAATACAAGTGTTGCGATAGCAACACCTGCAATAGCTGATTGTGCTTTATAATCCATTTTTATTCACCCCCCATCTATCTTTATAAATATAATATATCATTCTACTTTATAAGCTTTTTTATTACCTCAAGGCCATAAGCGTAGTGAGTAATATTGCCGCAAAAGGCAGATAAAAGAATGTATTAGCAATTACACTTACTACTGGATCATCTGCAGCCGTATATACTTCCCATACCGTTACAAAATTATGACTATGAAGAGGTATTTCTTGCATTCCATTATCAATTGCAATACCTTCATTTAATGTAAACATTCCCAAAAGCAATATTATAAACCACCCAAGGTATAAAAATGGAAATGATTGTTGCGAAGCGCCAATAAATAAACATATTGCCGCGAAAATTACTCCTATAATGAATATTGTTAGTATCATTTGTATTCCTCAACTAATTGTTTCCATAAATTTAATCTGCGCCCCTTGGTAGTTTTATCCATCATTTCTTCTGGCATGTTATTATATTTATTAGTTAAACCCATTCGCATTCCATTTAATCTCTGTATACGTTGGCCATAATCTTCGGCCGACATAATTAAACTGGCGAATTTAAGTAATTCTTTATCTTTTTGATTTTCTCGTGTCATGATCATGCACCTTGATTTCCAATATTAAATATGGATATTGCTATCTTTAATATCAATGCTAATCCTTCTAATACTAAAATTGCCCATAGGATGAATGATGCTCCACCAGCAAGCATTAAAAATGCATATGTTACTGGTATAGCCATAATTATTGCAACTAGTGTACTCAATTTAAACACGAATGCCATTATAGCTATTAAAAATAATGCACATATACCTAAAGTTGTGTAGTCAAATCCGAATAAATTTTCCGCAAACATATTAGTTAAATCTAACCATGTACCTTTATTCGATTCAGTTATCGCTGCGGGAGGAGCTGTTTGACGATCAATTGTTATTAATCCTGTAGAATAAACATCACCATTGTTATCTAAATTGTCCATAGATATTGCTCTAATGTAAAATGTACATAAAAATCCATTTGCACAAGGTAATGTAATACTAGTTCCAAGTATATTTGGTGTGCATGTATTAACTGCATCTGTACAATACCATGTTCTTTTTGCCCCAGATCCTGTTCCATCATTAGGAGTTAATGTAATTATTGGTTCATTATAATATAATACAACTGCATTTGATGTAACAGTTGGCCCAACAGTATCTCCAATATAAGTGTATGTTGCTGTTCCTGTACCAAGTGTTGCTAAATTGTTTTGAATACGGGTATTAAATGTGTATGAAATTCCATTATTTGGAACAAATCCAGCTTGAACACAATGATTAACACTCCATGTTGCTCCGGCCCATGCGGCTCCATTATTAGATGTATATTCACATGTAGTATTATCTATTCCACTATTTGTATCAGTAGCTAATCCGCCAATTATTGTACCAGTTCCTTTAAACCAATATCCACCAGTAGTGTATTCAGTAAATCCTGTAAATGATGTTTGACCAACATTTGGTGCAGATGAATTTCCAGTGAATGCGGTAGATGCTGTTCCTGTTCCAGTATTTCCAGAATTATCTTTTATTCTGGTATTCATAGTATAAACAGAACCTTCGGCCGCAGTGAATGGATCTGATTCGCAGTGATCTGTATTCCAATTTCCAGCAAACCATGCACCTGCAGCAAAGTATTGAACTTCGCATGATGTATTATCTATACCTGATCCAGCATCGCTTACTGCTCCACCAACTATTATTCCTGTTCCTTTAATAAATGAACCATATGTAGTAAATCCAGATTTAGTTGTAACACCTACGGTTGGTGCTGTAGTATCTTTTAAATAAATTGTGTATGTATTATTTGCATCTCCTCTCCAAACAAATGTGTTGTTATCATATCCTGCTCGAGAGAATGTTGCAGAAACAACAGTATTTATATCATATGGTATTGTATCAAATGGAGAATTTTGCCCAGATAAATCAAGAGCATTTACATTTGCGTCTAAAGTTATACCAGTTAAATGAGTTGCTTGGCCTACTCTATAAACATTAAATGTTGTTTTAACTACAGGAGTTCCGCCAGGGAATGGATATGTTATACCTGCACCGGCATTATAAAGATTATTAATATCATTAGCAGATAAATTTGTATCCCAAAATGCAACTTCATCTATGTTTCCATCAAAATTAAAACTTCCACTTACAGAATCTCTTCCAACAAGCCAATTAGCATCAATTGTCATTGCACCAGTTTTTCCAATTTGGCAAATTAAATTACTATCTGTGTAAACTTTTATACTATTACCATCATAAGTCATCACAACATGATTCCATCTATTAACGGTTATAGCATTAGCAGGACCAGTACAACTAGTACTATTAACCCATCCATATATCGAATTAGCATCGTGCATTGAAATTCCACTAACTCCGGCATTTCTTGATATTACAATACCATCATTTTCCGCTGGATTTTCTGGATATATCCATGCTGAAATAGAAAATCGTGTTCGAGTATTACCAAATTTGTTATAAGTATCCATGTAATTAGTGCTTCCGCCTAAAAATCCATATCCTTTATCTATTTTTCCGGGAACATTAATATCTAAAGTCATTATTTTTCCATTGTGGTCATATCCTTTTGCATCAATAGAAACTGTTCCACTAGCTTCATCAAATTTATACCAAGTATTAAGATCATTATTTATAGAAGCATCCCATGTGGCCCATTCATTAACTACAACTCCATATAATTCTGGTATCCATTCAATTCGTTCTCCTTCATATGTTGTTGTCCAAATACTAATTTTTTTCTTACCTTCAGCAAAACTTTTTTCAGTAAGTAAATCATATCTTATTTTTGTAACAACTTCTTTACCATTTTCCATCCATTGGCAAACTTCTTTATCATTTTCACCAGTACATTCTTTATTATATGTTGGTACTTCTTCAGTATATTCGACTTCAACTCTTACATCATATGTTCGTGTAATACCTTTATCAGCTTGTTTTCTATCGAAAAAATACATAACTTTTAAAAAATCCGTAGAAGATGTTTTTGCATCTAGTTCAAATTCGGCAATTTTCTGGTATCCTATTCCCACATAATTAATTTTTGGTGTTAAAAGTCTAACAGTAGCTAATACTGTTTGATCTGCCTTTGCAGAAACAGTTACTGTATTTGTTACAGCATCATATTGTTTTATATTATCAGTAGATGGAACTATATCGCCTATAGCTGAAGCTGTTCCGCCGGCAAATACCATTGAAACTATTAGTAGTAATCCTATTAATATTGCTGCGTGTTTCATATACATATATAGTTCGCCTCTCTTTTTAAATCTACCTTTAAAACAAATTCCTGAATATGAAGAATCCTTTTGCGAATCCTATCAATCCAACTATTTCAATTAAAAATAATACAATCTTTAATACACTATTAAGACCGGCAACTATTGGATGCCATGCAGGATTTAGTAAGAAATCAAGCCAAAGCATATAACCAAATAATATTTGGCCCATAAAATTAATCAAGGTAGCTGCTGCACCAATTGATGCTCCTACTCCGAATAAAAATGATTTAAATATATCAACTTTATCGCTTGAACCTGTTGTAGCTTCAGTGTTAGTATCTACGTTAAAATTGGTACCTATAGGAAGTTGATTACCAAATATAGATAAAGTTCCATTCATATCTCGAACAATATCAGTGCCCCAAACATCTCCAAGTGTTCTGTTTCCAACTTGATCTGCGGGCAAATAACTCATCGCAACGAAAAATCCATTCCCAAGTAATAAAATTATCATGAATGAATACCACATATTCTCAAACATTAATTATCACCTTTTCGCATGAATCCACTAGCACCCGCAAGTAAACTACCAGCTAATAAAAATATATATAATGGCCAGTAGAACCATCCAGCTAATGTAAAAATACCAAGCATAAATACAAATAATGCCATTGAACCAAGACCAGCAAAAGAACCTATCATACTACCTATGATAAATGCAATTATTGCAGCTAAAACAGTAGAAATTATTAATCCCAAAACACAAGGGTAATTTTGGTCAAGACTGCATCCAAAATCGGTTCTTACAGATGCGGTTAATCTAAATATATCTAAACTACTATAAACAGTTTTTGAATAAACTTTAACAATATTCTTAATTATGTTTCCATCGTAAATCATATTAAAATCAACATAAAATTGTTTATTTGTATCCATACTAGGAAGTAATATTGAAGCAATACATGAATCTCCAGCACAAACACCATTATCAGCATCTTTTATAGAAATTCCTGTTAACATATTTATATCGTGATATTGATAAATTATATAGCTATAACTAAGAATATTATCTGCGGCCATCGCTACAGAAATTGATGTATCAGTTCCTAATAGTTTTGGACCATTTGGAGTAAATATAATACTAGTTGGAACAAAATATTGTTCAATGTTTACATCATTTGTACCAAGATCGATATACCAGTAAACTGGACTATTTGTTGCAGTGTATAAGTATGATTCTTCATATACTACTCCATCTTTAACAACATCAATTTGGTAATTTTCACCAATTATAAAAGGAAAATAACGTGACCCAGTAACATCAGTTCGGCCAGACATTATCTGAACTTTTGTTCCATTAATTATTTTGTATACTAAAAAATCAACATATTTTATTGTATCTCTAGTTTTTGTTTTTGTAATAAATGTAATATATGATCCAACATCTGTAACTAAAGCTAAATATGGTTGTAATATATCATTTACATCATCTGAATCATATTGAACGAAATATGTTCTATTAGAATAAAGAACATTATTAGAATCAACTGCGATGAAAACATAATCTGTCATATTGGGCAAAATATTTATATTTGTATCTACAGCTAAATTTCCATAATAATAATTGTAATTGTTTGTTAGACTAAGATTATAATTTCCTAAAATAATACTATCGGATATTTCATCTCTAGGCTGTTTTACTGTTAATTTAACTGGATTAATTACGTATGAATTTACATCCACATCAAAAGATGTAATATAATTTTGATCATTTGCATCGATATTTACATTGATCATACCAGACGCATCGGCTTTATAACATCCAATAGTCCAATTATTTTTATCTAAACATATAATAGCATTAGATGCATATAAATCTTGATCTGGAACTTTAACTTTTAATGTAACTGGTAATGATTCTGTTTCCATTAATAAATTAACATCAATTAATGTTCCATCATTTATGAAATAATAACTTCGACTAACATATCCATTTTTAGTAAATGTAATTGTAGTTGGCCCACTTGGTAATAATGCTAAATTAATATCATAATTTGGCAAAGTAACTGTATAAGAAGTTGTTTTAATAGTTGCTGTTGCATTATTTAAATCAGCCCATGTAGTTTCATCTTTAATATTGATTCGCAATCTTGATGCAGGGCAATTTTCGAACCTTCCTGTAGATGAACAATATGGTATTCCTGAACCGGCATTATATAATAATCCAATATCAGTAGCTGATAATGCTCTATTCCAAAGAGATATTTCATCAATATTAGAATCAGATGCATATGCTGCAGCTGTATATGTTGTACTTAGAGCAGAAACTGGATTAGCATTTGCAACAAAACCAGATTGGATTCCATCGACATATATATAAAGTCCTGTAGAATTACCGACTCCAACAACATGATGCCATCCATTATCATTAACTGTCGCAACACTAGTTACTTGTGCAACTCCAGCAGTTCTATGATTATAAAATGTTACAGTTCCTGTTCCATTTAAAACAAAAATCCAATTCCAAAAAGCAAAACTTGATGATTGTTTTCCTATAATATTTTTTGTATTAGCTGTAGTTTTTATCCAAATAGAAGATGTTACTTCATTCGGAAAATACAAATCTGCTGAAGCTCCGAAATTTACTTCGCTTCCAGTATTTAATCTATAACCTTTGTTAATTATTCCAGAATATAAAAAAGCATTTGTATTTGTTCCATTATATGTTCCACCGTGTGCATCAATTGCGCCAGTTACATTAGTATCTAATGCCCAATGAGCAATTAAATTAGTATCTGGTGCAATATCCCACGCAAATGTCATTGGCAGAAATAATAGCAGCAATGCCATTCCAATTATCATATAATTTTTCATGTTTTTATACCCTGTTATTTTGGCGCATTTTGTTCAAATGCTAATTAAAACCCACCTTGTTGCGGACTTTGCTGGAATGATTGTATAACACTTATGAAAGTCATTATTACAACTATTACACCAACGAGACCTAACAAAAGATTGATTGTGGCAACGTTACTAAAGGCACTCATATTTCCTCCAACCACACCTGAAATTACTGCATTCAAGATTTCTAAAATTGGTCCGAGAAGTATAAACCCTAATAAAGCCGTCATGAACCCATTCATTAAGTTATTCATTTGTCCTCTTTGATCTGATAATATACCCATTTTTACACCTCCGTCAATTTCCCTGCATATTTATATGCTCATCCGGTTGCATACTTTGTCGCATGAACACAATAATTGTGCATATAATTATAATTAATATTGCGGTTGAAACCATCATTCCGGTTGCAGCACCCATGTCGCCAATCATAGTAGGTAATAATTCTTGAGTTATTGGCACGATAATAGCAATTATTACTATCATTATGACAATTCCAATAAAAGCTTCTAATAAACCCATAAATCCCACTTCTTAATATATATACTATATCGTTTCTGTTTAAAAACCTATGCCTTGTATTCATCAAGTAATCGATTTATATGCTCCGCATACGATTCTTTTGATTTCTTTTTTATTTTATTAATATTTTTTTCGTGAGAAATTATTTCGTCATATTCACATTCCATATTCTTCATTATCTCACCTACGTTTTTTTAATCTTTTTTCAAATTGAATTAATTTAGAATTATAATTAGGAAATTCATTTAAATGATCCATAGTTACTTTAAGAGACTGGCACATATTTCCATCATGCTCACCCTCAATTTTTATTCCGAGATCAACTTCTTTTTTACCATATTTTTTTACGGCCGATTTATATTTTTGCATACAATTCATACTCTCATCCCCCAGAATCCAGACTTTTTTCCACGTTTTGGAGTTTGTATTAATCCTTCTCTGCGCATCTGAGCTGCTTTAAAAGGTATACCTTTCTTTTCTTCTTGAGTATTAATTGCATATCTTGATTTTTCAACAAATGTTCTTGTTTGTTTTGATTGAGGTATTTTAGATTTCATAGACAGTGGTCTAAATTGATCTAGTAATGGATTTCGCGCCATCATTCCGAAATCTTGATATTTTGGTGGACTTTTACTTGGTTTCAAAATTGTTGTTCTTTGTGAATATTTAGCTGCGGCATTTAATCCAACATTTAATGCGGCACTGTATGGCAAATTCTTTTCAACTAAAACTTCTGAAACTTTTCTTTTTTTACCTGTAGCTCCAGATCCTTTTCTTACATAAACATTATATGATTTTGCGTATTGATCTGGTTTAGCACGACCAACTCCAGAAGGTCTTCCAATATCTAATTTATTTCTATTTTTTTCTGGATATTTTCCATATGGTCTTGCAACGTTGTAATCTTTGTAATCATCAATTTTATAAGTTGGTATATAATCTACTGGTTTATAATCATCGATTTCATAAGGTGGTTTATAATCTGGAACTGGCGTATAATCTGGTATATAATCATATGGTTTAATATAATCTGGAACTATTGGTTTATAATCTGGTACATAATCTTTAGGTTTATAGATTGGTATATAATCAGTTTGTGACTTATATGTTGGTATATAATCTTTTATAGGAGTATATGGTTTAATATAATCTGTACCTTTATATGGTTTTACATAATCATATCCAGGTACTTTTTTTCCTGATGAAATATAATCTGGCATTTTATAATCTATGTTTGTTTTATATCCAATATCATATCCAACTTTACTTGTAGTATATCCTTTTCCAATTGGTTTATAATCAATATTTATTGGTTTATATTCAGATGTTTTCATGTCTATATTAATTTTTTTGCCTATATCAGTATTTGTTTTTATTTTTCCCATATTAAATAATTGTGACATATCTACGCTTCCAAATCTGGACATTTCTAATCTATCAGCATTTGCTAAAGCCTTTGCTAAAGCACTACCAGTTAAACCTTCAGTTAATCCTTTAATTGTAGTTCCTCCTTTAAATGTTGCTGATATTGGTTTAATTGTAGTGTGTGTTTTAACTGCATCAATTATATATTTTTGTTCCCATTTTGGTAATTGTTCAAACATTACTTTCTTTCCATTAACTTCAAGAGGAACATTAATTCGGCCCGTTTCTACTAATTTTGCAGCTGTTTCGCCGTGTCCTAACCATGAAACTTCGGCAGCTCCGACTTTTGTAGAATCGTGTAAGTATGCAGCCCATTTTAATCCTGCATTACTTATTCTAGATAAATCATTTCCTAATTTTGTTTCAGATCCTTTTATATCTATCAAATTTTTATAAACATTTTCTGTATGAATTTTTCCGTGTTGTTGCACATCATATGAAATTGCGCTTTGTTTTTCAAATCCTTGCATTTGTGCTAATTTTCTATTTGCAGTTTTAGCTTCTAAATTTAAAATTATATTTTCTCTATTGAAATTATCTAAAACATTTTTACCAACAACTGATGATACTTTTGCCCCTGGTGTATATCCAGTTTCTCGTATAATTGGAGTCTGTGTATATCTTTCAAAACCAATTAATTGTGGTTTATTTATGCCCATTTTTTGGGCATCTTTTGGAAATAGCATAAATGTTTCTAATTCAAGTTTTTGATTTAATCCTTGTAGAACTTTTGGAGATATTGTAGCAACTTTGCTTCCTGTTATATTTGCATAATCTTGAGCAATATTTAAATATTGTTTTTGAATATCTGCGTCAACTTTACCTTTTGTTTCTAATTGAAATAAAATAGTTTCTTTTAGAGTTCCAGGTATTACTTCAGATCCAGTCTTTACAGTTGGTATATCATATATAACTGGTCTTGATGGATTAATAAATGAATCAACAACTTTTGTAAATGGTATTTCAACTTTTCCAATTTTTATATTAGTAGGCCCTGATTTATCAACAAAATATTTACCAACGTAACCGGCTTCAGATCCCGATTCTTTGATTGTTCCAAATACTCCTGCGTATCCTGATGATACGTCTCCAATATCAGCTGGATTTCTTGTAGTTAAAGTATCAATAGATTTATATGGTTTAGTAACGGTTTGAACATTCACAGTTGAATTTTCTAAAATTTGTTTAACGGCACTATAAGATTCTCGACCAGGAACATCGGTTTTTGTGGCTGTTGCAACATTGCTATATAATCCTGTACCAAATGTAGCATCAAATAATGCTTCTCCAGCACCTACTCCTAGTTTAGATCCTCCAATTCCTATAACTAATTGTTTTTCAATATCTTTAGCAGTTTGCATATCTCCGGCATAAGCAGCACCTATACTTTGAGAACCCATAGAAGCTAATTGAGCAGCATCATAAAATTGATCAATTTTTGGAGCTGTATATGCAATTCCTGATGCTAGATTTCCAGCTATTGGAATTTTTCCGGTTTTAGTTGCAGCAAATTCAGATCCAATTTTAAATCCTCTACCAACTAGTCCTACTGCTCCAGCTGTTAATAATGAAGAAGCAGCTTGTTCTTGTGTTCCACTTAAAACTGCTCCAGTACTATATAATATTCCACCAACACCTGGAATAAAACTTGGAGCTACTCCTCCAACAATTCTCCCTGTTTGTTCTGCTGAACGAACAATTGCTTTTTTATCTTCATCTTTTAAAAATGGATTATATTCCACATATGTTGAAACCTGCCGTTTAGTTGATCCACCAACAAAAGATGCTGCAAATTCGGTTGCTCCAGTTCCCATTATTGAAGCAACATTTAATGTATCGGCAACAAAAGGAGCTGTTTTCTTAACAGTAGCGTTTGAAAATACTGGGTCGATAGAATTTAAAAAACCAGAAACATATGGTTTTACTGGAGATGTAATTGAGTCTGCAGTATCTTTAGCCCATTTATCATATGCTTTATCGGCATCAGATCCTTTTCCATAGATTGATTCAATTGTAAAATCAATAGTTGAAGAAGGTATTGAAAGAACATTTAATACTCCTTTAGCAACATTTTTAGATACACTTCCAAATGTATCTGTTGAAGAAATAAATGGATTATCAACTTTTTCATTTAATGCGGATTGTGTATTATCAACTGCTTCTGGAAGCGTTAACAGGGTATTTAAATTTAATAATGTAGCGGCTGTATCAGCTGCTGAATAGTCTGCATCTTTTGGTTTTGCTTTTTCTGGTTCAACAGTTAAAGTTTTATCTACAATAACATTAATTGGTATATTACCAGATAAATATTCCTTATTATCTACAGCTGTTTTATAAGTATCAAGGGCAATAATAGATTTATTGTAATCATTTATAGTTGTTTCATTTAATGTATTAATTTTATCTAAATCATTATTATAATTTTCTACATAAGTATCCATACTAGATAAATCTGTATTTGCTAATATAGTATTTTTTTGTGTTTCTAAACTTTTAAGATAAGTTTCAGCTTCATCAGCGGCAGTTTTTTTAGATTCAAATTGGCTTGTATCAATATATGAAATTTTTTCATTAGAAGTTAAATCTGATTTTTTTGAAGGATCTATTGAAAATGGTTGATAATAACCAGTTACTGTTGAATCAGATACATTTGTAATAAATGTTTGTATATCTGGAGCCGCTCCGGTTGAACGTAATTTACCATCTTGTACATAATATTCAGGATCTTTTACCGATGAAATATCTTTATTATATTTATATTCTCCAGAATCAAAAAACCCAGAATAATTATAACCCACCTGGCTTGCTCGTGTTTTAGCTTGTTGATAAATATTTGTTGGTAATTGTATGCCTGGAAGATTTTTATCTGTATCCCATTTTGTAGCCCATTTATTAAAATCATTTTCAGAAATAGTTTGGCCCAATTCAGTACTAGCTTGTTCTTCTTGCTTTAGATTTAATAAAAAGGAATCATTATCTGATTTTGCTAAAGCGGCTTTTGCTGCATTTTGTTGTGCTAAAATAGTTTGATATTGTTTTTCTGATGCTTCTCGAGCTTCTTTTTCTCTTTGTGCTATTTCGGCATTTCTAGCATCCCAAGCAACTACTTGTCTTTGATATTCAGCATCTGCTTCTTGTTTTGATAAAAGTTCATCTTCATCTATTGATTTATTATAAGCATCTATAATTTGTTGTTCAGATGCATTAGATAAATCTTGATCAGAACCAAATCTACGCCCACCTTCAGTTCCTGTAAAAGTTCCACCTATTGTATAATAATATTTTTTAGGCCCATAATAAGTATCTGCCGTATTTTGTTGTTGCTGTTGTATTTTAATATATGGATCTGGTGTTGGTTGTACAACAACTGGCGCAACATATGCTTGTTGACTTTTTAAAGTTTGAATAGGTATTACATCGGCATTAGGATCCATCGCTTCGCCTGTATAAGGATTAACTCCTCTATTAACATCCATTGCACCTGGCATGTTTTTGTATTTTTCATAATCAGAATCAGTGTAAGTATTTAAAATTAAATCCGTTTTATTTGCGTGCGGGATCCAAAGTTGTTTAACCATATAAATACTATAATGCGGCGGAGTTTAAAAGGATTTGCTTTATGGATGCACCCATGTAATAAAACCTTTAGCAACAGTAGGTTGTGCCGCCCAAGTATTACTTGTTTCAATATTAACATCAATATCGCTAGTAATCCATTGTAATTGTAACACATCACCAGCAATAGCTTCAATATAAGCCAAACTTGTTATTTCTTGTGAACCATCTTCTTTAACAGTATCAATTTCTATTTCACTTTGTTTGTTTTATTTACACCAAGAATATTTCTTGTTTATAATACACATTTCTGCAAGTTTTTGTTTTTCGCATCCTTCTAATACTAACCATCGGTATTCTGCGTCTAAAACATACTTCTCATTTACTAATTTGTAAGCGTAGTGTTGAGCCTTGTTGTATATGTTTGCGTCATTAATCATTTTACAGTAATTGATTAAAGGGTCGGGTACTTTTGATTTTGTGTAAATTGAGTCTGCGAATATTTCTGTTGTATCAATTCCTGTGCTTGTTAAGTTTATGCTTTTGTTTAATTGACTTAAAGCACTTGCCATTTGTTCTGTTCGACATTCAGCATTATAACCAACTTTGTTTACAGTTTTGAATACTGGTTCTTTTACAATAGTGTATTCTTCGTGGCAAGTGTCGGGTTGTGGAATTTCTTCTGCAGGGTTTGGGGTGCAAATATCTGGTTGTTCCTCGCAAACTTCTTTGGTTTCACAAATTGGTGGTTGTGGAGTGCAAGTGTCTGGTTGTTCTTCCCAAAGACTTGGAGTTGGTTCGCAATATTTTGTTGCAATATTCTTGTCTACGTATTTGTCTAAAACAGTTTCTGAATAATTCACAGAACATTTCCCATAATAATCGTGATTAGCATCAGCATACTT
>Ga0247840_10004134_pt1 | contig 23385 bp, 22 predicted proteins | sample LaCruzMarch2015__FD_192404 | JGI IMG/M metagenome (GOLD analysis project Ga0247840, IMG submission 192404) | Freshwater microbial communities from meromictic Lake La Cruz, Castile-La Mancha, Spain - LaCruzMarch2015_17m | ecosystem: Environmental > Aquatic > Freshwater > Lake | place: Spain... | reverse complement strand
CTTCGGTGTACATGCCTCCTGCCGAGCTACCGCGACCGAAATTCCCGCAGCCCGGTCGAGTCCACCAGCCGATCCATATTCTGGAGCGTGAACACCTTGCCGCGGGTGGCGAGGATGAGCTTCTTCATGTCCTCCCGACGCACCCCGAAGCCACGGCCGGCGATGCACGCGATGACTTCAAACTTGGGTTGGCCTGGCGGTTGACCAGCCATGCTCAAGGCGCCGAGGTGTTGTACGCGTGTGACCTTATCCCGGGCCGTGCCATCGTCTTCAGTGAGTTTTGCTTCAATGGTGACGCGCGGATTGAACTCGTTGGGGATCACGAAGTCGGGCGCCTGATCGAATCCAGGGAGTCGTTCCGCCCGCCGGGTCTTGCGGAAGCTGATGCCGGCCCGCGATAAGACTTCTTCTATCGCGTTCTCCACCAGATCGCCAACCAACTCACTGATGGAGTCCCGATGACCGGCGAAGGGGCTGCCGAGGAGGCGCTCGTAAAGGAGTATCGAGTAGGGTGCGCCGAGGTCAGCCATGGTGCGAACACCGACAAGGCCGGCGCCGGTGTCTGCCTTGTCGATGCGGTGGAGCCGGTCCGATGCAACTCTGGGTGCCCCCTGTTGCAGGATTGTGCAGGCGGTGGAAATCAAGGCTTCCACGCGCCGGTCGGTGATCCCGCCGCGGCCTGAGCGCAGCGGTTTGTCTGGGTGCATACGGATATTGCGGTCAAGCGTGCGCACTGCTCCTTGCCCGACCTGGATTCCCGTCTGGTCTGAAGCCAAGTACGCCCACTCCGGCGGCGTCAGCCCAAGGATGCAGCGCAGGACCAGCAAGGCGACTGGTGTTTGGTAAACGACCGGTATGATGGTCGCCGGTGTTACATCCTGAAAGCCGCGAGTCGCTCGTTTCAGGGACTCGTAACCTTGTTCAAATACTGGGAACTCGACGAACCCCGGTCCTTTCGGCATGACCAGGAACTCGGATTCAAGGCAGCCAAAGACCGCATCGACGTAGCTGTCGAGATTGCCCTGGAGTTCCGCGAAGTCGACTTCAAAAGGGAACTGCATCGCTGGCCTCCAGGGTGGTCGAACACGTCAGTGTATAGGCCGGTGCCGCAGCCTCGGCGACCTTTCTGGTCGCGAGCAGCCGCATCACGTCATCAAGCGAGCCCAGTCGCATCAGGCACTCGGCAAAGCACGCGACCTTGTCGCGCATGGGACGGTCCGGGTCCCAGTCGGGTCGGAGCCGCCAGACGCCCATCCGGGTCAGGTGGCCGAAGACGATGCAACGGGTGTCGCCCGCTGTGGGTACGCGCCCGGCGGCGCTGAGCATGGCCAGATCGGCGGCGACCACGCTCGCGAGTTCTACGGGCGTCTCGAACAACCAGCCGCGCCTGCTGCTGCCGGTGGTGCGGCAGACCAGCACCGTATCCACGATGGACGAGCCGGTGCCGTGGATGTGGATGGAGCCGCTCATCTCGGCGGGGCAAGGCAGGGAGGCGGAGCAGTTCAGGCCGGCGTCCAGGATGGCGACGCCCACCGCGTGGTAGGCCTCGATCCGGTTGTGGTGGTAGGTGAAGGCGAGCGGTGCGCCGGGCTTCAGTGCGCGTGCCATCCGGCCAAAGACGGCCGCGAGACCCTCGGCGAAGTGGGTCAGCCCCCGGTCTTCGGTAATGTTGCCGGTCAGTTCGTCCGCCGAGCGCGTGGAGGGACGGCCGAAACCCTCCGGAGTGCTGCCGACCAGCCGGCGCAGCCACACGTAGCAGAAGTCCATCAGCTCGGCGTATTGGACATTGCCGAAATAGGGTGGGTCCGTGAAGACCGCGTCCAGGCTGGCCGGCGGCAGGTCCAGGTCGGTCGCGCTGGCGCAGCGCAGGCGAATGGACCGCCGGGCCGCACCGGGCCGCTCCTCGCCGATCCACTCGCCCGCGATGGGCACCAGGGTCTTGCGGGTGCCCACCTGCCGCACCTCGAAGGGTGCATCGCAGTACGCCTTGGCCTTGCGGTACTTGTCGATGATGTTGACCCAACCGCCGGACCCCACGCCGGCACCGTTGCCGTTGCGGATGCCCAGAATGTTGGACTCGCACTGGATCAGTCCGACCGGGAAGCCGTGGACCGAGAAAATATCAAGTGATTTCAGCGCCATGGCGTCATAGCGGCAGAGCATGTTCTGATAGCGCAGCAGGTCCGAGAGGTTGGTGGCTAGGGCCTGGCGCAGGCGCTCATCTGGATTAGCCGCGATCAACCGCGCGCTCAGTTCCAGGGCTAGGAGTTGGCGCTGGTTGAACAGTTCGTGATAATACCGGTAGCCCCAGCGGTGGAGTCGGTCGGTCTCGTCCCCGCGCGGGATCGCATCCTCCGGGATCAGGGTCGGGTTCAGTGCCGTGAGGCGGGCTGCGGCGTTGGCGACGCGCGCCAAGTCGCGCCCATCGGGCCGCTTGAAGAAGCGCCCGGTATGGGCCGCCTTGCGCGCCGGGTTGTAGTACTCGATCGCAAAGAGCCGATGCCGGGGTGGACCAGCAGCGGGTCTGGGGTAGGTGTTGGGGTGGCCGCAGTGGGGGCAGTTGCAGCGGCTGCGCTTGGCCGGGCCAGCCAGTTGGAGCCGGACCCCGCAGGTGCGGCAGGTGCCCGGGTGCTTGACGTCGTCGACCTCGTTCAAGTCGCCGCAGCCGGGGCAGACGAGAACATTGCGCGGGTGGCGGGTCGCCTCGGCGAGCAGGTAGCCTGGGAAGAGGTCGAAGGGCTGGCCGCAGGCGGCGCAGTCGATTTCCTTGACCCAGAGAAAATACTTCACTGGACAGTCGGTGTCGCCGTAGTGTGGGCAGTCGGTTCGGTAGAGCCCGTCGATCTCCGCGGCCAGGGTCGCCGTCAGGTCCGCGGCAGCGCTGTCATAGGCGGCCAGGTCGAGGTGAGCGAGTTCTTCGCGCACGATCCACGCGGACATGGGGTTCACGTCGAACCCCTGGCAGTCACACCCCAGGCGGTTGGCCTCGATCAGGGGCGTGCCGCCGCCCATGAAGGGGTCGGCGACCTGTAGCCCCGGGAAGGCGTTGGCCTGGTAGAAGACCTCGCGCAGGGGACGGTCGCCGAACTCGGCCAAAGCCAGGGCGCGGAACAGGGTTCCAGGTCGGCGCGCGAACCACTTGTGCACGGCGATGATGGGCCGATAATTCTGTTGGATCTGCTTCTCTTTGAGGGCCAAGGCGGAGACGAAGGGAATGTCGAAGGCGTGTTCGATGGTCATGGGTACCGGGGACGCAGCGTGTTGTGTGCGCGCGTCGCGGGAAGGCTCCGTGCTGGTCTTTGGGCGAGGGCTACGCGAGTGGGGATGTTACCGGGTTCGGGCCGCCGCGCCTTGCCTGAATTTGGCTCGCGTGGGTTTCGAGCCCGTTGCGGCGCTTGCGTCGTGCGTGCCTCGTTTTTTGTCTCCGGCCAACTGGTCCTGCAAGACCCCAACGACGAACCCGCCGCCGTGCTGCTGGAGCGCATCCGCGCCGAGCAAACGGCGCGCGCGGTGGGCGGCAAGAAGCGCAGACCCAAGGTGACTGCATGAGCATACGCAAGACCAGCGGCGCCGGCAGTCCCGCTCGATCTTCCTCGCCGCACCCGATACCCTTGTTGGCCGACCTGCGGCGCCTGATCCTCGAGTCGCGCCGCCAGGCGGCGGCGGCAGTCAATGTCAGCCTGACCATGCTCTATTGGCGTGTCGGCAAACGCATCCGGGAGGAGGTTGGGGCCGGAGCGCGCGGATTATGGTGAAGCGATTGTCACCACGCTGTCACGGCAATTGGTGCTTGAGTTCGGTCGCGGGTTCACCGACAAGAACCTGCGTCGGATGATTCAGTTCGCCGAGGCGTTTCCGGACGAACAGATTGTCGCCACGCTGTGGCGACAATTGAGCTGGTCACACCGTGCGCGATTGCCCTACGAAGAAGATAAGGAATGAATGCATCGACCCTGATCCAGAAGATCTGGAACTTCTGCCACACCCTGCGCGACGACGGTGTCGGCTATGGCGACTACCTGGAGCAACTCACCTATCTGCTGTTCCTGAAGCTGGCGCACGAGTATGCCCAGGAACCCTATGGCCGTGATACCCATATCCCCCGGGGCTATGACTGGGCAAGCCTGAGGTCGAAGACGGGTGAGCCGCTGGAGGCGCATTACCTCAGCCTGCTGCACCGGCTGGGCCAGGGGACGGGGATGCTCGGGGCGATCTTTTTCAAGGCACAGAACAAGATCCAGGACCCGGCTAAGCTCTCGCGTCTGGTGCAACTGATCGACGCGGAGGACTGCTGGCCAATCCGCCCTTCGGCAAGAAGAGCAGCATGACCATCACCAACGCGGAGGGTGAGGAGGACCGCGACGCGCTGACCTGCGCACCAACCGGCACTTCACGCTCAAGACCCGGCCGCTGAAGTTCGACGACCTGCGCGATTTCATCACCTGCTATAACCCCGAGAATCGTTTTGAGCGCAAGGAGACGGAGCGCTTCAGGTATTACCCCTATGCCGATCTGGTGGCCCGCGACAAGGCGAGCCTCGACCTCTTCTGGCTGAAAGACGACGCGCTGGACAACCTGGATGACCTACCGCCCCCGCAGGTCTTGCAGCAGGAGATCATCGAGCACCTGGAGGCCGCCCTGATGGCGTTTCGGGACGTGGCCGCGGGGCTGGCGAAGTGACGAACCTAAGCCAGTCCCTAACCTATAAGTTTGAAGAGATCTCACGCAAAGACGCAAAGACGCAAAGAAGATTAATCCAATTGGGGTTAGGGCGCGGCGATGACCTGGCCCGCGTCTGGGTCGGTTCGCCTCACCGGGGTGATCGCGCCGGATACCTCATTGGTATGATCGCGTTTTTCAAGAGCTTGTTGATTCTTTCTTCCTTTGCGTCTTTGCGTCTTTGCGTGAAATTCTTCTTTCTTCAGAAAGGCATGGGTAACGTTCGGACGCCGAGCCCGTCGCGCCGGGCCCACGCCGCCGGTAGGGCGAGGCCCCGCCCCTGTGGTTAAATAGGCACCTGACGCGCACCCCGCGACCGCCCGAAGTCCGAGCCTCCCCCATGACGCCTGAAATCCGCCCCCGCACCGCCCAAGTCGAACGCAACACCCTGGAGACCCGCATCCGGGTCAGCCTGGATCTCGACGGCAGCGGGCGCGCGCGCTTCCAGACCGGGCTGCCCTTCCTGGACCACATGCTGGACCAGGTGGCACGCCACGGGCTGATCGACCTGGACATCGTGGCCGACGGTGACCTGCACATCGACGCCCACCACACGGTGGAGGACCTGGGCATCACCCTGGGGCAGGCCTTGGCGCAGGCGCTCGGCGACAAGACGGGCATCCGCCGCTACGGCCACGCCTATGTGCCGCTCGACGAGGCCCTGTCACGGGTGGTGATCGACCTGTCCGGGCGCCCTGGCCTGGAATTTCACTGCGCCTTCACCCGCGCCATGATCGGTGCCTTCGATGTCGACCTGTTCCACGAGTTCTTCCAAGGGCTGGTCAACCACGCCGGCCTGACCCTGCACATCGACAATCTGCGCGGGGAGAATGCCCACCACCAGGCCGAGACCATCTTCAAGGCCTTCGGTCGGGCGCTGCGGATGGCGGTGGAGCCGGACCCGCGGATGGGCGGCATCCTGCCCTCCACCAAGGGTGCCTTGTGACGGGTCGGTCGCCGTGACCGCGTTTGCGTTCATTCGCGGCTAAACTGCTTTTTTCGGGTTTTTCGTCCGGGGTGGCTGGTCTTGCTGCCACGGCCGTCAGACGTTTAAACCGGCCTTTGGCCATCATACTGAGGTAGCTTGCCAGTGCTCCTGATTCCCGCCATCGATCTCAAGGACGGCCGCTGTGTGCGCCTGCGCCAGGGGCGCATGGAGGACGAGACCGTGTTCTGCGACGACCCGGTGGAGATGGCCGGGCGCTGGGTGGGGCAGGGCGCCCGCCGACTGCATCTGGTGGATCTCAATGGCGCCTTCGCCGGTGAGCCGGTCAACGGCGCGGCCATCCGCGCCATCGCCGCCCGCTACCCGGACCTGCCGCTGCAGGTCGGCGGCGGCATCCGCGACGAGGCGACCATCGCCGCCTATCTCGCGGCCGGGGTGAGCTTCTGCATCATCGGCACCCAGGCCGTGACCGAGCCCGCCTTCGTCGCCCGTGCCTGCCGCGCCTTCCCGGGCCACCTGATTGTCGGGCTGGACGCCAAGGACGGACAGGTCGCCATCCGGGGCTGGGCCGAGGTCACCGAACACCGGGTCGAGGAACTGTCCAAACGCTTCGAGGGCGACGGCGTCGCGGCCATCGTGTATACCGACATCGGCCGCGACGGCATGATGACCGGCCCCAACATCGCGGCGACCCGGGCCCTGGCCGCGGCGGTCGCGCTCCCCATCATCGCCTCCGGGGGCATCACCGACCTCGCGGATCTGCGCGCCCTGGCCCAGGCCGCGCGGGTCGCCGACCGGCCGGGCATCACCGGCGCCATCACCGGCCGCGCCATCTACGAGGGCACGCTCGACTTCGCCGCCGGGCAGCGTCTCGCCGATGAACTGGCCGCCACCCCTTCCTGAGGACCAAGACCCATGAGCGACACCTGGCTCGACACCATCAAGTGGGACGCGGACGGCCTGGTGCCGGCCATCGCCCAAGAGACCGGCACCGGCACCATCCTGATGATGGCCTGGATGAACCGCGAGTCGCTCGCCCTGACGCGGGAGACCGGCCACGCCGTCTATTGGTCGCGCTCGCGCCGCAAGCTCTGGCACAAGGGCGAGGAGTCCGGCCACCAGCAGGTGGTGCGGGCCCTGCGTATCGACTGCGACGCCGACGTGGTGCTGATGGAGGTGGAGCAGAAGGGCGGCATCGCCTGCCACACGGGCCGCCACCACTGCTTCTTCCGGGAACTGGACGGCGCCGGCCACTGGGTCGAGATCGCCCCGGTGCTCAAGGACCCGGACGCGATCTACCACCGATGAGTGCCACCGCCCAATCGCTAGCCCGCGTCCACCGCCTCAGCGTGGCCGACTACCATCGCATGGGCGAGACCGGCATCCTCGGGCCGGAGCTGCGTACCGAATTGATCGATGCGGAGATTATCGAGATGCCGCCGATCGGTCACCCCCATGCCGGGACCGTCAAGCTCCTTGCCAACCTCCTGAAGGAGGCCGTCGGGAGCGCCGCGGTCCTGGCCGTCCAAGACCCGGTTTGGCTCGACGACCATTCCGAACCCCTGCCCGACATCGCCCTGCTGCGCCCCCGCTCGGACTACTACCGCAGCGGTCATCCCGGCCCGGACGATGTGTTGCTGCTGATCGAGGTCGCCGACAGCAGCCTGCGCTACGATCGCGAGGTGAAGATCCCGCGCTACGCCCGGGCCGGTATCCCCGAGGTCTGGCTGGTCGACTTGGGCGGCAGTGCGCTCAGCATCTACCGGGAACCGGGCGCGAGCGGCTATGCGCAGGTCAGCAAAGCCGCCGACCTCGCGGCCGTGCCGTTGCCCCTCGCCGGTCCGGCGGTCTGCGACCTCTCCGCCCTCTTCTGACACCGGAGCCAAGTCTGACCCGGGACGCGACCGCGGGGTCGGGTTTCAGCACGCCGCCGCGTCAGGTTAGACTAGCCGCACGCCCACTCCCCACCCGCGACCGGAAACATGACCGACATCCTCGAACGCCTGGCCGACACTCTGGAGGCCCGCAAGCAGGCGGACCCGGACTCTTCCTACGTCGCCCGGCTCTATGCCAAGGGGCTGGACGCGATCCTGAAGAAGATCGGGGAGGAGGCGACCGAGACGGTCATGGCGGCCAAGGACGGGGAGGCGGACAAGATCGTCTACGAGGTGGCGGACCTGTGGTTCCACACCCTGGTGCTGCTGGCGCACCAGGGCCTGCGGCCGGAGCGGGTGCTGGCGGAACTGGACCGGCGCTGCGGTCTCTCGGGTATCGCCGAGAAGGCGGCGCGCGGCGCGCAGGGGGCCGTGAAGGAATCGTAACTTGCAATCCCCAAGCGACGCACCGAGCGCGGCTGTCTTGCCAAGACGGCATGATAAAATAAGTAGATAGGCGTGCTGTCCGGGGTCGGCAGGTCCGCAATCAGCGCGCGCCGAGGGGTGCCGGGCGCCCGCTACGCGCACCTGCACCGGGGTGATTGGAGTATGATTGAGGATCTGCGGCGGCGCGGGCGGTGCCCGGCGGTCCGTCGGCCAAATCAACCTGAATTCAGACCGCTTGCGAGCGGTGGCGGAGAAGACCATGGGCCTTGGTGGTTTGCATGTCTGGCACCTGTTGATCCTGTTGGTGGTCGTGCTGCTGGTGTTCGGCACCAAGAAGCTGAAGAACATCGGCCAGGACTTAGGCGATGCGGTCAAGGGCTTTCGCAGCGCCATGGGGTCCGGTGAGAAGGGCGAGGAGCCCAAGCAGATCGATGAGTCCGCGCCGCGGCGCGTGGCCGATCCGGCACCAACGGCCGCGCGGTCCAAGGTCGGGGCGTCGCCCGCGGCCGGGGACCCGCGCTCCGATTGGCCGAACTCCTGATCCTGTTGCGATCCGGGTCTTGATCAGGCGTCCATAGGGCCTTGCAATGTTCGATATCGGCTTCTGGGAACTGCTGGTGGTCGGGGTGGTCGCCCTGGTGGTGATCGGCCCCAAGGACCTGCCCAGGGTGGCCCGTCTGGCCGGGCTCTGGCTGGGGCGGGCGCGCCGCACCCTGGCCACGGTCAAGGACGAGATCGACCGTGAGTTCAAGGCCCAGGAACTTCAGGACATCCTGAAAAAGCAGGCGCAGGGCAACCCGCTGCAGCGCATCCTGGAGGAGCCCGTGGTGCCGCCCGCGCCTGGGGCGGCGGCCGCTGCCGCCAATCACGGTACAGACGCCGAACCGGGGCGACACCTGTCCGAGCCGCCCGAGCGAATCGCTACGAAACCCTAACCCGGCCCCCGAAGGCGCCTGACCCGCGAACCAGCCGGTTCCCGTTTTTCGCGTTTTTCGCGGATCCATTCCGGCCCCCGCGGACGCGCGGATTGCCCCCGAGACCTCCCCATGGCCCCGTCCACCGAACCCGATGACCCGGGCGCCGAACAGCCCTTTCTCTCCCACCTGGTCGAACTGCGCGATCGGCTGATCTGGATGCTGGTCGGGATCGGCGTGGCCTTGGTGGTGACCTTCCCCTTCGCCAACAGCCTCTATACCTACGTCGCCGCCCCGCTGATCGCCAAGCTCCCGCAGGGCGGCCACATGATCGCCACCCAGGTGATCTCGCCGTTCCTCGCACCCTTCAGGCTGGCGCTGATGGCGGCCGTGTTCCTGGCCATGCCCTGGCTGCTCTATCAGCTCTGGGCCTTCGTTGCCCCCGGCCTCTATCGCCACGAGAAGCGCCTGGCGATCCCGCTCCTGGCCTCCAGCGTCCTGCTTTTCTATGTGGGCATGCTGTTCGCCTACTACCTGGTGTTTCCGCTCATCTTCGGTTTCATGGCCGCGACGACCCCGGACGGTGTGGCGATGATGACGGACATCACGGCCTACCTGGACTTCGTGCTCGCCCTGTTTTTTGCCTTCGGTGTGGCCTTCGAGGTCCCGGTCGCGACCATCCTCCTGGTTGCCATCGGGGTCACGACCCCCGATGCCCTGGCCGCCAAGCGCCCGTACATCATCGTCGGGGCCTTCGTGGTCGGTATGGTGCTGACGCCGCCCGATGTCTTCTCCCAGACCATGCTCGCGATCCCGATGTGGTTATTGTTCGAGCTGGGGGTCTTCTTCTCCCGCATCCTGGTCCGTGACCGGGCCGCCCGGGAGGCGGCGGAGGCGGCCCAGGCCGCGGGTCCCGGTCCGCTCCCGCCCCCTACACCGCCGCCCGGGCGGCCAGGCGGCGGTAGTCAGCCGTCCTTCCCGTCCGGGATGGGGGACGAGTTGGAGCCCGATGATCCCGGCCCCCCCCAGGACTGGCGTCCGCTGACCGACGAGGAGATGGAGTCCGAGTTGGACCGCGCCGATGCCGAACACGCGGCGAACCGGCCGGCGTCCGCGCCAACATCCGCGTCAACATCCACGCCGGCCCCGCTCGATCGGGTCGAGGAGAAGATCCGGCGGGCCAACCGGCTGCGCGAACTGGAGAACCACTTCGCCGCCCGGCAGGTGCTCTACGAGGTGTTGGAGGAGGGCGACGAATCCCAGCGCCGCACGGCGCGCAACATCCTCAACTCACTCAACGGGTCCTGAGCCTGGGGCGGGCAGGCCGTCCGCACGGGCCTCAGGGTTGGGTGAGGCCCGTGCGGGCCGGTCGAAACGGGATCTCAACGTATTGCTTTTCTCAATGGATGCTATCGGCTAGTATCCGGTCCTTTACTACGGACCGAGCGTGACCTACCATGGCCTCTGGATCCCAGATCCACTACAAACAGAATCGATTAAAGCAATTGCGGGCCTTTTGCCATGCGGCGCGCACCGGCAGCGTCAGTGCCGCCGCTGACAAGATCTTCCTCAGCCAGCCGACCGTGTCACTCCAGATCCAGGCCCTGGAGCGGGAGTTCGACACGGTGCTCTTCGAGCGGCGCGGCCCCAAGATCCGTCTGACACCCGAGGGTCAGCTCCTCTTCGAGATGGCCGCCCCCCTGGTGGAGGGCATGGACCGGCTCCACGACGCCTTCGCCGTCCAGTGTGGCCGGGTCGATCAGGGGGTACTCAACATCGCCGCCGGTGAGTCGACGATCCTCTATATCCTGCCTGAGCCGGTGCGCAGCTTTGTCCAGCAGTATCCCGGCATCGAACTGAAGCTGCATAACGTGACCGGCCGCGACGGGCTTGCCATGTTGCGCGCGGACGAGGCGGATCTGGCCGTGGGCTCCCTGATGGAGGTCCCCGACGACATCAATTACCGCCCCTTCGTCACCTACCGCCCGACCCTGATCACCCCCAAGGACCACCCCCTGGCCGGGCGGGAGTCCGTCACCCTGGCGGAGATCGCGCCCTTCGAGATGATCCTGCCGCCCCGGCACTTGAGTACCTGGCGGATGGTGGATCTCGTGTTCAAACAGCACAATCTGGCCTATCGGGTGACGCTGGAGGCGGGCGGCTGGGAGGTCATCAAGAAGTATGTAGAGTTGGGGCTGGGCATCTCCATCGTCACCGATGTCTGTCTGACCGGCGAGGAGAATCTGGCCCGGGTGCCGTTGGATCAGTATTTCCCCAAGCGCAGCTACGGCATCGTGCAGCGGCGCGGCAAGTTCCTCTCACCCCAGACCAAGTGCTTCGTCAAGATCCTGGATCGCGCCTTCGCCGACCGCGTCGTGGAGGCGGTACCGGAGCAGGTGGGCGAAGAGCCCCATTGGGATGACGCGATGCTGGGGTGAGCAGTCGGCAAAAAGAGTACCGCAAAGCGCAACTCCCCGACACCACCAGGGATCAATCGCGCCGTAGCGCGTCGGAGATGGCGATGGGGGTCGGAAAGCGCAGGACCACCAGGTAGGACGAGGCGAGGAAGGTCAGGACGGTGGCGAACTGGAGGCTGTAGGCGGCCCGCTCGCCCAAGGCGCCGGTGGTCAGGGCCAGGCCGGCGATGAGGAGCGAGAATTCGCTCAATTGTCCCAGTCGGAACCCGATTTCCCAGGCGCGCGCCGGGGGCTCGCCGGTGTGGACCAGGAGCAGGCGGAAAATCGCCGGCTTGAGCACCAGGGCGGCGGCGGCGAGGATCAGGGCGGGGGTCAGGACGTCCGCCGCCATCGCCAGGTTGAACTGCGCCCCCACCCCGAAGAAAAAGAGCACCAGGAAAAAGTCCCGCAACGGCCGCAGGCTCTCGGCGATGTAGAGCGCGATGGGGCTCGACGCCATCGCGACCCCGGCGATGAAGGCCCCGATTTCAGGGGAAAGCCCCAGCAAGCCCGCCAACTCTGCCATCCCCAGGCACCAGCCGATGGCGATCAGGAAGATGTATTCGCGAAAGCGGTCGTAGCGGCGGATGAGCGGGATCAGGACGAAACGCGCGGCGAGCCCCGCGAAGACCACCAACCCGGGCAGCGTGAGCACCAGCAAGGCGATCTGCAGCCAGGGGGTGGCGCCCGCGGCCAGGCCCTTGAGGAACAGGAGCAGGGCGATCGCGAGCAGGTCCTGCAACAGCAGGATGCTGATGATGATCTCGCCGATGCGCTGATGGTGCAGCACCGTGGTCGGGAGCAGTTTGAGTCCGATGATGGTGCTGGAGAAGCCCATGGCGGCACCGACGATCAGGGCCTCGACCGGCGTGAAACCGGCCAGCAGTCCGATCCCCCCCCCGATGATCAGGAGCAGCACCGCGCTGCCCACGGTCACCAACGTGGTGCGGCGCAGGCTGCGCGCCAGGTCCTGCGGGGTGAGATCGAGCCCCAGCAGAAACAGCAGGAACATGATGCCCACCTCGGCGGACTGGGAGACCAGGGTGGCGTCGCCCACCAGGGCCAGCCCCCAGGGACCGAACAGCATGCCGAGCCCGATATAGGCGACCAGGAGCGACTGGCGCGCGGCCAGGGCGGCGGTGGCCAGGATCGCGGCGCCGGTGAAGACCAGGAAAAAGGTAAAGACAATCGGGTTTTGGGTCATGGTTGCCCCTGGGGTCTGCCTGGGGCCGGTCTGGTCCACGCGGGTGCACGGATCTTGCCATGACTGGGGCCAGGGACAACACCTGTTCCTGACGTGTTCGAGCGGACCGTTCAGGGGGCATCGATGCCCGTCGGTCGGCTGCACCTCGGCGGACGACGCCTGCCGGGCCTGTTTCGATACACAAAAGCGGCTGGATTCAAGGGTGGCAGCGGCGGCCCCGGCCTGGTCTGGCAGGTATAATCGTGTACCAATTGACGAACCTGCTTGTTTATCCTTTAGGGCCGCACCCGTGAGCGCTGGATGGGGCAGGAACTCATTGAAGTCTGCGTGCAATGGACTGCCGAGCCGCCAAGGCGTGGTGGCTTGCCCGACCTGCCGCTCTGGGGCCTCACGACCCGCTCGTGGGCCACGAACAGCACCCGATTGTGTAACCCATCATCCATGGACCTAACGAAGAGAATCGGCCAACGCCTGCGCGCTGCACGCCAAGCGCAGGGCCTAAGCCTTTCCGACCTGTCGGGCCGTACCGGCTCCTTGTCCAAGTCCCGCATCAGTAACTATGAACAGGGCATCCGCCGCATGGGACTCGAAGAGGCCCAGGAGTTGGCAGTTGCCCTGGGCACCGTGACGGCCACCTATCTGCTGTGCCTGGACGACAAGGACCCCCTGTCCCAGGACGAGCGCCATCTGGTGGATCGTTACCGCGATACCGATTCCCGTGGCCGGGAAACGATCCTCAAGGTCGCCGAGACCCAGGCCATCTATCGGGTGGAAAACACCCCGAAAGCGCCGGACGGCGAGGGGGGAGATGGGACACCCGCGGGGAGTTAGTGGGGGGTTACACAAAAAGTCCTGAGGCGGGGTCACGTGGTGTGTGCTCAGCGCGGCACGAGGACGCCGCCGCCGCGGTGCAACGGCGCGCCGCGGGTGATGGGGTGCTGGTTGACACCGGCGCCGACGCGTCGGTGAGGGTGGGCGCATCGTGGATAGGTTGGAGTGGTGATGCCATTCCCGACCAAGGAGTGGGGGCGTCCCGCCCCCGCGGCAGTGCGGCGTGTCCGCGGCGCTGTCATGGCCCCCGCCCCGACACGGGGTCCAGGGCCCCGGGGAGCGCTACTTGTAGGCGCCGACCCCGCAGAAGAAGCCGTCCTTGTTGGCCATCACATAGCTGGTCTTGGCCTTGATCTCTTCCGTGCCCGGGTAGGGCCATTTGTAGTCCACCCAGCCCTCCTTGGAGGTCTTGACCTTCGCGATCATGTTCTTGAACAACTCGTCGCCGTACTTCTTGAAGTCGAGCAGATTCTTGCCGACCAGTTCCGGCTTGAGCGGGTGGGAGAGCATCTTACCGTCCATGTCCATGCAGAAAACATAGAGGTCTTTCGGCTTGAACTCCGCCGTGGAGAAGGCGGCGAAGGCCTTGTCCTTGCCCAGGGTGTCGACGGTGGTTTGGGCCTTCTGAGACAGGGCCTTGGCTTCGTCCGGGGTGCCGGTGTCGGCGGCCGTTGCAACGCCGCTCAGCAGCGCGGCGCAGCCGACGACGGCGCAGGCGATCAGGGTCTTCTTCATTCGGATGTCTCCTCGTTTCTTGGTGGTGGTGGGACGGGGCGACGATAGCCCAACCTTGGGCGCCGCGCCAGACCCTTGCACCAAAAATCCGGCGATAGCCGACGCCAAGGCGCCACGGGGTCGCGTCGGACGCCTGCCCGTGCCCCGCATCGGCCCATTCCCGGGTGCGGAACTTGGGAAAACGCACCAAAATGAAGCGATAGCGCTCGCGCTCTCTGATCATTTGCGCCGCAAGTACACCCCGAGGGCGCTGGCCCGTCGTTTGCATTGTGCCCTCGGTGCGGGTGCGTCCCAGGTGATCGCACCGACGCGGCTGGTGTATGGCACAGGAGCCGGCGGCGGTGTCCGGTTCGAGAACGCCCGCGCCTGATGCTGTCTGCCGGCTGGCCGCGTCCAGCCGCGGACCACGCCCTTTCTTCCTCCATCTTCTTCCTTCATCGCCACATCTCGGGGAGTTACATCGATGCGCAAACGCGACATGATCAAGCGGTTGGTACTGGGCGCGGGCCTGGCCTTGGGGCTCACGGCGGCCGTGGCGCCGGTAGCGGCGGACGATCCCATCAAGGTCGGGGTCCTGCACTCACTCTCGGGCACCATGGCCATCAGTGAGACTACGCTCAAGGACACCGTGCTGATGCTGGTCGACGCGCAAAACAAGAAGGGCGGTCTGCTCGGCCGGCAGTTGGAGGCGGTGGTGGTCGACCCGGCCTCGAACTGGCCCTTGTTCGCCGAAAAGGCGCGCGAGCTGCTGGCGAAGGACAAGGTGGCTGTGGTATTCGGCTGCTGGACCTCGGTTTCACGCAAGTCCGTCCTGCCGGTTTTCGAGGAACTCAATGGGCTCCTCTTCTACCCGGTGCAATACGAGGGTGAGGAATCGTCCAAGAACGTATTCTACACCGGTGCCGCCCCCAACCAGCAGGCGATCCCGGCGGTGGATTATCTGATGAACGAGTTGGGCGTGCAGCGCTGGGTCCTGGCCGGCACGGACTATGTCTACCCGCGCACCACCAACAAGATCCTCGAGGCCTATCTCAAGCAAAAGGGGGTGGCCAAGGAGGACATCATGATCAACTACACCCCCTTCGGGCACTCCGACTGGCAGTCGATCGTCGCCGACATCAAGAAGTTCGGCGCCACCGGCAAGAAGACCGCTGTGGTCTCCACCATCAACGGCGACGCTAATGTGCCCTTCTACAAGGAACTGGGTAATCAGGGCGTATCCGCCGAGACCATCCCGGTCGTCGCCTTCTCGGTGGGCGAGGAGGAACTCTCCGGCATCGATACCAAGCCGCTGGTCGGACACCTCGCCGCCTGGAACTATTTCATGAGCGTGGAGGCCCCGGAGAATGCCGCCTTCATCACCAAGTGGCACGAGTTTATCAAGAACCCCAAGCGCGTCACCAATGACCCCATGGAGGCGACCAAGATCGGCTTCGACCTGTGGGTAAAGGCGGTGGAGAAGGCCGGCACTACCGACACCAATAAGGTCGCGGCCGCCATCATCGGCCTGGAGACCCCGAACCTGACCGGCGGGATCGCCAGGATGCTGCCCAACCACCACCTCACCAAGCCGGTGCTGATCGGTGAGATCCAGGACGACGGCCAGTTCGCCGTGGTCTGGCAGACCGCGGGCACCGTCCCCGGCGACGCCTGGTCCGATTTCCTGCCGGGTTCCAAGGACCTGGAGGCAGACTGGACCGCGCCCATCAAGTGCGGTAACTACAACACCAAGACCAAGAAGTGTCTGGGTGCGCAGGCGGCGAAATAGGGCTTTGCCGGGACCAATGACGGTAAGTTAAGCCCGGCGCGGGCCTCTCGTTCCCACGCTCCCGCGTGGGAATGCCGTGCGGGCGCTCCGCGTCCGGTCTGGGTAATGGACGCGGAGCGCCCGCACTTGCTCCCACGCAGGAGCGTGGGAGCCAGAGGGGCCTAAGCGGGATTCGGTGGACTGCGCTATCGCTTGTCCACCCCACGGCTGCAATCATGATCGAGACCCTGATCCCGGCCTCTCGGGTCAGTGGGTAACTCATTGTCAATTGTTTCTTCTCTGCGTCTCTGTGTCTCCGTGAGAGTATTCCAGAGATACGGGTCACTGTCGGTTCCAGGGCCATAGGTCACTCCATGCCAAATCACGAATCGCCGCTGCGTTGCGCCTTGCCCGAACTCGCTGTCCTGTGGCTGCTGTCGGCGGCGCTGCTGTGGTCGGGTGCGACGCTGGCCGATGCCCTGGAGGATGCCCTGCCGGGGCTGGGCGACCGGGCACTCCCGGTCAGACAGCAGGCGGTCGCCGCGCTGGTCGCCGCCGGTGACGCCCGTGCCTTGCCGATCCTCGAGGGGCTGCTTGCCGGTAACCTCTATACGCGCGAGGGTGACCCCGCGGTGGTCCTGGCGAGCCCGGCCGGCACCGGGTTGCGCCTCACTCATCCCATCACCGGGGCGGACCTGGGTGAGGCAGACCGGTCCGCGGTCAAGAAGATCACCGTGACCAATGCACTGCGCACCACGCTGCGCGGCGCCATCGCCGCGCTGAGCCTCGGCAGTCCGGACCCGGCCGTGCGCCTGCGCTCCGCCCGCGCGGTGATGCAGGACCCGAGCCCGGAGGCGGTCGCGACGCTGCGCGCGCGCCTGGGGCAGGAGCAGGACCCGCGGGTGCGCGCGACCCTGGACCTGGCCCTGGCGGTGGCGGCGCTGCGGGTTGGGACGGCCGCGGAACGGCTCGCCGCCGTCACCACCCTGAACGGCAGCCTCTATCCCGAGGCGCGCAACGCCCTGGCGGCCATGCTTGCGACCGAACCGGACCCGGCGGTGCGGGCCGCGGCGCAGCAGTGTCTCGACGGGATCGACGCGCGGGTCGCCTGGAACGCCCGTGCCGAGACCCTCTTCTTCGGGCTTAGCCTGGGTTCGGTCCTGGTGCTGGCGGCCATCGGGCTGGCCATCACCTTCGGGGTCATGGGGGTCATCAACATGGCCCATGGCGAGTTGATGATGCTCGGGGCCTATACCACCTACCTGGTGCAGCAGGCGATGCCCGGATTGCTGGATTACTCGCTGTTCGTGGCCATCCCCGCGGCCTTTGTCGTCGCCGGGCTCTTCGGTATCGCCATCGAGCGCACCGTCATCCGCTTCCTCTACGGGCGCCCACTGGAGACCCTGCTGGCCACCTTCGGCATCAGTTTGATCCTGCAACAATTGGTGCGTACCGTCATCTCGGCCCAAAACGTGACGGTGGAGAACCCGTCCTGGATGAGCGGCTCACTGCAGGTCAACCCGGGGCTCGCCCTGACCTACAACCGGCTCTATATCCTGGCCTTCGCCGGCGCGGTCTTCCTCGCCCTGCTGCTGATCCTCAAGCGCACGGCGCTCGGGCTGCAGGTGCGCGCCGTGGCGCAGAACCGCGCCATGGCCCGGGCCATGGGGGTGCGCTCGCAGCGCGTCGATGCCCTGACCTTCGGGCTCGGGGCGGGGGTCGCGGGGGTCGCGGGGGTGGCCCTGTCCCAACTCACCAACGTCGGGCCCAATATGGGGCAGGCCTACATCATCGACTCCTTCATGGTGGTGGTGTTCGGCGGGGTCGGGAACCTGTGGGGGACCCTGATCGGCGGTACCGTGCTGGGGGTGGCCAATAAGCTCATGGAGCCCTGGGCGGGGGCGGTACTGGCCAAGATCCTGGTGCTGGTCTTTATCATCCTCTTTATCCAGAAGCGCCCGCGGGGTCTGTTTCCCCAGCGCGGCCGGGCGGCCGAGGGGTGAGGCGATGAAAGCGAAGACTGGTTGTCCGCAAATGAACGCAAAGACGGTTTGTCCGCAAATGAACGCAAATGAACGCAAATGGCAGACGGCCGCCGTTCAGGCTGCCGGACGGGGCATTCGCCCCGTCCGGACCGTTTTGTTGCCGTCACCGGGATCGCGGACCCTGGGTTGCGGTGTAATCGTAAACGTTCGGGACGGGGTGAATACCCCGTCCCGCCCGGGAATGTGGCCAATAAGCGCGGCCGGACGGGACATTCGCCCCGTCCGGAACTTTTTGCTGCCGTCACCGGGACCGCGGACCCTGGGTTGCGGTGGAATCGTAAACGTTCGGGACGGGGTGAATACCCCGTCCCGCTCAGGCCGTTCAGCCCGTTCAGCCCGCTCAGCCCGCGCAACCCGCGCAACCCGCGCAACCCGCGCAACCCGCGCAACCCGCGCAACCCGCGCAACCCGCTCAATGTTCCGCGCCATTCCTCTTAATTGCGTTCATTTGCGTTCATTTGCTGACAATCTTCTTCGCTGCGTCACTCCGAGGACCGCGCCATGAGGATGACGTCTGCTTTACGAGGCGATACCGGCGGTCAGCTCATGATGACGGTGCTGCTGGCGGTAACCGTGCTGGTGCCGGTCTTGAATCTGGCGGTGCCGCAGACGAGTGCCTGGCATGTCTCCACCTTTACGGTGACCCTGCTCGGCAAATATCTGACCTATGCCCTGCTGGCTGTGGCCGTGGACCTGGTGTGGGGCTATCTCGGGATCCTGAGCCTGGGGCATGGGGCCTTTTTCGCCCTGGGCGGCTATGCGATGGGGATGTATCTGATGCGCCAGGTGGGCGACCGCGGGGTCTACGGCAACCCGGACCTGCCGGACTTCATGGTCTTTCTGAACTGGCAGGAGTTGCCCTGGTTCTGGCACGGCTTTGATCTGTTCTGGTTCGCCGCCCTGATGGCGGTGCTGGTCCCCGGGGTGCTGGCTTATCTGTTCGGCTGGGCGGCCTTCCGCTCCCGCGTGACCGGGGTCTATCTCTCCATCATCACCCAGGCCCTGACCTATGCCCTGATGCTCGCCTTCTTCCGCAATGAGATGGGCTTCGGCGGAAATAATGGGCTCACGGACTTCAAGGACCTGCTGGGCTTCGACCTCCAGCGCGACGCCACCCGCGTGGGGCTCTTCATCGCCTCGGCGGCGGCGCTCGCACTGGGCTATCTCGCGACCCGCATCATCGTGAATTCCCGTCTGGGGCGGGTGGCGGTGGCGATCCGCGACGCCGAGTCGCGCACCCGCTTCATCGGCTATCGGGTGGAGCGGGTCAAGGCCGCACTCTTTGCCTTCTCCGCCATGCTGGCGGGGGTGGCCGGCGCACTCTATGTCCCGCAGGTCGGGATCATCAATCCCGGCGAATTCTCGCCGCTCAACTCCATCGAACTGGTCATCTGGGTGGCCGTGGGCGGGCGCGCCACGCTCTATGGGGCGGTGGTGGGGGCCATCCTGGTCAATTATGGCAAGACCGTCTTCACCGGGGTCTTCCCGGAGGCCTGGCTCTTCGCCCTGGGCGCGCTCTTCGTGCTGGTCACGCTCTTCCTGCCCCGTGGTATCGCGGGTCTGCGCCTCCCGGGGAGGGCCGGCTGATGGGCGGACAGGTCGCACGCTGGCAATATCTCAATCCGGGCAAGACGCTCGCCGAGACCCTGGACATCTCACACAAGACCCTCCTCTATGTCGAGGGGGTGACGGTGAGCTTCGACGGCTTCCGCGCCCTGAATGACCTGTCCTTCTATGTCGATGTCGGCGAATTGCGCTGTGTCATCGGGCCCAATGGCGCGGGCAAGACCACCATGATGGATGTGGTCACCGGCAAGACGCGCCCAGACCAGGGCTTCGTGTTCTTCGGCCAGAGTATCAATCTGCTGGAACTCGACGAGCCGCGGATCGCCCAGGCCGGGATCGGGCGCAAGTTCCAGAAGCCCACGGTCTTCGAGCAGCACGCGGTGGCCGAGAACCTGGAACTGGCCATGGCCGGCGACAAGCGCGTCTGGCCCACCTTTACCGCCCGCCTCTCCGGCGAACAGCGCGACCGCATCGACGAGGTCCTGACCATCATCGGTCTCACCGAGCAGACCCGGCGCCCGGCCGGGGCCCTCTCCCATGGCCAGAAGCAGTGGCTGGAGATCGGCATGTTGCTGATGCAGAACCCGCTCCTGCTCCTGGTCGACGAGCCGGTGGCCGGCATGACCCACCAGGAGATGGACCGCACGGCGGAACTGCTGCTGTCGCTCGAGGGCAAGCACTCGGTGGTGGTGGTGGAGCACGATATGGACTTTGTGCGCTCCATCGCCAAGCGGGTCACGGTGCTGCACCAGGGGGCCGTGCTGGCCGAGGGGTCCATGGATGAGGTGCAGCATGATCCGCGGGTGGTGGAGGTCTATTTGGGGGAGTGAGCCGGAGCGACCATTGCCCGCTGTCGTGACACCGCTCCAGCGATTGCTCTCGTGACACCGCTCTAGCGATTACTCTCGTGACACCGCTCTAGCGGTGTCACGCATGTGTCAGGCGCTCTGCGCCGCGAATGCCGGATACGGGCCGCGGGTCGTGGGTCACGGGCCGCGGGGCGCGAAGCGCCCAACACATGCGTGACACCGCTGGAGCGGTGTCACGAGGGTAACTTGGCGCCTTGGCGTGATCGTGCCTTCAGACCAGCGCCCGCTCGATCAAGCCCCTGACCATGACGAACCCGTCCCGCGACAGGGTCGGGCGGTCGCGGGCGAGCAGTACATCGTTGGCCAGGGCCAGCATGTCGCCCACCTGGCGGTAGAAGTCGCCGACCAGCTTGAAGCGGGCGAAGTCCGCTGCACCCAAGACCTCGGCGCCGTGCTCGCGCAGCAGTGCCGCGAGCCCGTCATGCTCCTGCTTCCAGTAGGCCGCGTGTTCGACGCGTTCCCGAATGGTGCCGATGCGCGCATCGTCCTGCACCAGGGGCACGATGTGTCCCAGGAACGCGTCCTCCCGCTGACGCGCATTGGTGTAGATCCGGTACAGCTCGATCATGCAGGACTCGGAGCGCAGATAGGCGGCGCTTAAGACCACGACCACGCAGCGGCCCGCGCTCAGGCGCTCCATGAAGTGCGAGATCCGGTCGCCCGGTTGCAACTCGGTGCTGTCCCGGCGGATGTGCAGGCCCTGCCCGGCCAGGGCATCGCAGAGTTCGCCGACCAGCGGGTCCGTGCGCTCCCGCGCCCAGCCGTAGGAGACATAGACCTCCGGCTCGGCGGGTGCGATGGCGGGGGGCGCGGCCGGCACGATGCCGGGCGGGATCGGATCGCGGGGTGTCGGCATTTCGCCCTCCAGCAGACGGTTGGACCATCCGGAGCGCTCGTTCAACTTGGCGATCCGCTCCACCAGGCCGCGCAACAGGGTCTCGGCCCCGGCGCCCCGGGTCTGGATGCGGATTTGGCCACCGTAGCCTTGCGCATCCGGTAGCTCCTCGACGATGGCGCTCGCGCGGCTCGTCGCGTCATAGAAACAGATGCCGTAGCGCCAGTAGAGCGCGGTGGAGCCGGCCAGGGTGCCGAGTTCCGACAGCACCGCCCTGACGATGGAGGGCGATAGGAAGGGATAGGCGAAGGCCGCCGCCAGCGGTTGGCCGGGCAGCGGGTCCCAGCGTGCGGCCAATTCATCGGCCAGGGCCGCCCGGCTGGCGGGGAGCAGGTCCGGGGCGACATACTCGGTCTCGTCATCGGCATAGGCCCGGCGATGGACGAAGCAGACCCCGCTGGTCACCATCATTTCGAGCAGTGATTTCTGGTCGGCCGCCGAGAGTCCGCGTCCGCGCCACAGCAGGTCATCAAGATCGGTGCGGGTGAAGCGCCCGCCGAGTCGGCGCAGGGTGCGATGGACCCCGCCCTCGCGGGTGAAGACGGCATAGACCGCATTCAGTGCCCAGGACTGGTCCAGCACGAGTTGGTCGTCGAAGAGGCCACGCCGATAGAAGACCATGCCCGCGTTGTGCAGGACCTCGGCGAAGGTCTCGGGGCCATGGACACCAACGGTCCGGCACAGTGACTCGAAGTCCCGGTAGGGCAGCAGCCGGTGTCGGCGCCCGGCGGCTTCCGGACAGGCCGCATCGGTGTCGCGCCAGGCCCGGAGTTGGTCCCAGACCGCCAGCCGGTTGCGCCCGATCAGCGGCCGGCCCTGGACCTCCCGCAGCCCGGCCACCGCCAGTTGCAACGCGTCCATCAGACGCGCCCGGCCGGTGTCGTCCCGGGCGCTGTAGGCGAGCCGGGTGAAGATCCGGCCGTCCTCCTCGAAGAGGCGCAGTTGCTCCGCGTCCACCAGCAGGTTCGCCCGCTCGCCCCGGCCGCCGTCACATTGGTTTTGGACCAGGACCACCGGGCTTGCCGCGCCGCCCAGGTGGCGGATGTAGTCCAGCCAGTAGGGCAGCGGCCGGTTCCTGAACACCTGGCCGCCGTGCTCGTGCTCGCCGCACTCGCTGCCCGGCGTCCAGACCAGCAGGAAGATCGCCCGGGTGCGCATGAAGAGCGCGTGGGTCCCGTGGTAGAGGTCCTGGCCGCCGAAGTCCCAGAGGTTCAGGGTCGCCGACTCTTGGCCCCCGGGCATCGCCAGTTCCACCGAGGTCACGCTGATTCCGTGGGTCGAGTCGGCTTCCGGCTCGAAGGGCTCGCCGCGCAGGCGGCGGCAGATCTGGGTCTTGCCGATACGGCCGTTGCCCAGGATGATGACCTTCAGGTCCCGCAGCGGCACGGCGTCGGCGGTCAGGTCGGCGAGGTGGGCGCGCAGGCGGGGGAGGCAGTTGTCGGGTAGGTACTGGGACAGGACCTCGGCCGGGATCTCGGCGAGGCCAGGACCGGCGCCGACGATCAACGTTTCCAGAGCGGCCGATCCAATCAGGGCATCGGGGAGGTCGGAAACGGGTGCTTCCCAGCAATAGAGTCTGCGAAGTACCGGGAGTGCGGCTAACGGGGTGAGGTCGGCGACTTGGGTTTCCCAGCAGTTGAGCGATTGGAGCGCCCGGAGCCCGGCCAACGGGGCGAGGTCGGCGACCTGGGTGCCCCAGCAGTCGAGCGATTGGAGCGCTGTGAGCCCAGCCAGCGGGGCGAGGTTGGCGACCTGTGTGAGCGCGCAGGCGAGCGATTGGAGCGCCCTAAGCCCAGCCAGTGGGGCTAGGTCGGCGACCTGGGTGAGCGCGCATCTGAGCGATTGGAGCGCCGTGAGCCCGGCCAATGGGGCGAGGTCGGTGACCCGGGTGCCCGAGCAGTCGAGCGATTGGAGCCCCGTGAGCCCGGCCAGCGGGGCGAGGTCGGCGACCTGGGTTTGCGAGCAGTCGAGCGATTGCAGGGCCGTGAGCCCGACCAGCGGGCCGAGGTCGTTAAGGCGATTTCTGAGTAAAAGTTTCCCGCTTTTTGGGATAGAATATTGGCACTGACAGATTTCCTCCGCGGCGCAGCAAAGCGACAACAATAGGCGCTTGGGAGGCTGCGATTCAGCGGGTTGC
>Ga0247840_10004133_pt1 | contig 23386 bp, 17 predicted proteins | sample LaCruzMarch2015__FD_192404 | JGI IMG/M metagenome (GOLD analysis project Ga0247840, IMG submission 192404) | Freshwater microbial communities from meromictic Lake La Cruz, Castile-La Mancha, Spain - LaCruzMarch2015_17m | ecosystem: Environmental > Aquatic > Freshwater > Lake | place: Spain... | reverse complement strand
TCGCCACCATCCTGATGGCCGTGATGTACACCACCATGGTCTTCACCCTGGCGGAACTCTCGTCCATGATCCCGACGGCCGGCGGCGGCTACGGCTTCGCCCGCCGCGCCTTCGGTCCGGTCGGCGGGTTCCTTACCGGCACCGCGATTCTGTTGGAATACGCCATCGCCCCGGCGGCCATCGCCGTCTTCATCGGGGCCTACACCCAGTCGCTGCTGGGCGTCGGCGGCTGGCCGATCTATCTGGCCTTCTATGCGGTCTTCGTCGGTATCCACATCTACGGGGCCGGCACCGCGCTCAAACTCATGTTCCTGATCACCGCGGTCGCGGCCACGGCGCTGGTGGTCTACGTGGTCGCGATGATCCCGCATTTCAGCACCGCCAATCTGTTCGACATCGCGCCGACCACCGCCGGCGGCGCCAGCGCCTTCCTGCCCTTCGGCTACATCGGCATCTGGGCGGCGATCCCCTATGCCATCTGGTTCTTCCTCGCCATCGAGGGCGTGCCGCTGGCCGCCGAAGAAGCGGCGGACCCCCGGAAGAACCTGCCCAAGGGGCTGATCGTGGGCATGCTGATCCTGCTGTTCTTCGCCGCCTCGATCCTGGTCGTGGGTCCGGGCGGGGCCGACTCGGCCACCATTCAGGCCAGCGGCAATCCGCTGGTCGAGTCACTGGAAGCGGCCACCGCCTATGGCGGGCGCACCTGGATCAGCGCCTTCGTCAATCTGGTCGGGCTCGCCGGACTGGTCGCGAGTTTCTTCTCCATCATCTTTGCGTATTCCCGGCAGCTGTTCGCCCTGTCCCGCGCCGGCTATCTGCCGCGTTTCCTGTCGCTGACCGGCGCCCACAAGACACCCTGGGTCGCGCTCATCATCCCCGGCACCATCGGCTTTCTGCTCGCCCTGACCGGCGAGGGCGACCTGCTGATCCTGGTCGCGGTCTTCGGCGCAACCATCAGCTATGTGCTGATGACCGCCGCGCATATCGCGCTACGGCGTCGTGAACCCGAACTCGACCGCCCCTACCGCACCCCCGGCGGTATCCTGACCTCCGGCATCGCCCTGGTCTTGGCCATCACGGCATTCGCGGCCGGCTTCCTGGTGGACTTGCGGGTCGTGCTCTACGCCGCGGGCTTCTATGCGGTGATGGTCGCCTATTTCTTCTTCTACAGCCGCCATCACCTCGTCGCTCAGGCCCCGGAAGAAGAGTTTGAAGCCATTGCGCGGGCCGAGGCGGAACTAGGGGGCGGCTAAACCGCACCTAGCGCGGTATGCGATGTTTTTGGATGGGATCGGCTCCGGCAGATTCGCCGATTGCTGGAGCTGGCGCGGTTTAAAGTTTTAAGGAACATAAATTTTAAACCGCGTCTCTACCGAGGTTGGTGAAACCTCAAAGGCCGAACACGCCATGAAAATCACGCATCTCGCGCTGGACGCGGTTTAGCAGGCTGTCGGACTGAAAGCGATGCCCAACACACCCCAACTGCGCCTGCCCGCAAGATCCGGATGGAGGACATGTAGGGGCGACTTCAGTCGCCCCCGCGCATCGGCAGAACTTCATCCCGGAAATCACCTTAAGCGATTTCCGGGAAATGATCTACCGGGCGAGGCGCCGCCGCCCGCTAACGCGTCGGCTTCCGGTCGTGTCGCCCGGTCACCGGACGTTGAGCCCGCGTGGTGCGAAGTTCTGCAGCGAACCGGATGTCCTGTGGCAAGCCAACGTCCGGCCGGACTCATGATCCAGGCCGTCACGCGCCCCGACCCCCGGCCTTGTACCTCACCTGCGCAGCGGCTAACATCCAGAACATCGGATTCGCGCAGCGGCTTTTGGCCGCGTGTCGTACCAAGATGAACAGGTACCCGAGGCGGAGGTTGACTCAATGAGCGTCGCGACACTGCATGAGGCCGATCGCTTTGAATGGCTGGAACAGCAAGTCGGTTTATTGAAATCCGGCGCGCTCGGCGAACTCGATATCACGCACCTGATTCAGGAACTCGAGTCCGAGATGGGAAACGAACGGCGCGAACTCTTCCGACGCTTACGTGTGCTCATGGCCCATTTGTTGAAATGGCAATTTCAACCAGAAGCGCGCTCCAACAGTTGGAAAGGGACGATCCGGACTCAACGCAGCGACATCGCGCGGTTATTCAAGGACAACCCAAGTCTGCGCCGCTTCCTGGCCCAGGAACTGCCCGATGCTTACCGCGAGGCGGTGGAATGGTCCGCGGATGAAACCGGGCTTGGGGACGAAACCTTCCCGACGGCATGTCCGTACGCGATCGACGACATCCTGAGCCGGGACTTCTGGCCTGACTGATCGCGTAATGTATCGACGCCGCGGGGGCCTTGATCATCATCCCGGCCATCCTACCGACAACGAGGCCGCTGGTCCGCACGGCGGACCCTACGGATCGCGGCCTTACCGTCCGCTGTGCGGACCGACGCACCCGGCCGGAACCATGGTCGGGGCCACCGCAGGATAACCCGTTCATCCGGAGCCCCCATGCCCGTCTACCGCCACACCATCGGCACGACCAGCTACCGCTTCAACGGCCTCTGTGACCTGCTGGCCAAAGCGTCCCCGGCGCGCTCCGGGGACCAGCTCGCGGGGATCGCGGCCGTGGATGCCGCCGAACGGGTCGCCGCCCAGATGGCGTTGGCCGACCTGCCGCTGACGACCTTCCTGAACGAAACGGTGGTGCCCTACGCGTCCGACGACGTCACGCGGCTGATCATCGACACCCATGAGCCGGCGGCCCTGGCCCCGGTGGCGCATCTGACGGTCGGAGACTTCCGGAACTGGCTGCTGGGCGACACGGCCGATACGGCCGCCCTCGCCGCCCTGGCGCCGGGCCTGACGCCGGAGATGGCGGCGGCGGTCTCCAAGCTCATGCGCATTCAGGACCTGATCCTGGTCGGGCACAAGTGTCGGGTGGTCACCGCGTTCCGCAATACCATCGGCCTGCCCGGCCGCATGGCGACCCGACTCCAGCCCAATCATCCCACCGACGATCCCACCGGGGTCGCCGCGAGCATCCTCGACGGCCTGCTCTACGGCAGCGGCGACGCGGTGATCGGCATCAACCCGGCGAGCGACAGCACCGCCGCGGTGATCACCCTGCTGCGAATGCTCGATGACATCATTCAGAGCTACCGCATCCCCACCCAGTCGTGCGTGCTCGCCCATGTCACGACCCAGCTCGAGGCCATCACCCAGGGGGCGCCGGTCGATCTGGTCTTCCAGTCCATCGCCGGCACTCAGGCAGCCAATGCCGGCTTCGGGGTGACGCTCGACCTGCTGGGCGAGGCGCGGGATGCCGCCCTGTCACTTCAGCGCGGCACCCTGGGCGATAACGTCATGTATTTCGAGACCGGCCAGGGCAGCGCACTCTCCGCCAACGCCCACTACGGCGTGGACCAGCAGACGCTGGAGGCGCGCGCCTACGCGGTCGCCCGCCACTTCAAACCCCTGCTGGTCAATACCGTGGTCGGCTTCATCGGCCCAGAGTACCTGTACAACGGCAAACAGATCATCCGCGCCGGACTGGAAGACCACTGCTGCGGCAAACTGCTCGGCCTCCCCATGGGCTGCGATGTCTGCTACACCAACCACGCCGAGGCGGATCAGGACGACATGGACGTGCTGCTGACCCTGCTGGGGGCGGCCGGCTGCAACTACATCATGGGCATCCCCGGGTCGGACGACATCATGCTCAACTATCAGACCACCTCCTTCCACGACGCGCTCTATATCCGCCAGGTCCTGGGGTTGCGGCCCGCCCCGGAGTTCGAAGCCTGGCTGCATCATCTGGGGATCTTCGACGGGAACAACCGGATGGCGGTCACGAACGCGCTGCCGGAGCCCTTCGTGCGGACCCTGGCCCAACTCACCTGAGATTGCCCCGGAGCGCACACCATGACCAACCCGCTTGTGCCGCAGCAGCCGGTCGTCGTCGCCAATCCCTGGGAGACCCTGCGCCGCTTCACCGCGGCCCGCATCGCCCTGGGCCGGGCCGGCGGCAGTCTGCCCACCGCGCCGCACTTGGCTTTTCAGCTCGCCCATGCCCAGGCGCGCGACGCGGTGCAATTGCCGCTGAACCAGGCGGGCGTCGCGTCCGACCTGCAGACCCGCGGCTACCAAACCGTGCGCCTGCACAGCGCGGCACCGGACCGCGCGACCTATCTGCAACGCCCGGACCTGGGGCGTCGACTCGCTGAGCCCTCGAGGGAGACCCTGGCCGCGCTGGCGGCCCATGCCGCCGCCCCGCCGGAGCTGGCCTTCGTCATCGGCGACGGGCTCTCCGCCCGCGCCATCCACGAGAACGCCGTCGCTTTCCTGGACCAGATCGCCCCGCGGCTGATCGCCGCCGGCTGGCACCTCGGCCCGGTCTCGCTGGTCGCGCAGGCGCGGGTCGCCATCGGCGACGAGATCGGCCAGGTCTTGGGCGCCGCCATCGTCGTGATCCTGATCGGCGAGCGGCCGGGCTTGAGTTCCCCGGACAGCCTGGGCGCCTACCTGACCTACGGACCCCGCATCGGCGTCACCGACGCGCAGCGCAACTGCATCTCCAACATCCGTGCCGCGGGACTGAGCCATGAGGCCGCTGCGCACAAACTCGCCTATCTGCTGGACGAGGCCCGGCGGCGCAAGCTGTCGGGTGTCTTACTGAAGGACGAAGCGGGAACCCGGCTGCCGCCGACCGCGGACTGAACACGGCCGGCAGTCGGCGCTCAGGCGGATGGTGGATGCGCTGCGCGGCCTTGGTCATAAACCCGACCACCGCCCGATCTGCACGGTCGTCGGTCCGCACAGCGGACCCTACAGGTCACGGTGTTACCGTAGGGTCCGCTGTGCGGACCGTCCGCGGCCGGCCGGAACGATGATCAAGGCCCGCTGCGCTTTCCGCTGGTGGATAAGGCGCGCCATTCGGTACCAGGGACCCCGCACATCGGTCGCGCGCGCCGCATCCACCAGGGGCCGCGCGATGCAACGACTCCGCACTCACCCGACCGCCGCCTGCGCCAGCGCGCGCAACCCGCACCGATCCAGTTTGCCTGATGCGAGTACGGGCAACTCGGGCAGCGGCAAAAAGAGCCGCGGACGCTCCGCTCCCGACAACCTGACCCGACACCAGGCGTCGAGTGCCGCCGGCGTCGCCTCGCCACGATAGAGCGCGACCAGCCGCTGGCCCCATACCGGGTCCGCGACACCGACGACCGCCGCCTCGCTCACGCCAGGCGCCTCGGCCAGGATCGACTCCACCCGCCCCGGATGGACATTGACCCCGCCGGTCACCAGCACCTCATCGGCCCGGCCCAGGATATGCAGCGCGCCGTCCGGCCCCCGGCAGGCGAGATCCGACGTGGTGAACCAGCCGTCCGCCAGTCCCACGCCGGGCATCCGCTCAGGATTGGCATAACCCGCCATCACCATCGGCCCGCGCACCCGCAGCCGCCCGGACCCGTCCGCGCAGGCCGGACAGTCCAGTTCGACCCCGGCCAGCGGTTGGCCGATGATTCCGGACCCGGGAGCCTGCACCAGGCGTTCCGAGGTCGCGATCTGCGCCGCGGTCTCGGTCATCCCGTAAGTCACGTGCAATGGCCAGCCGGCCGCGATCGCCTGCCGCGCCAGCGGCGGACTGAGCGACTGCCCGCCCACCAACACCACCCGCAAGCTCACAGGCGGCTGGCGCCCCAGGGCAAGCAGGCGCGCCAGCATCGGCGGCACCAGCGACAGATGAGTCACCGCGCGCGACGCGATAGCGGCGGCCACCGCGTCCGCGTCGAACCCGTCATGGAGCACCACCGCGGCTCCGGCCAGGGCACAGCGATAAAGAATGGAGAGCCCGCCGATATGGCGCAGCGGCAGACAGCACAGCCAGGTATCGCTCGTCTGAAGACCCAGATGCCGATTGCTCAGCGCCGCCGCTGCCAGCACATTGCCCTGAGTCAACATCGCCGCCCGCGGGGCGCCGCTGCTGCCGCTGGTCTCCAACACCAGGGCCAGCGGTGAGGACCAACTCGCGGACCCTGATACCGCACCCGGCGTCACCCGCGCGGGCGGCACCGCCAGGCGAACCAGTCGACCGCCGTTCAAGCCATCGGTTCCGGCCGCTCGCCAGACCCACTCGGCACCAGTCCCCGCCAACAGCGCGTCGCCAGCCGGGTCATCCGCCGCGGCGCGGATCGGCAACAGGGCCGCGTCACTCTGCGCCAACGCGTGCAGCATCAAGATCAGGTGCGTCCCCGGCCGCTCCGGCACCGCCACCAACTGGCCCGGCTGCACACCCTCCGCCCTGAGCCGCGCCGCCAGGGCCGCGGACCGCTCGGCGAGTTCTGCATAGCTCCAGACGGATTGCCCCGCCTCCGACCCGGTGATCAGCGCAGGCTCCGGACCCCGGTGCCAGGGCGCCCCGGCGAAAACCGCTCCAGCGGCAAGCGAAACGGCAGGAACCAACTCCCGCATCCCAGTCGAACAGGTCGGTGAATCATTCATTTGCGACTTGGTCATCGGGGCCTTGATGCAACCCTGTGGGAGCGGCGTCCCGCCGCGACGGGCCGGGCGCGGAGCCGCAGCCTTGTAGGTCACCCCGGCACCGCATCGCGGCGGGACGCCGCTCCCACGGGGGACATGCTTCGTCCGGGGTGACTGATGTTCCTTCCATGGCCGTTCGCCGGTCGACTTCGCATCTGGGTGGCCCTGGTTCGGCTTAAGCCGCGGCCAGTGCGCGACTCCCGTGCATCGGCCGGACCGAGGAACTTCCGCGGCGGAGCAGGACCACTTCCTGCCCATGAACGCTGCTGTACTATAGTCGCGTCAAGACCACGCGGAAAAGCCGGGAGTCGCACACATGACGCAGAGACTGGACGACCTGATCGTGGTGCTGCCCGGAATCATGGGCAGCACGCTCGCCAGAGACGGTCAATTGGTTTGGGCACCCTCGGCCGGCGCGGTGTTGCGAACCATCGCCACATTCGGCCGCAACCTGGAGGCGCTCACGCTGCCCGACGGCATCGGCGACGCGCATCCCGAGGATGGTGTGCAGCCGGTCGCTCTGATGCCGGACCTGCACCTCCTGCCCGGCATCTGGTCTGCACACATCGGGTACGGCCGGCTGCTGGACTGGCTGCCCAGCCGCTTTCACCTGGTTGAAGCCCCGGCGGACGACCCGAACCGGTTTGCCAACGTCCTGCCCTTCCCTTACGACTGGCGCCTGTCCAATCGTGACGCGCAACAGTCCGCTGCCTACGACCTGCACCCCATCGTCGGTTTCCGCCAGCCGACGGGAACCACTGCACAGTTGCGCAACGGTCGGGTCCGCGCGCTCGAAACGATCGAGGGCAACGACGAGGGCGGCGACGGGACCGTCCCGCGCCTGGCCGCGACCCCTGCACGCTGGCGTCCCAACGACCCCGCTTTCCGTTCCGCCGCCGAGTGCCACGGGTCACTCCAAAGCAACCGCGGCGTATTCGATGAGATCGAATTCGTCCTCAGCGCCCGTGCCGAGCCCTACAAGGCCGCTGGCCTGACTGAGCTGGCGGTGCGCATTGACGACCTGGCGCTCGCCGGTCAGCCCATTGCGCTGCGCGCGGACACGGCCGACGGCAGCCGCGTTGGCCTGCTGGCGCTGATCCGGGACGAGGCGGGCCGGGAAGCGGCGCGCCGCCTGCTCACGCCGGGAGAGCCCGCAACCTTGAGCCCACTCCCGCCCGGCGGCTACAGCGTTGAGATCGGCGGGATCGGCACGGCCGCATACCGCATCGCGCCGGTGACCTGTCCCTTGCTCGTCTGGGACGCGGAGGCAGCGCAATGAGCGGGTTGCCCCGGCGCTTTCTCGGCATCGGTGTCTCCCGCTACGACGCCGGCACCCTGCCGGCCCTGCCGCACAACGCCGCGGATGTCCAAACCCTGGCCTGCTATCTGAAGGCACAGCGCGGCTTTCAGGCCGAGCCAGTCTCCGATCCGACCGAGGATGAAGCCAGGGCCGCGCTCAAGCAGCAGTTGAAAAAGGACAGTCTGCCGCGGGGAAGTGTCGTGGTCCTGCTCTGGTCCGGGCACGGGGACTTGCTCCCGGAGGGCGGTCTGCACCTCATCGCCACCAATACCGAGCGCGGCGCGGCACCGGAGCTGACCGCCGGTCATCTCGCGAGCTACCTCGCCCGCTGCGGCGCGACGCAAGTCCTGCTGTTGCTCGATACCTGCTTCTCGGGCTCCGGCGTGCTGGAAGCCCAGCGGGTGGTCGACCAGGTCCAGCGCGAGGGCACGCCGCACCAGGTCTGGTTCGGCGTGCTCGCCGCGAGCCGCGACTTCGAGCGGGCACGCGACGAGGTGCTCGTCGCGCGCCTCCTGCGTCTGCTGGAGCACGGCCCGCGCCTGGCCGCGCTGCAGCGGCGCTGGAGCGCCCACAACGAAGGCGTACGCGGCGACGACATCATGGATGCCTTGGTCAAAGAGTGGGACGACCCGGGCCAACATCCCAAGACGGCCGGATACGGCGACGCCTGGCCCATGTTCCCCAACCCCCACTTCGACCCGGATGCCGCCGAACAGATCGTCGAGCACTTGCGGCTCGCCGCCGAGGGCCGCGCACCGGACGAGGACGGGGTCTATTTCACCGGCCGCCAGGCGCCGCTCGCCGCGCTGGTCGACTGGATGCACACGGGCAAGACCGGCGTCTTCGTCCTCACCGGGCCGGCCGGCTGCGGCAAGTCCGCCATCGCCGGGCGGCTGGTCAGCCTGTCGCTGCCGAGCCAGCGGGCACGTCTGCTGCGCGACGGCCCGCTGACCTCCGCCGATCCGGGCGCGGGCAGCATCGCCGCGCAAGTCCACGCGCGGCGGCTGACCGTCGAGCAAGTCGTCACGGAGATCGACCAGCAGCTCGTGCGACGCGGGGTGCTGGCGCCCGCGCCGGACGGCGCAACCCGCGGCCGCGGCGCCTTGCTGGATGCACTCGAACGCGCGGACACGCCACCGCTCATCGTCATCGATGGCCTGGACGAGGCCGGCAGCCATGCCTGGACCATCGCCCGCGACGTCATCGCGCTGCTCGCCGGCACCAGCCGTCTGCTGCTGGCGACGCGCGACCTGCCGGCGCGCGCGCAGGGCGAGCCCACCCTGTGCCAGGCCCTGACGCCCAAACATATCCTGGACCTGGGCGATGCCGCACTCGCGGCGTCCACCCGGCAGGACGTCACAGACTATGTTCTGGCGCGGCTGGCGCCGATCGCGGCGCCCGCCATGGATGGGGCAAAGGTCGCCGCCGCCATCCTGGCCCTCAGCGCCGGGAGCGACGAAGGCGCCTTCCTGCTCGCCCAGGTGGTGACCTCGCAACTGCGCGCCGAACCGATCGACACCGCCCGCCCGGACTGGGAGCGCGGCCTCAGCCGCAGCATCGAGGAGGCGCTGGAGCGCGATCTCGCGCGGCTCGCAGCGCCGGGGCGCGCCCGCGCGCTCCTGACCGCGCTCGCCTGGGCCTACGGCCGCGGACTGCCGGACGATCTGTGGCCCCTGTGCGCGACGGCCCTGGCGCCGGAGCACCGCTTCGCGCCCGCCGATGTCGACTGGATCCTCGGTGCCGCCGGCCGCTACATCGTCGAGGACGGCGCCGGCGGACGCGCCGTCTACCGGCTCTCGCATCAGCGTCTGGTGACCCTGTTGCACCCGCCGACCAAGGCGCGGGAGTTGGACGCGCAATTCGCACGGGCCTCGCTGTTGGCCATCGCGCTAGTCGCGCACTGCCGGACGCTCCTGGATGCCGGGCAAGCACCTCAAGGCCACCATTATCTGTGGAACACGCTTTGGCAGCACTGCTTGGATGCCGGACCTTCGGGTATCGCGGCACTGCGCGCCCTGGCCGCCGAGCACCCCGCCTTCCGGCCCGGCCTGGCGAGCGCGCTCAACAACCTCGGCATCCGCTACAGCGAACTCGGGCGCCGTCAGGATTCCCTGGCTCCCACCGAAGAGGCGCTGGAGCACTTCCGCGCCCTGGCCGCCGAGAATCCCGCCTTCCTGCCCGATTTGGCGAAAGCGCTCAAGAACCTTGGTGGTTTTTCCAGCGCGCTCGGCATGGCTGATAAGACCGATGCCCTTTGGCTCGAGACCCTAACCGCCATCCCGCTGCCGACGGACCGGGCCTTTCTCCTGCTGCGGCGTGCCGAGTCACGACCGCCGGGAGATCTCGCCGCGATCGGTAACCTGCTCACGGCGCAGGACCTGCTCGCGGAAGAACCAAACGAGATACTCGACGACTTCCAGCAGGTGTGCCGCACCCGCCGGAGCCAGGACGCGGCAGGCTTCGACACCGCCTGGGCAAATCAGGGCCGTAGGATGCGGTGAGGCACGAACCGCATCATCCCCGTCTGATCGATTCGTTGCGGGTAGGATGCGGATGGGTTTCAGATGCGGTTCGTTCCTGACACTGGTGGCGAATTCGCTAACCAATTGAAGTACATCGTCTCATGAACATGCTTTCAATGGGTCATGGGGTTCTTCCGGCATTTCGCCACCAGGGGGAGCGCTTGGGTTCGCTCGCGCTCACGGCAACCTACGGGCTCTCGCCAAAAGAAGATGCTCTCACAAAGACACAAAGACACGAAGAAGAAAAGAGAGATAAGAAGCCATGAAAGGCTTCTCTGTCTTTGTGTCTTTGTGTCTTTGTGAGAGGATTTCTTCTCTTCCTTCCGTGTCTTCGTGAAAAACCCTTGATCGGGCTCCCAGGCTCAAGCGCGTAGGATGCGGTGAGTACTCGAACCGCATCACCCACCTGCCGTCCCACCGCGCCCCCGCGCGCGTTGTTCATCCCCCAGTCACCGCCCGCTGTTAAGCTCTCCGCGGGCAACCGTCGGCCGTGCGCCAGCGGACCCACGCCGACCCGGAGCGCAGTTGCCTGGACCTGGTCGCCAACTTCAGGAGCCGCGACATGCCGCTAACCCCGACCACCACCGCCCCCGCGCAGACGCCGCCCCTGGTCTGGACCCGCTCGCATCTGGGTGAACTCAGTGCCGCCAACCGGGTGGTCGTCGACGCGGCGGCGCAGCTCATCAAGGCCGGGGCACGCACGACCCTGATGCCGGCCTTGCAGGCCTGGCCGCCGACCCATGTGGTGGAACTCTTCGTGCACCTGCCGCTCAAGCGCGCACGGGTGCTGTTCCGGTGGCTCGACCCCGAGCAGGCGCGCGTGATCGCCGAGCTGGACGACACCTTTCGCGATGTGCTGCTCGCCGATGCCACCGTTGAACGGCTGGTACACGTGATCGACGCGCTGGAACCGGAAGAGGCAGGCGCGGCCCTGGGGCAACTGCCCAAAGCGCTGCGCAAGCGGGTGCTGCCCCTGCTCCAGGGGCACACGAGCATCACTGAATTGGCGTCCTTTGAAGCCGAGTCGGCCGCCAGCATCATGAGCCCCAAGTTCGTGGTCGTACCGCCGGATTGGACGGTGGGCCAGACCATCGAGGAGATCCGCGCCAACGCCCACACCATCGGGCGGCTTTATGCCGTGTATGTGGTCGACGCCGAGCGGCGGCCGCTCGGCTATCTGCGGCTGCGCGACCTCCTGTTGCAGCCCGACACCGAGCGCGTCGGCGACATGATGCACACCGACTTCATCGCCGTCGGGCCGGATACGGATCAGGAGGAGGTGGCGCGGATCGCCGAGCGCTACGAACTGTCGGTGGTCCCGGTGGTGGACCGCGTCGGGCGGCTCATCGGCCGGATCACACCGCAGCGCCTGGAACAGGTGATCCGCGACGAGGCCGCCGAGGACATGAAGCGAATGAGCGGTCTGCCGCGCGACGCCCGCCCGGACGAGTCGATCGGGCGGATCGTCCGCGGGCGGGTGCCCTGGCTGCTGCTGGGGCTCGCCGGGGCCACCCTGTCGGCAGCCGTGGTCGGCGCCTTCGAGGACCAGTTGGCGCGGGCGGCCATCCTCGCCACCTTCATCCCGATCGTCATGTCGAGCGCCGGCAATGCCGGCATCCAGGCCTCCACGGTGGCGGTGCAGGGCCTCTCGACCGGCACCGTCACCTTCGACGATCTGGGCTGGCGACTGGGCAAAGAACTGCTCGCGGCCCTCGCCAACGGGGTCATCGCCGCCGGTGTGCTGATGGCCCTGGTGCTGTTCATGGCCCAGTGGGTGGCGATCGACAACCCGGTGCGGCTGGCCCTCACGGCGGGTCTGGCGCTCACCACGGTCATTACACTGGCCGTCGCGGTGGGAGCGACCATCCCGCTGGTACTCGACCGGCTTGGGATCGACCCGGCGATGGCGACCGGGGTCTTCATCACCACCGGCAACGATATCATGGCGGTGGCGGTGTTTTTTCTGATGGTGAGCTTGATCTATCTCTAAACCGCGCCCGGCGCGGCATGTGATGTATTTTGATGGGATCGGCCCGGGCAGGCTCGACGATTGTTGGAGTTGGCGCGGTTTATTCTTTGAAGAATATAAATTCCAAACCGCGTCTCCACCGGGGTTGGTCAAACCCCCAAGGCCGAACACACCATGAAATCAGGAGAACAGGAACACGGCCGCACTGACCGCGCAGGTCCAGCGCCCATGGGGGTCGCCTTCAGTGGCCGCGGTCATCGACAGACTCTCGATCACCAGGTTGCTGTGCTCATAGATGCTGCGGCGCTCGTTCCAGGCGACCTCCGGGTCCAGCTCGAGACCGAGCGTGCTGGCGAGCATACTGGCGGCCAGGTCTTCGGCATGGTCCCCGCTCTGTATGGCCGTCTGGCCGAATCCGTGGTGTTCGGAGATGTAGCCGTAGCCATCGGGGTCGGCGGGTCGGGCGAGTCCGATGCTGGCATGGATGCGGCGGCCGGGCTCATTGGTCTCGATGCGGGCCATCACACAGAAGGTGATGTCGCCGGGCTTGAGGACCTCCACCCCGAGCTCGCGGGGGATCAGGGCGCAGTGGGGCGGGACGATTGACGAGACATAGACCAGGTTCTGCTGCTCGATGTCGGCATCGCGCAACGCCAGCTCGAAGGCGGTCAGAGCGTGGCGGTGGACGCCGATGCCCCTGGTCAAGAACACGCGCACGGGTGTCGGAAACACGGTCGATACCTCTTGGCAGTCACGGCGAGATGCGGATACCGCGCCGGCACGATCGGCCAGCCGGTTAAGCCAGCCGGTTAAGTATGATAGGTTCCAGGCGATTTTAGCGACCGGCGTTGACCGAACCATGACACCCACCTTTGCCATCCCGCCCACCTTTCTCGGCAGCACCCCGGACCCCGCGGCGGCGCGCATCTGCGTGGCCGGCGTGCCGTTGGATTTGGGCACCACGAACCGCGCCGGGGCACGCGAGGGGCCGTCGGCGGTGCGCCGAGCCAGCCGCATGCTGGTCGATGGCGACAACCCGGCGAACTGGCGGGACCCGCGGACGCTGGGGTTGGCCGATGCCGGCGACTTCGCGATTGCCCTCGGCGACCTCCCCGGCTCCCTGTCCCTGATCGCCGAACAGGCGGCTCAGTATGACCACCTGGTCACCATCGGCGGCGACCACAGTGTCACCCTGGGACTGCTGCGGGCGCTCGCGCGGCGATGCGGGCCGCTGGAGCCAATCGGCATGGTGCATTTCGACGCCCATGTGGATACCTGGCCCGACAGCTTCGGTCAGCCGCTCGGCCACGGCTCGGTGTTCTACCGGGCGATCGTCGAGGGCCTGGTCGATCCGCGGCGGATGATCCAGATCGGCATCCGTTCGCCCTGCGAGCGCGCCGTTTACGATTGGACCCTGGCCCAGGGCGTGCGCATCGTCACGGCCGAGGAAGTCCACGAGACCGGACCGCGGGCCGTCGCCGATCAGGTACATGCGGTGCTGGGGTCCGGCCCGGCCTATCTGTCATTCGACATTGATGCCATCGACCCCGGCCAGGCGCCCGGCACCGGCACCCCCGAGGTCGGGGGACTGTTCACCTGGCAGGTCATGGCGATCCTCAAACGGTTGCAGGGGATCGACTTTCGGGGCATGGATTTGGTCGAGGTCGCCCCCGCCTACGACCAGGCCGAGATCACCGCGCTGGCCGGGGCCACGGTGATCTGGCAGTACCTCGGTCTGCACCCCTGAGCAAGCAACTGCTGCCGCACCGGCCACCGGCAGGCAAAGGGGCCTGACTTAGATCGCCCTCGTGACACCGCTGCAGAGTTTGGGCAAGCGCTGAAATGTTGGGGTTCGTTCCTCACCCCAACCTACGGCATTGCGATGTTTTCGGGTTCGGAGCGAATACTTTCACAATCTCACAAGCGGTATCACCAGACAAGGCCACTACAAGCAGGCGGCGGAGATTCAATGACGATCATCGCAGTCCCGCGGCATTCGGGTCATCGGCATAGGGAATCTGCTCCTCGAACTCCAGCACATTGACCTCGATGGCGAAGAAGCACAGTATCCAGAGCAAGGCGTCATAGGTATCGAGCCAATCCCCGCGCAGGCCCCACAGCAAAGCGTAGACGAACAGGGCGCCGTACAAGACCAACTTGGCACCGTTACGCAGGTGCCATTCCCAGCGCGCATACTCGCCCGGTGAATAGACGTCGTACTCCAGCAGGAGGACGATGACGAGCCAGGTTGAGGCATTCCAGATATCCACCGTCCCGTGCTCGGCAATATAGTCCGCCGAGGCGTATTCCCAGGCGCTGTGCAGGATCACCGCGTAAGCGAGGAGACGCCCCGCGTGTATCCCCCATCGTTCCCACCGGGAGCTATAGGGCTTGTCGAGCTGACTGGTCTCCCACTCGAAGAGCATGAGGAGCGTGACCCAGGCCAGCCCGTCCAGACCCTCCGCCAGGGTCTCGTGGGTAAAGAACAGGACGACATTGATGCCCAGCAGAGCGAAGACCGTCCACTTGAAATAGGGAAAGACCCGATACAGCAGGGGATGAGGGATGGTCACGGACGGCTCCTGTCAGGCCTAACGAAGTTGACGTTCGACACCCCGCCGCGGTATCGCCCCCGACCCGCAAAGGGGCCTTGATCATGGTACCGGCCACGCGGCATCGTAGGGTGGACAAGCGCAGCGCAGTCCACCAGCGGCGGCGCGGGATTCGGTGGACTGCGCTATCGCTTGTCCACCCTACGGCCGGAACGATGATCAAGGCCCGCAAAGGTCTCGCCCAGCACCCGCTCCAACACCGCGATCAGATCCTCCCAACGGGAGACGAACTCGGCGGCGCCCAGGTCCAGGGCACGGCGGCGATTCACCGCTTCATATTCACCGCCGCCGGAGAAAATCACCACCGGCGCTGCATTGTTCCCGCCCGCCCGCAAACCGGCAACGCGGCGCAGCAACGCCTCGCCGTTCGCGCATCCATCCGCCGCCAGGCCGTGACCCCAGTGGCAGACGACGAGGTCGATCCGGCCGGGGCTCAACAAGCGCAGCCAGGCCTGATCGAGCGTCCGCGCCTCGACAAAGCACTCGCCGAACGCATCGCCCGCGTCGCCGCATTCCGCGCTGGCCGCGCGTAACAGGTCGCGTCCGCGGTGGTTGTGCGCCGGGTTCGGATCGAACCACAACACCCGCCGACCGGCGAGCAACTCACCCAATCGGTGGATTGGATTGGTCTCATCGTAAATCGCCTTCAGGATGGCGTCGAAGCCGGCGTGATCCCGGCCGGCCTTGCCGCGGCAGTAGGCAACCACACCCAGGCCTTCGTGCCGCTCGTAGTACCTGCAGGCGACCTCCGACACGCCCTCGATCACCGCCCACGCCAGCGGCTCGCCGCCCCGGCCGCTCCCCGCAAACGCCTCCACCAGCTCGGAGCGCAGTTCGTTGAGGTAGGCGTCGTTCAGAGAATAGCCCAGGAACAGGACGGTGGAGGTGGCGAACAGCGACCGCAGCACCGTGAGGTACGCGGGGTCGGCGTAGAGGCGCCGCTGGTATTGGGCGCGCGTCAGCACCAGCGATTGGGCGACGTCCAGCCGGCCGTGGAGTTGGATGACGACCGCATCGCCATCCGCCCGCTCCCCGCCCGGCGGTCCCGGGTCCAGGGCCACCCGCGCCAGCGCCTCGCGCCAGGGCGATGGCCGCCGACCCCGCAAGAGCTTGCGATAGGCCTCGGGGCCGGGCGGCAGGCCGGGCAGGAGCGGGTCGAAGTTGGTGGTCAGGATCGCCCGGAACGGGATGCCGTACAGGTGCTTGAGGCGCAGCCGCATCTCCTCGGGAAGGGCCTGCTGACGCAGGGCCAGGGCCAGACGCTCACGGAAGGCATCCTCGCCGTGGGAATCGAACAGAAGTTGCGCCGCCATGGCCAGCTCGCGGCTGGACGGCGCGGGCTGGTCGTCGAGCATCGACACCACCAACTCGTATTCGGGTCCCCGCGCGTGCGCCGGCAGATCGCCGGCGACCGCGCGGATCAGGTCCTTCCACTGGGGTAACCCGGCTGCGGCCGAGAAGCCAGCCCCAACAAAGGCAACACAACGGCCCTCCTGGATGGTCGCCATAAGCCGCGGATCGATGTTCAGCATCGCGAATCGCCGCGGGCGGCTAGCGGATGTTGGGGATCTCCGCCTGAACGCGCTCCACGACGGCCTTCGGCATCGGGATGTAGCCGAGGTCGGCCGCCATTCCCTGACCATCCGCCAGCGCCCAGGTGACGAAGTCGCGCAGGGCCGCACTGATCCGTTCGTTGCCGTGCTCGCGGAAGAACAGCATCCAGGTAAAGGTGACGATCGGGTAGGCCGCCGGGTCAGCGGGGTCGGTCACCCAGATACGCAGGTCCTTGCCCGTGAGGTCCGCGCCGGCCAGGGCCGCCTGGCCGGACTCGTCGCTCGGCGCGACGAACTGACCGGCGGCATTCTCCAGCATCGCCACCTGGGCGTTGGTCGAGGTGGCGAAGAAATACTCGATGTAACCGATCGAACCAACCGTCTGGTTGACGGTGGCGGTGACGCCATCGTTGCGCGGTGCGCCGATGATATTGGGCTGGTTCGGCCAGGACACCGAGGTGCCGGTCCCCACCCGGGTGCGGAAGGACTCGTTGATGGCGCTCAGATGCTGGGTGAAGACGAAGGTGGTACCCGAAGAATCGGACCGCCGCACGACCCGGATCGTCCGGTCGGGGAGGGTCACCCCAGGATTGGCCGCGACGATCCGCGGATCGTTCCAGTTGGTGATCTCACCGGAGAAGATCAGCGGGTAGACGGCGCGCGGCAGGCGCACATTGTCGACGCCCGGCAGATTGTAGGCGAGCACGATCTCACCGGCCGTCATGGGCAGCACCAGCACCCCGCCGCGCACCTGGGCCATCTCCTCGTCGGTCATGGCCGCGTCGCTGGCGCCGAAATCAAAGGTGCGGTTGATGACGTTGCGCACGCCGGTGCCGCTGCCGACCGACTGGTAGTTGATCCGTATCCCCCGGTTGTCCCGGTTGAAGTGACGAAACCAGGCCGAGTAGAGCGGGAACGGGAAGCTCGCCCCGCCGCCGTTGATCCGGACCTGCTGGGCCTGCGCCGGCAGGCTGAGCAGTAGGGTAAGCGCCACGGCGAGCGCGGCGGTGCCGATGTGGTGTATGCGCATGGGGAGTGCTCCTGACTGAAGTGACAGTTGGGCGGGATCGTATGCGGCGTCCGCGGCACCGCGTCAGAATCATCGCACCGTGCTGTGACGGAACCGTGAACCTGGTTTAGGGACCACGGAAAAGGGGCCGCCGTTTAGCTGACCTCGGTTGATCCCACGACCGATTTTCTCGCGCCCGAAAGAGGAAGCACCGTGCCCTAGCGTGCTGGTCTTGCAGACCGCTGCGGGGTGAATGAATTCGCCGCTTGAGCCAGGTAACCCCTCGCGCCCTAGCGCTACCCCTTGCCGACGGTCCGATTCGGGTCCAGCACCCGGCAGAGTTGCTTGGCCTCTTTTCCCCGCTGAATCGGTCTGGACCTTGGCCAGGATGATCCGCTGCCCGTCCAACTCGTGCCCCAGCGCGTCGCGGTCGTACAGTTTCAAGGCCGCGCGGATCGACCAGGGGATGGTGGTCTGGGCCTTGCTGGTCAGCTTGCTGGTGATCATCGTCGCCGCTGCGGCAAGGAATGGGCCTACGCTCTTAGGCACGACTGCACGCAGGGGCCAAGCGTGACGCGTTTGAACTCGGCGCCGCCATGCGGATTGGGGAAAGTCTTGAAACAACACCGCGATGCTCCCGCACCGGGGCAGGGCATGTGCCCCGCCCGGAACTACTTTTGTTCTCGTGCCGGGGCTTTGCCCCGGCATGCCGTCTTGGCGGCTCTGCTGCCCGCGTCGGTGCAGTCCGGCGACTTGATCTGGCGGCAGGGCCGCCAAGGCCCCGGTGCCGAGGGGACCCTCGGCACCAGAGACATAACCTATTGACACCCAAAGTAGACTCCGCAGACAATTTCCCGCGCGCTATGAGTTAGCTCGTCGGGTAGATGCGCTAGTGAGTCACGATCCACAAAGCATCGCGCTAGATGGGTTTCGTTATCGCTCGACCCATTCTACGCCGACTTGCATGGATGGGATGGGTGTGCCCATCAGGGGCGTCGCTGGAGGCGGATGGCGCCACTATACGTCTGGATCAGTCGTTCAACCACGAGATAAAGGCCATAATAATGCCTAAAGACATCGGTAAACGAGTCACCGTCCTGCAGGGGTTGGCCGTCCATTCACTGAAACAGATCATCAGTTGGAGTCCCGACTTCGAGATCAATCAACCGCATATCGACGAACAACATCAAAGCATTTTCAAATTGGCTCTCGAGGCCTGCGACCTTTCTCGCGACCAGGCTAATCGCCGCACACTTATTGCGTCTTTGAACAAATTTGGGGCTGTCCTGGAAGCGCATTTTCACTACGAAGAGCGCCTCTTGTCTGACCTCGGCTACCCAGAACTCGAAGAACATTGTGCCGAGCACAACGCCATCCTGTCCGAACTCGATTTCATTCGGCAACGATTGTCGAGTCAAGGGGAAGGTTGGGCCTTTCAACAACAGGCACTGGTCGTTACCAACTTTATGATCGGTGTCACCGTCGGCCATATCTTACGCAGTGACGTGCGCTATGCGCAATATATGCAGACAACGAGGTAGGATGAGAGTATCTAACTGATCGGCGTCTCGTTTGAGCAATATTCCGTGGTCGAAGAGTTAGCCGAGCCCTTGCCGCCGGTTGGACGGTTGTGTTCTCTTCTGCGCTCCCTGCAGACCAAGCCTTACCGCTCACGCCGGGCCGGTCGGGGGAACGGCGGTACAACCGGGTTCAGTTCTCCAGGTCGGCCACGGCCAGGCGCCGCAGGGTGGCGCGCTGCTTGCTGTAATGCTCATCCATGCGGTCGATGATGTCGGCGAGAAAGCGCACGGTCTCGACGATCTTGGGTCCTTTGTTGAGCATGGCGCACTCGGCCATGACGCTCATGCCGGCGTCCGACACCTCGGCGCGCGAGGGGGCGCCGGTCTTGGCCATACCCTCCAGGATCTGGGTCGCCCAGATCACCGGCACATGAGCCGCTTCGCACAGCCACAGGATCTCCTGCTGGACCTCCGACAACCGCTCGAACCCCACCTCCACCGCCAGATCGCCGCGCGCGATCATCACCCCGACCGGCGGACGGTGCAGGCTCGCCAGCAAGAGGCGCGGCAGGTTCTCGAAGGCCCGGCGATTCTCGATCTTGAGCACCACCCCCAGCCGCTGCGCGCCCAAGCGGTCGAGCTCGGCATGCAATTGAGCGATGTCCTGCGGCTCGCGCACGAAGGACAACTGGACCATGTCGGCCAGCCGGACGATCGCGGGCAGGTCGGCCAAATCCTTGTCGGTGAGCGCAGACATGGCGAGCGGCGTGTCGGGGAAGTTGATGCCCTTCTCGGCGCGCAGCTTGGCCCCTTTGGGCCCGGTCTGAGTGATGGTGACGGTGATCCGCTCGCCATCGTTGGCGGCGACCACCCCGCCGATCTTGCCATCGTCGAACCAGACCGCGTGTCCGGGACGGGCGCACTCGAAGGCGGCCGCGAGGGTGCAATGGACCTGGGCGGGGGTAACGATGGTGCCGTCCGCGGCGCGCTCCGCATCCCGGCCGGGCGCATCAGCGCGGGTCAGGACGAGCGAATCGCCGACCGCCAGCGCAATCGGCAGGATGACCTCGGGGACATTGATGAATGCGCCGGTGCCGACCGATGCGCCGCCGCGCCGGGCGGTGACGCTGGTGGCCTCCTCCACATAGGCGGTCTGCTCGATCTCGGCCACCCAGGAGGCACCCTGCGCCTCGCGCACCTGCAGGCAATGCGCCTGGCCGCGGGCGTCAGTGAAGTCGAGCTGGTCGCCCACGGCGATCTGACCGAGCAGCCCGCCGCTGACCTCGAGGCGCAGACGCAGGTCCGGAGGCGTCGGCTCGACCGCCTCGGCGGGGGTCAGCCACACCCGTCCCGGCCGCGCCAGCCGACCGAAGCAATCGCGCTGCGGGGCGAGGCGCCGCACCCGACCGCTCGCCCGCAAGGCCCCGGTGCGCAGTTTGGGACCCGCCAGGTCCATGGCGACCCGGCAGCTCCACCCCAGCGTCTGCTCGGCGCGGCGCAGATTGTCGACCATCGCCGCCCACGCTTCAGGGCCATCATGGGCGCAGTTGATGCGCATCACGTCCATGCCGGCCTCGACCAGATTCTGGACGAGTTGGGCATCGGTCGCCGCCTCACTCGGCATGGTGACCATGATGCGCACGAGACGGCCCTGGGGATCAGGTCCCAATAACGCCTGCGTGTGCTCACGCAGCCGCTCGGGGCCGGACTTGAAGTCCACCGGGGGCGGCGGCGGGCTCGGGTGCCCGACACCGGACGCGGTGCCTTGAATCTGCTCCAGCACACCGATCACCGCGTTGAGGCTCGCCAGGGCATGCGGCTCCAGCACCCCGAGCGACGACAACCCAAGCGCGCTAAGCTCCTGTTGCAGGGCGCGGATGTCGTGATGTCGCACGCCGAGATAATGCAGCAGGTTGCGCGCACTGTCGCGCCGCTGCGGCGCGACGGCGGCGAGTTCGCCGGCAAAACGTTGTTCCAGCGCCAAGGCACCGCCCCGCAGGGCGACGAGCTGGGCGGTGAGTGCGGCCAGTTGGGCGGGTGTGGCAGGCATAGTCGCTGGCGGTCTCAGTGTTTTCGGTGGTTGAGGGGGCGGTGCGCGGTCAGGAAATAAGATACGACCTGTTCATGACCGTTCGACGACGGCTCAAGGCCCCCTGCGCAGGCGGGCGCTGCACGCGCATCGTGGCGGAATGCGCGCACTGCGGCAACTGCCGTCCGCCGGGAGCGACTGGGGCATGAACAGTGTCGGCGTGTCGGTCATTTCCGTATGGAGACGGATGCTCGATCCGCGACGCGACCCGCGCCAGGTCACGCTGGACGAACGCGGCCGACGCGAGCCGGCCGGGTCTTGCACCCTCCTATGGACCGCCAATGTGGGCGCTGCTCAGGAACACCGACGAAGAAGATGCCGCGATCACGGCCGCCGCCATGTCCGATCCGGACGCGCGCCCGCTGACCGATGCAGAGTGGGAGGCGGTCAAGCCGCGGTTGCGCATCGGAGTCCTATCGGACCGGGACGCTCTCTTGCGCCGAAATTGGCGACCTGCTCGGACATACGTCGAGCTGGGATACGCAGGCATTCCTCGCTGAGCATCATGCCTGGCCCGCTCCGACCCTGGAAGAAGTGACCTCAGATATCGCGAGCCTGCACAATACTCGCGTACCATGACGGTCATCTGCGACACCTCGGTACTTTGCTATCTGGCCTTGATCGACTGCGTTGCGGTCTTGCCCCGACGATTCGGCACGGTGACTATCCCAAGCGAAGTTGCAGAAGAGTGCCTGCACCAGTGCGCTCCCCGACAAACTCCGCGCGCTCTTGCGAATTCCGCCGCCGTGGCTGCTCATCGCGCCCGCGTCGGCCGCCCGCGCACCCGGTACCGAACGACTCGATCCAGACGAGGCCGCGGCGATTTCACTTGCCGCAGAGCGACATGCTGAGCTGCTCTTGATCGACGAACGCATTGGCAGACAAGTCGCAAGCGACACGGGTCTTGCTGTCGCCAGGACTTTGGAAATCTTGGCCGACGCGGCATCCCGAGGAGAACCAGGGACAGACCACGGTTTCCGGCCAGCAACCGGGGAAAAGACTCTGATTTATCGGCACATGATCAGAAACCCATGGTCTGTCCCGTGTTTCGGTCCGTGTTTCGCGTCTAAGGCGCGCCAGTTCACGCTTCGGGCCAAAAGCCGTAATCCATCATTTCCTGGAATGACCAAGGGCAGGAATCGGAAAACACCGATTCGGCAAGCCCGGTTTCTCGAGCGGCCAAGAGCGTCGCATCTTCGTAAGCCGTAGCAATCAGCTCCGGGAGCCTCGCCTTGAGGCTCGGATTGTCCGCCAGATGCCGCTCAAGTTCGCGGCGCTGGACCTTGATGGTCGCGCGCCAGGAATTGCCACGCAGGGTTGGTTGATGTTGCCATTTCAGCAAGTGCATGAGCAGCACGGCAAGGCGGCTCAACAGTTCCCGCTTCTCACTCCGCCCCATGCTTTCAATCTCCTCCGCGATCTGCTCAATGTCGGCGGCGGTCAGATCCCCCGCGCGCAGCAGGGCGGCTTGTTGATTGGCCCAAGCGTAAAAATCGGCTTCGTAGAGAGACATGGATTCCTCCTCATTCTTCGCGCTCTCAAACGCTGCGGCGAACGGATAGGAAATTCAATCACCCGAGACAGGATTGGCCTTTGATCATCGCCGCGCAAAAATGCCAACGGGCAAGCCCATTTGCGGCGCAGTCGGGGGTTCCGGGGATAGTATAGACAGGTTCGCGACAAACGGCTCGGACGGACCTGTTCTGCGTCCGTACCGGCCGCGCGCATTCAGCGCCCGCGCAGGCCGTCCTCGAACCGACACCGACGACGCGGCCTTGATCATCGTTCCGGCCGGCCGCGGACGGTCCGCGCAGCGGACCCTACGGTAACACCGTCACCCGATCGGGTCGGGGTGACGGGATTGCGCCCGTCACCCCTCCCACACCACCGGACATGCGGTTTTCCGCATCCGGCGGTTGAGCCTAGCGGGCTTTGCCCGCAAGCGTCCACCGAGGTGAACACCCATTGGACCCCTTCTTGCGTCTATGCTCGGGACCCGGAAGACTCGGCCACCACGCGCCTCATCCAGAGCGGGAATCCACCCGCTCAGATTCGGCCCGCCGCCCCGGTAGCTGCCGCAGTTGCAGCGCCGAGCACGTGTCGGTTGCCTTCGCGCCTTCCACATCCGATCCAGACTGTGGTCCTCTCGCGACTCTTCGGCCCTTCGCTCCTCCCGGCTTTCACCGGGCGTCAACGCTACTACGGCCTCTGCTGACTCCTGGCCCGCTCTCACGCGCCAGGTCTCCCCGAGTAAGAACATGTACTTTCGACCCGTGC